>Ga0137415_10000354_pt1 | contig 43291 bp, 34 predicted proteins | sample CZODoug3_1_1_16f_FD_183082 | JGI IMG/M metagenome (GOLD analysis project Ga0137415, IMG submission 183082) | Vadose zone soil fungal communities from Angelo Coast Range Reserve, California, USA - CZODoug3_1_1_16fungal (Hybrid Assembly) | ecosystem: Environmental > Terrestrial > Soil > Vadose...
GTTCCCGCTACGTCCTACGGAAAAACGCCTCAGCAAGTGGTCGATTTCTACAAGGAATCGATTCGCCGCATTGATGCACTGCCCGGCGTGAACAAGACCGCCTTCGGCATGGTTGTTCCCTGGCGCGATACCGGCTTCGGCCTCCAATTCTCCGCCGACGGTCATGTTCATACCCCCGGAGAGGACCCCCGCGCCCAGATGCGCGTCATCTCTCCCGGATTCTTTGCCTCGCTCGGCGTTCCCCTCCTTTCCGGCCGTGATTTCAACGAGCTCGACGGCCAAAAAGGTAAAGAGCCCGTCGTTATCGTCAGCGAGACTCTCGCACGGCGCATGTTCCCCAATCAGGATGCTCTCGATCGGCACGTTTTTTGGACGGATCCCGTGCTCCAATTCGCCTCCGGGATTAGCCCCGCCCCGCACCGCATCATCGGCGTCACCGCCGATATTGACGACCAACACATCGTTCCTGAGCCCGTCCTCACTGTCTATAACCCCTTTGAAGAGGGTCCACTCTTTGGCGGGCACCTTTTTATCCACACCAGCGCAGATCCTTATTCGCTGGTCACGCCGGTCACGCGCCTCATTCGCGGCATGTCCGCCGAGCAGCCCATTGAGCACGCTGCCACTCTCCAAGACGTCCGCGCGGAGGTGCTCGCGCCGGAGCGTTTGAACTCACTGGTGTTCGGAGTGTTCGCGGCTGTGGCGTTGGCGATTGCCTTGGTTGGCGTCGCAGCCGTGCTGGCATTTTCGGTCAGCGCGCGGACCCGCGAATTCGGCATCCGGCTGGCCCTGGGATCGCAGCCGCGGCATCTCCTGAAAAGTGTCATCGTCGAAGGCGCCGCGATGGCTGGGGCGGGCGTCCTCGCAGGCGCGGCACTCGGGTTCGTGTTGGCGCGTTTGGCGGGCAGCTATTTCCTGGACGTGAAGATGCCGGGCGCCTTGCCCGTGGTCCTCTCTGCGTTCGTGCTGTTGACGGCCACGGTCGTCGCGTCGTGGCTGCCGGCCGCCCGAGCGGCGCGCATCGATCCAATCGAAGCGTTGAGATACGATTAGTCCTTCGCACAACCCGCCCGCACTACAGTCGTGCTCTTTTTTCCCCGGCTTCACGCACCAGCTCCGTGACTGCTCTTGTGCACGCGGTGCGCAGTTCGCTCGCCAGTTCTGAAGGGGTCGACCGCGAAATCAGCAGCATCGCGGTTCCATGCGCGAGGGCCCACAAGGCCAGCGTCAGCCGAACATGGTCTTCAGGAGTTCCACCCAGTCGGTCGACGAGTCTCCTTTGCACCCAAAGAAAGCTGGGACCAATTTCGCCCATACTACCGTCCGGCCGCCAATCCCGGGATGTGCCCAGCAGTTCGTGGTAGTGGGCATGATACAGCTGGTATTCCTGAGGGCGGCGCAGCGCAAAGTCAACATAGCGCTCGCAGGCTTGCTCGAGGGAGGTCGCGGAGCGCACCGCCTCGTATACCTCTTGCCGCAGCCGCAACAGCAGGGCGCGCAGCACGTCATCCCGGTTCTTAAAACGACGGTAGATGGCGGGCGTATTGGTCTTAGCCGCCCGCGCTAACGCCCTCATGCTGAGCGTCTTATCCCCGCCCCGCCGAAACAGCTTCTGGGCGGCGTCGAGAACGCGTTCCTCTAAGTCGGGATCCGCATGTCTGGGCATGGTTGCGCCTCTTTCCCTCCTGTTTGTCAGCCAAGGATGGCAATGTTCCGTTTTGGAATATTGTTGACAGCGTATACTTAACGCTGTATACATAATCAAAGCAAGTATAGGCCTTCCCCTGTTCCTTGCCTAGGCCCGTTGGGACCCCCAAAATCTAAGGAGTTGGATGGATGTATTCCTGGAATGACCCGGACGATCGGGTTGCGATCGTCCAGATGAATGCGGACCTGCGTCACGCCCAGCTCGATCTGCTGAGCGCGCAGTGCTCGACGGACCGGCTTCGCCTCCGCTTTTCGGCGGAAGACTTGGCCCGCTACGGCGAGAAGGATGTGCTGCGGAAGACCATTGGCGCGGCCGTTGCGTTAGGCGACTACTACCTCGCGATCAAGAACGAACTGTCTGCCGACTGGTCGACGTTCGGCGAGTCGCAGGTGCAGCAGGCGGTCAGGCGCGTGGCCGGTTATCTCCGGGGGCAACGGGAAACGTTCCTTGCCTCCGGTGTGCCGTTGCGCCCGCGGGAGAAGCAGGTTCTCGAACCATTTTTCTCGAGCGCGCTGCTCGATCGTATCCGGACGGTGGAGTTACACGGCCGGCGCCTTCCCCCTCCCCCGTTTTATCTGGAAGCGCGCGCGGTCGGTATCAACAACCTGCCCGAGCTGACCCACATGGCTTCCGTCACGTTCGAAGACGTTATTGTCTTCAACGATCTGATCATCGAGCGCAGCCTGTTTCACGGTTTGGTGCACGCGGCTCAGTTTCAAATCCTCGGACTCGAGCGCTATACGGATCTATTCGTCCGTGCTTTCCTGCGGACCAACGCGCATTTCACGGTTCCGCTGGAGACGCACGCATGTGCGCTCGAATCGAAATTCGTCCTCAATCCGGAAAAGCATTTTTCCGTGGAAGACCAGGTCCGCCTCTGGCTGCGGGAAGGACGGTACTGACGAGCGCGGCCGGTGGCGAGTGGTCCGTGATAACACCCCCTCCCAGGCGGGGCTTGGATGGAGGAACACCCAGAGGGAAAGCGATTTGGAGGCCCGCTCTCGCAAGGGATGCGAAAAAGGATGAGCCACCCGGCTATTCAGTCTTCTCGGCGTCCTCCAGGAATAAGCGCAGCTCTTCGATATCCTCGGGCAACATCTTGGTGAACTGGATGCCATTGCCGACCTGCGGATCACAGGTCACCACCGTGCCTAGGACCAGCAGCGTGCCCTCCAATTGGAGCTTCAGCTCCAGGCGGGTGCCCGGAGGCAGCGGGAAAATGCTCTCGATGTAACAGCCGCCCAGGCTGAGGTCCGACGTGGCCCCGCGCAGCGGCGACTCGCTGCCCTCGATGTACAACTCCACGGGAACTTTCCGCTTGCGTCGAGCGTGTTCTCGGCGATCGTTTTCAGGAGTTGACATCGCTGTGCTCCACAGCGCGGATCATCGGATTCTCGGCGCGCAAGTATACTCCAGGCAATCCAACGCTCTTGTCTTCACCGAGCCGTGGTTGTGATTTTGGAATGCCATCGCATGCGGTCCCGAGGGTAACCACCGTGCCCGCACCAAGGTAACCTCGCCTCCTCGGCTGCGCAGGAACTACTCTCTTGCCTGAGGGTTTTCATCGACATGAACAACAAAATCACCAACTCGCTGATCGTCCTGGCGGTGGGGGGACTGCTGTTTGCTGGTTCCGCCTCTGCTCAAACCGCAACCAGCAACCCCTCGGGCGCGGGACCCGGCGTGGTGGATCCTGGCCATCCGCGTGTGAACCAGGTAAACCATCGTGAGGCCAACCAGCAGAAACGTATCGGCAACGGTGTGGCCAATGGCACGCTGACCTCGAAGCAGGCCGCCCATCTGGAGAAGCGCGAGACGGCCGTGCAGAACCGCGAGCAGGCCGATATGGCAAAGCACAACGGACACCTGACCAAGGCGGAGCAGAACGGCATCAACCGCCAGCAGAACCGTATCAGCCGCAGCATCCGGCGCGACAAAGCCGGCAACGTGGCGAAGAGCCAGTAGCTTCTCGTCGTCGGGGAAAATGTGTGTAAGGACAGCCGCAGAATTGCTGCGGCTTTTCTTTTGCCTGTCAAGCATGTCCGACCGGTTGGAGTGCAACTCCCCTCTCCCCTCTGATGGAGACCAGGGTCAGCGAAAGCGCAAGGGCAAAACAACACGCGCCGCAAGGCGGGGCCGGAAAGAAGCGTAGAGCAAAGACGCGAACCGAGGAACAAGAACCGGATTACCAGGCCTACGCTGACGGGCGAGCGGGCCAATGATGCAAAGTCCATTTCCATCAAGTGCACCGTTGGGGGGCGGGGCGACCCCTATTTGGAGTGGCGGGTGGGTCAGGATTGAACACTCTCGCTGCACCCCTGTTGCTCAAAAAGTAACGGCATGGTATTGTTCGCCCCCATATGTCCAGCGCTCGATTGCCGCTGCCTCCGCCCATCGGCGGGACTGAGCATGATGGTCACCCGGGAAATGACCGCTGTACGATTTGCCGCCAGCCCGCTGGCCATTGGTATTTCCGCGTGAACGGCGCCATGGCCTGCACGCCCTGTGCTCAGAAGGCGAGGAACCCCGCGCCCGCCGATTCTCCCTCTGCCTACACGCGTGCCTTGTTCTTCGGCGCCGGAGCTGCCTTCGGTGGTTTGGTGTTGCTGGCAGCGTTCGGGATCATGACCGACTGGATGGTTGGGTATCTCGCGCTGGGCGTGGCTTACCTCGTCGGGAAAGCCATGATGAAGGGATCGAAAGGCATTGGAGGGCTTCGATATCAAATTGCGGCGGCGCTGTTGACCTATCTCACGGTCTCGATGTCGGCGATTCCGGTGGGTCTTGCCTATACCCTGCTGCACAGGCGCGAATACCATCCCCAGGTGCCGGTTCAGAAAAAACCCGCGGACCTTGCAGAAGATCAGCGCCAACTTGAACAGGAGTTCGGCAGTGGAAATACCGAATCGCTGCCTCCTCGCACGTCAGGCGCGGCGCCGCCCACAGCCGACTCGAGTCACGCGCAGGCGACAGCGCCGCTTAGTCGGCAAGCTCCTCCATATCCAGCGCAGCAGCGCCCCCCCATCGGCGCGCCGGCGGCCCTCGGATACATTTCCTTGTTCGCACTCGCATCGCCGCTTCTTTGGCTGCAGAGCCCGTTCCAAGGCAGCATCGCGATCCTGGTTCTGATTGTGGGCGTGGTGGTCGCGTGGCAGATCACCGCGGCCAAACGGTCAGAAATCATCGGGCCGTTCAGAAACAATCCCGCAAGCAGGTAGCCGTTGTGCTTACGCTGGTGCCTTGCGTTGCTCTCCTCAGTTACAATGAGCCCCTTCCCGGGAGAATCTGATGCGCAAGCGCTGCTTTCTGTTCGTGCTGGTTGTCCTGTTTTCTCGCTCCGGGCTCTACGCCCAGCCCAAGCTTTCCCCCGAAGTTCAGCGCTACGTTCGTGTGCAGGCGGCAAAGGTCGTCCTGGAGCACGTCCGCATCATCGACGGAACGGGACACCCTGCGGTGGAGGACCAGAACCTCGTCGTCGAAGGCGGCAAAATTCTAGCGATTCAACCCGGGGCCGACACTGCCAACGCGAAAGACACGACCGTCCTCGATCTTCGCGGATATTCCGTCATTCCGGGCATCGTTGGGATGCACAACCATCTCTTCTATGTCGCCCGGCCCAACCAGAACAGTCAGTGGAAGTCTGAGAACCCGGTGCTGGTTCCGCAGATGACCTTCTCTGCCCCCCGTCTCTATCTTGCCGGGGGCGTCACCACCATGCGCACCACCGGCAGCGTTGAGACCTATGCCGATCTCAACCTCAAGGCGGCGATTGACGCGGGACACCTCATCGGTCCGCATATCGACGTGACCGGTCCTTACCTCGAAGGTGCCACCGGGTTTTTTCTCCAGATGTATAAGCTTCGCGGCCCGGATGATGCGCGGCAGTTGGTTGACTACTGGGCCGATCGTGGGGTCACGTCGTTCAAGGCGTACATGAACATTTCGCGCGACGAACTGAAAGCGGCCGTCGATGCCGCGCACAAACGCAACCTCAAAGTGACTGGCCACTTGTGCTCGGTGACCTATAAGGAAGCTGCTGAACTGGGCATCGACGATCTCGAGCACGGATTTTTCGTGAACACGCAGCTCGACCCCGACAAGAAGCCCGACGCTTGCAGCGATGGGGAAGGGATCCCCACCCTCGAGCACATGGATCCCGGCGGTCCCGAGGCCAGGGACCTGTTCGACACACTGATCAAGCATCAGGTGGCGATTACCTCGACGCTGCCGGTGTTCGAGAGCGGCGGAATTCCCGGACGGCCCCCGCTTCGCCAGCAGGTGCTGGATGCGATGTCGCCCCAAGCCCGCGAAGCCTATCTCTACAATCGCGAACGTCCGGCATCTCTGCCGCCGCCGAAACTGGACTGGCTCGCGCTGCTGAAGCGCGACATGCAACTCGAACATGCCTTCGCAGCCGCCGGAGGGCTGCTGCTTGCGGGTCCTGATCCCACCGGCAACGGAGGCGTGGTCCCGGGCTTTGGCGATCAGCGCGAGATCGAACTGCTGGTCGAGGCGGGATTTTCCCCGGTCGATGCCATCAAGATTGCCACGCTGGACGGTGCGATCTATCTGGGCCGGCAGGATCAGATCGGCAGCATCGCCGTGGGTAAGAATGCGGACCTGGTGGTGGTGAAGGGGAATCCTGCGGAGCACATCGCCGACGTCGAGAACGTGGAGATCGTTTTCAAGGACGGCGTAGGGTACGACTCGGAGAAACTGCTTGATTCAGTCAAGGGACGATACGGGGAGTACTAGGTGGAATCCGTCATGGTCGTCGGCAAAGGCGGGTTCCTCCAATCCCGCTCCTTCGATTGCGCTCAGGACAGGCTCTTGCGCAGAAAAGGGGGCAAGGATGGGGCACCCGCGGGCCAGGTGAGGGCTGGTGTGGCTAGTGCTGCGTGACCAGCTTGCCCAAGGCTTGCTCCAGTTCCTGCGGCTTAAATCCAAACGGGCCGGGCTTGCTCTTGTAAGCCACGCGTCGGTTGGAGTCGATGAGGTAGATCCGATCGGGCCAGCCGGTGTAGGCGCGCTCGGTTGTGTTACCGAATTCGTCGAGCACGGCGGGAAACTTGATGCCCAGCTTGCGTACGCACGATCCGGCCACGATGCCCCGCTCCTCTTCATTTCGCGGACTCGCGAAGACGACCTTGTCTTTGATGTTGCTCTGCATCTGCCATACGTCGCTGGGATGGGCTTCCAGAATGTAGACAACCAGGAACGCCACGCGGTCGCCATACTGTTCGTAGAGTCGGTTGAGAGCGGGAACCTCCCGCCGGAAAGGCGGTCAGGTGTAACTGCCGAATACGAGCACCACCGGCTGGTGCGCGGTGAGCGACGCGAGTTGCACGCGGGCGGTTTTATCGAGCTTGAGCAGGGAGAAGTCGGGAGCCGGCTCGCCCGGATGCAATTCGCCGGCGCGCTCGTGCGTCCAGAACGTTTCGAAGGGCAACGCAAGGAAAACGACTGGGCCCGGCATGTGCGACATCACGCGGGCGAAGGTTTCCGGCGGCTGACGCATGGCCCACGCGATGTATCCGGCGAAGGCCACGTACAGGATCAGCACGGCCACCAGCCCGCGAACCATAACTTTCTTTGAGACCCTCATCCCCATGGGTCAAACATGGTACAGGCAGGAATCGTCCCAAGCTCTAGTGTTTTTGCACTAGGCACTAGGTTCGGTCCCATAACTAACTTCCGAAATTCTGCTATGCACGCGAATCGGGAGCCGATACAGGGTGAATCTACCCAAACGACCGTGCGAGAATGAAAAGAGAAACTGGCCAAGCACGAAGACAAAACCAGGGTCGGCGTGTCCTGGGAGAAGAAGAACGGTCAGCACCGGTTTGAGATCAACGCAATTTCTCTGGCCCCCAAGGAAATGCCGTCAGGGATGCTGGCGGCAATACCGGATTTGCTTTTGACCAGAACGGTTCGGAGAAATGGTTGTTCATCGAGGTTGATCCTGCGTGATCCGCGGCTTGACCGCGCCATTGGCTGTCGAGTGTAAGCCGTAGCTCCGGGATCGCTCTTTCTTGTGCTTGCTGACAGCCCGTTTCCGTTCTTCCTTTTTTGCCCTGCCGATCGCGGCCGCTTTCGAAGCTGCCATTCGTGGAATGTAGAAACCGATATCCTTTCCACACTATCCGCCCTAGAGGGAGTGAAACTTACCCACTTCTTCCCAACCCGGAGGCACGATTTTCGAGGGCGTGGCAGGGGCGAGCAGGTGACCGCTCCCCCTGTCCCGATTTTCGCGCCAAGGATCCGCTTGCGAGTTAAGCCGCCTTCGTTTGCTCTTTGAAGAGAGGGACGAACGTCTCGGCAACAAACTGTTCGTAAGACGTTGGAGTCGTGTTCCGTGCTGAGCGGGGTTCCAGGGCCTTCATGTATCCGGTATTCAGCGCGCGAGTCATCTCAAGGAGCACATCCACAAAACTCGAAGACATGCCGAGTTGTGTCATGGCGGCTCGAACCTGGTCGTCCGGCAACTGCACGTATGAAAGATCGGGCTTGCCGATGGCCGCACCCACGATCTTGGTGGCTTCTGCCATGGTGAGGTCGCGCTGCCCTAGCAATTCCCTCGTTTGCTTTCCTTGGAAGTCAAGTTGCAGAAGCAGGTTTGCCGCCACGCTTCCGATATCGCGGCTGGCGATCATGGGAAGTTTCAGATCGGGGCGAAGCGGCCCGGCCGCTTTGCCCAGTGCCTGGATCGGGCCGACCTGCGCCAGGGTGTTTTCCATGAAGTAGCCGGCACGGAGGTGCAGAACGTTGGTGCCATCGATCCGATTCAATTTTTGCTCGAGGCTGTGCAGGCCGAGCACCGGCCCAGTCTTGTCCGGCTTGTCGGCGCCAACGCTGCTGAGAGAAACGACGAAGGGTACCGTTGCCTTGGCGACGGCCCTGGCAATGGCGTCCGCTACTTCTTCCTGGTATGCGCGATAATCGTTGCTGGTCAGATTGGGCGGCACCATAACGTAGGCGGCCTGCGCGCCCTGGAGAGCCTCGGTGAGTTTCTTCGCATCCGTGACATCGCATACGAATGGTTCTGCGCCTTCGGCCGCAAGCGCGCGCAAGCGATCGGCACTTCTGCCCAGAGCGCGTACGCGATGTCCACGAGAGAGAAGAGTTCTGGCTGCGGCTGTTCCGGTGTGGCCGGTTGCTCCGGTAATGACATACATGACTAAACCTCCTGGGGAATTGGATGCAGCGCACTGCTCCGGGGACCGGGATAGGAACTTTCGAGTATGCACCTTATGGACGCGGCCGTTATCTGACCACAACCGTTGTCGTGCCGTTCTGATCGACTTCGCGCAGAATCGAGTCGTACTCCTGTTCGAGGACGGCGTTCGTGATTTGGGCTGAGTCCTTTCCGGGCCCACGGGGCGACACCCCGACAGAACTAAGCGCCGCGGCGGAATGGATTGAGACAGGTCGTCGCGGCCAGAAGATGGTCGATGAGTGTGGTGGCGAACGTTACGACGGCAATTCTAAAGTGGCTGCTTGTGGTTTGCGAAACTCTTGCAACCGGCCAGCACTGAGCCGTATCAGAAGCCAAGATCCACCCCCAAGAGCAGATGCACCACGAGAGATCCTGGATCAAACAAGCCTTGCCACGGCGCAGATCCGCCGGCTGCGGCTGTCGGAGCGAAATCCAGAGCCGCCCTAATATTGTTCGGCTGGCATTTTAGCCCGGACAGAAAAAAAGGCCACGCTCAGCGGGAGCGTGGCCGGTGCATTCTAAGCCTCGAAGATGCGGCCGTCGTAGCTACTGCTTGCTTCCCTCCACCATTGGATGCGATGTTCCCTTAGCGACCTGGGGAACTTCACCGGGTTGCAATTTCACCGTCGCCAGAACCTGCTCGAGCTTGCGGAACACCTGCTCGCGATTCACAGGTTGAACTCCATCAACGGCGATCGTTCCTAGACCCATGGTGAACTCATAGCAGGTTCCGTTTTCGAAGCGGTGGTAATACTTCATGAGAGGTTCTTTCTTGTCGGTCGCGCCAGAGTCTTCGACCATGTTGAATTCCGTGCCCCCGATGGTTGCCTTGGCCGGCGAACCAGGCTCGTTCTCCGGATGCAGGTTCAGCGGGAACGAGAACTGCTCGCACTGCGACGCCGAGAGTTCCGGGTTCACGCTCACGCTGAAGAACGCCGCATTGAAGTCCGTACCCGGATACGAGTTGCGAGGCAACTCGATCGCCGCGACGGTCATTCCGCCCGGTTGCACAAAGTCCATCTGCAGCGGACCCAGGCCCGCCAGGTCAAGAGAGGCCTCCCTGCCCCTCTTCAAGACGTAGCTCTTCGGGTAGTGGAAAGAAACTCCGTTGATCGGATCGGAGAACGTAGCGGAGGGTGCTTTCTTCTGGACAACGTGCTTGCGTGCGGGCTTCTCGGCCGGCGTCTCAACTGCCGGAGTCACAACCGGGGTCGGCAATATCGCCGAGGGTGGCTGATTGGAAGCATTTTGATTCGCGGAATTCTGGCCTGCGATCTTCGCGGGCCCTTTCGAACAGCCATTGGTGATGACCAGGAACACTCCCGAAAGGACTGTAACCGCCAGCAGGCCGGAGCCAAACAGAACTTTCTGTCTGGACAGCTCTTTCTGTTTCTGGTCTTTGTGCGATGTTTCCTGTGATTTGTTGCCTAAGTGAAGTTGCGTAAAGTTTGCCATCTTGGGCCTCCCGTTCTGGTTTCCCCAGTCGCTGGGAGAACTGGCACGAGCGCGGCCATCGGGCGATGTGCTGATTTAGCAGGAGTTGCGGGGCTGGAGCGGGGCGTGGAGCGTGGCTGTGGGCACACGGTGTGGCGGCCGGCACACAGCGCTTGTTCCATCGCGGAGACGAATCTGCTCCGGCCGCTTCCACTGTCTTTGATTGTCTGGTGCATCGCCCTCCGCAATGGTTCTCATCGAGCAAGCCTCTCTCACAGTAACTCTGCAGGAAGGCGCCGGCGAAATCAGTGACGGCTGACCAGGCAGCGGCGCAGGGATAAGGACTGGCTCGTGGAACCGATCACGCGGTCCTGCACGAAGGTAACTTCGCGCTCGTCTGACTTCCGCCTAACATACGACACGGGCTCGCCCAGTTCGAACCTTGTCCGATGCGCGAGGGCTGTATGTCTTTGCTGCCGAAAAGATCGATCCACATCCGCCACCTGTCCCTGGCAGTGGTCATCGCCGGACTCCTTGTGGTCCTCGCTACGACTGCCTACGCTCAATCGTCTGATTCGCCTTCCGGCAACCCCACCCTGGGGGATTTGGCGCGCAAACAACGCCAGAAACAACAGCAGGCTAAGGATAAAGGTAAGGATGTCAAACCCAAGAAGGTGCTGACCGACGAGGACCTTCCGGCACATCCGGAAGAAACGACTTCCAGCACGGATTCCTCGCCGAATCACGAGCCGAGTGCCGACTCATCGGCAGCCCCCGCGGACGCCGTGATGCAAAACGGTGTGCAGTGGAAAGCAGCGATCACCCAGCAGAAGGCCGCAATCGCGGATCTGAAGAGTCACATCGACAAGCTGCAGGATTCCATTCACTTTGTCGAAGCCAATGCCTATCGCAACGGAGTCGAGTACAACAAGATTCAAGCCCAGAAGCAGCAGGAAGTGCAACGCCTGCAAGGCCAGCTCGCCGAGCAGCAGAAGAATCTCGAAAAGATGCAGGAAACCGCGCGCAAGGCAGGCTTTGGCAGCGCGGTCTGGGATCCATAGGCTCGAACGGGTTTCGCGGGTGCCGCTCGGGAACCCACGACCACGCTGTGTGGATTTGCTGAGAGTCCATCTCAGGAACATGTCGCATTGACCGTGGTTGATGAGATAGCGATTTCAATGCCAACTACCATCTCAGTTGAGCCTAGAACCGTGCAAAACAATGGTGAGTTCATTCGACCCGAGCGTGCCAGCCGCGCTCCTCTGTTCGTGATCTGAACGATGTACTTGCCCGGTGCATTTTCTCGAGAATTGGCCCTGCCAGGCCGGCGAGACAACTGTCTTCCCCAGGCTTGCGTGGACGTGTCAAGCGTTATGCTGACCCGACTGCCTTGTTTGCTTAGGGTGGTTTTGCACCCTGTTCGCGCACGGAACACGCACCGCGATAGTGGTTTGAGCTTTGCGTAGAGTTCAAAAGCCACCTGTTTTAACACCCAGATTGGTTGGCGGACGCGGCACGGCAGGACAGTTGGCTGTGTGGGTCTCTGCAGTGAAAATCGCAATCGGAGGCGCTGACGTTCCCGATGGCACAGGGTTTACAAGTAGATTTCCAGCATCCGTCGCAAGCGCCAGGGGAGAGGAACAAATACCAGGGAACCCTACGCATGAGGTTCCGTATGGTCTCAGTGGAGTAGGCCCCAGAAAGAAGTTGCTCCGCAAGTCATAAGTCATAAGTCATAAGTCAAAAGTCAAAAGTCCCGCGTTAGCCGCCCGTGTCCCAGACATAGAGTTGCGATTGAGACCGATTGGACCAACTCGGTCGGACTCGAGCTCATGCGATAGGGCGAGTGGAGACGGTGTGATGCAACCGGCTCTGACCATCGCCCATACCCCTTATGGAATGGGGATTTTACGCCAACAATCGCTCGGCCATGGATGAGCGAGCCGCGCGGCCCGGACAGGGATGCTCTGCCTTCCTGCTTAAACTGTTGCCGTATTCCTTCGTTTCCTGAAGAAAAATGTCATGTGAGGGGCTAAGGTACGTAGGATCGCGGGACTTGGGAGGAAACGAAATCCATGAGCAAGCTCACCATCTGCGCACTCCTCGCAATTGCAGTCGGATCGCTCATTTCTAGCGAGCCGAGGGTAGCAGCCAGTCCTGCACGAGGCCACCAGAAAAGGGAACAGCGTGACTGGCCTGCGTACGGCGGATCGGTGGAGAACACTCACTACTCGACCCTCGCGCAGATCAATCGAACGAACGTGAAGAAGTTGGGGGTGGCCTGGACCTTCGACACCGGGGAGCCGGGCGGTTTGCAGACGAGCCCGATCGTCGTGGACGGCATGCTGTATGGACTGACGCCTTCGCAGAAGGTGTTCGCGCTGGATGCGGCCACGGGCAAGCTGTTGTGGAAGTTCGATTCCGGCATTCCGGGGACCCAACCGGACCGCGGCCTCGCATTCTGGGGCGAGGGCAAGCAGCGGCGCGTTCTGGTCGGGGTGATGAACTTCATCTATGCGCTGGATGCCGCGACCGGCAAGCCGATGGCGGGCTTCGGGAAAGACGGGCGCATCGACCTGCGCGACGATCTGGGCCGGGATCCGGCCGCGCAATCCGTGTATTTGACGAGCCCGGGAGTGGTCTACAAAGATCTGCTGATCGTGGGCGGCCGCAACCCAGAGACGCTGCCCGCGCCGCCGGGCGACATTCGTGCTTACGATGTGCGCACCGGCACGCTGCGCTGGTCATTTCACACGATTCCGCATCCCGGCGAATTCGGGTATGAAACCTGGCCGAAGGATGCATGGAAGACGAGCGGCGCGGCGAACAACTGGACCGGGATGGCGCTCGATCCGAAGCGCGGAGTTGTCTATGTTCCCACGGGCTCGGCGGCAGCGGATTTTTACGGTGCGGATCGCGTAGGGGACGATCTGTTCGCCGATTGCCTGCTGGCCCTGAATGCGGAGACGGGCAAGCGGATCTGGCACTTCCAGGCGGTCCGGCACGACCTCTGGGACCGGGACTTTCCATCGCCGCCGACCCTGCTCACCGTGAAGCGCGAGGGCAAGCGGGTAGATGCGATTGCGCAGGCCACGAAACAAGGCTTTGTGTTTCTCTTCGATCGCAGGAACGGCAAGCCGCTGTTTCCCATCGCGTATCGCAACTACCCGCCAAGTGACGTTCCCGGGGAAGTGGCGGCGCGGCAACAGGGGCTTCCGACCAAGCCGGTGCCGTACGCGCGGCAACTTCTCACTGAAGACCTGCTCACGAATCGTACGCCGGAGGCTCACGCGTGGGCCGTGGAGCAATTCCGGAAATTCCGCAGCGAAGGGCAATTCGTTCCGTTCAGCGTGGGCAAGGACACTGTGGTATTTCCCGGATTCGACGGCGGGGCGGAGTGGGGCGGTTCCGCGGTGGATGTGGAGACGGGCATCCTGTACGTCAATGCCAACGACGTTGCGTGGACGGGAGCGCTGTCGGAGAACTCGGCGGAGGGCGGGCCCAGGGCGCTTTACCTGGACCAGTGCAGCCTCTGTCACGGCGACAAGTTGGAGGGGTCGCCCCCGGCCATGCCTTCGCTGCTCGGAGTGGGCGAGCGGTTGGGGCCCCAAGAGATTGGCGGAATCATCAAAAACGGGAAAGGGCGAATGCCGGGATTTCCCAATCTTTCTGACGATCAACGATCTGCTCTGGTGATCTACCTAGTGAGCGGGGAAAGCAAGGAATTGACGAGCACGGGTTCTCCACCCCCGACGATGAAGTATCGCCTCACCGGATACCACAAGTTCCTTGATCCCGAGGGATATCCGGCTGTGGCGCCTCCTTGGGGGACTCTTAACGCCATCAATCTCAATACCGGAGACTATGTCTGGAGGATCCCGCTGGGAGAATATCCTGCTCTGGCCGATGGGCAGAAAGAAACGGGAACCGAGAATTACGGCGGCCCGATTGTAACCGCAGGCGGATTGCTGTTGATCGGCGCGACCAATTTTGACCGCAAGTTCCGGGCGTTTGATAAGTCCACGGGCGCTCTTCTGTGGGAGGCGACCCTGCCGTTCTCCGGAAACGCCACCCCTGCCACCTACGAGGTGAACGGACGGCAGTTTGTGGTGATTGCCGCCGGAGGAGGCAAGGATCCCCGGTCCCCGTCAGGGGGAGTCTACGTTGCTTTTGCGCTTGCGCAGTGAGAAGTTGCTTCGCGGCGAAAAGAGCATGTGGATTTCAGGCCGCACCTGCTGTTCATCCTTCAACTATGATTTGCAATGTTCGGCCCCGCTTTCCTCGCGCCTGGGATGTTCTCTCGTTCTGTAACCCACGATCCCGAGAGCAGAGCGGTTCAGCACCCCAATCGCTTTGAGGTATTTGTATCCGTAGGTCATAGTGCTCGGGTCTGGAGGGTCGGCGTCAATTTATCTCTGAAAGCTTGATGAACTTTCGTCCAGAGAGCTTTGTCTCGCTGAGATTCTAGCCAGCGGAACTCCGACTGCGAGTAAGAAGGGAAAGCCTCCGCTACGACAGCGACCAAGATTACGACCGGTCTGGTGCTCAACGAGACAAAAGCGTTCCTGCTCATGGATACAGCACGTCGGAGCGGCCCGTTCAGGATTACCGCTGACTGGCGAGCTCTTCGCTTTCCGGTCGCGGTGGATGAGTGAGCGCAATCGCGATTTTGAAACAGATCGATAGGGAGCGCGGTAGCGTGCGAATTGAGCACAAGACCCGTATATCGTCAGCCCGGAACCTTGTTCGGCACTCGCGATGCTTAACGCTTTCCCGGCGTGGAGTGAAACGGGTCGTCTTGGGGAGTGTCGGGAACGTCCTCCGGACTTGGAATGTCCAAATTGATGACGACAGGCTCCTGGCCGCTGCGCACGATCACTGCCTCCACCGGCTCGTCCTTACGCGCGTTCAGCTCTTGATGAGGAACGTAGGGAGGAACGTAGACAAAGTCACCCGGACCCGCTTCATCGACGAACTCCAAATGATTTCCCCAGCGAAAGCGCGCGCGGCCCCGTACGACGTAGATCACGGTTTCCAGTTCCCCATGATGATGAGGCCCGGTCTTGGCGTTGGGCTGCACCACCACCGTTCCCGCCCAGAGCTTTTGCGCACCGACTCGGGCTCGCGAGATGGCTTCGGCGCGGGTCATACCGGGGGTCTGAGGCGTGTTGCTGTCCAACTCGCCGCTCCGAATGATACGCAAACCGTGGTTTCTCCAGTCGGATTTTTCGGCGGAGCCCGTTTCCTCCATGGTCTATGTTTCCCCTCCGTCGTCACCGCTACAAACGATACCATCTATTAGCGTTGACGCTTGGAAACCTCTAGTTGCATTCCTCGGCATTCACACTCACAGCCGCTCCACCCCGGCGCACGCCAAGCTCAGGGAACTGTTGGGCGCGAAATCGCGTACCTTTTTGTAGATGCGGCCCGAAAGAGTATTACGACTCGCAGTCCTCTTCTTCCTGGGATACCTGGCACTCTCATTCATTGTCGGAGTCCTGGTGGCCGAAGCGACCATTCACCCCAGTCGGCGCTTAGTATCCGCCAAAGACGAGGTGCGGGCAGAAGAAATGGCCCATAGCCATGAGGCTGAGTTGGCCGACGTTCAGATCGCTGCCCGTGACGAAACAACCCTGAGCGCCTGGACGATCCGGCCCCGCAACAGCAACGGGAAGGCCATCATTCTGTTGCACGGTCTTAGTGACAACCGGCTGGGTATGATTGGGTACGCGGAAATGCTCCTCGGCCACGGCTTCAGCGTGCTCGCGCCCGACGCTCGGGCGCACGGAGCCAGCGGCGGCCAACTTGCCACCTACGGTCTGCTCGAATCGGAGGACATTCACCGCTCGGTTTGATTGGCTCCAGCAGAACCAGCACCCGGGTTGCATCTTCGGCTTTGCGGAATCCATGGGAGCGGCACAGCTCTTGCAATCGCTGCAAGCCGAACCGCACTTTTGCGCTGTTGCTGCGGAATCGCCTTTTTCAAGTTTCCGTGAGATTGCCTACGATCGTGTTGGGCAAATTCTTCCATGCTGGCCCGTGGCTCGGGCGAACCATCCTCCGCCCGGTTTTCGAGGTCGCATTCGCTTATGCTAGATGGAAGTACAAGGTGAACTTCGAGCAGGTTTCACCGGAAAGCATAGTGGCAGACACCAAGGTTCCGGGAATGCTGATTCACGGGCGAAACGATAGCAACATCCCAATTCGGCATTCCCGACGAATTGCGGCCGATAATCCAACACTGATCCTATGGGAAGTGCCCGCGACGGACCACTGCGGGGCTATCAGCAGTTCTCGCAAAGAGTTCGAGCAGCGGCTTATCCGCTGGTTTGATCGTCATTCCTGACAGGCCCGAGCTCGCAGCCCTCTCAACACCGACAGACAATTACGCCCACTACCGCGAATGGCCATTTGCGAGAGGTCTCCTAAGCTCCGGAGTGAATGAGACGAATGCGACCAAAGCCGATACCGGGATCGTGGGAGGAGAATCACGAGCAGGACCGGACCTGTCCCGAAGGCCACCGGACGGAGAAACTCGACCAGCATTTCCGGCACCCTCATCGACGCTGTGTGCTCCGGTTTTCTGCCGGGGGGGAGCTGCCATCCGGCTATGCCCTTGGCGCGGCTGGTCGCTGCTATCGGGTTTTAATTCAACAGCTTGAGGCCTTTGCTGGCGGTGGCGAATCCGGCTTCCCGATTTCATCGCGGTGCTCCAGCGAGCCTTGATACCCTCCTGTGGCATGCAAAATTGCCACAACTGTCCCGTGACGAATCCGTTCTTTTCTCGTCTACCTTCATTGCGTCACCCGAAAGGTATGCCCATGCGCACAGTTACAATTCTTGCCATTCTCTCTCTGGCCTGTGGTGTCTCGTTCTGCCAACCGCATCCGCCGAGCGACCGGGAGTCGATGCCCGAGCTCGAGCGCTTTACCCCGGATGAGGCCGACAAGTCGCTCGATCCGTGCACGGACTTTTTCGAGTACGCGTGCCGCAAGTGGAACAAGGCGAATCCGATTCCGGCGGACCAGGCGGCCTGGGGAACGTTCAACAAGCTGGCCATCTGGAACGTGGCCGCAATTCGCAATACTCTGGAGTCGGCTGCTGCGCCGGCCGCTCGCAAGACTCCGGTGGAGAAAAAAGTCGGCGACTACTTCTCCTCGTGTATGGATGAAACAGCCATCAACAAGGCGGGAATCACACCGCTCAAGCCGCTGCTGGACCGCATTTCCGGGCTCAAGGACAAGTGGCAGCTTCCGCAAGTGATTGCGCTGCTGCATCAAAACACGCGGCCGGCGGACCTGAACTTCATCGACGCGCAGTATCAGGGAGTGCTATTCGGCATCTACAACTCGCCGGACTTCGACGATGCCCGGGTGAACGTGGCCGCGCTCGACCAGTCGGGGATGAACATGCCGTCGCGCGAGTTCTACCTGAAGGACGACGACAAATCGAAACAGATTCGGGAGAAGTACCTGAAGCACGTCGCGCAGATGCTGGAGTTGAGCGGCGAACCCTCGGCGCAGGCGGCTTCGGATGCGCATGCCATTCTGGCGATGGAGACCTCGCTGGCGAATGCGGCCATGGATATCGTCTTGCGGCGCGACCCCAAGAACATCAATCACAAAATGACACTGGAGCAGATGCAGGCGCTGACGCCGTCGTTCGACTGGAGCCGTTACCTGGCGGCGATACAGGCGCCGCCGGCGAGCCAGTACCTGGTGACGTCGCCAGAGTTCTTCCGCGGGGTGGAGAAGCTGATCGTCTCCGAGCCGGTGGACCATTGGCGCGCGTATCTGCGCTACACGCTGATGCACCTCTCGGCGGCGTCTCTGTCGCAGCCGATCGTTGAAGAGAACTTCGATTTCTACGGGCGAACGCTTTCCGGAACTACGCAGATCCAGCCGCGTTGGCGGCGCTGCTCGCTCTTCGCCGACGCTGATCTGGGCGATGTGGTCGGGCAGGCGTACGTGGCCCGCTATTTTCCGCCCGAGAACAAGCAGCGGATGCTGGAGATGGTGAAAGCGATTGAGACGGCCCTGCACCAGGACTTTGATGCCGCGACCTGGATGTCGAAGGAGACCAAGAAGAGGGCGCACAACAAGCTGTCGGCGCAAGTCGATAAGATCGGTTACCCGGATCACTGGCGGGATTATTCGGCGGTGGAGATCAAGCGGGATGATTTTCTCGGCAACATGCAGCGCTCGAGCCGCTTCGAGATCGAACGACGGCTGGCGCTGGTGGGGAAGCCGGTCGATCGCTACAACTGGGGCATGACTCCGCCCACGGTGAACGCCTACGAAGACGCGCAGACCAACACGATTAATTTTCCGGCTGGAATCCTGCAGCCCCCGTTTTTCGACGCCACCCAGAGCGATGCGGTGAATTTCGGGGCGATCGGAATGGTAATTGGGCACGAGATCATCCATGGCTACGACGACCAGGGCCGCAAGTTCGATGCCGACGGGAATCTCAAGGACTGGTGGACTCCTGCAGACGCGATTGCCTACGACGAGCGCGGCAAATGTATTTCGGACGAGTACACGCAGGATATTCCCGAGGCGGGCGTGAAGCAGAACGGCCAGCTCTCGCAGGGGGAGGATACGGCCGACAACGGGGGCATCCACATCGCGCTTTCGGGGTTGCAGAGCACGCTGAAGTCGCAGGGGACGGGTCTGGATTCTCCAGCCGATGGAGGCGTGACGCAGTTGCAGACGTTCTTCCTGGCGTATGCAAATGTGTGGTGCGGGGACAACCGACCGGAAGCGGCACGCACGGCGGTGTTGACGCAGGGACATTCCCTCAACCGGTATCGCGTGAACAACGTGATCGGCAATGTGCCGGAGTTCGCGCATGCGTTTGGGTGCAAGGCGGGGCAGCCGATGGTGCGTGCCAATGCTTGCCGGGTGTGGTGAGATGCCCCTCAGAGGCGAACGCTGAGTTTCGCTTGGGCAGTAAAGGGCCCGTGGGAAGCCGGAGCCGGCAAGGAGGGCGCGGGCTGCAGTTTGCGCCCCTCAGGGCGGCCGCGCAACCGTGCATTCCGACTACTCAATCGACCCGCCTTCGCGAGAAATGTCGTGAGTCAGGCCTACGCGGCGAAGCAGTTCCTGGAAGCGCTGGTCGGACCGCAAGGGGTCCAGCTGGGGTTCTACGTTGAGATAGCCCAGCCAAAGGGACCGTTGTTCAAGGGCCCGCTCGAGCCAGGTGAAGGCTTCGTCGGCTTCCTGCAAGCCCACGTGAACCATCGCCAGGTCGTATGGTGACACGTATTTTTGCTTTGACAGCGCGTACAACTGGCTGAGCACAGCATGCGCTTCATCACTCTTCCCTGCCCTTGCATAGCCGTGTCCCAACTTGGCCAGCGCGAATATGCTGTCGCTGGAAAAATGCATCCCGGTTTTTAACGCTGAGATTGCCTCGTCAAACCGGCCTTGCTGCTGGTACACATGCGCAAGCCCGAGATGAGCGAGAGCGAACGTCGGGTCCATGTCGAGCGCGGCGCGATATTGTTCGAGCGACGGATCGTAGTCGCGGGAAAAATAGAACATGCGCGCCAGATCTGTTCGGATGACCACGGAAAGAGGATCAAGCGCCAGTGCCCTGGTTTTTTCGCGGAGCGCTTCCGCGTGCCGACCCAGGATACCGAGAAGAGTACTGTGCCAGTGATACGCATCGACGCAGCCCGGATTGAGTTCGATCGCCCGCTGGAATTGCTTTTCGGCCCCGGACCAATCCCACTCGAAATCCCGCTTAACCACGCCGAGGGCAGCGTGGGGTTCGGCCAGGGAATCGTCCAGCTCGAGTGCCTTCAAGGCCGCCGCTTTTGCTTTCGGGTAAGCCTCTACCGGCGGAAGGACGTTGTAGTAACCGAGGATGTTGTAGGAATCGGCCAAGCCGGCATAGCCCTGAGCGTAGGTGGGGTCTTGGTCGATGGCGCGGTGAAAGTGAGAGAGCGCCTTTTTCACACTCTCTTCGGTCCTCTTATTCCAGTAGTAGCGAGCTTTCAGATACAGCTCGTGCGCTTCCGGGTTCACCTGTCGGGCGCTTCCCAACCGTGCCTGCTCCTCGGGGGTGAGAATGATTCTGACCTCGTTGGCAACCTGCCGCGCGATCTCGCCTTGCAGTGACAAAATGTCCCGAAAATCACGCTCGTAGCTTTCCGCCCACAAGTGCTGATCGCTGATGGCGTGGATGAGTTGGGCCGCGATGCGGATGCGCTCGCCTGAGCGCATAACCGACCCTTCAATCACAGCGTCTACATTGAGCTCGCGCGCGATCTGCGGCAGCGATTTGCGCGCTCCCTTGTACTGCATGGCCGAGCTGCGGGAGATAACCCGCAAAGCTTTGATTTTGGCCAAGCTGGTAATCAAGGCCTCAGTCATTCCGTCGGCGAAGTATTCGTGGCTCGCATCGCCTGAGAGGTCTTCCAGGGGGAGTACTGCTACGGCCTGAATTCGGCGCGGATCGGACTCTTGGCCATGGAGAAGCAGCGGAGGTGCCGATACCTCGAGCTCAACTGCGGTCACCTGTGCGATAAACCTGTACCCACGTCGCGGCAGGGTCTCAATGTAGCGCGGTGTCTCGGCCGAATCACCCAGGGTTTCGCGAAGGCGCGCAATGGCGTTGTGAAGGCTATGGTCGAAATCGACAAAGGTGTCGGCCGGCCAGATTTGCGCCCGAAGTTCTTCGCGGGTCACGAGATCGCCGGCACACTGCAGCAACGTCGCAAGCACACGCAGGGGCTGGCCTTGCAGGCGCAGCTTTACGCCGCGTTTCCGGAGTTCACCGGCGCGCAGATCCAGCTCAAAAATGTCGAAACGCAGCACGCGCGCGGGGAGCCGGTCGGACATGTCGAATTCCCCAAACTTGGCAGAGCCTAACACACAGTTCCCGGTGCCTGGAGTGAGTCGATCGGCCCATGGGGAATCGTTCGGCGGCCACTCGAGATGCAGCCCTCCCCGGCGGCCGCGCTCAGCCGGGCTCGTGACCCTCGCCTCATTCCCAAAAGCTGATCTCAGGCGCTCAAGCGCGACTATTTTCGTAGCGTCTGGCGGCACCAGTCGATCTGTGCCCTGCCCTTCTCTGGCCCCGGGTTTTCCCCCAGGCCGGGAAGGCTGCGCTTTGCTTTAGTTCGCTTGCGGCCCGGCTGAAGTCGTGCCCGCGGAGGGGACTGCCGTCGAAACGTCGCGGCAAGAAAGATCCGAGGGGCTGGTTTCGGGGCTCACTAGCCGCTACTGTTCAAAGGGGCGGAACCATCCGCAGGTAACCTGCATGCCCAGATTTTCCGATGCATTTGCCCGCGGAGTCGTCATAATGATTCAATGGCGCGTGTTTTGCTGAGCGAGAGTTGGCTTCCGAAGTCTGCTGTCTGTCTCCGCGACTACAACCTCAACAAGTTCATGCATGACCTGATTGCCGGAGTCACGGTTGGGCTGGTCGCTTTGCCCCTCGCGATGGCGTTCTCGATTGCTTCGGGACTGTCGCCGCAAGCGGGCATCTACTGCGCGATTGTTACAGGCTTTCTTATCTCGGTGCTGGGCGGCTCGAAGACGCAAATTGCCGGGCCGACCGGCGCGTTCGTGGTCGTGGTTGCCGGAATTGTAGCGGCACACGGCGTCGATGGCCTGTTCATGTGCACCGTGATGGCGGGCGTCCTGCTGGTCGCAATGGGCGCGACGGGGATGGGTTCGGCGATCAAGTTCATCCCGCGTCCGATTGTGATCGGTTTTACCAACGGAATCGCGATCTTGATCGCAAGCACGCAGGTGAAAGATTTCTTCGGTTTGCAACTGGACAAGGTGCCCGGTGTCTTCTGGCTGCGCCTGGAGGCGTTTGCGACGCACTTCAAGACGTTGAATTATGACACTACCCTGCTGGCGGGCGCGACCGTCGCCATTCTGATCGTCTGCCGCGCGGTTTCGAACAAGATTCCGGGTCCGATCGTGGCTCTGGTGGTCGGCACGGCCGCTGTGTTCGCCTTCCGGCTTCCGGTGGACACCATCGGCTCGCGTTTCGGCGGGATTCCAGAGGGGTTGCCTCGTCTGCAGGTTCCCGTTTTCCGCACAGACCTGATTCACGGGCTGCTGGGACCTGCGCTAACGGTTGCGATGCTGGGTGCGATCGAGTCGCTGATGTCGGCGGTGGTCTCCGATCGGATGAGCAACGATCACCACAATCCCAACGTTGAGTTGATGGCGCAGGGCGTGGCGAACATCGCTTCACCCATGTTCGGCGGGCTGCCGGCGACGGGTGCAATCGCGCGGACGGCGACCAACATTAGAGCCGGAGCGCAATCGCCGGTGGCGGGGGTCATTCATTCTCTGACGCTTTTGTGCGTGCTGCTGTTCGCAGCGCGTGTGGTCAGCTACGTGCCGATGGCGGTGCTGGCCGGAATTCTAATGATCGTCTCCTACAACATGGGAGAGTGGCGCGAGATTCCCCAGTTGTTCAAACTCACCAAGACCGACATCAGCGTGTGGTTTGTGACATTCGCGTTAACCGTGTTCGCCGACCTGACGGTTGCCGTGGAGGCGGGTATGATCCTGGCAGCACTGCTGTTCATCAGCCGGGTAGCCAGCACCACCACCGTGTCGCAGGTGACGGATGATTACATAGAAGACGGGCGCGTGCACATCCTGCAAGACAAGGATATTCCCTACTATGCGACCATCTTCCGAATCCATGGGCCGTTCCTGTTCGGTGCGACCGACAAGATTTCGGTGGTGACCGAGAATATGCACAAGCTGCCTCCGGTGGTGATTCTTCGCCTGCGCAACATGACGGCGCTCGACGCAACGGGACTGTTCGCAATTGAGGAAACCGCTCGGGCGCTGCAGGCGACGGGGCGTACCCTGATCCTGTGCGGCGCGCGTGAGCAGCCGGCGAAGCTGCTGCAGGAGGCTGGAGTGGAAGAACTGATCGGGAAGGACAACATCTGCGAAAACGTGCAGGCTGCGGTGCAACGGGCCCAGGATGCCTTCGAAGGGATGGAAAACCAGGCAACCGCGGGGGCGAACTAGGGCGCGGGAGAGGATGAGAACTGTTCTTCGGCATCTTCGGGGCGCCCCCGCTGGCCTGTCGCGGTGGGGCGCCTGCGCTCCAAACTACTTTGGGTGCGCCAGTGGAGCCAGCTTTCCCTGGGTAGCCTTCAGATAGTCGCTGGGAGCCAGCAGGATTTGCATGCCGCGGATTCCGGCTGAGACCGAGATCACATCGAACAGTTCGATGGTCTCGTCGATGTACACCGGGTAGTCTTTCTTGCCGGCGAGGGCGGTGACACCTCCGCGAAGGTAACCGGTCAGCGATTGCAGTTCTTTGACGGGCGCCAGTTGGATCTTGCGATCGCCGGAGGTGAGCGCCAGCGCTTTCAGATCGAGTTCGGCATTTCCAGGAATGACTGCCATGCAGGTGCCGTTGCGGTCGCCGCGAGCGACCAGCGTCTTGAAAACCTGCTCGGGCGGAAGGCTGATCTTGGCGGCGACGGTTTCAGCGGCCAGGTCTTCGGGATCGACTTTGTATTCGCGAAGCTCGTAGGGAATACGCAGCTGGTCGAGAAGTCGCACGGCATTGGTCTTATGCGCCATGAGTCGATTCTAAGCGGCAATTCCGTACCGGTAAGATCCCTGATCGAGGACTGAGGTTTCCGGTCTGAGGCGCGACCGTGTCAGGGTGTTCCGGATTTGCCCTTCCGGGCCATGCGGTTCTATAGTCTTTGCCTGCAGTCCCGAGGAGCTCCCATGCGGATGCTGATTCAATGGGTCTTGACCGCGCTTGCGATCTGGATTGTTTCGCGGCTCGTGCCAGGATTTTCTGTGAGAGGACCATTTTCCGCGCTCATTGCGGCCGTGGTGATTGGTTTCGTGAACGCAACCCTTGGGTTCTTCCTCAAGATCGTCACGTTTCCACTGACCATCCTCACGTTGGGACTGTTCTGGCTGATTATCAATGCGGTCATGATCGAGCTGGCGGCAGCGATCGTGCCCGGATTTCACGTTTACACATTTGGTGCGGCCTTTTGGGGAGCCATTGTACTCAGCCTGGTGAACATGGCGCTCAAGTGGATCGTCATGCCGGATAAGGCGAACTAGGACAGGCAGCAGTCAGTGTCGGACTCTGCGCTTGTGCACGATTGCGTGCCCAAGGCTCGATCCAACTTGGCCCAGAGCTCTGGCTCCGGCAAACGATGGCGCATCCGACTCAACTGCCGGAGCGACGACCCCTTTTCCACACCGGCTTGCGAATCGGCCATTCTGAGAATCCACTGAATTTTTACGATCAAGGAGAGCGCCCATGTCAAACGGCTCTCGTCCGAATGGTGGGAGCTTCGGTGCACCCTGGCTTGCTTTGTGCGCGGCGTTTGCGCTGCACATTGCCGATGAAGCGCTGACCGGGTTTCTCGACGTCTACAATCCCACGGTTCTCGCCCTGCAGCAGCGCTGGGGATGGTTTCCCGTGCCGCCATTCGAGTTTCGGGAGTGGCTAGTTGGACTTATCGTGGGGTGGACGATCCTGGCTTGCCTCACGCCGCTTGCCTTTCGCGGAGTGCGGTGGCTGCGGCCGCTGGCCTGGGTCTATGCGCCCATCATGCTGGCGAACGGATTGGGCCACACCCTGTTCACGATTCTGGGGCGCACCGTGGCCTCGGTAACGTTTCCGCGTCCGGCGCCGGGATTTTTTTCTTCGCCGTTCTTGCTGGCTGCGTCCCTGTGGATGATCATCCGCTTGCGGCGGACCCAGGCCGCGCTGCCAGCTTAGACGCCCTCGCCTTTGCTATCATCGCTAACGTCACATGCCATTCGAAGACGAAGACGACGAAATTCCGTCATTGATTTCCGGGACAGGGGAGGCGTTCATGGATGTGCCAGCTACGGTAGCGGCGGGCTCACGCCGCAACGAAGATATCGCACTGGATCTGATGAAGTTCATTGCCATGACGACCGGCTACGGCAAGACCAGTTCGACCGCCAGTGGCGTGGGGTTTGAGAAATCCAGCGGCGGCGCGTCCAAGCCCGAGGAGTATGCTGCGCACTTGCTGGAGTTGTATGGCAAGTGCCTGAACGCGGTGGGGAAGAAGTAGGACTTCCGCGCATGTGCAACCCCCTTTTGGGATTTCGATGAACATGATTGGCTGAGGCCGTTTTGGAATGTTGCCCGTGTTCGCGCTGCGCTGAAGTGCACGCCGGCATTGCCGGGTATGACTGAGGAGCGCCTTGGCCCTGCTCCATCACCCCCGAGAGCAAGCGTGGCACCAGCCTTGTAACGGATGACCATTGCATTCTGTTGGGCGAGGATTTTCAGGTTTTCGGCCCTTGTAAATTCCAGCACTTCCCCCATTCCATGTTGCGCAACGAGAACGCCTCTGGCACAATGCGCGCGCGTGTTGTTTACCCAAAAATTGCTGGTTTAATGAGACGCTTCCAAGGGGGCAACTATGGCGACGGCATTGCCAGATCCACTGGCAGTGGTGAAGCAGGGATCGAAGTGGGGGATCGTTTGGGGTGTGTTGCTGGTTATTTTCGGAACGCTGGCCATTGGAGAACCGTACCTGGCCGCCGTGGCCGTGGCCACCTTCATCGCATGGCTGCTCATTTTCGTGGGCGCGGTGCACGTGGCGCTGGCATTTCATGCGCATAGCGGAACCAGCCTGGGCTGGAAGCTGCTGGTCGGGCTGGCTTATATCTTCATCGGCTGCTACCTGCTGTTGCGCCCGTTCAGCGGAGTCGCGACCCTCACGCTGATGCTGGCGTTTCTGTTCCTGGTGGAGGGCGTGCTCGATTTCATGTTGTGGTGGAAGTCGCGGTCGCTTGACGGAGCGTTTTGGATCCTGGTGGATTCGATCATCACCCTCGTACTGGGCGGGATGATCTATGTGCATTGGCCCTCGAGTTCGGCGTGGGCGGTTGGAACCTTGGTGGGGGTCAGCATGATCATCAGCGGCGTGACGCGGATTATGCTGTCGCTGGCGGTGCGGAAAGTGGCGGAGCGGTTCGCGTAGTTTTCGGGGGGGTAGAACCGAGGCCGCGGCGGTTGCCGCGGCCCTTTGTCGCGGTTTCGGAAACGCGGGCGAGGGCACCCACGCTTCAAAGCAAGCGTCTAACGGCGCTTTTTCTTTTTGGCTGCTTTCTTCTTTGCGGCTTTCTTTGCAGGCTTCTTTTTGGCTGCCTTCTTCGCCGGTTTTTTCTTGGCCGCCTTTTTGGCGGGTTTCTTCTTCGCTGCTTTTTTGGCCGGCTTTTTCTTTGCGGCTTTCTTCTTGGCCGGCTTCTTCGCGCCGCCACCGCCGCCGCCGGGTTTAGAAGGAGCCGGTTCGGGTTCCTCCACTTCGATTACCGCGACGGACTCCCGGATCTCGGGCAGACCGGCTTCTTCTTCTTCCTCTTCCTCTTCTTCTTCCAAGATCTCTTCGGGCGATTCTCCGTAGGCGCCGCTGTCGCCGAATTCATCCATCTCGTCGTCACGTCCGTAGAGGGTTTCGTCGTGAAAGCTCATTGCTCCTCCTGGCTGGTAGTTCGAAGCTGTTCGATGTTGGTTAGCGGAAGCACGCCGCCGAACTTGACGCCGCGCAAGAATGATTTTGAAAGACTGCAGTCCGCTGAACGGGCCGCGATTATAGCAGAGAACCGGGCGTTAGGAATCAGGTCTTGGGTGATCGGTCTCCCGTCTCGGGATCGGCGTCTCAGGCGTCAGGTCTGAGGTGTCAGGATTGCGGTTTCGAGATCGGGCAAAAAACGGCCAGGCGTCTGAATCCTAAGACCTAACGCCTCGGGTTTGGGACCCGAGACACCTGCTCTCAGGGGTGGATGATCAGTACCATTCCGGGACGGAGGACGGCCACGTTGCGGTTGTCGCGTTTCAGGGCGTCCACGGTGATCTTGTAGTTCGAGGCGATCGAAAACAGGGTTTCGCCCTGCTTGACCTTGTGGTGGACGATGGCGGGCTGGGCAGCGCGGGCGGTCTTCTTGCGCCGCGATGGCGATGAAGTGGCGGCAAAGTCTTCCCGGGCGTTCGGGGTGATGGGCAGGCGGACATAGAGCGAGCGGCGGCCGGCCACGCTATTGCCCTTGAGGTGGTTCCATTTGCGGACCATGGCCGGGGGCACCCCGAAATTGTCGGCAACGGTCAAAACCGTGTCGCCCTTGCGCACCTTGTAACGGGTCAGGTGCTTTGCGTAGCTGGCAGTGTCTTCGGTAGTGGCGTGCTTGCCAGGGACGATGGGGATCGTCAGCTTGCTGTCGGGAGCGAGATCCTGGCCAGCTTCGAGGTTGTTGGCTTCGGCGATGGCGCCGGGCGTGGTGCGATAGGTGTGGGCAATTGAGGCCAGTGTGTCGCCCTGCCGGACCTTGTGATAGCGCCACCAAACCCGCATAGCCGGCGGGATGGCGGCGATCGCGGTTTCGAACTTGTCTTTGGTCCCCAGAGGCAAATGTAGCTTGAACTCGTGGTCCTTGGGGGTGGTCAGCCGCAGGAGGCTGGGATTCAGGTCCTGCAGGTCGGCGGCGGAAACATCCACACACTCGGCGACCAGGCGAAGATCCACGGGGTAGTCGATGGTGACGGTGTCGTAGGGAACCGGCTTTTCTTTGTCGAGATGATCAAGGCCGTACTGCGCGGGATTCTTGGCCATGATCGTGACCGCCACGATGATCGGAACGTAGTTGCGCGTCTCCTTCGGCAGCACATTACGGCGGTAGAGTTCCCAGAAATCGGCGTAGCCGGTGCGCTTGACGGCGCTCTGGACGGTGCCCGGTCCAGAGTTGTAGGCGGCCATGGCCAGGTACCAATCGCCGAACTGCTGGTAAAGATCTTTAAGGTGGCGGGCGGCGGCACGGGTGGACTTCTCGGGGTCCTGGCGATCATCAACCCACCAGTCGCGTTGCAACCCGTATCCTTTGGCGCGGCTCGCCATGAATTGCCAGATGCCGCGGGCCCCCACGCGCGACAGCGCCAGCGGATGGAACCCGGACTCGGCCTGCGCCAGGTAGAGCAAGTCCTGCGGAACGCCCTCTTCTCTCAGGACGCGGCGGATCATGTCGTCGTAACGTCCCGAACGGGTGAGCGCGTTCTCGAGCGTACCGCGGCCGCGCGAGGAGAAGTAGTTGATGTAGCCGGCGACCTGGTCGGTCATCATCAGGGGCAGGTCGGAATGGGTTGACTTGATCTCAGCTTCGGCCTTGGCCTTGATGTTGGCATCGACCGGGAAGGTCACGGAATTGGCTTCGTCGATTGGCGCGGGCTCCGATTTCTGCTCGGTGAAGCCGTCGCCCTGCTGCAAGGCCTGCATTTCGAAGCCGTTGGTGCCTTCGAGGATGCGATCGAACTCGGCCTCGAGGCGCGGATCGGCGTTGATCTGCAGGTCGCTGCTCAAGAGGGTGTCGAAGGCGCGGTCAAAATTCTGGCGCGCGGCTTCCAGGTGCCCGGCTTTGTAGTTGTCCTGGCCCGCCAAATATTCCTTTTCGACCTTGGCGATCAGGTCGGCGGCCGGATCGGAGGAAGGCGCCGGCTGAGGTGCGGCTTCGGGCGCCGGCACAGCTGGCGTCGATTTCGAATCTTGTGGTAGCGAGGGTCCCCCAGCATTCGCGGCGGTCAGGGCTGGAGCAGTGGCCTGCTTTGCCGGGAGCATGGCCGCAGGCTGGCGGGCCGATTGACAGGCGCAAGCCGCAAGCAGTGCGGCGACCGGCGCGATCCTGGCATAGAGTCTTTGAAGTGGCATGTTCCTCTATGAGTTACCGCGACTTACCCCCTGGGCATGCCCCTTGGGTATCTATGATGCAGAAACTCTCGAAAATGGTACTCTCGGGAGTTTCCGGGGGTCAATTCACAAAGGTCGTGGGCCCCGTTACTTTGGGCACAGGGCGGGGATAGTACCTTGCCGGGCCGGGAGACGACAAGACGGTAAATACCGGATTTTCCCGGGGGAGACTTTTGCATTGCCCGGTTGGCCCGGATGGCTGAAAATCTGAAGATATTCCCCCGCTCCGCAAATTTGTGAGAGTTCTGCTCGAGGAGGCGATATGCGAGGTCCGTCGAAGATGCTGGCGCTAGCGGTTTTCAGTTTGTCTGGGGGCCTGTGCGCCTGGGGCCAGGGCGCCGGATCGCCGCCGCCTCCAACCAGCGGTCAGAGCGTGGCTCCAATGGGGATGCGACGGAGTATTGAGGGGGGCGCCGAGTTGCGGTATCTCACCCAGCAGCTGAGCCTGACGCCCGATCAGAGGGAGAAGCTCCGCCCGATCTTGACCGACCAGGGGGATCAGCTCAGCGTCGTGCGCCTGGACGAACACCTGCCGCCGGACCAGAAAAGGGCCAAGACGCTGGAGATTCGGGAAGCTTTCCGTCCGAAGATTGCGGCCGTGCTGACGCCGGAGCAACTGGAGAAGTGGAAGAAGATGCAGGCACCGTCGCAGCCCCAGCCCCCGGCGGCCGGACAAGGCGCGCCCGCGAAACAGCAATAGTCCCTACAGACCCTTTGCCGCGTCTCAGGCCGGGGCGGGCACCGGCCCTGCCACGCACCGGATTTGAAACCGACGAAAAGAAATTCGAGTTCCACTGAGGCGGCCTTCGGCTGCCTTTTTGCTTGTGACCGTCGGCTCGCTAGCGAGCACCGAGTCTAGAAATGGAGGGCCTATGAAAGCGATCCAGGTTAGGCAAGTCGGTGGTCCGGAAGCGTTGAAGCTGGTGGAGCTTCCCGTACCCGAGCCCAAGGCCAATGAAGCTGTCGTGAAGATCGTCGCGGCGGGAGTGAACTTCATCGATGTCTATTTCCGCGAGGGGCGGTACAAGGCCGTGACGCCGTTCGTGCCGGGCCAGGAAGGCGCCGGAGAGGTGGTGGCGATCGGGCGCGAAGTGACCGACGTGAAGGTGGGAGACCGTGTGGCCTACGCGATGGCGCAGGGCAGCTATGCCGAGTACTCGGCGGTGCCGGCGGACCGGCTGGTGAAGGTCCCCCTAGGGGTGAGCTACCAGCAGGCAGCTGCAGCCATGCTGCAAGGCATGACGGCGCACTACTTGTCGCACAGCACATACCCGCTGAAAAAGGGCGAGACAGCGCTGGTGCACGCGGCGGCCGGCGGCGTCGGACTCTTGCTGGTGCAGATGGCCCACAACCTTGGAGCGCGCGTGATTGGCACGGCTTCCACTGAGGAGAAGGCGAAATTGGCGCGGGAGGCCGGAGCGGACGAGGTCATCCTCTACACGCAGACGGATTTCGAGGTCGAGACCAAGCGCTTGACCGACGGCAAGGGCCTGGAGGTGGTCTACGACTCGGTGGGAAAGACCACTTTCGAGAAGGGTTTGAACGTGTTGCGGCCGCGCGGCTACATGGTATTGTTCGGCGGGTCGAGCGGCGCGGTGCCGCCGTTTGACCCGATTCTGTTGTCTCAGAAGGGGTCGCTATTCGTGACCCGGCCTTCGCTGGCGCACTACGCCATCACCCGGGAAGAACTCGAGATGCGCGCGGGTGCGCTGTTCGGCATGATCGTGGCGGGCAAACTCAAATTGCGAATCGCACATAGCTATCCGCTGCAGGATGCGGCGCAGGCTCACCGGGATCTCGAGGGGCGACAGACGACCGGGAAGTTGTTGCTGCTGAATTAGAGGCGCCGTTGAACCGATGCCAGTGATCGTCGGGGGCGTCATTGGAATGCCAGTCCTGGCAGGTTTCCATGGAGAGCAGGTGAACCGGGCTCCACTGATTGGATACCGAGGCATCGTGCGGGGCGCGATCGTGATTGTGGCCAGACTGGTCTTCGGGTTTTGAAATCGCCGATGCGTCTCTTTCAGCCCCGACCGTGGCGTCGAGGAAGTGGGCGCGCCCGCGTTAATCTTGCTTGCCCGCGCCAGGAAGCGACTGCCGTGCGCAGGCCTGCTGTGAACTTTTGTTCACGGCATATATCGCTTGTCCCATCGAACGCCGCGGTACTGAACGCGGGTTGCAGTTTTCAGACATTCCTCACGACGCGTCGTAGTTTTTGTACGTTGGCGCGTAATTGACAAACCTTTACACTCACACCGGATTGCCGCAGCAACCCGCTCTCGCTCACTGGGCATCCGATTGGGAAACACTCTCCCCGTTGTGCATGCAGGACTCCGGCCGGACCAACACTTCGGCAGCATGCGTGCGATGCAAAGGGCCAAGATGGTGACAAGTACCGTTGATTCTGCGGTAGGCGCGCTTTATTCCGAACATGTCAATCCGCTGTGGGTCCGGTTGCTGGATCTGCTGGAAATGAATGTCCGCTACGAGCGCTGCCTGGGCAGCGAACTGTTCACCGCAGATGGGCGGCGCATTCTCGATTTTTTGTCGGGTTACGGCGTGCACAACGTCGGGCACAACCATCCGGCGGTGATCGCGGCGATCCGCGAAGAGTTGGAGAGTTGCGGACCGGCGATGATCCAGACACACGTCGCGGAGCGGGCCGGCGAATTGGGCGAGAAGTTGTGCCAGCGCGCAGGCGGGCGACTGACGAAAGTTTTCTTCGCGAGCTCGGGCAGTGAAGGAGTCGAGGCGGCCATCAAGTTTTCGCGGGCGCACACCGGGCGCGCGGGCCTTCTGTATGCAAACGGCGCGTTCCACGGGCTAACCTGTGGCGCGTTATCGCTGATGGGAGAATCGTTCTGGCGGGAAGGCTTCGGCCCCCTGCTTCCCGAGACCGAAGCCATTCCGTTCGACGACGTCGAGGCCCTTGAGAAGAACCTGGCGAGCAGACGTTTTGCGGCGTTCATCGTAGAGCCGATCCAGTCGGAGGCCGGCATCCGGGTGCCGACGGCAGAATATTTTCGAGCGGCGCAGTCGCTTTGCCGCAGGTACGGGACTCTGCTGGTGCTCGACGAGGTGCAGACCGGGATGTATCGCACCGGACCATTTCTGGCAGCGCAGCAGTTCGGCGTGGATCCGGATCTGGTCGTGCTCGCGAAGGCGATGAGCGGCGGCCTGGTGCCGGTCGGCGCGGTGCTGATGACCGAGGCGATCTACGATTCGGTGTACAGCTCCCTGCGGCGCGCCATCATTCACACCTCGACATTCAGCGAGAACAGCCTGGCCATGCGGGCGGCGCTCGCCACGCTCGAAGTGCTGGAATCGGAAAAGCTGGGCCGGCGAGCCAGCGAGGCGGGAGGCTGGTTGCGGGGAAAGCTGACCGAAGCTCTCCGCGGCTACGAGATGGTAAAAGGCGTTCGGGGTCAGGGGCTGCTGCTGGGCGTCGAATTCACCTCGCCCAAGACACTCCGTTTGCGGATACCGTTCGAAGCGTTTCTGAGGATTCATCCCGCCATGTTCGGGCAAATCGTGGTGATGCGGCTGTTCCGCGACAGAGGGATCCTTACGCAAATCTGCGGGAACAACTTTATGGTGCTGAAGGTCGCACCGCCGCTGGTGGTCAGCGATGCACAGATCGACGAATTCGTCTCGGCGGTTGCGGACGTGGTCGAACTGGCACACTCCTCGAGCGCGTTCTGGTCCGAGGCCCTGGGCCTCGCACGGCGCGCAATCATTTGAAAACAGGTTCTCGGTGGTCAGTTCTCCATTGCAGGTGCGGGCTTGGTCCGAGCCGGGCGTGGGGAACTGGGCATCGAGAACCGAGAACTGGAATTCTACGCAAATTGTGAGCGCCAGCAGCGCTTTTCCCAAGCACTACTATTCGCAGGAAATGCTGTTTGCCGCGCTGGAGCGTTACTGGGGCGACCGGCTCGCGAAGCCGGAAGTTGTGCGGCGCCTGCACAAGAATGTTGGAGTGGACGGGCGCTTCCTGTCGCTGCCCATCGACGCTTATCCGAAACTCAGCGGCTGGGGCGAGGCGAACAATCACTGGATCCGCACCGCCCAGGAACTGGGGCACTGTGCCATCAGCCGAGCGATGACGGCAGCAGGCTTGGATGTGCGCGACATTGGCGCGTTGTTCTTTACCTCGGTAACCGGAATCTCGAGCCCTTCGATCGATGCCCGCCTGGTCAACCGGATGGGCCTGTCGCCAAACATCAAGCGCATCCCCATGTTCGGGCTGGGCTGTGTGGCGGGCGCGGCGGGAATTGCGCGCGCGGCGGACTACGTGCGCGCCTATCCGAACCAGGTGGCAGTAATTCTGGCAGTCGAACTGTGCTCCCTGACCCTGCAGCGCGAAGACATGTCGATGGCCAACCTGATTTCGTCGGGATTGTTTGGCGACGGCGCGGCGGCAGTGGTGGTGGCGGGCGATGAGCGCGCGCTGCAGGCAAGTGGACCGAAGATCCTGGCGACGCGGTCGGTGTTTTATCCAGAGACTGAAGAAATGATGGGGTGGGAGGTTTCAGAGAAAGGCTTTCGCATCGTGCTATCGCCGGAGGTTCCGGACCTGATTCGACGGCAACTGGGGCAGGACGTGGATCGCTTTCTCGGCGATCTGGGGCGCGTGCGCGACCAGGTTGGCAGCTGGGTGCTGCACACCGGTGGTCCGAAGGTGTTGCAGGCGACGGCTTCGGCGCTGGCGCTCGAGAACGGACAGCTTTCGGCGTCCTGGGATTGCCTAAGGCGAACGGGCAATCTGTCGTCGGCGTCCGTGCTGGTGGTCCTCGAAGAAGTGATGAAAAATCGGCGGCCCCCGCCGGGTACGCTGGGATTGCTGGCCGCGATGGGGCCAGGTTTCTGCTCGGAACTGGTGGCGCTCGAATGGTGAGGATGGGGGAAGATTCCGACGTTTTCGTGATTGGTGGTGGGCCGGCGGGACTGGCGGTGGCGCTCGCGGCCCGGCAGCGCGGGTTCGAGGTGACGGTCGCCGACAGCTTTGCCCCGCCGATCGATAAGCCGTGCGGCGAAGGCCTGATGCCGGACGGGATCGCTGCGCTCGAGCGACTGGATGTGACCATCCCGGGAACGGAGGCGCACCGGTTCGGTGGAATTCGCTTTGTGAGTTCAGGCATGTCGGCGGAGGCGGTCTTTCCACATGGATTTGCCCTGGGGGTGCGGCGCACGAACCTGCATCGCGTCATGGTCGAGCGGTGTGAGCGAGCGGGAGTCCGCTTCCGGTGGCGGGCCGTGGTCACCGGACTTCATGCCGAGGGTGTGCTGCTGCGCGGCGAACTGGCGCGCACGCGATGGATCATCGGCGCCGACGGCAGCAGTTCGCTGGTGCGGCGATGGGCCGGGCTCGATACCCACCGGCGAAAGAACCAACGCTACGCATTCCGGCAGCACTATCGGGTGGCACCCTGGAGCGATTTCATGGAACTGCACTGGGGTCCGGATTGCCAGGTGTATGTGACCCCGGTGGGTCCGGAACAGGTTTGTGTCGCGCTGATTTCGCGGGATCCTGCTTTGCGGCTCGACGACGCGTTGCGCGCGTTTCCGGAAATTATCGAGCGACTGCGCGGCGCCGAGCATGGTTCGGTCGAGCGCGGCGCGATGTCGGTGACGCGCAGACTGGCGAGCGTCAGCAAGGGGCGGGTGGCGCTGATTGGCGACGCTTCCGGCGGAGTCGATGCGATCACGGGAGAGGGTCTGTGCCAGGCGTTCCATCAGGCGGATCTTCTGGCGGATTGTCTGCTCCGCGAAAACCTCGAAGTCTACCCGGCGGGACACCGGTCGCTGGCGCGCCGTCCGGCGCTGATGGCGGACTTGATGCTCCTGCTCGAACGACGCCCTGGCCTTCGCCGGCGGGTGATGAGAGCTTTTCAGTCGCGACCGGAGCTGTTCGCGGGTATGCTGGCGACACACGTGGGCGCGGCGTCCCCGGTGGACTGCGCGACCAACGGATTGGCGTTAGGCTGGGGGTTGCTGACGGCGTGATCAAGCCTGGGGCGAGTCCATTGAAACGGCAGGCGGCATGGCTCGGGAAAATGGCGGCGGTGTGCCTGTTGTGGGCGAATCTGGCCACCGCGGTATGGGCGCAGCAGATCGTTCTGCGATGCGACCCTGCCCGGACCGGCGCCGATTTCACGCTGGGCGATGTCCTGCACCAGGTGAAAGGAGCTTTCGATCTGAAACGGGGCGAGTTCCACTTCGATCCGGTGTCGGGAAAGGTGGGCGGAGAAATCGTGTTTGATGCGACCAGCGGGCGCAGCGGCAACCGGGGCCGCGACCGCAAGATGCACAAGGATGTGCTCGAGAGCGCGCATTTCCCCGAAATCGGATTTCGGCCGGATCGGGTGGACGGAAAAGTCTCACCGGATGGAACCTCGAGGGTGCAAGTGCATGGGATGTTCGCGATCCACGGCGCCGAGCATGAGATCACCGTGCCGGTCGAAGTGAAGCTCGAAACGGATCATTGGAGCGCTTCGGCGCACTTTCCGGTGCCCTATGCGAAGTGGGGCATGAAGAATCCGAGCGTCCTGTTTCTCCGGGTGGGGGATTCGGTCGACATCGAACTGCACGCCGCTGGCAGTCTAGCGCCGGCCCTTCCGTAGGGTCGACCCATCGAACCCTCCGCCGCACCAGCGGCACAGAGTCAGAGCCACCACCTTGGTCGCGGCGACCACCTCTTCCAACTCGACATACTCGTCGACCGTGTGCGCGTTGGCCACGTCTCCGGGTCCGTAGAGGACCGCGGGGATGTTCGCGTGGTTGGTGAACAAGCGGAGGTCGGATCCGTAGGTGACGCCCTGCACGACCGGTGCCTGGCCCAAGGTCTGCGTGTGCGCGGCCGAGACGGCCTGCACGATGGGAGAATCCCGGGGCGTTTGGCCGGATTCGAACTGCCCCTCGAACCATTCCAGTGCGGGCGGGTGTTCGCGCAGCCAGTCATCGTGGGCGCTTGCCTGCTCGAGTGCCGCGGCCATTGCGGCGCGCGCGGCCCTGACCGGTTCCCCGGGCAGGACGCCGAAACGGCCTTCGGCCACCAGTTCGTCGGGGACAGTCGATGGCCAGTCGCCTGCGCGGATGGTTCCGAAATTCACGGGTGCGATATTGTTCGAATCTTCGTAGAGCGGATTGCGGTATTCGACGTGGCGCTTGCGCTCGAGGTCCTGCACTGCCTGCAGCACGAGATAGAACTTCTCCATGGCGCTGACGCCGTAAGGTTTCATGCAGGCGTGAATCGCGCGGCCCGCCACTCTTACGCGAAAGCTCAGCGCTCCTGACTGCACCGGGCACAGATGCAGACGAGTCGGTTCGGTGATGATGGCCGCGTCCGCCTGGAATCCCTTCACGATGGTCGTGAGCGTGCCCACGCCCCCGCTCTCTTCGCCGATCACGCTTTCGACGAGCACGTCCGCGGCCGGGCTGAAGCCCAAGGTCTGAAGCGCTTGAACCGCAAAGATGTTGGCGGTAACTCCGGCCTTCATGTCGCAGGATCCGCGGCCGTAGAGCTTGCCGTTGCGGATGGCTCCGCTCCAGGGTGAACCCGACCACCGAGCCTCGCTACCGGTGGGAACCACGTCCATGTGGCCGTTGAGGATGAGCGACAAAGCTGGTACGGCGTCTAAGCTGCGCCCCGTGCCTGGCCAGCGTCCGATGACATTGAGGCGCTCGCGGAAGGGTACGCCGTCATCGCTGAACGCGGGATGGTCTTTCAGTTCGTCGAATTCGGAGGAGACCACGTCCACCCTGAGGCCGAGTGCGCGGAGCTTGTCGGCGACGAAGCGTTGCGCTTTCTGCTCGCGGCCGGGAAGGCTGGGGAGCTGGACCAGGTTTTGAAGGAACAAGATCAGCTCATTTCCAACAGCGTCCACCTGCGCGGCAATTCTCTCGGTCAGTTCGGGCATCGTGGTCCCCGGTTGGTATGCCCGGGTGCTTCAGACGGCAGACGCGGCGGTCCGCGCCTCTACCCGCGTGTACGAGTGTACGCGCTGACGTATGCGGGTACAGAAATACCCGGGTCACAGCGGGCGTCGCGCTCGGGCGTGCCGGCAACGGTGGCGAGCGGAATCACTCCGGCCCAGGTGCGGAACGAGTAATCGTGTTCGTCGTCGATCGCCGGGCCCTGGCGCACCTTCGCGGAGAATTCGTCGATCGGAAGCCGCAGAGCAAGCGTCGCTTTCAACTCCTTCTCGTTGGGATAGCGCGAGTCGGCCCATCGGCCGGGGAGGATGTGCTCGGACAGCAGACGGAGCGCTTCGAGTTTTTCCGCCGGATCCTGCACCAGGTTAGCCGTGCCGAGAATGACCACCGAGCGGTAGTTCATCGAGTGATTGAAGATGGAGCGCGCGAGCACCAGGCCATCGAGCAGCGTTACCGTGACGCAAACCGGGATGCCGCTCTCGAGATTGCGCAGCATGCGGCTGGCAGCTGAGCCGTGAAGGTAGAGTTGGTCGCCGGAACGGCCGTAGGCGGTTGGAATGACAAACGGCTGACCTTCCACGCTGAAACCTACGTGGCAGATGAACCCTTCATCGAGAATGCGGTACACCGCGTCGCGATCGTAGACCGCGCGCTCGGCTTCGCGGAAGACGCGGGTTCGCTTCGTGGGAGCAGAAGACTGGGGCATGAAAACCGAACTCCGGGCAAGCGCCAAGGATGGGTGAACGGAAAGTGTATCACCGGAATTTTTTCCGCCCGGCGGGGCGGCTCTCGGGTGCTGGCGGGCAAGCTTAGGACACAAGGCTCGATCGTCATGTTAAGCGCAGCCGGATCCGATGCCCGCCCGTTCAGGTTCATGGCTAGCTTCCCTTTGCTCCGGATGGCAGTTCTATTCGGCTTTACTTAGCCCAGCCACTGCGGATTGTGAAAAGTGCCGTCGAAGTCATGGGAGGTCTTGTAGGGTTCGAATTCTCCGTTGCCGGCCACCGGCGCGGTCTTTGCGAGCAGTTGCGTGACCGCAGCGGTGCTCATTGGCTGGAAGGCATGGGCGGCGTCCATGGCCTGCCGCAGGATCGGGAGCGACTCGCATCCCGTGATGACCACGCTGGTGGGCAAATTCATGGCGTAGTGCAGGCACTCGACGGGCGTCGCGGTCTTGCTGCGGAGAATGATCCCGTTCGCCATCGGCTTCATGCCCAGCACACCGATCTGGTGCTTCACCAGCAACGGAAGAACCTTGGTTTCGAAACTGTCGAAATGAGCATCCATCACGTTCAGCGGCATCTGTACTGCGTCGAACGTGAAACCATGGGCGAATCCGGTTTCCAGCATCTTGACGTGAATGTCGGGGCTTTTGTGGCCGGTGAAGCCGATGTAGCGGACTTTGCCTTGCTTCCTGGCCTCGAGCACGCTTTCGATACCCCCGCCCTCTGCGAAAATACGAGTGGGGTCGTTGTCGCGGATGACCTCGTGGAATTGCAACAAGTCGATGTGATCGGTCTGCAGGCGGCGAAGAGATTCGTCCAACTGCTGTGCGGCGGCCTTCCGGGTCTGGCCGTCGATCTTTGTCATGAGGAAGGCTTTCTGGCGGTAGCCGTCGCGCAGCGCTTTGCCCATCCGCAGTTCGCTCTGGCCGCCGTTGTAGTCCCAGCAGTTGTCGAGAAAGTTGATGCCGTTGTCGAGGGCGGTGCGAATGATGCGAATGCTGTCTTGCTCGTCGGACTGCATCCCGATGTGGTAGCCGCCCAGACCGACCATGGAGACCTTTTCGCCCGAGCGTCCAAGGGTTCGGGTGGGGACGGGTTTTGAGGCGGCCCTCGCGCGCTTGCTTTCGAGACCGGTCAGAAGTGTTGCCGCGGTGGCCGCTTGCAGAAAGCGTCTGCGATTCATGGGATGTCCTCCAAGGATGCGAGACGGGCGGCGCGAATCGTTGTGAACTAGTTTACAAGGCGGAGGTGGAAGCACGAAAGGGGGGACCGACAACAGCGGGCATGGACGACTCCGGGTCCGGACCCTGTGCGCTGACAGGATCCAGACCCCGCAGTGCTCGAATGGCCGAATCACCAGTTCAGTTTGAGTGCGAACTGGAACTGCCGCGGATCGTATGCCGCGGTCGGTTGGCCGGCGTTGGTGAACAGCGGGCTGACCGCCGAGACGTTGAACCGGTTGGCAATGTTGAACATGTCGGCAATCAGGTCCATGCTGACACGTTCGCCGAAGTAGATGCGCTTGGCCACGCGCAAATCGTCGAAAACCGTCCACGGCGCAATCCCGGCGTTGCGGCCGAGGGTTCCGTCGAGGGAAAGCAGGGTTCCGTTGAAGTTCCCCTCCGGACACGGTTCCTGCAAGGTCTTGGTCGGCGAGTATTTCGAGCTGTAGAGGGGAAATCCGGCAGCCACGCAGGGGGCATTGGCTACGGTATTGGGACGCCCGGTTAGAGAGGACAGTTGGAGGTTGTCCCCGTTGCCGGTGATGATGTTGAACGGCCGGCCCGACGCGACTTCGACGACCGGAGCAAACGTCCAGTCACTAAAGAGCTGGCTCGCAAAGCCGGCCCCGCTCAGCTTACCAGTCTGATAAACGCCGCTGAAGACGAAGCGGTGCCGCTGGTCGAACAGGGAGGTGGAGCGCTCCAGCCCGGGAAAGTAGCTGTCTTGCGGCGTCAGCGTGGACTGCAAGTCCGTGGAGTCGTCGATCGAATGCGACCAGGTGTAGGAGGCAAGAAACTCGTAGTGGTTTCCGAATCGCTTGCGCAGATTCGTGGTAAAGCCATGATAGATCGAGCTGCCATTTGAGTAGTTGGCATCCATGTCGCCGAACGGGACGCAGCCAGCCAGGCTGGCCGGGTCGCAGTTGACGTTGAATCCCTGGCTTTTCAGGCCTTGCAGGATCTGCTGTCCGTAATTGACGCACGCGGCGCCAGGGGCGCCGCCGAAGGCGAGCATGGCGCCCGCAACCGATGGGTTAAGACCGGAAGGCCGGAAGAAATTCATCAGAGAAGAGTCGACCGCGACCGGGGATCCAGTCGGCGTAAACACACAACCCACCGTAAAGGGACTCGACGGCGGAGTCTGGCCGTGGGCAGCCGCGTAGTTGCTTGCGGCGATAAAATTCGCCAGCATGAGGTCACCACGAACGGTGTTGGCATTGATCGGCCGGTTCAGGTGACGCCCGCCGTTAAAGTTGTAGGCCAATGACAAGGCGAACCCCCGGCCCAAGTCGCGCTCAATCGTGAGGTTAGCCTGCTGCGAATACGCGTAAACGAAGTTCTTGGCTTGCGGATAGCCGAAGGGCTGGAAGCCGAGCGGCAGAAAGGTTGCCGGGTTCAGGTAGTTCTGGTTCAGAAACACAGATTGCGGGAAGTTCAGTGCCTGGAATTGCTGCTGGTTGGGCAGAAATCCGAGCGCGGTCGCGGTCGCGGGGTTGAGCGTGGCGGCACAGGGATTTTGAGCGCTGGGGACATTGATCGGCAACCCCTGGAAGATGGTGATCGCGTTCAGGTTGCCGGGGTTGCCCGGCCCGCTGCAAAGACTGGTTCCGGCGAAGGCTAGCTGGCCGCTGGTGGAACCGTCCGAAGCATCGCCCAGGAAGTAGAGTCCCAGCAATGGGTGATCGTAGAACAGTCCGTAGGAGCCGCGCACGACGGTTTTGCCGTCGCCCTTGGGATCCCAGGCGATACCAACGCGCGGCTGAAAGTTGTTCTTGTCGGTCTGGATGCCTTTCTGGAGCCCCAACAGGTTGTAGCCCGCCAAAGCAAGGCCGGTCGGGGGCTTGAACTTGGGGGGAAACTCGACGTCGTAACGGACACCGTAGTTCAACGTGAGGTTCGAGCGAATCTTCCAGGAATCCTGCCAGAACAGACCGAGCGGCTTGTTCGAGAACGTATCGCTCGGACTGCCCAAGCCCTGGATGAAGTCCCCGGGAAGACCAGCGCCGTAAGCCTGCACGGCTGACAGGCTCGGAAAGGCCGACGGGAAACCCAGATTCGCCGCGCTGAATGAGCCGAAGTCATAGACGCCGCCGTAGTTCACCGTGAAGGTCGCCCGCAGCGGGAGATAGTTGAAATCCGCCCCAAACTTGGTCTCGTGATGGCCGATGCTCCAGGAGAAGTTGTCGGTGAACTGGTAGCGCTGTTCAGTCCGCTGAATGTAGGAGTAAGGCTCGCGCCCGAAATAGGCGAAGCCCGGAATATTCACGGCCGGGTCGGCGCCTCCCGGAATCGCGGTGTTATAGAAGTAAGAAAGGCCGCGCCGGGCGTACTGGAAGCGAAACTCGTTCATCTTTGTATTGCCCAGCGTCCAGGTGTCCTGCACCGTCCCGGCGACATCCCGGTAGGTCTGCTCGGAGGTACGCGAATAAGCGTTCTGCCCGAAGGGCTGGCTCTGCCCCCCGACTTCAATGCCGGTGACCGTACTGGGGCTGACGTTCACGCGGAACATCAGGCGATTGTTGTTGCTCACGTTGTGGTCCAGACGCAGCGAATACAGACTCGTTCCCTCAAAAACGGGGAAATTGCCGATCTGCGAATTCAGGCTCTGAAATGAAGTTGGCATACCCGCACAAATCGGAGCCACCACCACGTTGCAGGTGGTGGGAAATTGACGGGGCCCGGATCCGGGCGGGGCGAACGGTAGCAAGCCGAACGACTGCTGGTTTCCGGTTGTCCCCAGCCACGAAGAAGCTCCCACCAGCCAGGTGTAGAACTGGACTCCTGCCGGCGCCGGGCCCGCCTGTGCGAACGGAGTCAGGAAAGCGACCTGTGCCGGGGTCGCCGGCATGGTGAAAGTGCCCGCGGGCGCGAGAGGATTAAAGATACCAGTGGCATCGAAAGACTGCAGGCCGAAGTTATTCTGCCCAATACTGGAAAATCCGGTTTCGTGCCGGCGTGTGACCTCGTAGGAAAAGTAGTAGTAGGTCTTGTCTTTCCGGATCGGTCCGCCGAACGCGGCGCCCGCTTGCACGCGCGTGTATGCCGGGTTGGGAACCGTGCTGAACGGATTCACCGCCTGGAAATTCCGGTTACGCAGGTATCCATACACGTCGCCGTGGAAGTCGTTCGATCCCGAGCGCGTGATGATGTTGACCACGCCGCCCGCCGCCCGCCCATATTCCGCCGCATAGCTGTTGGCAATGATTTGGAATTCCTGGACGGCTTCCTGCGAGACCGTGGAACGAACGCCGTTCACGGAATTGTCGGTGGCGTCGGCGCCGTCGACGTTGACCAGGTTCGAGCGGGCCCGCTGGCCGCTCATGTTGAGTCCGGAGGTGGGCGCGGCGCCGGTATTGGGCGCATTGTCGCGAACCACCTGGGAGTCGGTCAGGGTGAAGTTGATGTAGTTGCGGCCGTTGATGGGCAGGTTGTCGATGCGGCGCTGATCGATGGTGTTGGTGGTTGAACTGCGCGAGGTTTCGACCAGTTCGGCTTCCGAACTTACGCTGACGACGGTCTGCACGCTCCCAATCGAGACAGTGACGGGCAGATCTCGCATCTGCCCCACCGTGACTTGCTGGTTGTGCGCCTCGAATTTGGCAAAGCCAGGCGCCTCGACGGTGACCGTGTACATGCCCGGAGGCAGTGAGAGCAGGCGGTATTCGCCTTCTGTATTAAGAGTTGTCGCGCGTTCGAATCCCTTGTTTTGCTCTCGTGCCGCCACGGCGGCGTTGGTGATCAGGCTTCCCTTCTCATCCTTCACCGTGATATGCAGGTCGCCGGTGGCTGAGCCTTGCGCGAAGGCCAGGTCGGTGCAGAACAGAGCGAGCAACAGAGCAAGCAAAATCTTCGACGTGGAATTCGACGTGGAATTCATAGGGATCTCCCGTAAGAACCGCGGCGCAGAAACTTTGGCGCAAGCGGCAGAAAGCTGAAGTCTCACCGTTGGCAGGCTGACTGAGGTACACACGTGTGTGGGCGGCTAGGTCCCGGTAGCTTGTACATCAGGAGCAGGATCGAAAGCAAGATAAATTGATGACGCGAATAGGGTTAGTGACTACGCCCCATAGCGAAAGCTAGGGGCTTCAAGAGCCACGCCCGCTATGGCAGGCGTTTCGGTTCTTGGGCGCAGTCCGCGCCGTAGAATTTCCAATGCCGAGGCGTGGTCGCGGGTTGTGTTTAGACCACGCGAACACTGATGTACCCTATTGCAAAGTTTCTTAGGAGCGGGCTTTCCACCAGGGCATGGTTGCGAGCTTCCTCTCGGGTCTACTTTCACCAGCACTCGATCGGCACTTTCAGCCTTATAGA
>Ga0137415_10000355_pt1 | contig 43243 bp, 32 predicted proteins | sample CZODoug3_1_1_16f_FD_183082 | JGI IMG/M metagenome (GOLD analysis project Ga0137415, IMG submission 183082) | Vadose zone soil fungal communities from Angelo Coast Range Reserve, California, USA - CZODoug3_1_1_16fungal (Hybrid Assembly) | ecosystem: Environmental > Terrestrial > Soil > Vadose...
CGAGTCGCCGTTGTCGGCGTCGGCAACTGCGCCGCGTCGCTGGTGCAGGGAGTGCAGTACTACGCCGATGCCGATCCGAAGCTCCGGGTGCCCGGCCTGATGCACGTGGACTTCGGCGGCTACCACGTGCGGGACGTCCGCTTCGTGGCCGCGTTCGACGTGGACGCCAAGAAGGTTGGCCGGGACCTCTCCGAGGCTATCTTCGCGTCCGAGAACAACACGATCAAGATCGCCGATGTACCGCCGCTCGGGGTCACGGTGCAGCGCGGCCCGACCTACGACGGGCTCGGCCGGTTCTACCGGGAGACGATCACCGAGTCGGACGAGCATCCGGTCGACGTGGTCGCCGCGCTGCGTGAGGCCCGGGCCGACGTGCTGGTCAGCTACCTGCCGGTGGGCAGCGAGGCGGCCGACCGGTTCTACGCGCAGTGCGCGATCGACGCCGGTGTGGCCTTCGTCAACGCGCTGCCGGTGTTCATCGCCTCGAACCCGGAGTGGGCGGAGAAGTTCCGCGCGGCCGGTCTGCCGATCATCGGCGACGACATCAAGTCGCAGGTCGGCGCCACCATCACGCACCGGGTGCTGGCCAAGCTGTTCGAGGACCGCGGCGTCGCGCTGGACCGCACCATGCAGCTGAACGTGGGCGGCAACATGGACTTCCTGAACATGAAGGAACTGGAGCGGCTGGAGTCGAAGAAAGTCTCCAAGACGCAATCGGTGACCTCTCAGCTGACCGGGGACATCGGTAAGGACAACGTGCACATCGGTCCTTCCGATTACGTGTCCTGGCTGGACGACCGCAAGTGGGCCTACGTCCGACTGGAGGGCCGGGCGTTCGGGGACGTGCCGCTGAACCTGGAGTACAAGCTCGAGGTCTGGGACTCACCCAACTCGGCCGGGATCATCATCGACGCCGTCCGGGCCGCCAAGATCGCCCTGGACCGGGGAATCGGCGGACCGGTGCTCTCGGCCAGCAGCTACTTCATGAAGTCGCCGCCGGAGCAGTACTCCGACTCGGTTGCACGTGACGCGGTGGAGTCCTTCATTCGCGGCGAGTAACAGCTTTCTCAGCCTCTGACCTGCACAGACAAATACAGGACCGGGGAACTTTCCATAGTGAAAGTTCCCCGGTCCTGCTTTTGTGCGTGCCCTAAGTATTAGGCCGAACGGACCAGAACACCGCTTCTGAACTGCACTTACGCCGATATTATCGATCGCTTGCCGCGGAAAACGTTTAGATAACGGGAAGATTAGAGAACGATTAGTGATCCCCATCACGAAATTATATCGGCCGAATGTGATCTCCGTCATAGTTGCGTTTGGAATTTGTACGTAACTTTCTTGCGGCCCCACGGCAACGCGCCACCCGACCCGGGAGGACACGGCGGGGCCACCGTCGATCGGACCCGAGACGACCGCCAGTAGCGGCCAATTTCGGGTCAGCGGTCCCGACCGGAATTCGCCCGGACCCCCTCACCGATGGCGATACCGGCCGGCCTTGATCACCTCGACCACCCTGGTGGTCGGGGTGACCAGGGCAGCGACCCGATCGACGGGCGCCGCTTTTGAAGGAGCACGGAATCCGTGACGCACCATCCCGATGCGCTATGGAATGGGGCCACCACCCCCCACTCGATCAATACCAAGGCCACGATCCGGATCGGCGCGCTGACCAAGGCCACCGCCGCCACCGCAACCCTTGCCGCCGCGCTGTTTGCCGCCGGATCCGGGGACTTCACCGACCACGGCCACCTGACCCCCCTCGGGCGCCTCAGCGTGCCCGCCGCGCACCTGCTGGTCCCGGACGCACCGCCCGCGCTGGCCACCCCGGTCCCGGGTGCCCCGGCCGCGGGGCCCGCCGCCGGGGCCGCGGCGCTGCTGGGCGGCCACGCGCTCACTACGGCGAGCGTCGCCGCCAACCCGCTGTGGCCGATCCGCCCGGCGCTGCTGAGCGCTGCGCTCGCTTCCGCCGCCACGCCCCCCGCCCCGGCCGCGCAGCCCGTTCCCCAGGCCGTGCCGCCGGTCATGATCGCACCCCCCAGCAAGGGCGCCCTCGCCCTGGCCGCCGCGATGACCGTGCGGGGCACCCCTTACGTCTGGGGCGGCACCACCACCCGAGGCTTCGATTGCTCCGGGCTGATGCTCTGGTCGTTCAAGAAGGCCGGCTTCACCCTGCCCCGGACCAGCCAGGCGCAGAGCTCCGTCGGCCAGCCGGTGTCCCGGGCCGACCTGCAGCCCGGTGACCTGGTGTTCTTCTACAGCGTGGTCAGCCACGTGGCCATCTACGTGGGCAACGGCATGGTGCTGCACGCGCCGGACAGCGGCCAGGTCGTCAAGATCAGCCCGCTCAGCCGGATGCCGTTCCACAACGCCCGCCGGATCGTCTGAACCCCGCACGGCCAGCGCGGCGCTGTCTACCCGATGGAGGGCCCCGAGCGCGGCCGGGTCAAGCAGTTCCTGACCGTCCCGGTCGGCGCCGAGACCCGCGGGCCTGAGCCGAGCCGGCCGTCGCTCGTCCTCGCGCCCGGGCGTGGTCACCGACCTGACGGCACACAACGTCGCGTCGCCGCACATAGGTTGGGCGCTGTGTGCGGCGGCATGGCGATGTGTGCCGTCGGCTGTGGTCACGGGTGCCGGGCGAACGCATACCCTCTACGGGGGTGCGGAGGAGGTCGCGGTGGCTCGGGACGACGGTGTGGGGGACGGCGTGGGCGGTGGCGCGCTGGAGCAGCCCCAGGACCACCACCGGGCCAGTGACGCGGACCGCCAGCGGGTGGCCGACCAGCTGCGCCAGGCGCTGGACGAGGGCCGGTTGACCCTGCTGGAGTACGACGAGCGGCTCGGCGCCGCGTACGGCGCGCTGACCTACGGCGCGCTCGCCAAGGTCACCAACGACCTGCCGGCCGCCGGGTCCGCGCTGCCCGCCCCAACCCCGCATGCGGAGGTGGCGCCGGCGAAGCAACCGGGCCAGGCCAAGACGTACCTGCTGCGGCAGGGACGCGCCTGGCTGGGCGGCGCGGTGATCACCAACGGCATCTGGGCGGCCACCACGGGCTTCGACTGGCACAGCTACTGGCCGGGCGTCGTGCTGCCCATCTGGGCTGTCGTCATCGTGGGCGGGCTGATCAGCGGCAACCACCGCGACGGCGACGAGCTGGACAAGGAGAAGCCGAGGCGGCGAGACCGCCACCAGGAGCGGATCGACCGCCACCGGGACCGCCTGGGCCACCGCTCACTCCCCGAGCGCCCGGAGCACCGCGACCTTCTCGAACCCCCCGAACGCCCCAACCAGGGCTGACACCCGCCCCAACCGGCGCTGCATACCTCGACCCCGCCCCCAACCGGCGCCGCACACCCTGACTGCACGCCGCACAGGGTGCACCCTGTGCGGCGTGACAGCGCGCTATGCGGCGCCGGGAGTCAGGGGTGGGTGGCGGAGTACGGCGGCCCGACGGTCAGAGGACGACGTTGACCAGCCGGCCGGGCACCACGATCACCTTGCGTGGCGCCCCGTCCCCGACCAGCGCGACGATCTTCTCGTCGGCCAGCGCGGCGGCCTGCACGGCGGCGTTGTCCGCGTCCGCCGGCACGGTGACCCGGGACCGGACCTTGCCGTTGACCTGGATCGGATACTCCACCGCGTCCACCACCAGGTACGCCTCGTCGGCTACCGGGAACGGCGCATAGGCCAGCGTCTCCTCGTGCCCCAGCACGGACCACAGCTCTTCGGCGATGTGCGGGCACACCGGCGCCAGCATCAGCACCAGCGGCTCCGCCACCGAACGCGGCACCGAGCCCGGGCCCAACTCCTTGGTCAGGTGGTTGTTCAGCTCGATCAGCTTGGCCACGGCGGTGTTGTAGTGCAGTGCGGTGATGTCGGCACGCACCCCGTCGATGGTGCGGTGCAGCAGCCGCAGGGTGTCGGTGCCGGGGTCGGTATCCACCACGGCGGCCTCGCCGGTCTGCTCGTCGACCAGGTTGCGCCACAGCCGCTGCAGGAACCGCTGCGAGCCGACCACGTCCCGGGTGGACCACGGGCGGGACACATCCAGCGGCCCGGTGGACATCTCGTACAGCCGGAACGTGTCCGCCCCGTACCGGTCACACATCTCGTCCGGGGTCACCACGTTTTGCAGCGACTTGCCCATCTTCCCGTACTCACGGCGGACCGGTTCGTTGTTCCACGTGAAACCAGTGGCGCTGCCCTCGTCCTCCACGACCTCCTCGGCGGGCACGTACAGCCCGCGCGCGTCGGTGTAGGCGTAGGCCTGGATGTACCCCTGGTTGAACAGCCGGCGGAACGGCTCCTCGGAGCTCACGTAGCCCAGGTCGAACAGCACCTTGTGCCAGAACCGGGAGTACAGCAGGTGCAGCACCGCGTGCTCCACGCCGCCCACGTACAGGTCCACACCCCCTGGGTCGTTCGCGCCGTGCCCAGCCGGGTCCTTACCCATCCAGTAGCGCTCCACCGCCGGGTCGCAGAACGCCTGGTCGTTGGTGGGATCCAGGTAGCGCAGTGGGTACCAGCAGGAGCCGGCCCACTGCGGCATCGTGTTGGTCTCGCGGCGGTACGGCCTCGGACCTTGGTTTCCGTCGGCCGGCCCCAGGTCCAGCTCGACATTGACCCAGTCGGCGGCCCGGGACAGCGGCGGCTCCGGCTCGGTGTCGGCGGCCTCGGGAGGGTAGCTTCGCGGCGAGTAGTCGTCGATCTCCGGCAGCTCGACCGGCAGCTGGTCCACCGGCAGCGGGATCGGGCCGTGATCGTCGTGCACGATCGGGAACGGCTCGCCCCAGTACCGTTGCCGGGAGAACAGCCAATCGCGCAGCTTGTACTGCACCACCGACTCGCCGTAGCCGCGCGCGGCCAGCCAATCGATGATCAGCCGCTTGGCGTCGTCGACCTCCAGCCCGTTCAGGCTGATCTCGTCGTTCGCCGAGTTGATCGCCGGCCCAGCACCGGTGTAGGCCTCGCCGTCGAACTCGTCCGCTGGCTGCACCGTGCGGACGATGTGCAGGCCGAACACCGTGGCGAAGTCCCAGTCGCGCTGGTCCTGGCCGGGCACCGCCATGATCGCGCCGGTGCCGTAGCCCATCAGCACGTAGTCGGCGACGAACACCGGGATCCGGGTGCCGTTGACCGGGTTGGTCGCGTAGCCGCCGGTGAATACGCCGGTCTTGTCCTTGTTCTCCTGCCGGTCCAGATCCGACTTGCGGGAGGCGGCCAGCCGGTAGGCCGAGACCGCCTCGGCCGGGGTGGCCACGCCGCCGGTCCAGCGGGCGTCGACGCCGTCCGGCCACTGCCCGGTGGCCAGCACGTCGACCAGCGGGTGCTCCGGGGCCAGCACCATGTAGGTGGCGCCGAACAGGGTGTCCGGGCGGGTGGTGAACACATCGATGGCGATATCCGTGCCCGGTGCCGAGTCGGGTGTTGCGTCCGGGTGCGCAGAGCCGCTCTGCGCACCCGGACGCAACGGGAAGCGCACGGTGGCGCCTTCGGAGCGGCCGATCCAGTTGCGCTGCATGGACTTCACCGAGTCCGGCCAGTCCAACCGGTCCAGGTCCTCGGCCAGCCGGTCGGCGTACGACGTGATGCGCATCATCCACTGCTTCAGGTTGCGGCGGAACACCGGATAGTTGCCCCGCTCGCTGCGGCCGTCGGCGGTGACCTCCTCGTTGGCCAGCACCGTGCCCAGCCCCGGGCACCAGTTCACCGGCGCCTCGGACAGGTAGGCCAGCCGGTACGAGTCGATCAGCTCGCGGCGCTGCACGGCATCGCGCTCGCTCCACGCCGGGGTGCCGGCCGGGACCGGGCGGGTACCGGCGGCGAATTCCGCCTCCAGCTCGGCGACCGGACGGGCCCCGCTGGCGTCGGCGTCGTACCAGGAGTTGTAGATCTGCAGGAAGATCCACTGCGTCCACCTGTAGAACTCGACGTCTGTGGTGGCCACGCTGCGCCGGTCGTCGTGCGCCAGGCCCAGCTGGCGGATCTGCGACCGGTACCGCTCGATGTTGTCCTCGGTGGTCTTGCGCGGGTGCGTGCCGGTCTGCACCGCGTACTGCTCGGCCGGCAGCCCGAACGCGTCGAAGCCCATCGCGTGCAGCACGTTGTGTCCGGTCATCCGCAGGTAGCGGCCCAGCACGTCGGTACCGATGAAGCCCAGCGGGTGGCCGACGTGCAGCCCCGACCCGGACGGGTAGGGGAACATGTCCAGTAGGTAGACCTTCTCACCGCGGGCCGACGCCAGCTCCGGCTCGCCCAGCAGACCGGACGGGTTGGGCGTGTGGAAGGTGCCGTGGCCCTCCCAGTAGTCCTGCCACCGGCGCTCGATCCGACCGGCCAGCGCGGCCGTGTACCGGAACGGCGGCGCGTCGTCCGGCACCCGCCCCGACGCGGTGGCGGCCGCGCTGGACGCGGCGGTATCGGTACTCATGATGCTTCAGGTCCTCCTGGTCGGGGCGCTCTTGCGGCTCCTACATGCAAAAACCCCTCCGCCCTGGGGCGTGAGGGGTCGGCCGCGCTGGCGTCGGATGCGCTCAGCGCGGCTCGGTAAGGAGCAGGCGGGCCGGTAGCACACCTCTAGGGTAGCTCGCCACCGCGACCAGCCCCGACTCGGACTCCTGGCGGGGCCGAGCCGGGGCCGCCACTGACCGGCCGGCGAGCCGGAGCTTAGGGTGGTCGGGTGGCTGGTCAGGCGCTATCAGTGGTCGCGGGAGTGCTCGTGATCGGCGGGCTGGCACTTGCGGTGGTCGGCGTGCTCTGCTGGCGGCGGAGGCTGCCACGCAACCGGTTCGCCGGGGTGCGCACGGTCAACACGCTGCGCGACGAGGAGGCGTTCGCGGTCGGCAACCAGGTCGGCGCGCCGCTGTCGCTGGCCGCCGGCGCGGTAGCCGTACTGGGCGGGCTCGCGGCACTGGCCGCCCCGGTGCACGGCGGCGGGCTGGCGGTGCGGATGACCCTGGTGGTGCTGACCGCGGCCGGGGCGGTGGTGCTGACCGTCACCGGCGGAGTGCTCGGCGACCGGGCCGCCCGGCGGGTCCCGGTGCCTACGTTAGGCGGGTGCAGCGGAGTGTGCGCCGGGTGCAGCCTGGTGGACGGCCGCGGCGGCGCACCCACTCCGGAAGCTGCCCACCCCGCCGCCGAAGCGCCCTCGACCGAGCCCACCCCCACTGACCGATCCCGCTGAACCCGCCCGCTCAGCTGAACGGGTTGATGCCCTGCAGCTCCAGCGAGTCGTCGGAGAAGAACTTGCAGCCGTTCTGCACGATGTTCTGCTGGCATTGCTGGCGGTACTGCTTCTCCCAGGTGGTCATCGGCCGACCGAGCGTCCACGGCTCGTTGGCCGCCGGCGCCGCCGCCGGCGCGGTGGGTGCCCGGGCAGCGCCGGCGGATCTCGAGGCATCCGCGGTCGTCCGCACCGGCCCGGTCGCCGCCTGGGAGGGCGGTGTGGACAGCACCGAGCCGTTGGGTCCGAAGGGCACGGCGCCGGGGGCGGTGAAGTCCCGGTACGGGTTCGACCTGGCACACCCGGCGGCCCCGAAGACGGCAGCGACGGCGAGGGCGACGAGCACCGGCAGCACGGCGACCCGTACCCCCGACGACCTCGACCAACGGCGCATACACCGAGTGTGCGCGCACTTGCCGCGAACCGGGTAAGTCGATGGTGTGAAGCTGAGTGGCGCGGGCCCGAGGGTGGGGCTCGGGCGTGTCCTAGTTGGCCCCGACGTCCGACGGAAAGGTCGAGAGCAACGCCAGCGGCATGCCCTGCCGGCGCAGCACCCGCCCCCAGAGGTCACCGTTTCCTGAGGCCAGCACGTCGTCGGGCAGCGCGGGCACCAAGATCCAGTCGCCCCGGCCGATCTCACCGGCCAGCTGCCCGGAGTTCCACCCCGAGTACCCGGCGAACACCCGCAGCCCGCGCACCCGGGGGGCCAGCTCGTCGGGGTTGGAGTCCAGGTCGACCAGCGCCACCGGCCCCCGCACCGCGACCACTCCGCCGATGGTGGTCGGGTCGTGCCCGGGGCGGAAGGCGGCCAGGCAGAGCGCCGTCTTAGCGTCCACCGGACCCCCGACGAACACCGCCTTGGGTCGTGTGGTGTGCGGCGCCCAGGCCGGCAGCACCTCCTGCACGGCCACATCGCTTGGCCGGTTGAGCACCACACCCAGCGTGCCTTCACCGCGGTGCTCGATCACGTAGACGACGGTCCGGCGGAAGTTCGGATCCACCAACCCGGGGGCCGCCACCAGCAGCGTTCCCGGCTCGACGTCGCGGACCTCCTCCGCCCGCCCGTGCGCCGCCACGTCGCTCATCGTTTCATCCTCCCTCCACGAGGTGACAGCCACGTAATCAGCGCACCGAATTGCGCACGGCGTGTCTAGCGGAGCACGTCCGGAGAACGCTCGTCATTACCCTCGAGTGCCTGCTCAGCGCGTCGCGTGGGCGACGCCGTGGCGTGCGACGGACCGCAATACCGGCTCGGGGCGAGAAGCGGAGGCGTTAGCCTTGAGCCTCGTGGGTTCGGGACAGCGTCTGGCGGGAGCTGACATCAACCGGGTCGAACGCGTCGAGGGAGACGGCCAGCGCGAGCGGCTCGGTCTGCGTGGACTGCTGGGTACCAGGGGTTTCCGACGGTTACTGGCCGTCCGGTTTGCCGCGCAGTGGGGCGACGGGATGTTCCAGGCCGCGCTCGGCGGAGCGGTGCTGTTCAACCCGGAGCGGCAGGCGGACCCGATCGCGGTGGCGATCGGGGTGGCCGTGCTCTTCCTGCCGTACTCGATCATCGGCCCGTTCGCCGGAGCGCTACTGGACCGGTGGGACCGCCGGCGTGTGCTCTGGGCGGCAAATGTGCTGCGTGCGCTGCTCACCGTGCTGGTCGCCGTGCTGGTCGCGACCGGGGTGGGCGGCCCTCCGCTGTACCTCGGCGCACTCGCGGTGACCGGGGTCACTCGATTCGTGTTGGCTGGGTTGTCCGCCGCGCTGCCGCACGTGGTGGTGGAGAAACACCTGGTCGAGGCGAACGTGGTGGCCGCCACCGCCGGGGCGGCGCTCGCCGCGCTGGGCGGAGCGTGCGCCATCGCAATGCGCGGGGTGTTCGGCACGGGCAACGCCGGTGGGGCCGCCGTCACGGTGATCGCCGCACTGGGAGCGGTGTTCGCGGCCGTGTTCGCCGTCGGGTTCCGGCCCGGGGTGCTTGGTCCGGACGATCCCTCCGAGGTGAAGCGCGCGCTGGTCGCGGTGGCCAGGGGGCTGGCCGACGGGGCGCGGGCCACCGCGCGGGTGCCCAGCGCGTCGGCATCGTTCGCGGCGCTGGCCGGGCACCGGCTGGCCTTCGGCGTGTCGATGCTGCTCATGCTGCTGCTGTTCCGACAGGGGTTCACCCGGCACGGCATGTTCCTGTCCGGGATGGGCGGCATCGGCGAGGTGGTCGCGGTGGCCGCCGCCGGGCTGGGCGCGGCCGCGCTGGTCACCCCGTGGCTGGCGCACCGGCTGGGCCGCGGCGGGGCGATCCGGGTTGCGCTGGTGATGGGCGGCCTCACCCAACTGGCGCTCAGCGTGCACATCCGGATGGAGATGGCGCTTCTGGGTGCGTTCCTGCTGACCATGGCCGGGCAGGTGGTCAAGCTCTGCGCCGACTCCGCGGTGCAGAGCGATGTCGACGACGACAGCCGGGGCCGGGTGTTCGCGCTCTACGACGCGGTGTTCAACCTGGGCTACGTAGTGGCGGTGGCGGCTGCCGCGCTGCTCGCCCCGGCCAATGGTCGCTCCCCGCTGCTACTGGTGGCGGCCGGGATGTGCTACTTCGTCGGGCTGGCCGGGCACGAGCTGCTGCGCCGGCGCAAGCCCGGCCGCCGACCATCCCCACCCGGTGCCGAGGCCGTCGACGCCGGTGCGGGTGCCGTGGCGGCGGTCGCTTCGGCGGTCGACCCGGCGAGCGCGGGGTCAACGGACTCGACGGACGCCGCCGTGCCTCAAGCCACCGCGGCCGCGGTCCGTCAAGCGACCGCGTCCACCCCGACGCCGACGCTGTCCTCGCATTCGCCGACCCTGTCCGGTACGGCGTCCCGGAGCCAGAGGTCCGAAACGCACTGAACGCACCCTCGGCTGGTTACCAACTACACGCGAGGCTGGTCGCGAGTCCGCGGAACCTGCCTACTGTGCAGCTCGGCAACCCGCCTCGACGGCGCCAGCCCACCGACGGCGCCAGGGCGGCGGCCTCGGCTCGGGCGGCGGTCAGCTGGGGTTCTGCCCAGCGGCCCAGCGGCCCAGCTCGGCCACCGCCTCATCGTGCGAGAGCGGCCCCCGCTCCATGCGCAGCGCCAGCAGGTGCTTGTACGCCTTGCCAACCTGTGGCCCCGGCCGCAGTCCCAGGATCTTCATGATCTCGTTGCCGTCCAGATCCGGCCGGATGGAATCCAGCTCCTCCTGCTCGCGCAGCGCGGCGATGCGCGACTCCAGCGAGTCGTAGCTGCGCTGCAGCGCGGCGGCGCGGCGCCGGTTGCGGGTCGTGCAGTCCGAACGGACCAGCCGGTGCAGCCGGTCCAGCAGCGGACCGGCGTCGGTGACGTAGCGGCGCACCGCCGAGTCCGTCCACTCCCCGGTGCCGTAGCCGTGGAACCGCAGGTGCAGGTAGACCAGCCGGGACACGTCGTCGATGATCGACTTCGAGTAGCGCAGCGCGCGCAGCCGAGCCCGGGTCATCTTCGCCCCGACCACCTCGTGGTGGTGGAAGCTGACCCGCCCGTCCGCCTCCAACTTGCGGGTGGCGGGCTTGCCGATGTCGTGCAACAGCGCGGCCATTCGCAGCACCAAATCGGGACTCCCGGGCTCTTCGCGGTCGATGGCTTGCTCCATGACCACCAGGGAATGCTCGTAGACGTCCTTGTGCTGCATGTGCTCGTCGGTGGCCAGCCGCATCGCCGGCACCTCGGGCAGCACGTGCTCGGCCAGCCCGGTGTCCACCAGCAGTTCGATACCGGCCCTCGGGTGGGCGCCGGTGATCAGTTTGGACAGCTCCACCTGCACCCGCTCCGCCGTGATCCGAGTGATCTGGTCGGCCATCGCGGTCATCGCGGCACGCACCCTCGGCGCGACGGAGAAGCCGAGCTGGGCGACGAACCGGGCGGCACGCAGCATCCGCAACGGGTCGTCGGCGAACGACTCCTCCGGGGCGGCCGGGGTGTCCAGCAGCCGTCCCGCCAGCGCCGCCAGCCCGTCGTGAGGGTCCACGAACCGTCGGCGATCCGCGCTGGTCAGATCGATGGCCATGGCGTTCACCGTGAAGTCGCGGCGCAGTAGGTCACCCTCGACGGTGTCCCCGAAGACCACCTCGGGGTTGCGGGTCCGCCGGTCGTAGCGGTCCGCGCGGAACGTGGTGATCTCCACGGTTTGGCCGCGGCGCACCGCGCTGATGGTGCCGAACGCGATCCCGGTGTCCCACTGCCGGTCCGCCCAGCCGGTGAGCAGCCGCTGCACCACGTCCGGGGTGGCGTCGGTGGTGAAGTCGAGGTCGCTGCCACCGGGGCCGCCCAGCCGGCCGAGCAGCGCGTCCCGCACGCTGCCGCCGACGAGATACAGCCGGTGACCGTCGGCGGCGAACCGCTCGGCGAGCTCATCGGCCAGCGGCGCCACCCGCATCAACTCCACCACCGCATTCTCCCTGGCCCGGGAAAGTTGGTGGGTGGCTCGAGTAGGCAGTTCTGGCGAGACGGGGAATGGGGCGGCGGAAGCGGGCACGGCAAACCAGTCTATGCAAACCCCGCGCAAACCCGACGACCTAGGCGCACACCCGCGCCACCACCGAACCGGGTCGTGCGGCATACGTGCCGTTTGCGACGTCGTTACCATCTCGGCATGTCCCCTTCCCGCGGTCGCTCGGATGGGCGCCGTGGTCGCGGCCCGGATCGCCGCCGGCGCCTCCGGACCGTCGACGAAACCTCGGCCGGTGGGCTGGTGGTCGACCACGCACTCGCCCTCGCCGCGGTGATCGGCCGGCTGGACCGACGCGGCCGGCTGCTCTGGTCGCTCCCCAAGGGGCACATCGAGCCTGGTGAGACGCCGGAGGAGGCGGCGGTGCGCGAGGTACAGGAGGAGACCGGGATCATCGGACAGGTCCTCGCGCCATTGGGCACCATCGACTTCTGGTTCGTGGCCGAGGACCGCAGGGTGCACAAGACTGTGCACCACTTCCTGCTGCGCGCCACGGGTGGGGAGCTGTCCGACACCGATGTGGAGGTCACCGAGGTGGCCTGGGTACCGCTGGACGAACTGGAGACCCGGCTGGCCTACGCCGACGAGCGGCGACTGGTCCGGAGGGCGACCGCCATGCTGGAGGAATCGGCGTGACGCGGGGGCCGCACCGGCCCGCGGCCAACCTGGTCGCGTTGGCCGTGCTGGCACTCGCCCTGTTCTGGGGGCTCGCCGGCGCGCTGCCCGGCACCGCCCTGGCGTCGACGGTTAGCTCGTCCCCCGTCCCGGCGGCCGCCGACCGCTCCGGCCCGGCCGCCCTCCCGCCCCTCTCGCCGGCCGCGCCGGTCCGGGGTCCCCGACTGGAACTGCGCGTGGCCAGCATGAGCCCCCGGGTGGTCACCTCCACCGGGTCGTCGGCGCTCAGCCTGACCGGCACCGTGGTCAACACCGGTGACCAGGTGGTGCGGGACGTCGAGATCCGCGCACAGCGGGGCGACCGGCTGCGCACCGAGGGCGACGTGCGCACCGCGCTGAACGGCGACGCGGCCAACGACGCGGTCACCCCCCCGTTCGCCCCGGTCACCGACGAGCTGGAGCCGGGGAAAGAGGCGCCGGTGCAGCTGCAGGTGCCGCTGCGGGGCACCGACGGCAGCTCGCTGGCGCTGCAGCGGGCTGGGGTGTACGAGCTGCTGGTCAACATCAACGGCATCCCGGACAGCGGGGAGCAGGCCCGGCTGGCCGGCGCGCGGATGCTGCTGCCGGTGCTCGGGCTACCCGCGGCCGACGGCCGCGCCCCGGAGCCGGCGGTCGCCGACACCACAGGCGCGCCGACCCCGGTGAGCATGCTCTACCCACTCGCCGAACAGCCCCGCCGGCTGCCCACCGGCCCGGGTGAGCCGGTGCTGCTCGGCGACGACTCGCTGGCCGCCTCATTGAGCCCGGGCGGGCGGCTGGACGGGCTGCTCGCCGCGTTGGAGGCCGGCGCCTCGGCCGGCTCGCCGTTGCGCGACGCGATCTGCCTCGCCGTGGACCCCGACCTGCTGCGCACCGCGGCGGACATGAGCGGCGGCTACCGGGTGCACACCCCCGACGGCCAGGAGACCGACGGGCGAGGAGCGGCGGCCGCCGGCCAGTGGCTGGACCGGCTGCGTGCGGTCGCCGCCGGGCGCTGCGTGGTGGCGATGCCGTTCGCCGACACGGACCTGGTGGCGCTGTCCCGGGCCGGGCTGGACGACCTCGCCAACTACGCCACCGCGGACAGCGCGCGGATCGCGGCGGACATCCTGCGCACCCCGGTGCGGGCGAACACGACCTGGCCGGCCGACGGAGTGCTGGACGAGCGCTCGCTCACCGACTACGTGCACGGCGGCGGCCAAGCGGTAGTGCTGTCCGCCGACGCGGCGGCGGTCAGCGGCCGGTCCAGCCGGAGCGCCACGGGCGGGCTGGTGCGGCTGTCCGGCGCCGGCGTGGACGCGATCGGGGTGCTGGCCGACCCGCTGGTCACCTTGGCCGCCCGGGGCACGAGCGGCGGCTCGGACAGCGGCCGGGGCAATCGCGCGGCGTTCTCCGGGGACGTAGGCAGCGACGGCGTCAACCACGGCCTCGGCTCGCTGGCCGGCTCCACCACCGCCAATCCGGCCGGCAGTGGCACCCCGCTGGCCGCTCAGGACCTCATCGGCACGACCGCGTTCCGCGCGCTGGCCGGTACCGGCGCGACGGCCGCCGCCGCGGCAAGTACCCCGTTGCTGATCGCACCGCCACACAGCTGGGGAACCACCGGCACCGACGCACGCGAACTGCTCAGCACCCTCGGCACGCTGATCGCCGCGGGGCGGCTCGCCCCAGCCCCCCTGCCCGGCAACCCGGCCCTCGGCGCCCCGCCATCGGCGGCCGGACCAACCCCAGCGGCGGGCACTCCCGGCACGGGCACGTCCACCGGCACTCCCGACGCGAGCTCCCAGACGGCCGGACCGGATGGCACGTCCGCACCCAGCGCCACCCTGGTGTACCCGGTGTCGGCCGGTGCCCGCGAAGTGCCGGGCGCGGTCACCACCGAGCTGCGGTCGGACCGGAACGCCACCCGCGACCTGCGCTCGGCCGCGGAGGCTGAGCCCGGCGTGGGCGCCACCCCGGCCCAGGTGTTCGACCCGGTCACCGAGGGGATGCTGCGAGCCGGATCGGCGGTGTGGCGGGGCAACCCCGAGCTGTCCGACGCGGCTACCACAGTGATCACCAGGCGGGTCGCCCTACTCCGCTCGCTGGTACGGGTGCTCGAGCCGCCCAGCCCGTACGCGCTGGGTGACAAGGAAGCCCCGTTGCCCATCACGTTGGCCAACGGCCTGCCGGTGGCCATGCTGGTACGGGTCGCGCTGTCCGACACACCGGGCTTACGGACCGAGGACATTCCGGAGCAGCGGATCCCGCCGATGGGCCGGCTGCAGCTGCGGGTGAACGCTCAACTGACCCGGTCCGGGCAGTTCAGCGTGGAGGCCCGGCTGACCACGGTGGCCGGCAGCCCCCTGGGTGTACCCAGCCGGTTGCTCTTGCGCTCAACCGCTTACGGCACCATCACCGTGTGGTTGACGGGCACGGCTGGCCTCCTTCTGGTGATCCTCGCGGTGCGACGGATCGCCCGGCGGCTGCGCGGCGCGGCCAACCGGCGTTCCGGAACGGACCTGAGCCCGGCCACCCCGGACCTGCCAGTGCCGCCCCCGGGGGACCCGCCGAGGCGGCCGACCGGGCGCCGCGTGCCCGCCGCCGGGACGACCACCTCGGCAACCACCTCGAGGACCCCCGCGGCAACCACCTCGACGATCACCCCCGCGGCCACTCCGAGAATCTCGGGCGGCGCGGGCGCCTCGGCGACCGGCCCGACCCGGCGCACCGACCGGCCGGTGCCGGCGGGCAGCCGTCCGGTTCCCCCTGGCGGCCGGCCCCGCCAGTCCACCGGCCGACCCAACCGGATCGGCCCACAGGCGGGGCCGCCCCCGGCAACCCGCCCGGCCACCCCACCCATCGCCGCCCGCCCGGCGACCCCGCCGGTCCCGGTCCGGGGTTCAGCACCGGCGACCCCGGCGGTGCCACCGGTCCCGGTCCGGGATCCGGCCACCCCGGCGGTGCCACCGGGTCAGATCCCGCCGGCCCCGGGTTCAGCCCCGGTCCCACCGGCCGCGGCGGGCCAACCGGGCCCACCGAGCCGACCCGGCCCGAGCCGACCCGGCCAACCGGACCAGCCAGGCGCCCCCGCCACTCGGCCGATCCCGAAGGCACCGCCGGGTGGCCGGAACCCGAGCCTGGGCGCCAACCCACCCAACCGGACCAACCCGCGCGGCAAGATCAGCCCGAATGGCCAGCCGACCACCGTTCCGGTGCATCGCCCGGCGGCCCCACCAGCCATCGACCCGGCAACGCCCCCGACCAACCCGAGGACCCCGCGCCGGTGAGTTCGTCCACGTCCGCGCCGCGCACCTCACTGGTCCGCGACAGCGGGTCCATGGCGCTGGCCAGCCTGGTCAGCCGGATCACCGGGTTCGTCCGGCAGCTGGCGTTGGCCGCCGCGCTGGGCCTCTCGGTGCTCAACGACTCCTACACGGTGGCCAACACGCTGCCGAACATCGTCTACGAGCTGCTCCTCGGCGGAGTGCTGAGCAGTGTGATGGTGCCACTGCTGGTGCGCGCGCAGACCGAGGACCCGGACGGCGGCGCGGCCTACACCCAGAAGCTGCTCACCGTCGCGACCGGGGTGATGGTGCTGGCCACCGTGTTGGCGATGGCAGCCGCGCCGCTGCTCACCTGGCTGTACCTGGGCGGCGCGTCGCACAGCGCGGCCAGCCCGAAGCTGGCTACCGCGTTCGCTGTACTGCTACTCCCAGAGATCATCTTCTACGGGTTGGGCGCGCTGTTCGGGGCGATCCTGAACAGCCGGGGGGTGTTCGCCCCATTCGCCTGGGCACCGGTGCTGAACAACGTGGTGATGCTCGGCGTGATCGGCATCTACCTGCTGATGCCCGGCGAGATCAACCTGTACCCGATCAAGCTCACCGACCCGAAGCTGCTGGTGCTCGGGCTGGGCACCACACTCGGTATCGCGATGCAGGCTCTGGTGCTGGTGCCCTCGCTGCGCCGGTCCGGCGTGCAGTGGCGGCCCAGGTGGGGCTGGGATCGCCGGCTGGTGGAGGCCGGTGGGCTGTACGCCTGGGTGGTCGGGTACGTGCTCATCGGGCAGGCCGGCTACATCGTGACCACCCGGGTGGCCGCCCCGTTCGCGGGCAGCGTGTCCACATATGCGAACGCCTGGCTGCTGCTCCAGGTGCCCTACGGCGTGCTCGGGGTTTCGCTGCTCACCGCGCTGCTGCCCCGGATGAGCCGCTCGGCGGCGGCCGGCCGGATCGGTGAGGTGATCAGGGACCTGTCCCTGGGCAGCCGCTACTCCACCGTCGCGCTGCTCCCGGTGACCGTGCTGATCACGCTGTTCGGCACCTCGGTCGGCGTCGCGCTGTTCAGCCTCGGGCGCACCTCGGAGGCCGGCGCCAGCCGGCTGGGCGCCACCCTGGCGGTGTCCGCGTTCGGGCTGCTGCCCTACGCGCTGGGCATGCTGCAGCTCCGGGTCTTCTACGCCATGAAGGACGCGCGTACCCCGACGTTGATCCAGTTGGCCATGGTGGTGCTGAAGATCCCGCTGCTGCTGCTCTGCCCGGTGCTGCTGCCGGCCGGGGACGTGGTGCTCGGGCTGGCGGTGGCCAACAGCGCCTCGTTCGTGGTCGGCGCGGTACTCGGCCAGGTGTGGTTGCGGCATCGGCTGGGCCCGCTGGACACCTCCGCGATGGCGGTGACCTTCGGCAAGACGGCGGTGGCTTCCACCTTCGGCGGGCTCGCCGGTGCCGGGCTGGTGCTCTGGGTGCGCGGGCCGGTGGGCGAGGCGCTCGGCGCGGTGGCACAGGCCTGGGTGGTGCTCGGCGCCGGCACGGTCACCGCACTGGTGGTGACGGTGATCGCCATGCGGGTGGTCCGCCTCGCCGAACTGGACCCCATCTGGCACCACCTCGCCCGCCGCCCCCACGCCTGACCGCGGGGGCTGGCCCGAGCCTGGCCGCACACATCGCCACGTCCTCGCACACAGCGCCCAACCTGTGTGCGGCGGCCCCGCGCTGTGTGCCGTCAGCCAGTCGGGTCACGACTCGCCGATCAGGCGGAGATCATGTGGTGAACGGGCGCTGACTACCCTCCGTCGGCGACTCGATTACCCTCCGTTCGGAGAACGATTTCCTGAGCTTCGGACACCGATTACCCAGGCCTGACACCCGACTGAGAACCAGGTGACGCTCTCGTCTCAGCTGGGTCGTAATCAGCTCGAACCTGGACCCGCTGACGTAGGCTTGGCGCCGGGGGTTGGTCTCCGGAAGTTTGATCGGAGGGGGTCAGGCAGGGTGAGCGGGCAGAGTGATAAGCGCTCGGCCGCGATACTCAGCGGTGACACCGCCGAGCAGGACGCCGAAGTCGTAGGGTCTCCGGCCGCCGAGTCCGGCGAGCCGATGAACGACGTCCAGTCGGTCCCGATGCACCGGCCGACGCCCCGCCCCCGACCGAAACCAGGCCCGGCTCCTTCGCCAGGCCCTACCGCCACCGCCACTACAGCCGCTCCGGCCACCACAGGCTCTCCGACCGGAGAGCTTGCCCGGCCGACCCGCGGCCCGTGGCTCAGCAGCCCGGTCGCCCGCTCAGCCGGGACAGTGATCGCGGACCGCTACCGGCTGCTCGCTCAAACCGGCGCGGACAAGACCGTGCACGCCGAGTTCTGGCGGGCCAGGGACACAGTCCTGGAGCGGGACGTGGCGCTCACCCTGCTGCAGGAGACCGGCGAGTCCGGCCAGTCCGCGCGCGCCACCAACATGATCAGCCGCGCGCTGCGATTCGGCCGGTTCGAGAACGCCGGCTGCGCCCGGCTGCTCGACGTCATGCGCAACGACAACGGCGGGCTGCCTGACGACGTGCTGGGCCTCGCGGTCACCGAGTGGGTGCCCGGGCGGAGCATCGCCGAGGCGGTCTCCCGAGGGCCGCTGCGCACCGGTGCGGTGCTGAGCATGCTCGACCCGCTCGCCCAGGCCGCCGAGGCCGCCCACCGGCAGGGCTTGGTGCTGGGCTGCCCACACCCGCAGCGGGTGCGGATCACTCCGGAGGGCAAGGCCCGGCTGGCGTTCGCGCTGCCGCACCCGGACATCACTCCGGCCGACGACGTGCGCGGGCTCGGCGCACTGCTGTACGCGCTGCTCACCGCCCGCTGGCCGCTGTCCGGCACGGACGCCGCGATGGCCGGCCTGGCTGCCGCCCCCCGGGACCCACGGGGTGTGGCGGTACCGCCCACCGCCGTCCGTCCGGGGATCTCTGTCGAGGTATCCGCGCTGGTCCAGGGTGCGCTCGGCGCGGGTGGCCCGCATGGCCAGGTACTCACCGCCGCCGGCGTGCACAAGGTGATCACCGAGCTGCTTGAGGCCGAGCAGGAGGCCGCGCTGCTGCCCCCGCCGGACGACGGAGCCCCGGTCGACCCGGACGAGGTGTGGCGGGTGGATTCCGTGCCCGCTCCGGAGGAGCCGGACCGCACACGCAAGCTCAAGTACGGCATGGCCGGGCTCGGCGTGGGGATGGTCGTGGTCATCGCCTACGTCGGCGTGCAGGTTGGTTCACTGCTGGGCGTCACCGGTTCCTCCGCGCCGCGGATCACCGTGACCAGCCCGGTGGCCTCCGCGCCGGCCGCCGCTCCAGCGTCTGCCGCTCCAGCGGGTGTTGCTCCAGCGGGTGCGGCTCCAGCGGCTGCCGCTCCAGCGGGTGCCGCTCCAGCGGCTGCCGCTCCGAGTGCGCCCGGCCAGGACTCCGCATCCGTCGACCCGGAACAGGACGCCGCACCGGACGCCAGCCGGGAGGCCGTCGTGCACCCGGCGGCGGTGCGGGTGTTCGACCCGAGCGGGGACCCGGACAACGCCGGTCGGGTGGGCCGGGTGGTGGACGACGACCCGGCATCCAACTGGAGCACCTACATCTACCGTCGGCCGTTCCCGGCGCTCAAGTCCGGTGTCGGCATCATGGTGTCGTTCGCCTCACCGGTGCAGCTGTCCACGCTGACGATCAACTCGCCGAGCCCGGGCAGCGAGATCGAGATCCGGTCGGCGCCGGCCCCGGACGCCACATTCGGCCAGACCATCCCGATCGGCAGCACCACCATCCAGGGCGACCGCACCAGTGTCTCGCTGACCGGCAGCCAGCCGGTGCAGAACGTGCTGGTGTGGATCACGAAACTGGGTGGCGGCGATGACCAGAACGTCACGGTGATCTCAGACCTGCGTTTCGAGCGGGTCACCGGGTAGTTCGCTCGCGATCGCGAAGGGTTCCGCCGGAACCGACCCGCCGGCGCACCCGGGCTGCCTAGCGTCCCGGATGTGACCCGCTCCGACGGCGAGCTGCTGCGCGCCCACCTGGCCGGTGACCCGATGGCGTTCCGCGAGCTGGCCGACCGCTACTACCGGCTGCTCTGGCGGATCGCGCTGGACAACTCGGGCAACCCGGAGGACGCCGCCGACGCCGTGCAGGACGCGCTGCTGCGTGCGCACCAGGCCGCCGCGACCTGCCGCGCGGACGGTTCGATCAGCGGTTGGCTGGGCCAGATCCAGCGCAATGTGTGCCGGGATCGCCACCGCCGCGCCCGGTCCCGCCCGGCCGAGCCGATACCCGCCTTCGAGCTGGACCAGGTGCCGGCGCCGCGTAATCCGATCGCCGAGCACGAGAACCGAATGGTCGTGCACGCCGCGCTGGCCGAGCTGCCGCCGGAGCAGCGGGCGGTGGTCGTGTTGGTCGAGCTGTACGGCTACCCGGTCAGCGAGGCGGCCGAACGGCTCGGGATCGCGGTGGGCACGGTGAAGAGCCGGGGCTCGCGTGCCCGGGTCCGGCTGCAACAGATCATGCGCGCCCTACAACCCGCGGCGGAGGAACGGTGAACGAGTTGACCCCGGGCGGCCCGCGCGCCGACGCGTTCGCGCCCTATTACCCAACGCCAGCGGACCCGACGCCAGCGGAACCGACCGGGGACGACCCGACCGCGGATGACCTGCCAGCGGATGACCTGACCGCCGACCTGGCGTCCGTCGGGCTCACCCGGGCCGACCTGACCCCGGAGCTGCTCGCCGCGCTCGACGACACCCGGCGGCTGGTGGCCGGCTCGAGCGGGCCGGATGCGCTGCCTGATCCGCCGCCCCACCTGGTTCGCCGGTGGGACGCCGCGCTCGCCGCGCTACCGCCGCTGGTCCGCCCAGCGCCGGCCAGCGCCACCGCACCCGAACTCACCGCACCCGAACTCACCGCACCGCCCGAACTCACCACTGCGCCCGAGGGTGAACCCGCCGACCGGCTCGCCCCGGTGGCGCCGATCCGACGGCGCGCGGGGATCACCGCGGCGCACTGGGGCGCGGGGCTGATGGCGGTCGCGGCTGCCGCGGCCGTACTGGCCCTGCCCGGCGTGCAGGCCTCCGTCAATGCCCCGTCCGCAACGGCGCCCACCGCACGGTCCGCGGCGGCCCCGCCCACGACAGGCCGGTCAGCGGCATCCGCCGCGACGCCGGCCGACCGGCCCGACGGCATGGCGCTGCTCGGCAAGGATCTCCCGGTCGGCGGCCGGGACTACGGCCCGCTCGCCGACCCCGGTCGTCGAGCCGGCTGTCTCGATCACGTGGGCGCCGCCGGGGCGAGCGTGCTCGGTGCCCGCCAGGTCAGCTTGTCCGGGCGCGCCGGTGTGCTGTTGGTGCTGGCCACCGACACGCCCGGGCAGATGCGGCTGCTCGTGGTCAGCCTGGACTGCGGGCCCGGCCAGGGCGAAGTGCTGTCCGATCGACCCGCCGGCCGCTGAGCACCTGATCAGGCATCCGCTGACGGCCGGTGAACACTCCGCTGGAACCGGTCGGTACTGGTTCCGCCTCACCCCACCGGCGACGTGCGTCACCTGCTGGAATGCCGCCTTCTAGGATCGCGTTGACTGACCTGCAAGGTGAACCGCCGAGTGGTAAGGGCGGCCCGCGACGAACGGACAGGGTGGATGACGAGCGACGTGCGCGACGTGGTGATCATCGGATCAGGGCCGGCGGGCTATACGGCCGCCGTCTATGCCGCTCGGGCTCAGCTGAAACCGCTGGTGTTCGAGGGCACCCAGTTCGGCGGCGCGCTGATGACGACCACCGAGGTGGAGAACTTCCCCGGCTTCCGGGACGGGATCATGGGCCCGGAGCTGATGGAACAGATGCGCGAGCAGGCCAAGCGGTTCGGTGCCGAGCTGCGCGCCGAGGACGTCGAGGCGGTCGACCTGACCGGCCCGGTGAAGACGGTCAGCGCCAACGGACAGACCTATCGGGCCCGCGCGGTCATCCTGGCGATGGGCGCGGCGGCCCGCTATCTGGGTGTCCCGGGGGAACAGGAGCTGCTCGGCCGGGGCGTCAGTTCCTGTGCCACCTGTGACGGCTTCTTCTTCCGCGAGCACGACATCGCGGTGGTCGGCGGTGGCGACTCGGCGATGGAGGAGGCCACCTTCCTCACCCGGTTCGCCCGCAGTGTGACCATCGTGCACCGGCGCGAGGAGTTCCGTAGTTCCCGGATCATGCTGGAGCGTGCCCAGAACGACCCGAAGATCCGCTGGCGAACCAACGCCGCTGTCGAGGAGGTCCTCGGCGAGAACGGCTCGGTGTCCGGGCTGCGGCTGCGGGACACGGTGACCGGCGAGGAGTCCACCCTCGACGTGACCGCGATGTTCGTGGCGATCGGGCACGACCCGCGCAGCGGCCTGGTTTCCGACGTCCTGGACACCGACGAGGACGGCTACCTGCGCGCCAAGTCGCCGAGCACCTACACCGAGATCCCCGGGGTGTTCGCGGCCGGCGACCTGGTGGACCGCACCTACCGGCAGGCCGTCACCGCCGCCGGCTCCGGCTGCGCGGCCGCCATCGACGCGGAGCGTTGGCTGGCCGAGCACCCGGTGGACCCCGCACTGGTCGGCGACGGGTATGGCACCACATCGAAGGACGCCTCGCAGCAGGTCGCTACCGCGACGCGCTGACCCGCACGCAGCGGATCACGGCAGACAACAAGAAGGAGAAGTAATGGCCAACACCGTGAATGTGACCGACGACTCGTTCGATCAGGACGTCCTGAAGAGCGGGAAGACCGTAGTGGTGGACTTCTGGGCCACCTGGTGCGGCCCGTGCAAGATGGTCGCCCCGGTCCTCGACGAGATCGCCGGCGAGAACTCCGAGAAGATCACGGTGGCCAAGCTGGATATCGACCAGAACCCGAGCACCGCCCGGGACTACCAGGTGATGTCCATCCCTACCATGATCGTCTTCAAGGACGGCAAGCCGGTCAAGCAGATCGTCGGCGCCAAGCCCAAGGCCGCCCTGCTGAACGATCTGGCCGACTACCTGTAAGCGGCCACCAGGTCCCGTGACGCCGGGCCGACTCCATGTCGGCCCGGCGTTACCGTGTGTCGCGACTGTGCCACCGCCCGGCGCGGCCGACCGGCGTATGACCATTGACACCACCCTCGGGCTACGCCGTCCGGGGGAGGATAGGGCGGCGACCCGGGGGCGCCGTCGGTGTACTCGGGCCCGTCAGGGCACAATATTCCCGGCCCGAAGGCTGGGCGCCGTGCAGCGGCGCGCGGAACGTCTGAGCGAGCGAGGGGTGCATGCAGCTACTGCGCACGGGGGACAGCGGTCCGGCTGTCGCCGAGGTGCGCTCCGCGTTACGCGAGTTCGGATTGCTCCCGCCGCTCGCCGCCGGAGCCCCCGACGACCACTACGACGGTTTCGTCGAAGGGGCCGTGCGTGCCTTCCAGCAGCGCCGTGGGCTCATCACCGACGGCATCGTGGGTCCGGCCACCTACCGGGCGCTGCGCGAGGCCCGGTGGACGCTGGGCGACCGGATGCTCGGGCTGATGATTTCCGCGCCGATGGCCGGGGACGACGTCTTCGCGCTGCAGGAGCGGCTGCTGGAGCTGGGCTTCGACACCGGCCGGCCGGGCGGGGTGTTCGACGCGCAGACCGAGAAGGCGCTGCGAGCCTTCCAGCGTGAGTACGGACTCAACCAGGACGGCATCTGCGGGCCGGCCACGCTGCGCGCGCTGCGTCAGCTGGGCCGCAAGGTGACCGGTGGGCGTCCCGGGTTGCTGCGTGAGCAGGAGCGGGTACGCAAGGCCGGCCCCCGCCTGCGCGGCAAGCGGATCGTGATCGACCCCGGACACGGGGGCCCGGACCGGGGCGTGATGGTGGCCGACGTCGCCGAGGCCGACCTGATGTGGGACCTGGCCCGCCGGCTGGAGGGCCGGATGGCGGCCACCGGCATGGAGGCCCTGCTCTGCCGGGGCGAGCACTCCTGCCCACCGGAGGCCGAGCGCGCCGCGTTCGCCAACGCCGCCGGCGCCGACCTGCTGCTGTCCCTGCACACCGATGCCAACCACAGCATGCACGCCCAGGGGCTGGCCACCTTCCACTTCGGCACTCAGAACGGCTCCACCTCGACGGTCGGCGAGGCGCTGGCCGGGCTGATCCACCGCGAGCTGGTAGCCCGCACCAGCATGCTGGATTGCGGTATCCAGCCGCGTACCTGGGAGATGCTGCGGCTGACCCGGATGCCGGCGGTGCGCATCGAGGTCGGCTACCTGACCAACCTGGGCGACCGGCGCAAGCTCCTCGACCCGGTCTTCCGGGACGTGGTCGCCGAAGGGATCCTGGTCGCGGTCAAGCGGCTCTACCTACTCGGCCAGGACGACCAGCCGACCGGCACCTTCACCTTCCAGGACGTGCTGGCCCGAGAACTGGCCCGAGCCGAGTAGCCCCGCCGTCCCAGCCCCCACCCCGTCCGCGAGTCGGGGATTTCAGCACACCGAGTCGGGGATTTCGGCACACCGCCCGGCTGACCGAATCCGCGACTCACCCCCACCGAATCCGCGACTCGCGGAACCCCGATGGCGGCTCGCCGGACCGGTCAGCTGGCGGGGGCGGGCGCGGGGGCTCGAGGGAGCTCCAGCGCGGGAAGCTGACCGGTGTTCTGCGCCGGGATGGTGATCTCGTTGAGCAGCCGCTCCAGCGCGGCCTCCACGTCTTCCTTCCAGGACAGCCCGCTGCGCAGTTCCAGCCGCAACCGGGGCCACTTGTGGTGGGCACGCACCGTCTTGAAGCCCACGGAGAGCAGGAAGTCGGCCGGGATGACACAGTGCGAGTCCGGACCGGGGCTGGCGTCGCCGAACGCCTCGATGGCGCGCACGCCGCGACGGGTGAGGTCCTTGGCCACTGCCTGCACCAGCATCCGACCGATCCCGCCCCCGGCCAGCTCCGGGATGACCGCCACCGCGGTGAGCAGCACGGCGTCGTGCCCAACCGGGCCGGTGGGGAACGCGGCGGCGCGCGGCACCGAGGCCGGCGGCGCATACATGGCGTACCCGGCCACCATCCGATCCACGTAGACGATCTTGCCGCAGGAGCCCCAGTCCAGCAGCGTGCTGGACAGCCAGGCCTCCTTCTCGAGCTCGGTGTTGCCGTACTCGGCCGCCTGCTCGCCCAGGTGCGGTGCCAACTCCCAGAACACGCAGCGGCGGCACCGCTTCGGCAGCTCGTCGATGTTGTCGAGCGTGATACCGACCACAGACGTCACGTGCTTCGAACCTCCACGGCGTCAGGTGACCGGTCATGAATGGCCGGACGCCGGTGCCCAGCGCCCCTTCGCCGAGGATAGATCGATCCAGGAAGGGATCGGAACCCACTGGTCCGCGGCCGGTCGGTGAACATCGGCGAAGGGTTGGCCCAATCGGTCGCTCACCTACACTCTCGGGTGACCGAGCTCGGCCCACTCGCGACCCCGGAGCGTCAGCGTGCCCCCTTCGGCCGCCGCCTCGCCGGCCCCCGAACCCAGCTCCGTCGTGCCCGAACCCAGTCCCGTCGTGCCCGAACCCAGTCCCGCCGTGCCCGCGGCCACCCCGGCAACCGCACCCGGCACGTCCCCGGCAGAGCCCGCGGTAGCGGCACCGACGGGCATACCGGGCATCACGGCCGCGCCGGTGACCGACCTGGTGGACCGCTTCGCCACCCGGACCGACCGCATGATGGCGTCCGAGATCCGCGCGCTGTTCGCGGTGGCCAGCCGCCCCGAGGTGGTTTCGCTGGCCGGCGGCATGCCGAATCTGGCCGCGCTGCCGCTGGACACACTGGCCGCCGAGGTCGCCGAGCTGATCGCCCGGGACGGCCAGGTCGCGCTGCAGTACGGCTCCGCACAGGGCGTCCCGCTGCTGCGCGAGCAGATCACCGAGGTGATGGCGGCCGAGGGCATCCGGGCGCACGCGGACGACGTTGTGGTCACCGTCGGCTCGCAGATGGCGTTGGACCTGGTGACCAGGATCTTCTGCGATCCCGGGGACATCGTGCTTGCCGAAGGGCCGTCCTATGTGGGCGCGCTCGGCTCATTCGCGGCGTACCAGGCACAGGTGGTGCACGTGGCGATGGACGACGACGGACTGATACCCGCCGCCCTGACCCAGGCGCTGGACCAGCTTGCGGCCACCGGCCGACGACCCAAGTTCCTGTACACGGTGCCGAACTTCCACAACCCGGCCGGCGTGACCCTGGCTGTGGCCCGCCGCGCCGAGATCCTCGAACTGTGCCGCCGGCACGGGGTGCTGGTCGTCGAGGACAACCCGTACGGGCTCCTCGGTTTCGACGGACAGACCTATCCGGCGCTGCGCTCCGCCGACCCGGACAATGTGATCTACCTGGGGTCGTTCTCCAAGACGTTCGCGTCCGGACTGCGGGTCGGTTGGGCGCTGGCATCGCCGGCGGTGCGGGACAAGCTGGTGCTGGCCGCCGAGTCGGCCACGCTCTGCCCGCCGACTTTCAACCAGATGATGGTGTCCCGGTACCTGGCCGCGCACGACTGGCGGGGCCAGGTGAAGTCGTTCCGCGAGGTCTACCGGGTGCGCCGGGACGCCATGCTGTCCGCGCTGAGCACCTATCTGCCTGACGGCTGCCGGTGGACGCATCCGGATGGTGGGTTCTACGTGTGGTTGACCGTCCCAGAGGGTGTGGACACCAAAGCGATGCTGCCTCGGGCGGTGCGCGCCAGGGTGGCGTACGCGTCAGGGACCGGGTTCTACGCCGACGGGTTGGGGAGCCGGCAGCTGCGGCTGTCGTACTGCTACCCAACCCCGGAGCGGATCACCGAGGGCGTCCGACGACTGGCCGACGTGCTCAACGCCGAGCTCGATGTGCTGCACACCTTCGGCACCCCGAAGCGAGCGGCCGCTCGGTTGGTCGACGGGGGTGCTCGGCGCGGCCCGCAGGCACCGTCCCCGGACACCACCTGACCGGCGCCCGACAGCGCGGCGTACCCGACAGCGCGGCGTGAGTGTCCGTGCGGCGTGGCTGTCGGCGTGCGCAAGCTCGCTGATCGGAGGGTTCCCACGGGACCGAGTGCGCGCCGCCGGCCCACCGGGGCGCAGAATGGGCCGGTGGCTGAGCGAACGGTAGCCGTGCTGGCCGGAGGCCTGTCTGCAGAGCGTGAGGTCTCGCTGCGTTCCGGGCGGCGGCTGGCCAACGACTTGCGCGACGTCGGCGCGGTGGTCTCGGAGTGGGACGCCGACGCCACCTTGCTCGAGCGGCTGCGCACCCAACGACCCGAGGCGGTGGTCGTGGCACTACACGGTGGCGAGGGCGAGAACGGCTCGGTGCAGACCGTGCTGGAGATGCTCGGGGTGCCGTTCGTCGGCACCGACTCCCGCGCCTGCCGGCTGGCCTGGGACAAGCCGACCACCAAGGCGGAGCTGGTCCGGGCCGGCCTGACCACGCCTGACTGGGTGGTGTTGCCACACGCCGCATTCCGCGAGCTCGGCGCCAAGGCGGTGCTGGACGCGATGGTCGACCGCCTCGGGCTGCCGTTGATGGTCAAGCCGGACCAGGGTGGGTCCGCGCTGGGTACCCAGGTCGTGCGCAGCGCCGAGGATCTGCCTGCCGCGATGGTGGACTGCCTGGCTTACGGCAACGCGGTGCTCGCCGAACGCTATCTGGCCGGCGTCGAAGTCGCCATCTCGGTGTGTGCCGACCCGGAGCCCCGGGCGCTGCCCGTGGTGGAGATCCGCGCCAAGGGCGGCGTCTACGACTACGCCGCGCGCTACACCCCGGGCGCCACCACGTTCCATTGCCCAGCGCGGCTGGACGATCCCGTGACGCGGGCAGCCCAGCGGGCCGCGTTGGACGTGCATCGGCTGCTCGGGCTGCGCGACTTGTCCCGCACCGACGCGATCATCACCGATGACGGCACCGTGCACGTGCTCGAGGTGAACGTCAGCCCCGGGCTCACCGAGACCTCACTGCTGCCGATCGCGGCAACCGCCGCCGGCGAGCACCTCGGGAAGTTGTTCAGCGGGCTGATCGACGAGGCGATCCGCCGAGGCTGACCCTCCGGCCACCCCGATCACCGCGGCCGCGGCCGGAGGGGTCACCGGCCCTTTCCGTGGCAAACCGATACCCCCGTAATGGTCTTGAGCCGACCACGAGGCGTGGATAGCCGTCGGCCGGTATCGTGCCATTAATTTCGGCTGCCGTAGCGACAACGGCCATCTGAGCGGCCGCTGAGACGGGCTTGGTGACTACCAGGTGGGCCCTGTCGCCCCCCAGTCGCCCATGATCAGACCGTTCACACAGGGCCACTCAGGGCTCGCGGCACTTCCGTGGGATTCCGCAAAATATGCACTGCATTGCATATTTAGAGCGCCGGCGCCTGGGTGATCCGCTGACTCGGTAGTCTGGATGGGCTCAGTCCTCCGGCGCCATGAGACCGACAATCCGCTCCAGGTCTTCGAGCGAGCCGAACTCCACCACGATCTTGCCTTTGCGCTGACCGAGTTCGACCTTGACCCGGGTGTCGAACGCATCGGACAGTCGGTCGGCCACCTGGTCAACCTGAGGTGGCCGCTCGGCCCGACGAGGGGCCGCGTTTGAGCGGGTGCGCTCCGGCTCGCGCTTCGCCAGGGTGACCGCTTCCTCCGTGGCCCGCACCGACATACCCTCGGCAACCACCCGCGCAGCCAACTCCTCCTGGCGTGAAGCGTCCTCCAGACCCAGTAGCGCCCGTGCGTGACCCGCGGAGAGCACCCCCGCCGCCACTCGACGCTGTACCGCGACCGGGAGGCGGAGCAACCGGATCATGTTGGTGACTACTGGACGGCTGCGGCCGAGCCGGTCGGCGAGCTGATCGTGCGTCACGCCGAACTCCGCGAGCAGCTGCTCGTAGGCCGCCGCCTCCTCGAGGGGGTTGAGTTGCACGCGGTGGATGTTCTCCAGCAACGCGTCGCGAAGCAGGGCGTCGTCCTCGGTCTGCCGCACGATGGCCGGCAGGCGCTCGAGCCCGGCCTGCTGCGCGGCCCGCCACCGGCGCTCGCCCATGACCAGCTGGTAACGGTCCGGGCCGATCTCACGGACCACGATCGGCTGGAGCAGGCCGAACTCCTTGATGGAGTGGCTCAGCTCGCCCAGCGCTTCCTCATCGAAGGCCCGACGGGGTTGCTGCGGGTTAGGTGCGATCGACGAGGTCGCCAACTCCCGATAGGCGGCACCCGCCACCGAACCGCCGACCTCCGAACCACCAATTGCCGAGCCATGGGCAGCGGGGTCCATTGGGCCACCATGATCCGGCCCCGCACGGCGGATGTCCGCCGGCGACGACGCCCAGCCGTCGGCGTGATCGGGCGCCGTAGGGATCAGCGCCGCCAGACCACGCCCCAGGCCACCCTTGCGTGTATTCACCGACCGGACTCCGCCTCGTACTGCGCTACGACCATCTCGCGCGCGGCATCCATGTAGCTCATGGCGCCACGGGAGCCGGGGTCATAGGCCAAGACGGTCTGTCCGAAGCCCGGTGCTTCGGAGACCTTCACACTGCGTGGGATGACGGTGCGCAGCACTCGATCGCCGAAATGCTTCCGGACCTCGTTGGTCACCTGGTCGGCGAGCTTGGTGCGCCCGTCGTACATGGTGAGCAAAATCGTAGAGACGTGCAGCTGACGGTTCAGATGCGCGCGTACCAGCTCGATGTTGCTCAACAGCTGGCCGAGCCCCTCCAGCGCGTAGTACTCGCACTGGATTGGAATCAGCACCTCACTGGCGGCGACAAGCGCGTTCACCGTGAGCAGGCCCAGCGAAGGCGGACAGTCGACCAGCACGTAGTCGACGTCGAGCTGGTCAAGTACCTGCGGGGCGAGTGCCTGCTTGAGGCGCTGCTCCCTCGCCACCATGCTGACCAACTCGATCTCAGCGCCGGCCAGGTCGATGGTGGCCGGTACGCAAATTAGATCGGGCGACTGTGTGCTGGGTACGGCGGCGTCGGTGAGCGCGATCTCGCCGAGCAGGCACTCATACACCGACGGCGTCCCACTGGTGTGCTCAACGCCCAGCGCGGTGCTGGCATTGCCCTGGGGATCGAGGTCAATTACGAGCACGCGCATGCCGTACGAGGTGAGCCCAGCCGCCAAGTTCACCGCGCTGGTGGTCTTTCCAACCCCGCCCTTTTGGTTAGCGATGGTCAGAGTTCGTCGCTGCGCTGGTCTTGGCATCGCGTGACCGTCCGGGTGCAACACCCGGGCAGCTCGTTCAGCCTCCTCAGCGATGGGAGTCCACATCCACTCCTCCGATGACGTTGATGCCGAGGTGCCGGCGTCGGGCCGGACACGGTATGGAGAGCTCTGGTCGGTCGCCGGGGCGACGGGCACGGGGGTGGATGTTTCACGTGAAACATCGGGCGCTCGGCCACGGGGGCGGCCGTCGGTACCCTCGCCGAGCTCTCGCCCGCCGTCCGGGGGCAACCACACGCTCATCTTTGCCGACCCCCCATTCGCCGGGTTCCTCGGAGGTTAACCTGGGACCCCGTCAGTTCCACTACAACCACAGTGGTCGGCGGATCGACGTGCGTGCCCCCGCATTGGACCACGTACGGAGCCGACCCTCCAAAGCCGTGTACCGCTGCACGGTCGCGAATCACTTCAGCGGCTGCTGACGCACCTTTTATCGCTAGCAGGCGACCGCCCGGCCGAAGAAGTGGCAGCGCCCAGCCAGTCAGTCTGGCGAGAGGGGCGACCGCCCGCGCGGTGACCACGTCGGCGCCGCTCCACTGCTTCCGTATCGACCGTTCCTCCGCGCGGCCGCGTGCCACCGCGACTGGCAGAGCGAGTTCATCCAGAACGGAACGCAGCCAGTCCACCCGTCGCTCGAGCGGCTCAAGCAACGTGATCTCCAGGTCCGGGCGGGCGAGCGCGAGCGGGATCCCTGGTAATCCCGCCCCCGAGCCCATATCAAGCACCCGTGCGTTCGGCTCGATCAGCTCGGACAGCACGGCACAGTTGAGAATGTGCCGCTGCCAAACCCGGTCGCCTTCCTTCGGGCCGATCAGGCCATGGCTCACGCCGGTGTCGGCCAGCAGGTCGGCATACCGACGAGCCAGCTCGCGCCGGTCGCCAAAAAGCTCGGCGATCGAGGTGGACTCCGAAGGCTCGTCGCCTCCGGGGTTGGGCTTGCCGGTGTTGTCGGCTCGGAATTGGCCGGCGGCTCGGGCCTCAGGCTGGCCGCCCGTGTCGCTGTGTTCGCTGGGATCGCTGCGTTCGCCAGCCTGGGCATGCCCGCCAACGGATTCGTCCGCTGCCGCGCAGCCACCCTTCCACCGGCCATCCACCTGAGGCCTCCCACCGGCCTGGAGCTGCTCACCCATCAAGTGCACGGCGTTCCCGCTATCGCCGGGTCGGGCGCGTTCGCCAGGTCCGTTACCGGGCACGGTTCGGCCACCGCCCGTGCTCGATGGGTCACCCCCAGCGGCCCGGCCTCCAGCACCAAGATCGCCGGGTTGATCAGGTCGACTGTGGTCGGCGTTCCGGGATGAGCCATCCGCCACGAGCCAACCAGCCTGGCCACGACCAGTCCCGTCCACAACCCAGCTACCTTCGACGAGGCGGCCACGATCCGCATGTTGGCCACCGCCCATCGGTTGACCGCCGGCCATGCGCCACGTGTCCCGCCAACTGTCGCGCGGATGACCGCCGTCAACCTGGCCACCGCCCTCGATCTTGCCGCCGCCATTGCCGGATTGACGGCCATCCAGCCGGCCAGCGACGACCTGTGCAGGGTTGCCACCGTTCACCGACCGACCGGCGTCACCCTGGCCGCGACCAGGCAGCTGGCCATGGATTCTCGGCGGCCAACCTCCCGCCGTCCGGGCTTGGCCGCGGTGGTTCTGTTCAACGTCACCGCGCGGTTGGCCACCTCTGCCGGTCTGGCCGTGGTCCGTCATGTGGCCAGGCGCTCCGGCCAAGCCGTCATCCGCCACTCCGCCGCCACTCTCCACCTGCCCGGTGGCCACCCATGACCTGCCTTGGCCACTGTCAGCCTGGCCATGGCCATCCAACTGCCCGCCGGCCCCGTGCTGATCGCATCTGCCATGAGCGGCAGATGGAGCTGGTTGGCTCTCGTCGGCGCCTTGCGTGCCGCTGCCCGAACGCGCCGCGGCCTCGCCGACTCGGCTAGCACCGATCGCTAACTCGCCGGCCCAACCTGGCACCCGACCACCCACCGTCCGGCCAACAGACGATCCGCCACCGAAGACACCTCCGCCGGCCCGCAATTCCCGCCCATCGGCCGACGCCGCGCCGAAGCCCACATAGCCATCCACCATCGGCTCGACGCCCTTCGTCATATTCGAACCCACTGTGTCCCACACTCTCGCCCACCACGTCCCCGGGGGATCCGCCGCGCCGCGCGCCCGAGCTTGGTGCTGACACCGACCCGGGGTCGGCAGGCTCGGTGGATCGGCGGACGGTCCCTGAATCACTGGGGAAGCGGGCGCACACGTCACCGTGCCACCGTGTGCGGTAACGCTCTCCGCCGGCCCGCCAAACTCGGCGGCACGTCAGAGCCAGCCCCGCGATCGACGACCTGAACGTGGCCGGCCATTCTCGAACATCGAGCCCGGCCCGAGCGCGGTCCCAGGTACCCGAGCTCAGAGGAACGGGCAATATCGCGTGACGGCTCGGGAAATGTGGTCGCTCTGCCCGCGGTACCTGGCAGACCGTCGAGTTCCGGCGGCCGTCGATCAGCGTTCCCGGCTGCCGTGACCGGACCACGGTCACTCCGGGGTGGTCGGTGTGCACACGTACCACCCTTCAAACATGGCAGCGCCCGCCGGCCGACGAAAGAGATCGCCGAACCAGACGGGCGCTGCCATCACCCCTTTGTTTCACGTGAAACATCGACGAGCGGGCTCACTGTCGCCCGCAAGAACGCTCAGGAGCGCGGGAATACCACCACGCGCCGACGCGGGTCCTCTCCCTCACTCTCGCTGAACACTCCACGGATCGCGGCGACCGAATCGTGCACTACCTTGCGCTCGAACGGTGTCATCGGCCGGAGCCGCACCGGCTCGCCGGTGTTGATCACGTCCTGGGCGGTCTGCTTGCCCAACTCGGCCAGCTCGGCGCGGCGGGCAACCCGCCATCCGGCGATGTCCAGCATCAGCCGGCTCCGCGTACCGGTGGCCTGCTGCACGGCTAGCCGAGTCAGCTCCTGCAGCGCCTCCAGCCCAGCGCCTCGCTCGCCGACCAATCGGCTGAGGTCCTCGCCGCCGTCCACGCTGACCACAGCGCGCCCGGCATCTACATCGATGTCGAGGTCGCCGTCGTAGTCGAGCACGTCGAGCAGCCGCTCAAGGTAGTCGGCCGCGACGTCGCCCTCCCGGATCAACATATCCTCGCCCGAACTCGGACCCGACCCGTCCTTGGTCGCCTGGTCCGCCTGCGCGGTGTCCGCCACGATTGCTCCTCTCAACACGTTCCGCCCGAAGCTACCGGCCCCCCAGCCGGTGATGTTGTCTGCCTGCCGGGCGCGGCTAACCGAGCGGTCCGCCGCGCACCCCGCGGGCCCTAACGCTTACGACTTCGCTTGGTCGGCGCAGCGGGCCGGCCGTTGCGCTGTCCGCCAGAACCGCCGCCGGCCTTGGAGCCACTCCCCGCCGATCCGCTCCCGCCGTCGTTGGCCGGCGAACCGTTGACCTTCGGCGAACCGTTCGACGCCGACGCTGGCGAGTCACCGGAGGATGACGAACCGTCGGAAGAAGAATCGGATGGAGAGGACGGGGAGCGAGCGGTCGACGACGTCGGTGCGATCGGCTTGGCACCGGGTTTCTTCTGCCGCGCCACCGGGGCCGGCTTCTGGCCGACCTTCGGAGCCAGGCTGCGCTGCACCTCAGTCTTGCGGGTTGCCTTCTCGGCCTCTTCCCGGTCGATCTTGTTGTAGACCACGCGCTGCTGACCGAGCGTCCAGAGGTTGTTGGACACCCAGTAGAACAGGATTGCCAGCGGCAGGAACGGGGCGCCGACCACCACGCCGATCGGAAAGATGTACAGGGTCAACTTGTTCATGATCGCCGACTGCGGGTTGGCCAGCTGGGCCTCGGTCTGCCGCGCCACCGAGTGTCGAGCGGTGATGTGGGTGAACAGACCGGCCATGATCATCAACGGGATCATCACGACCAGCATCTGGCCGATGGTGGTGTTGTAGTCGCTGAGCGGCAGGGCACCGTGGTAGGGGATGACCGAGGCGCCCAGCTTCGCGCCGAACAGACTCGAGTCGTTGAACGACACCACGTCCGCGCGGTCGAAGACGTAGTTCTCCATCTTGTACGGCTGGAACTCGCGCAGCACGTGGAACAGGCCGATGAAGACCGGCACCTGGATCAGCATGGGCAGGCAGCCACCGACCGGGTTGACCCCGTGCTCGCTCTGCAGCTTCTGCATCTCGGCGGCGAGCTTCTGCTTGTCGTTGCCGTATTTCTTCTTGAGCTTCTGGATCTCCGGCGCGAACTCCTGCATCTTGCGCATGGAACGCACCTGGTGCACGAACGGCTTGTACAGCAGCGCCCGCAAGGTGAAAACCAGGAACACCACGGCGAGTGCCCAGGCGATGCCGGTGGAGGGGCCGAGCACGAAGCCGAAGACCTCGTGCCAGAACCAGAGGATCCAGGAGACCGGGTAGTAGATGAAGTTCAGCACGGTGCTCGCTCCTCGGTGGCTCTTCCATCAGCGCGGCCATCAGCGGGGCCATCGGTGCGGGTTCGTCGGGGTGGTACGGGGTCGACACCTCCAGGGTGCCAGGGCGCACAGCGCAGCAGCCGCCATACCGCCAGTGCGCAGCCGCGGAAGAAGCCGTGCACCCGCAGCGCCTCGACCGCGTACGCACTACAACTCGGGTAGAACCGGCAGCTCGGCGGGAGCACCGGCGAGATCACCCGTTGATAGACCTTGATCAGCAGGATGAACGGCCAGGCCAGCGGGGAGACCCGGGCCGAAGCGTCAGCCCGGTCGACGTGCTCGTGCCCACCGCTCATCACGCTCCCTCGCCGCGCTCGTTCATCGAAGTTCCGGACCGGGGGCGCTCCGAGCCACGCCGACGCTCCGGGACGGCCAGCACTACGCGCAACGCACGGTCCACGTCGGCGCCGAGCCGGGCCGAGTCCGCTGTCGCCGACCTGGGCAGCGCACGAACCACCAGCCGGGTACCCGCCGGGACCTGGTCCAGCCGCCCACGCAACACGTGCCGCAACCGCCGGGCCACCCGGTGCCTGACCACCGACCCGCCAACCGCCTTGCTCACCACAAAGCCGACCCGGGGGGAGGAACCCACCTGGATCGGCTCATTGCGCAACGCGGAGGGGGAATCCACGGACAGACCGGACACCTCGGCTGGAACTGGAACACCGGGCCCGGCCATCGCCGAACCTGGGTCGCCCCGAATTTGGTCGGGAACGATGGCATGCATCACCACGAGTGTGCGCCCGGCCCGGCGTCCGTGCCGGATCACCTCGGCGAAGTCATCCCGGTGAGTCAACCGGGCCGCCGCCGGAAGCACCGTGCGCCGTGCCCGCTCAGGCGGACAGCTTCTCCCGGCCTTTGCGGCGCCGCGCGGCCAGGATCGCCCGGCCGGCTCGGGTCCGCATGCGGAGTCGGAAACCATGGGTACGGGAACGACGGCGGTTGTTCGGCTGAAAGGTGCGCTTGCCCTTGCTCACTTCTTGGTTCTCCCGTTCTCGGCCAGCCAGTCGGCGGGTTGACTGTGCACACACCCCGTCGCCCGTGCGGACGTTTGACGGATCACGCCGGTGCGTTCCTGCTGGAGCGACCCGAGTGATTGCATGCCACAGCGCGCCGGCTCGCGACGCGGTTAAGTCCAGGGTACGCAGCGCGCTTTCGGGTGGTCAAACCGGGTGGTCGCGTGCTTTGGTGCGCACGCTCCGGCATCACTCGCCAGCCCGTCGAGCCCGACCCTCGTCGCGTCCCGACACCTCTACCAACGCGTCAGCCCAGGTCCAGGTTCCACCTTGTGGCCGGACCGCGGCGTTGCTAGCGTGCCCTCCTTCGTGCTTCGCCCAGGGGGAGGCGGTCACCGAGGGCAGCCCGGCTCCCGGGGGTGCCCCAACGGCTCGACCCCCTCTCCGCGTACCGTCCCGCGCACAGGTGTGGATAACCCTGTGGACGCCCGCCGCTGACACTCGGTGCTCGACAAGAGAATTGACACAAGGGGGACGCAGCGCGATGGCCGACCAGGCGAACGGCCTCAGCGAGGTCTGGCAACGCGTCGTCGCGGACCTGTGCCAGGCACGGGGCGCCGGCACCACCGACGCGACCGCCCCGGGCGCCGCACTGTCCGCTCAGCAGCGCGCGTTCCTGCGGCTCACCCGCCCGCTCGGCCTGCTCGACGACACGGCGCTGCTGGCCGCGCCGACCGAGTTCGCCAAGGACGCCATCGAACGCATCCTGCGCCGGCCGATCAGCGAGGCGCTCGGTCGCCACCTGGGTACCTCGGTCACCCTGGCCGTGGTGGTGGACCCGGCCGCGGCCGCGAGTGGCACCGAGGTCCCGCGCGCCGAGCAGCGCTACGACACCGGCGAGCCGGACAGTCGGATCGACGACCGAGTGGACGGCCGGCCCCGCTACGCCGTCGGTCCCGACCTGGCCGGCCGCCCGGAGCAGGTCCCCAACGGCCGCTACGACCAGCCGGACCCGCGTCTGGGCGGCCCCCAGGACCCCCGCCTTGCCCACCCCTCAGACCCAAGCCGCCTGGATCCCTCGGCGATCCGCGACTACGGCGAGGTGCAACCAGGGGCCGCCCCGCGGGAGAACGGCGAGCATCCGGAGAACTGGCCGACCTACTCGGCCGCCGGCGCCGGCGGTCCGGGTGGCGCCACCAGCCCAGGCGCCGGTGGCCAGGTCGGTGCGCAGGCTCGGATGACCAGCCGGTTGAACGAGAAGTACACCTTCGACACGTTCGTCATCGGCGCGTCCAACCGGTTCAGCCACGCCGCCGCCGTCGCGGTCGCCGAGGCGCCGGCGCGGGCGTACAACCCGCTGTTCATCTGGGGCGAGTCCGGGCTGGGCAAGACGCACCTGCTGCACGCGGTGGGTCATTATGCGCAGCGGCTGTTCCCCGGGATGCGGGTGCGCTACATCTCCACCGAGGAGTTCACCAACGACTTCATCAACAGCTTGCGCGACGACCGGAAGGTGGCCTTCCAGCGCCGCTACCGGGACGTGGACGTGCTGCTGGTGGACGACATCCAGTTCTTGGAAGGCAAGGAAGGCACCCAGGAGGAGTTCTTCCATACCTTCAACACGCTGCACAACGCGAACAAGCAGATCGTGGTGTCCTCCGACCGGCCGCCGAAGCAGCTGGCCACCCTGGAGGACCGGATGCGCACCCGGTTCGAGTGGGGGCTGATCACCGACATCCAGCCGCCCGAGCTGGAGACCCGGATCGCCATCCTGCGCAAGAAGGCCGCCCAGGACCGGCTGGCCGCGCCGGCCGAGGTACTGGAGTTCATCGCCGCCCGGGTGGAGCGCAACATCCGGGAGCTGGAGGGCGCGCTGATCCGGGTCACCGCGTTCGCGTCGCTGAACCGGCAGCCGGTGGACACCCAGCTGGCCGAGATCGTGCTGCGTGACCTCATTCCGGACTCGCAGTCCCCGGAGATCACCGCGCCGACGATCATGGCGGTTACCGCCGAGTACTTCGACCTGACCATGGACGAGCTGTGCGGCCCCGGCAAGACCAAGGCGCTCGCCCAGGCCCGGCAGATCGCCATGTACCTGTGCCGGGAGCTGACCGACCTGTCGCTGCCCCGGATCGGGCAGACCTTCGGCGGCCGGGACCACACCACGGTCATGCACGCGGACAAGAAGATCCGCAACGAGATCGCCCAGCGCCGCAAGACGTTCGAGCAGGTGCAGGAGCTCACCGCCCGGATCAAGCAGCGCGCGAGGACCTGAGTTCACCGCTCGTTCACCACACGGAGTAGTCGAGATAACCCGCGAGCACACTCGAGGGCGTTGGTTCAGACTCGACTCCATTCAGGGGAAATCACCGGCCGTGGTCGCGCTGTGTAAGCGACCGAGAACCCTCTACCCACACTTGGGGATAACTCTGTGGATGGTTGTGCATGGATCCGTGGAGAGACCGTGGACCGTTGGGGGACAGCCGGTGGACCGATCCGCCCACACCGAGGACAACTTGGGGACCACCGTGAGTTGTCCACCGCCCACCCCGAGCTGTCCGCAGCCGGCGTGCCCGGTTGTCCCCACCCCGACACGCCGTTTGACCTGCAACAACGGCGAGCGTCCCCAGAATCCACAACCCCTACTGCTACGACTGTTTTCTCTTCATCAAGGAAGAACTACAGAAACCGGGCTGTGCACGAAGGGCCCACCTCGCCGACTTGTTGGTGGCCCGGCCCGCGACCGTGACCGGACGGCGCCGGTTTCGGCATGCCCGGCGTCGGGTCTGTCGAGCCGACGCTCTACGGTTGTCCCCCTGGAACGCCGCGCCGCTCCCGCCGCTCTCGTGGATTGAGTCGGCCGCGGGTCACTAGCCGTTACTGGCCGCTGGGGTGAAGAGGTCCGCCATGAAATTCCGGGTCGAACGAGATGCCTTGGCCGACGGAGTTGCCTGGGTGGCGCGTAGCCTGCCGGCTCGCCCCCCGGTCCCCGTCCTGGGCGGTGTGCTGCTGGAGGCCGGCACCGATCCCGAGGGGCAGTCGGTGACCGTCTCCGGGTTCGACTACGAGGTCTCCGCCCGGGTGGAGGTCCAGGCCTCGGTCGGCGAGGCGGACCGCGCCCTGGTGTCCGGCCGGCTGCTGGCCGACATCACCAAGGCGCTGCCGCCGCACCCGGTGGATGTCGTGGTGGACGGCTCCCGGGCCACCATCACGTGTGGCAGCGCCCGGTTCAGCCTGCCTACCATGCCGGTGGAGGACTACCCGAAGCTGCCGGACATGCCGAGGCTGGCCGGCTCGGTCCGGCCGGGCGTGTTCGCCGAGGCGGTCACCCAGGTCGCGGTGGCCGCCGGCCGGGATGACACGTTGCCGATGCTGACCGGGATCCGGCTGGAGATCGACGGCGCCAAGCTGACCATGGCTGCCACCGACCGGTTCCGCCTGGCGGTGCGCGAGCTGGAATGGGAGCCGAGCGACACCGGGCTGACCACCGCCGTGCTGGTGCCGGCGCGCACGCTGGCCGACGCGGCCAAGACGCTCACCGGGAAGGACGCCGTGCAGCTGGCCCTGGCGGACCGGGACGGCATGCTCGGCCTGTCCGGCAACGGCCGGCAGTCCACCACGCGGCTGCTGGACGCGGAGTTCCCCAAGTACCGCCAGCTGCTGCCCACCGAGCACACCTCGCAGGCGGTGCTCGAGGTGGCCCCGTTGGTCGAGGCGATCAAGCGCGTGTCCCTGGTGGCCGACCGCGGTGCTCAGGTTCGACTGGAGTTCACCGAAGGTTCGCTCAGGTTGACCGCCGGCGGCGACGACGAGGGCAGCGCCGAGGAACAGCTGTCCTGCGAGCTCGAGGGCGAGCCGTTGACCATTGCGTTCAACCCCGGGTACCTGCTGGACGGGCTCGGCGCGCTGCACACCGAGCGGGCGCACCTGGGCTTCACCACGCCCAGCCGGCCGGCGCTGGCCCGCCCGGTCTCGGCGGACGACACATCCGAGGGAACTACTGGTGGAGTCAGGGGATACGTGCACCTGCTCATGCCGGTACGGTTGCCGGGGTAATTCGTCCGCGGCCGCCACTCCGCGAGGAGGACACGGCGGCGCGGCGGAACGGTTCGGCTGGGCAAGCGCGATGGGAGCGGTAATGCAGCTTGGGCTGGTGGGCCTCGGTCGCATGGGCGGCAACATGGCCGAACGTCTCCGAGCGGCCGGGCACGACGTGGTCGGCTACGACCCGCATGCCGAGGCGAGCAACGTGTCCTCGTTGGCTGAGCTGGTGAAATCACTGGCCGCGCCGCGCGTGGTTTGGATCATGGTGCCGGCTGGCGACCCCACGAGGGACACCGTCCGTCAGCTCGGCGAGCTGCTGGACGCCGGTGACCTGGTGATCGACGGCGGGAACTCCCGGTTCACCGACGACCAGGCCAATGCCGCGCTGCTGGCCGAGCATTCGGTGCACTACGTGGACTGCGGGGTGTCCGGTGGAGTGTGGGGGCGCGAGGTCGGCTACGGGCTGATGGTCGGCGGCTCCAAAGAGGACGTCGAGCGCGCCATGCCCATCTTCGACGGGCTGCGGCCGGAGGGCCCCCGCGAGGAGGGCTGGGTGCACGCCGGGCCGGTCGGCGCCGGGCACTACTCGAAGATGGTGCACAACGGCATCGAGTACGGGCTGATGCAGGCCTACGCCGAGGGTTACGAGCTGCTGCTGGCCAAGGACCTGGTGGAGGACGTGCCGGGGGTGGTCAAGGCTTGGTCGCGCGGCACCGTCGTGCGCTCCTGGCTGCTCGACCTGCTGGTCCGCGCGCTCGACGAGGACCCGGGCCTGGCCCAGCTGGACGCCTACGTCGACGACTCCGGTGAGGGCCGCTGGACCGTCGAGGAGGCCATCGACAACCGGGTGCCGATGCCGGTCATCTCGGCCGCACTGTTCGCCCGGTTCACCTCCCGGCAGGACGCTTCGCCGGCGATGAAGGCCGTCGCCGCGCTGCGCCAGCAGTTCGGCGGGCACGCGGTCCGGCACGGCGGGGCGGAGTCGGCCACCCTGTCGCGCCCGAGCTGACGCACCGGTCGACGGGTGTACCTGAGCCGGCTGGCGGTTACCGACTTCCGGTCCTGGCCGGCGGCCGATCTCACCTTGTCGCCCGGGGTCAGCGTGCTGATCGGCCCCAATGGAGTGGGCAAGACCAACCTCATGGAGGCGGTCGGCTACCTGGCCACCTTCGGCTCGCACCGGGTGGCCACCGACGCGCCACTGGTACGCCGGGGCGCGGATCGGGCCGTGGTGCGCGGGCTGGCCGTGCGGGCTGGCCGTGAGCTGGCTGTCGAGGTGGAGATCACCCCGGGCAAGGCCAACCGGGCCAGGGTGAACCGAGCGCCGCTGTCCCGGGCCCGGGAGGCGCTGGGCATCGTGCGCAGCGTGCTGTTCGCCCCCGAGGATCTGGCCCTGGTCCGGGGCGACCCTGGTGAGCGCCGGCGCTTCCTGGACGACCTGCTGGTCACCCGGTGGCCCCGGTTCGCCGGGGTGCGCTCGGACTACGACCGGGTGGTGCGCCAGCGCTCCGCGCTGCTCAAGACCGCCCGCGCGGCCGGTGACCTGCGCACCCTGGACTCCTGGGACGGGCACCTGGCCCGGCACGGCGCCGCCCTGCTGGCCGGTCGGTTGCGGTTGGTGGCGGAGCTGGCCGGCCCGGTGCGGGACTCGTACGCCGAGGTGGCGCCGGAGTCCGCCCCGGTCGAGTTGCGCTACCGCTGCTCGGTGCCCGGCGTGGTACCCCCCGACCTGTCCGCCACCGAGGCACACGGGGTGGCCGAGGACGACGACGGGGGGCTGGAGGCCGCGCTGCTGGCCGAGCTCGCCCAGGTGCGCCGCCAGGAGATCGAGCGCGGCGTGTGCCTGGTCGGGCCGCACCGCGACGACCTGGACATCCGGCTGGGCGAAGGGCCGGCAAAGGGGTACGCCAGCCACGGCGAGTCCTGGTCGCTGGCCCTGGCGCTGCGGCTGGGGTCGTTCGAGCTGCTGCGCGACGACCCCGGCGACTCCAGCGACCCGATTCTGATCCTGGATGACGTCTTCGCCGAGCTGGACGCCCGGCGGCGGCGGGCACTCGCCGAGTTGGCGGTGCGGGCCGAGCAGGTACTGGTCACCGCCGCGGTGGCCGACGACGTGCCGGACAAACTGCGCGGTGCCTGGTTCACTGTCGAATCAGACCAGATCAGCGGGCCGGCATGATCAGCAACGGGCGTAAGCGCCGATGTGGACAACATTGTGGATACTGTGGATAAGTCGCAGGCGGCTGGGGACGACGAGGTCTTTCGACCGCCCACCGCGGACCAGGGACCGCCCAACCCGGTCTCCGCGGCTGAGGTTGTCCTCAGGCCTGGGGACAAGTCGGGAAGACCGCCGGTCGTTGGTGTGACTCACGACACGCCAGGTGCTGGCGAGCCCGGCTCTGGCGAGTCCGGGGGCGGAGAGTCGGGGGACGAGTCGGACGGTGCGCGGCCGGCCGGTCTGGCCGGTTCGGATCTGGCCAGGGACGCGCTGCGCGCCGCGCAGCGGGCGGCCGCCGCCCGCGGCTACCGGCCGGGTGCACCGGTCAAGGGTGCCTGGCGCAAGGGCGGCCGGGGCCGTCGCCGCACCTGGTCCGGCGCCGGCACCGACGATCGGGACCCGCAGCCGCTGGGCCGGTTGGCTGCCCGGATCGCCGCCGACCGGGGCTGGGGGGAGCGGCTCACCTCGGCCTCGGTGTTCGGCCGGTGGAGCGAACTGGTCGGCGCCGACGTGGCCGAGCACGCCACCCCGGTCAGCCTGCGTGATGGTGAGCTCACCGTGGCGGCCAGCTCCACCGCGTGGGCCACCCAGCTGCGCACCCTGCAACGCCAGCTGCTGGTCAAGATCGCCGCCGGGGTGGGCCCGGGCGTGGTGCGCAAGATGAAGATCCAGGGCCCGGCCTCGCCGAGCTGGCGGAAGGGGCCACGGCACGCCCCCGGGCGGGGGCCACGCGACACGTACGGCTGAGGTTTGCCGACCGGTGTCCCCGGGTGGGGGCCCCCTCACAGATCGTCGGAGAGGCGCTCGGTGACGATTTCAGGGCCCGCTGTGTCGTCGAACGCCCGCTCAGAGGTGCTTTTCAGGCGAACTCACCCGTCCTGGTCGGCGATCGGCGCTCTGTGCGCGTTCTAGGGGTGTCCTAGGCGCACTTCTCGTCAGCCGGACCAGTAAGATGGTGGTGGGAGTGTTGCGTGGCCCCGAATTCCGCGCGGCGGCCCCCGGTCGCGGCATGGCGCCGCCCGGCCGGTTCGTACCCAGGCAAGGAGACGTACAGGCCCGTGGCTGTCCAGAAGAAGAATGCCTACAGCGCGTCCTCGATCACCGTGCTGGAGGGCCTGGAAGCAGTCCGCAAGCGACCCGGCATGTACATCGGTTCCACTGGTGAGCGCGGTCTGCACCACCTGGTCTGGGAGGTCGTGGACAACGCTGTCGACGAGGCGATGGCCGGGTACGCCACCCGGGTCGAGGTCACGCTCCGGGATGACGGCTCGGTCTCGGTCAAGGACGACGGCCGGGGCATCCCGGTGGGCATGCATCCGGTGGAGAAGGTGCCGGCGGTCGAGGTGGTGATGACCAAACTGCACGCCGGCGGCAAGTTCGACGACAAGTCCTACGCGGTCTCCGGCGGCCTGCACGGCGTGGGCGTGAGCGTGGTCAACGCGCTGTCCACCGCACTGGACGTGGAGATCCACCTGGACGGCGTGGTGTGGCGTCAGCACTACGAGCGCTCGGTGCCGGGCCAGCTGCGCAAAGGCGAGGCCACCAGGGCCAGCGGCACCATCCTGACGTACTGGGCCGACGACACCATCTTCGAGACCACCACCTACAACATCGAGACGATCTCGCGGCGGCTGCAGGAGATGGCGTTCCTGAACAAGGGGCTGACCATCGTGCTGCGCGACGAGCGCAACGGGCACCCGGC
>Ga0137415_10000356_pt1 | contig 43129 bp, 34 predicted proteins | sample CZODoug3_1_1_16f_FD_183082 | JGI IMG/M metagenome (GOLD analysis project Ga0137415, IMG submission 183082) | Vadose zone soil fungal communities from Angelo Coast Range Reserve, California, USA - CZODoug3_1_1_16fungal (Hybrid Assembly) | ecosystem: Environmental > Terrestrial > Soil > Vadose...
GGCATTTCCCTCTGGAACTTCACGCAGAAGACCTTGCGCTGCCCTGGTCTCTCCGGTTCAGGCGGCAGTTGAGGTGTATTGCAGCCCATATGTGTACTCCTTCCAGGCGGAAGGACTTTCTCCATGGTATCAGGATGCGGCTGGTCGTGTACCCGGACTGAAATGGATCGACTCATACCAGGTATCAAGGCATTTTTGCCGGTCCTCTGGATGCAAGACGGGAAGCCAGCTTTCATCACCGGTTTTGTCTCGTGCGGCAGCTGTGCGCTCGTACCATTTGTCATTGTAGTAATCCACACAACCATTGGGCTGAGCCGCCCACGCGATTTCCGGAACTACGTCGGCGAACAGGCGAAAGTTTGTTTCCGCTTTCCTGAGCCGTCGAGTGTCCGGATGACGGGCGGACACGCAATTCTTGTTGTGAATTTTGGTCGCGGTGTTGCTCATTGCACACAACTGTGTGCAAACACTAAACGTCCAATGCTGCAACTGCAAGACACCGACTCTTTATTCACGGGATTTTCACAACCGACTGGTAAAACTACCAGTTGCGTTTACAGTTTCACTTCATGAAACAGACCTGATCTCAAACGCTTCGGAATAAGCTGAGGGAAGGTCATCGCGCATGCGATAGCCAGCATTTCGAATCGCTCGCATGCACCAGGGTAAACAAAGCACGGTCACGGTTCGAGCGCGAAAATTTTTTCCATCAGCATCCATTTCTCCCCCGGCGCCGACTGGGGCAAAGGCTGCTGAAATTTCAACATCAATTCCTCCCACTCCCGAACCTTTGGGTTGAGACGGTCGGCTTTAGCCTTCGCTTCAAAAGAAAAACCCTCATTTACGTCCATGATCATGAACATTCTGGTGCCGAGCAGATAGATTTCCATGTTCTCGATCCCCGAGTCGCGGATGCTCTTTGTGATCTCGGGCCAGGCCCTCCCCGGCGCATGATACTGCTTGTACTCGGCGATCAGATTCGGATGGTCCTTCAAATCCAACGTTAGACAATAGCGCTTTGTCATCGGCACCTTCCCGATTTGGCGGGCCAAGGTATGACACCACGGAAATGCGGCACGCATATTACCATACGTTACCGTTTACTTTATGGACAGGCGATGTGTAGGTATTTGCGTTCTGGTCGTCGCGCTGCAGATTTGAAGGAGGCCCATGTTAGTACCGCGATACAGGTTCTCTGTGCGCCGCCTCGCCGCGAAACATATCGTATTCACTATTTTAATGCTGCTCCCTTTGGAGATGCGCAGCCAGACTGCGGCTGACCCCGCTGCTCCCACAGACTCGGACGATCCTGCCGCGATCGACCTGACGGGGCAAAAGGTCAGCTCGAAATACGGCTCAGTGCGCAACACTATTCTGCAGCAAGTGGAAAAGGTAAACAGCGAAGGCCCGTTCCGCGCCGATTACGAATCGCTGCAGAAATACCAGGTGCCCGATTGGTATAAGGAGGCCACATTCGGCATCTTCATCCACTGGGGCGTGTATGCCGTCCCAGCGTTCGGCAGCGAGTGGTACCCCCGGCAGATGTACACACAGGGGTCGGAGGAATACAAACCACCACATTGCCACCTACGGCACGCAGGACAAATTCGGCTATTAAGGATTTCATCCCCATGTTCAAAGCGGAGAAGTTTGATCCTGCGGCATGGGCCCGCCTCTTCAAGGAATCAGGCGCCAAATATGTCGTACCTGTGTTTGAGCACCACGATGGCTTTGCCATGTACGACAACGGGCTCTCGGATTGGACCGCGGTCAAGATGGGCCGCATCGACCTGGTGGGAGATCTCGCCAAGGCCGTACGCGCTGAGGGACTGCATCTCGGGGCCTCTTCGCACCGCGTCGAGCATAACTTCTTCCTCGGAGTCGGACGTACGATCCGTTCGGATATCAACGATCCACAATATGCCGCATTTTATGGGCCTGCCCACAACTGGCTGGTGAACAAATCCCATACTCCGCTCAGCAACGATTTCACCTACGTTTCCCCGGAGTGGACGCACGACTGGCTGGCTCGTTCGGCAGAGATCATCCAGAAGTATCATCCCGACTTGTTCTTTTTTGACTGGTGGATCGGACAGCCCTCGATCCGCGCAGACCTGGTCCGCTTCACGGCGTTCTACTACAACTACGCGCGGCCAAATAGCCGGCATTCGCTCGCAATACTGGCAGACCGACACTTCAGTGAGCAACAAGTCATGGGGATACATCGAGCACGACACCTTCAAATCACCGCAGTTCATCGTTCATCAATTGATCGACGTGGTCAGCAAGAACGGCAACCTGTTGATGAACATTGGCCCCCGTGCCGATGGGACAATTCCTGACGAGGTGCAGCAGGTGCTACGCGAGGTGGGCTCGTGGCTGAAGGTGAATGGCGATGCGATTTACGGCACTCGTCCGTGGAGGGTCTACGGAGAAGGTCCGACCCAGGTGGCGGAAGGTTCTTTTCACGATACCGACAGGCGGCCCTATACACCCGAAGACTTCCGCTTCACCACCAAGGGCAATGAGCTCTATGCCATCGAGCTGGGCTGGCCCTCCAAGCCAGAGGCAGTCATTCACACGATGAAGACCGGCGTGGCGGGGGGGCAGCCGGTGGAGTCGATCGAACTGCTCGGCTCCGACAGTAAGCTTCACTTCCAGCAGCAGGAAGATGGCTTGCACATCCAACTTCCGGCCCAGAGCCCCGGCAAGTTTGCGTACGCGTTCAAGATTCAGTTCGCAGGGGGCAAATAGGCAGACTGTCCGCTCTAACGACCTTACACGGTTTGCGTGCCTCGCTCGCGTGCGCCGAAGAACGAATACAGGGCGATGACGACGTAGGCTAGCAGTGGCACAGAATACGCCAGAGCGATGCTGTGGAACCGTTCCGAGATGAACCCCATCGCGGGGGTCAGCACCGCTCCACCGATGATCGCCATGACGAGCAATGACTCGCCGATCTTGGTGTTCGGCCCCAATCCTTTCAGTCCCAGAGCAAAGATTGTCGGGAACATGAGGGACATGAACAGACTGGTGAGGAAGATGGCCCACAGTCCCATCCCGCTCGGATGCAACACTCCGATCGAGGTCAGAACGATGTTGATTACGGCGTACATCCCCATCAATTTATTAGGTGCAATAAATCGCATCAGGTACGCGGACACAAATCTTCCGATACCAAACGCTGCCAGGGTACCGGTGAGGAAATAACCGGCGACTTTTTCCGGCTCGCGCGCGTAATCCTGCACGTACTGGATGAAGTAGCTCCAGGTCCCAACCTGCGCCCCGACGTAGAAGAACTGGGCAAGCACCGCCAACAAGAAATGGGGATAGCGAAACAATTCGCTGAAGAGCCCGTGGTCTTCGCTGGAATTCTCATGCTCGCTCCTGAATGGCGGGGAATTTCGTGCGCCAGATCAGGAAAGCCCAGAAAACAGCGATGCACCCGATGACCAAATAGGGCGTGATGACGCGCAGCGTCTCTATCCTCATCCTCAGATAGGCCTCAATAGGTCCCCTGGGCCTTGCGCCGGGCGATTTCCGCCGGCGCGAGTTCCACTCCAGAGAAAATGAAGGTCGTGCCGATTAGAGCGCTAAAATCGCCCCAAAAGGATTAAACGCTTGGGAAAAATTTAACCGCTGCTCAGAAGTCTCCGGGGCGCCGAGCTGGGCGATGAATGGGTTCGACGCGGTCTCGAGGAATGACAGGCCGCTGGCAATCACAAAAAGCGCACACAGAAAGAACCCATAGCGTCCCACCAGGGCGGCGGGCCAGAACAGAAAAGCTCCGATGCCGAAAAGTAGAAGCCCGATGATGAAGCCGGCCTTGTATCCCGCTTTTCTCATTACCAGCGCCGCCGGCATGGCCAGCAGGAAATAGCCCATGCAAAAGGCGGATTGCACCAGGCCCGCCTGAAAGCGGGGGATGGCGAAAGACTTCATGAACTGCCGGATCAAAACGTCATTCAAGTTGTTAGGAATGCCCCACAAGAAGAAAAGCACGGTGAACAGAATGAAAGGAACAAGTTGACCGTCGGGAAAGAGGTGATGTCCGGAACTCTTCGTGCTGCTGCTCGCCGAGTTCACTGAGGTTGAGACAGCCATAGGCTGGTCCTTAAAATATAAGATTGAAATCCAATCTTCAGCAGACGTGATCCATCAGTGCATACTGATCATAGTTTTGGAGAAGCGCGACGGATTTTCCGTCCACGCGCGCAATAGAGCCGGGGTTCCTTCCAAGGGGGCAATTGCACCCACCGCTTCTTCCACAGGGAACAACTTCTGCTCCAACATCTGAATGACCTGGTGGGAGTCGCTCGGCAAGGCATTGTGCGATCCCATGATTTCTAGTTCCTTTTGCACGAATAGGGCGTGTTTCATAAGTGACCGGTTGTTTTGCGTAGCCGATATACACCACGCGCCCCGTGAAGGCAACTTCTTCGACCGCGGCGCGTGTCCGTAGCAACCGCCATCGAATAAGACCTCCACGCCGATAACCCACGCGTCTCGGAACTCCCGAGACTTTTTGTCCCTGCCGGTCACTCCACTTGCGAGGAAGCTCCCTGCCAGTCTCAGGGATCGAGCGCGTCCGGTAAAGGTTCCGCCAACCACGACCGCGCTATGTGCAGATCAAAACATCGGAGCAGGAATGCCCGAAAAACAACTCACGAACCATTTGAAGCACAGCATACAGTAATCCGTAACTCTCAAATGTAGAAGCCGGTTAGTGATTGATCGAACCCTCGGGAAAAACAGGGACAGCGCCAGGCTTTTTACGTTGTTGTGCGTTGGCTCGACGCGCGGACAATCAATTTGGGATTCAAGAGAATGATCTGAGCGGCTATGCCCGGCTTCCTCTTGACTATCCTGAGCGCTAATTTTGCGGCGCTCTCTCCCAAGCCAGTGCTGTCCTGATCGACGCTGGTCAACGGCACGCGCAGCAGGTCATCGTAGTGAAGGTTCCCGCAGCCCACAACCGCAACGTCTTTGGGAATCTGTAGACCCTCTTCGAAAATGGCTCTCATGGCTCCCATGGCAATGGGATCATTGCCGCAAAATACACCGTCAGGTGGCAAATGGAGCCGAAGCAGCTGCTTCATGCCTTTATAACCCGCGGCATCACCCGAGTCATCCATGTGACGCTGTTCCACGATGTAGTCGGCGGGCAGATTTAGACCATGTTTGGCAAGGGTGGTCGAGTAGCCGACTTGCCGGTCCAGTGCCGTGCTGACTTTCGAGCCAGAAATGTGGGCGATTCTCTTACATCCGACATCAATCAAGTGCGAAGTTGCCAAGACTCCCGCACTCACATCATCAATACCCACAAAGTGGGCCACGGTGCCGGGCATCTTACGGTCCAGGAGCACATAGGGCGTTCCGTGATCTCGAATTTTCTTTAAGACTTGCCCATCCGACTCGGTTGACGCCAGGATGAGCACATCTACGCGCCGCGCCAACATTTGATCAATCTCTCGGCCTTCCAGCTTAGGATCGTCTTCCGATGAGGAAATGATCAAGCTGTAGTCCCGAGACCGGAGCCTGGAGGTGATGCCCTTCGCTACCTGGGAAAAAAATGGATGCACTAAGTCGGGAACGATCAGCCCGATCAAGTTGGTACGGCCAGTCAGCAGAGTTCGTGCCGCTGGATTGGGATAATAGTTTAGTTCTTTCACACGCCGAAGGACCCGCTTGCGTGTTTCGGCGCTGATGTCGGAATGATTTCGCAGAACCTTGGAGACTGTCACCACCGATACACCCAAGTCTCGCGCGATATCTTTCATCGTTGTCGGCATAAGGTAAACGGAGATGATCCTGGAGTTCTCTTCCCTCCGCTGAGAATCTGGGATCCCCGGATCAGGATCAAACCAACTCGGTTCGCGTATGCCAGGAAAGGACGACTGAACCGAACTCTGCCCGGAGAAACAATAGTGTACCGTACACCTCCATTTCGCGTGAGGCTCGCATGCGATGATAGGCGACGCCGGGGGCAGCACTGGGCCAGCCACAATCATCGCTTTCTCGTTCGGGGATCGATGACTATCCGAGGAGTGTGGCGCGCAAACGAGTCCAGACAACCCCAAACGACCAATCGGACTTGGAGAAGGCGTTCAGGCGATACCGAAGTTTTCCATTCTCTTCCCTCCCCCGCTGTTCGAGGTTAAGAAATCGTGACTCTGCCCAAGCTGAGCTGTTACTATATCCGATAAAGTAAACGAATTTTATCGCCGCAAGAGCCAAGTCAAAACAAATTTAAGCACGATTTACGACTGGCGCTTTCCAAAATGAGGACATGGTGGTGCGCGGGCCGCAGATCGGATTCGCCCATGATGGGAACAAAGGCCTGTCTGACGTGCGCGGGATGATTCTGGATGGATAAATTTATGCTTGGCTCGGAACGATCTACGCGCTGCTATGACCAAGGACTGGAACGTGTCCGGAACGAGGTTGAGAATCGGAAAGGAGATGTTTTATGCGTTGTTCACGAAATGCTCTCCTGAGCTGCGTCTTTTCTCTGGTTGTAATCTTTTCGTTGACCGCCGTGATTCCAGCCCAAGCGCCTGCAAAATACGAGCCCACCCTGGAGTCGCTCAACCGGCATCCTCTTCCCCAATGGTATGACGACGCGAAGCTGGGAATTTTCATTCACTGGGGCTTGTACTCGGTGCCAGGATGGGCGCCGCTGGTTCATCCCAGCCATGATTTCACTTCTCTGGATTACATCAAGAACAATCCATACGCGGAGTGGTATTTGAACACCATGCGCATCGAAGGTTCGCCCACCCAGGCCTATCATCGCGAGCACTATGGAGCGAACTACGACTATTACAACTTTGCGCCCATCTTCGACAAAGAGACACAAAAGTGGAATGCGGACACTTGGGCTGAGGTCTTCCGCGATGCCGGAGCAAAATATATTGTGCTGACCACCAAGCATCATGAAGGCTTCACTTTGTGGCCGAGTTCCACGCCAAACCCGAGGCTGCCGAATGAACGACAGCACGCAACGCGGGACTTGGTCGGTGAGTTGACCACCGCAGTGCGGAAGGCAGGCTTGCGGATGGGCCTGTACTATTCCGGGGGGTACGACTGGACATTTGTGCCCGGTCCGATCAGCAAGCCGGACGACTACTCAAGCGTGCAGCCACAAACCGAGGACTACGGTAAGTATGTCGACGCCCAAATGCGTGAACTGATCGAACGCTACAAGCCCGCGGTGCTCTGGAACGACATCAATTATCCGAAATCAGGGCATCCTCTTGCGATCATGGCCGAGTATTACAACACCGTTCCGGACGGCGTGATCGATGACCGCTTTGGCGTCAAGCACTCGGATTTCAAATCGCCGGAGTATGAAACCCTGAAACAGATCAGCCCCACCAAGTGGGAGGAGTGCCGCGGACTGGGCCGTTCGTTCGGCTACAACCGCGCCGAAGGCGAAGCGGAGACCATTGCTCCGGATGAGTTGATCTATCACTTTGTGGATATCGTCAGCAAGAATGGCAACCTTCTGCTCGACGTAGGGCCTGAGGCGGACGGTACGATTCCGCCCGTCCAGATGTCGCGCCTGGTCGCGCTGGGCGCGTGGCTCAAACAGAACGGCGAAGCCATCTACGGCACGCATCCCTGGAGCCGCGCCGACGGCGAAACTGCCGATGGATTGCGGGTGAGGTTCACCCAAAAAGATTCGAATGTTTACGCGACGCTGTTGGGTCAGCCCAAAACCAGTACAGTCACGATAAAGTCCGTCACCCTCAAACCAGGGTCGAAAATCATGCTGCTCGGAGAGAAAAGCCCACTGGTTTGGTCACAGCAGGGCGAAGACGTGAAGGTCACGCTCCCTGCCAAGCTTGCCGGAAATTATGCATACGTGTTGCGCATGACGGCCTCTTAGACGAAACAGGGCGATTTCCGAAGAGGGCCTTTCCTGGGTGGTAGGGCCCTGCTCGGTTGAAGAACCTGCACAGCGAACCCAGCACTGGGTGCGCGGTTATTTCGCTGTGATCGCGGCGCCGCTGACGCGATGCCCTCGTACAAACTGGTTCTGAAGATTTCTCTGTACTTGCTGACTCGTCGGGCGGTTAGCCGTGGCCAAGCGCGAGGAGAACAGTCGCCAAGGTCAGGCACGCCAATCCTGCTCCCAAAAGTTGCTTGGCCGACCCCGCAGCGTGCTTCCATTCACCCGCCAGTACGCCGGACAACGTTGCCGTCATAATCATGAAGATCTGCAAGAGCCCCCAGCCGATCGAGGTCCCGAACGATCCCAGATAGATGGCAGCCATGCCATAGAGCGAGAACGCGCCCATCCACAACACGCCCATGAGCGTTGACCAGCCAAAATCCTTGCCGTGGAGGCGAAAAGCGCCCCAGGTGCAGTTCTTGAAAAGCAAGTAGGCGCTATAGGCGATGTTAGGGATGAAACCTCCGGCCAGCCCGACCGGCCAAACCGCGTACCCAGAGCGGACTTCGGGTGTCCCCAACCGAACCGCTTCTTTGGCGATGTCCTGGCCAAATGCAAAGGAATAATTCAGCATCGGTGCCATGATCCCGCAGAGCAACGCCAGCAGCACGGCCGCGAAATAGTTCTGGCTGGGCTGCGACGTTGAGGTCGCAGACGTCCCGGCTTCCCTGACCTGACCTCCCCAAGTCGAAAGAATGATGCCCAGCACCATCACCGTAACCCCGCTCAGCACAAACATCATGGGACGGCCCTTTGCCAGTTCCTGATGTTGCACGAACAACGGCACCAGCGTGCCCAGCAGCGCACCAAGTCCGACGATAATGGCGTAGGCCAGGCCGAGTCCAAGCCGGGCGACGGAAATTCCAAAGAGCACCTGAGCAATTCCCCATCCGGCGCCAAACAAAAGAGGCGCTCCGAGCTGACGCAACGACAGCGCGCCGTAAGTCTCAAACAGGTTGCCTACCAGACCCAACGCAAGCGCCCAGGGAATCACAATCAGCGACACCACGCTGAACACCAGCCACACGTTTTCCCACTTCCACGAGCGGACGAACTTCATCGGCAGCATACAGGTGCCGGACATTAGTCCGGCCACCATGGTCAAAGCAATGCCTATCGCCAGGGATTCATTCATCTGCAGCCCCTTACAGTTTCAGATCACAGGACGCGCCGGGTTCCGACGGAGTCTCGTAAATTCCGCTGCTCACTTTTGCTGGAAAGACGAAATACTCCCGCAGGTGTGGAATGTGCTCCAGGAACAAGACTTCGTGGCCCAGGGCGATGTGGTTGAAGAGCACAAGGTGCTGGTGCAGTTGTCCCATGTTGCCCACATGCGCCGGCACAGGCACGTTGAACCTCTTGGCCAGCAGGCTCACCGTCAGAAACTCGCTACATCCGGTGATGAATCTCGCCCAGGAAGAGAGCAGGAATACGGCCACATCCGCAACAACATCTCCGCTCGGACAGTAGCCCAGAAGATGAATTTCGTCGAGATAGCTGCGGATGCTGCCGGGGCCCGGCTGCTCGCCGCACCACTGTTCGAGCATCGCTGTCCAGACTCCCGCGGGACAAATCGCGTTCACCCGGATGGAATACTGCGCATAATCGGCGACCAGCGCCTTGGTCAGCGAGATCATCGCATCTTTCGTGGACACATAGGCAGCGTGATTTTGTTGTCCGATCAGCCCGACCATGCTCGCCGTATTCAGGATGGTTCCCTTGCTCTAGGACCCATGATCGCCCACCATTGCTGTGTCTTGGGGTGCGCGGCCATCTTAGCCCGGTCGCTCTTGATATCGGAACCGCGGTATTTGAAATAGCTGAACACCATATGGTCTTTGAGATAGATGGAGTTCTTCTTGATGTTACATTCGCGGATCATGTCCAGGACTTCAGGCCATGCTGCGGGGTGATAGCGTTTGTACGATTCTTTTCCGGGCTTGAGCCCGACGGTCGCGCGAAACCCTTCACTTTGGATCCTTTCCGAACGATACTGAACTTGCAAGCGACAAGTTTCTGCCTAATTCAATTGGACTGCTGTTTTGAAAACCGATGACCGCCAAATGTACCGAGGTGTACGATGCGCCGGTCAGTCTAAGTATCGGAGCGCTTCGATGTCAACGGATGAACGGCGGGAGTGCCCGGGAGCGTTGCGCACGAATGCGCTCTAAACGAACCGCCCTAAACCGCCCTAGACCGCCCTAGACTAACCGATTGACAAATCTGAAGATTTGTCAGTAGGCTTACGCGCCGCATATGAGCGCTTCTTCAAGCACACGACGCGATTTCCTCCAAATGGCTTTAGGGGCTGCGTGTCTCTCCTCGCTTTCCAACTTGGGGTTCGCCTCTTCTTTCCTTGCAGACGAGCATACAGCGCGCTTTCGTGCCGCGAAGTTTGGCATGTTTATCCACTGGGGACCTTATTCTCTGGCCAGCGTGGAGGCATCCTGGCCGATTATGGTGCCTAAAGCAGGCGGGATTACCGAAGCCGAATATCGGGAGCTTCCCAAGCGGTTTAACCCCGCCAAGTTTGATCCCGACGCTTTCGTCGATCTTGCACGCGCGGCCGGCCAGCGCTACATGGTTTTCACCACCAAGCACCACGACGGTTTCTGCATGTTCGATTCGTCTTACACGGACTACAAAATCACGAATACCCCTTACGGCAAGGACATCCTGGCCCAATTGTCCGAGGCTTGTCAGAAACGGGAGATGCCTCTCGGTTTTTACTATTCTCCCCCCGACATGCATCACCCCGGGTTTCGGGATACGTCAAAGCTCGCGAAAGACAACTGGCATGGCGAGCCACAGCGGCTTGAGTGGCCGCTGTATCTCGACTACATGGAACTGCAGTTGACCGAGCTGCTGACTCGCTACGGGCAGCCTTTTCTGATTTGGTTTGACGGTTTGAACAACCAAGAAAAGTATGATGGCGTGCGTTTCATGAACCTTATTCACAAGCTTCAGCCCGGTACCGTGGTCAACGATCGGCTTGGGGTGGACGCAGACTATGAAACGCCCGAGCAGTTCATCCCGACCGCCATCCCCACAAAAGGAATCAAGCTCACGGGCATTGATCCAAAGGTCTCGGAAAAATTGAAGCCTACGATCCCCAGCGCCGAGCAGTTCCGGCTGTGGGAAACCTGCATGACCATCACTAACACCTGGGCCTACAATCGGAACGATCACGAGCACAAGTCATCCCAGCTTTTGATCCGAAACCTTGTCGAGGTAGCAAGCCGGGGAGGCAACTTTCTCCTGAACGTGGGACCGCAACCGGACGGGACCATCCAGCCGGAGTTCCAGGAACGCTTGCGCGCCATCGGAGACTGGCTCACCGTCAACGGAGAATCGATCTACGACACGACCTACGGCCCCATCCAGGGCCTGCCGGCCTTGCGGACTACTCGGAAGGACCAGTCCGTCTTCTTTCACGTTCTCAACTGGACCGCACCAACGTTGGAGATTCCTGACTTCAAAGAAAAAGTGCTTTCCGCACGCTTGCTCGCCGGGGGAAAGCCCCTGACATTTCATCAGGCGGACGAACGGTTGCGCATCGACGTGCCGTCCCAGGCACCTGACCCCAACGTGAGCGTAATCGCGCTTAGAACTCTCTAGATTTTTCGGCGATCGCGGAACACTTTGAGCAAGCCTACCTCGTCTCGGAAGTAAACGGTTGCTTGCGGATGATACCTCTGCCTTCTTCGATGGTCACGATTTTATCGGCCGCGATCCCGGGGAAAGTTTCGAGTTTGCCATCCAGCCACCGAATGGAAAGGTCCGCCGTCTTCGCGCTGCCGAGGCCGAAGTGCAGCCGGAAATCGTTTTGCGAAATGAACGAGCCGCCGCTGCGCACTTCATCGATTTGCTTGCGCCCGCTGGAGGTAACCGTGACACGCGCCCCAATTGCGTCGCGCCCAGAGGTAATGGCTCGCACCAGCAGTGACTTTCCCGAGCGTGGGGCAAAATTCTTGAGCAGAGAAGGGCCTTCGCTCATGTTGACGATAACAATTTCCTCGTTGCCATCGTTATCGAGGTCTCCCACTGCCAGGCCGCGGGACGAATGCGGGGCTGAGATGCCCGGCCCGCCTTGAGAAGAGAGATCATGGAATTGACGGTCACCACGGTTCCAATAGAGCAACCGCTGCTGCTTGTACCTCTCCGCAGTATGCCCCGTGTCAACTTCGGGATACACGTGCCCATTGGCGACGATCAGGTCTTTCCAGCCATCGTTGTCAAAGTCGATGAAGGCGGTGCCCCATCCGAGATACTTGGTGTTAACCGCCAGGCCTGATCCGATCGTGTCGTCCTCAAAATTGTTCTCGCCCGTATTCTTGTAAAGCGTGTGTGTGTCGTCAGCAAAATTTGTCTTGAAGATGTCCAGCAAACCATCTCCATCGAAGTCGCCGGCGGCGGCGCCCATGCCCGCCTGTTCCCGGCCATCTTCGTTGTAGGCTAGACCCGCGCGGACGCCGATCTCCTCGAACATCTTTCCCCCAAGGTTGTGGTAATACAGGCTCGCGGTGGAATCGCAGGCCACGAAGATGTCGGGCCATCCGTCGTTATCGAAGTCCCCGGTCAGCGCGGTAAAGCCGTAGTAGCTTTTGGGTCCCGTGATGTGTACCCGATCTGAAACATCGCTGAAATGCCCGTGCCCGTCGTTCTGGTAGAACGAAACCGTTTCTGGCGGCAATCCTCGCGGACCGCACATGACCGGGCGTCCCTTCCACTGACATTGAGTCTGCTCTCCGGGGTGAGGAGTGTGCTGGAGATCAAAGTCCACATAGTGGACGACGACCAGATCGAGATATCCATCGCGGTTGAAGTCGATGAATGCACAACCCGTGCTCCAGCGCGGTTTGGGTGACAGCAGACCGCGTTCCTTGGTCTCCTCGCGAAATGTCCCGTTGCCCAGGTTACGATAGAGAACGTTCTGTCCCCACTGCGTCACGAACAGATCGGGATATCCGTGGTTATCAACATCGCCCACGCAGACTCCCTGTCCCCAACCTGTCTGGGACAGACCCGCCTTCTTCGTAACGTCTTCGAACTTCAGGCCGCCCAGGTTGTGATAGAGAAAGCTCGTCGCCTGAGGCGCATCTTGCCCCAGCCTACCGGCGTTCGCCAGAAAAATGTCGGGCAGGCCATCATTGTCATAGTCGAATATCGCCACTCCGTTTCCAGTGGTTTCAACGATGTACTGCTTGGAATTGTCTGCTCCGGACACGTTCACGCCAGTGAGGCCAGCCTGGGCGGCAACATCTTCGTAACGCACGACAGGTGCTTTCATCCCCGGCGGAAGGGGTCTGGCGGGGACCGCGGTGCCGCCGGTAGCGGCGCCTTGGGCGCCGGCCGGCTCGCAGCCAGCTATCCCGATGAAGGCAGCAGCGTACAGCACGAGGACTTTGCGAACGAGATTGCTGCGCAACGGCAGGGGGCGCTTACGCATCATCGATCCGTCGATTACAACGTTCGAATGGGAAGGTTGGAAGCGCAACGCTGCCGGTTCGTTCCCGTGGTCGCGTCTTTTCCCTCTGCTATCATTAAATCATATTGAACAAATCGCCTTTGGTACCTGGAATGGCATTCTGGAAGCACCTGCAGGGCTTGCGCTGGCCCGTCCTTTTCGTTTGTATCGTCTGTGTTTCCGGTGTTGGTCAAACTGCTCCCGCAGATCCTGCCTGCGAGGGCCCGCCTGAGTTGGAAAGAATCATCCGCACCCATCCCTCGGCAGGCGCCTACGACGCGCTGGGAGCGTATTTCGGCCAGCACCAGAAGTTGTCCTGCGCCATCTCCGCATTCGAGTCAGCGCTCCGCCTGGAGCCCGACTCCTGGGAGGCCCGCTTCAATCTCTCGCTCGCCCTTCTGCAGAACCGCCAGCCTGAGCGCGCTGCTCGTGAACTGCGGATCGCAATACGCTCCAAGCCTGACGATCCTTTGGGACATACCGCCCTGGGAATGGCTCTCAGTGAATTGAACCAGGATGACACGGCGGTGGAGGAGTTCAAGCTGGCGCTCAGAGCCGATCCTAAGTCGGTGCCGGCGCTCGATGGTTTGGCGAAAGCGCTGATTACGCAGCAGCGTTACTCGGCCGCGATTGCCGTTTTGGCAGGGGCCCCCGCCGACCCGATGCTACAAAGCGATCTCGCTGTGGCGTATTCGAAAAACGGCGACGTGGCGAAGGCGGTGCAGCTGCTTGCCGAGTTGGTGAAGCAGAACCCCTCTTCGGCGGAGCAACACGCCAATCTGGCCATCGCTTACACGCAACAGCAGCAATTCCGCCAGGCGGTGGATGAGTTTCGCGAGGCCTTGCGTCTGGACCCCGGCAACGATGTGGTGAGGCTCTCATACGTGAAGGCGCTGATTATTCTCGTCGAGTACAATACCGCGCTGCCCGCGATCGAAAGCTATTATCGCCGCAATCCCCGCGATTTCGACGCGCTGTACCTGATGGGGGTGATTGACCGCGGCCTGGGAAAATATGTGGCGGCGGAAGGCTTGCTGAAGCAAGCGGTCGCCCTGAATCAGTCCCACTACGACACGCGTTACAACCTGGGCTTTGTGCTGGCCAAGCTGGGAAAGCCGCAGGAGGCGCTGGTGCAGCTCGAAAAGGCTGTGGAACTGAAGCCAGATTCGAGCGAGGCCCGCTTCCAACTGGCATCCGTTTTGCGCAACCTGGGCCAGGAACAGAGGGCCAGGGAGGAACTGCAGAAGTTTGCGCAAAGCAAACAGGCGAGCGTCAAAGAGAACGTAGCCAGCACCAAAGCAAATCAGGCCAACGAGTACCTGCAATCGGGAGAATACCAGCTTGCCGCCGATCTTTACCGCGAGGCGCTCACAGAGGACCCCAGGAATGCGCATACGTATTACAACCTGGCGCTAGCCCTGGATCACTTGGGCAAGATTCCGGACGAGCGCGACGCACTGGAGAAGGCCGTCAGTATTGATTCCGGCCTGGCCAAGGCACATAACCAGCTCGGATTTCTCGACCTGCAGACGGGCCGCGACCCGGAGGCGGAGAAAGAGCTGAAAACGGCACTCACTCTCGATCCGGGCGACGCCGAGGCACCGAGCAACCTGGGCGTGCTGTACGGGCGGCAGGGAAAGAATCAGGAAGCGGAGGACCTGTTCCGCAAAGCCACCGAAAACGATCCGCAGTACGCGCAGGCCTATGTAAATTTGGGTCTCGTTCTGGCGAGCCAGGCGCGTTATGCGGAGGCCGAACAGGCGTTGCGCAGCGCAGTGAAAATCCGCGAAAACGATCGCCAGGCCCTTAGCGTGCTTGCCATGGTACTGGCCCGTATGAGCCGCACGGAAGAGGGCGTCAGTTATTTTCGCAAGCTCATCGAGCTCGATCCGAAATCGTCGGGCGCGCATCTCAACCTGGGAATTGCTCTGGCTGATCAGTTCAATCTGGAAGGTGCCTTGGCCGAGTTCTCGGAAGCCGTGCGCCTCGACCCCAACTCCGCTCCCGCACACTACAACATGGGCAGAGTGCTGCTCGACCTGCGGCGCAATTCAGAGGCCAAACCTGAACTCGATCGAGCCACGCGTCTCGATCCGCAATATGGGGAAGCCTGGTATCTGCTTGGCCTGATCGAAAAGGGTGCGGGAAACTTCGCTGCATCGGTTCAGATGCTGCACAAAGCGGCTGTCATCCTTCCAAATGACGTGGACACTCTGTTTGTTCTGGGCCAGGAGCTTCTGCACACTGGAGATCGGGCGGGAGCGATCACGCAATGGCGAAAAGTGATCGAGCTCAATCCGGATCATGGCGAAGCCCTCTACAATCTCTCGCGGGTGTTGGCGCAATCCGATCCCGAAGAGTCGAAGCAATTGCAATCCCGCTTTGAAGCCTTGAAGAAGCAAAGGCAAATCATGGACCAGGCCGAGACTCTCGGAAATTTCGCGCTCTCGTCCGCCGCCGCACATGATTGGCCCGAGGCCATAGCTCAATTGAAAGAGGGGTTGCAGCTTTGCGGGAATTGCCGCGCCCAAGCGCAACTGCATAAAGACCTCGGCCTCATCTACTGCCATTCCGGTGACATGAAAAGCGGGCTCGCCGAACTGCTCAAAGCCAAGAAGCTGACCCCACAGGATCCCGATATAGAAAAGGCCATTCGCATTGCGCAAGCTGCGCAACCATGACCCGGGTCCCCAGCGAAAATGTTGGCGATGCGGCGCGATTTCTTTGTACAGTGTAGACGCATGCGGAAATCGCTCTGTCTGACCGGCGTCGTGCTTTGTTTGGTGCCTCCGCTCGCGGGACAGGACATCGACTCCAATCCTGTGCCCCAGAAGCGAACCGTTACGACCATTGCGGATCAGATCAGCGACCGCTCGGAGCGTTCTGCCTTTCTCGAACTTTTTCCGCGGGCCCCCGCGACAGAAATGCTGGCTCGGGCCGAATCATTTCTGAGGCGATTCCCGCAGTCCTCATTTCTCGCCCAGGCTTACGAAGTTGCAGCCCGCGCCAGTTTCGATTTGCAGAAGTATGAGTCCGGCTTGGACTATGCGCGTCAATCGCTGGCTCTGCTTCCGGAGAACCCGTTACTTCTGGTTCCGGTGGCCGACGTGGAAGCGCAGCGGCGTCTTAACGAAGCTGCGATCGCGCATGCCGACGAGGCGCTTCAGGACCTGCACGACTTCGCCGCGCCCTCGTCGGTTCGGGAGCAAGAATGGCCGGCCGTGAGGCGCGGGCTTAAGGCATCAGCCAATTTTTCTAAAGGTCGAGCGCTCCTGCAGCAAGCACTGGAATTGCCGCTTGGCGAGAAACGGGCTCCATTGCTGGCGGCCTCAGAGGCTTCGCTGCTTCGCGCCCAGCACCTGAACTCTACCAACCTTGAAATCACATATGCCTTGGGACTGGTTCAATTGACCTCGGGAAAGGCATTGCCGGCAGCCAGCGCCTTCGCCCTGATTTATCGTGACGGCAGCGAAGTCGCTCCCCAGGCGCTGGAGAACTTGCGAGCTATTCACAAGCTGCTCTATCCCCGCTCTGATCTGCCCTTTGAAACCTTTCTGCAGCAGGCTCAAGATCGTTGGACAAGCGAGTTCCAAAAATCTTCTGAGGAACTAGCGGAACAAACAGATCCTACCCCAGGAGTGCACATTGAATCGGCCTACTACGGCTCGGAGTCTTGCCGGAGGTGCCATGCCGGCATCTATAAACAATGGTCTGACAGCGGCATGTCGAAGATGTTTCGTCCCTACGCGCCGGAAAACGTGGTCGGCGATTTCAAGACCAATAACGAGTTCTATCTGGGCGATGAGGCGGAATATCGAGGCGGCAAGGTCGAGATCACGCGCGGCCGGCAACGAACTCTATTTGCGCGGATGGTGATTCGCAACAAGCGCCACTTTTTCGACCTCTGGCAATCCGACGGGCAGTGGCACGCTTATCCGGTCGATTACACCATCGGGTCCAAATTTGAGCAGGCCTATGCCACAACACTGCCAAATGGGGAAATTCACGTCTTTCCGATTCAATACAACCTGCAGCAAAAACAATGGGTAAACTTCTGGAAAGTGATTGATGGGCCGGGAAGCGAGCGCGCCGACCCGCGCACATGGGAGAGACTTGACGGTTCCACCAGCTACCAGGCCATTTGCGCCGTCTGTCACACCAGCCAGTTGAGAAATGTGAAAGGCGCGGGTTTCGACATCAACCACCTGGAATTCAAGGAGCCCGGCATCAATTGTGAGATGTGTCACGGGCCTTCTGCAGACCACGTGATCGAGACAACGACCGGTGAGTACTACCCTAAGCCGCCGCAGAGTCCACCAGTAAACTTCCACGGGATCGACAATCGAAAGTTCGTCGCGATTTGCGCGCAATGCCACATGCAGTCGGCCATCCGCAGGCCTGGCCCTGCCGGTGAATTGAACTACTCCAGCCACGGCGATTTCTTCGGCGATCTGGTGCGGGAGCCTTTTGGAGAGTTCTCGCGCAAAGGGTTCTACAAGGATGGGCGGTTCCGGCAGACAACGTTCATCGTTGAGGCGCTGGAGCGCTCGCAGTGCTTCAAGAAAGCAGCAGTGAGTTGCGGAACGTGTCATGATCCGCACAGTCACGGTTCCGCCAACAATCCAACCTCGTTAAAGCTTCGCGATCAGCCCGATCGGATGTGCACGGGATGTCACACTCAATTCCAGGATAGCTCCCGCGCTGCGCAACACTCGCATCACTCTCCGGAATCCGAAGGCAGCCGGTGCGTCTCCTGTCACATGCCGCGCATCATGGATGCTCTGCTGTTTCGCGCCCGTTACCACCAGATTGACGACATCCCCAACGCTGCCATGACAAAGCGGTTCGGCGAGGAGGAGAGCCCCAACGCATGTTTGCTTTGTCACAGCAAAAACGATGCGGACTGGGCCCAGCAAGAATTGTCAAAATGGAAATCGGTCGCGGTGAGTCAAAAGTGAAGATGTTCTTAAGCCTGGAGCAAAGTCGAAGCGGACTGAGCCAGCCGTCTGACTGATCTATTCCCGAAAGCTCGCGCCCGGACGTACGACCCGAATGAAATGGTCCGTGTACGTCGCATGGACCCAGGGGATGTCGTACTTCGGCATGTGGCAGGACGCGCAATCCTTGGTGCCAGTTGGACACGCCGGAGCCATATTCGCCCCTGGCGCATGTCCTGACTGGGCATGACACTTCAGGCAGGCGGTGTCATAGCTTGCTGAATCGCGCACCAGGGGTTTGTGCGGATCGTGGCACGCGATGCAGGTGATCCTCGGATCTCCGCGACCACCCCAGCAGAGGCTTCGTTCCAGCCGATAGGGCTGCAACCGGACCGAGGAGATTCCCATATGCCGTGGCATATAGAGCGCCACATCTACGGGAGTGCGGTGGCACGCTCCGCAAAAATCTACCGAATCAACCGGTGCAAGCCGTCTGGGATTCAGCATCGTGTCGGTTGCATACTGGTCCGCACTGGTACGCATCGCGGTCACATGCTGCAGTCCGGGACCGTGACAAGCTTCGCAAGTCACACCGAGAATGGCGTGCTCAGCATCAAACTTTCCCGACACCGTTGAAGCCGTCGAATGACACCCAAAACAGCGGCGTATGGTCTCGTTCTCCACCGGATTGCCCAGCGCCTGGGAGATCGTGGCAGGCTCTTCTGCACTGTGGCCGAAGGTGATATCCAGGCCTGCCAGACTCCGGTAGTAGCTCAGCCGGCTTTCCAGGAAAGTGTCGCCCCGTTTCAGAACATAAGTCTGAGACGATTCACTCACTCCGAAAGCCCAGGCGACATTGGCGGAAATTGAATCAGTCCCACGCTTGCTCTTGACCGAGAACGTGACGACATCGGCTGCGCGGGAAACAACGTAGGTGTAAGTGTCGTCGGAAAACCTCAGATCATGACCCTGCTGCGGGACTCTGGAATCGCGGGCCAACTGTGCGGCCTGGAACATCGGTGTCTTCGTTTGCGAGGCAGCAATCTCAGAGTGACAGCCCGTGCAGCTGCCGGGCCCTACGTATTCCCCAGTCGCTGGTGTTCCTTTGGTAGGCCACCAGCCGGGAGCATCCCAGCGGTCCGGGGTGGCCATCGAAGTTCTTGCGACTGCTTGATCTTGTCCGCCAGCGGCGGATGCGGCGATCACTGCCAGGAAGAATGTGGTCCCAAGAAAATTGATAAGGCCAGACTTCATGAACGCGGGATTATAGCGTACCTCCTCCAGGGTATGACAAGTCGAGTCCGTCATGGATCGAGTTTCGCAAGAGCGAACCGTCCCCGCTTGATGACAGGCGCAAACTGAGCCCGCGCGACCCAACGCCGAAAGCGATTCGGTCGGGGAGCTGTTTCTACCGCCATGGCTCGCGCACCGTGATTATCTGGTCCGCCGCAACCGACTCGAGCCGTTGTACTATTCCGCTCGGCCAAGTGATCTCGATCAGCTGAACGTTTTTCCGCGGTCCCAGGCCGAAGTGCACGCGCTTGTCACTGGCTGAAATGTAACTGCCCGCGGTGCTTACGAAGGCGGTCTGTTGCGGACTGTGGTCGGACAGCAGACGAATCTTGGCGCCGATAGCATCGCGGTTGCTCACCGAACCAACCAAGTTGAGGGTGAGCCAGTGGTTTTCACCGTTGCTTTGACTGCGCAAAATGAGTGCGGGGCCGTCGTTGCAATTAATGGCGACATCGATGCGGCCATCATTGTCGAGATCGCCGAACGCCGCGCCACGAGCGGCGAGGGAAGCTCGAAATGTCGATCCGCCTTGTCCCGACATGTCACGGAACCGGTTCGGTTCGTTTTTCAGCAACAGCGGCGACTCGCGATATCGAAGCCTCGGCTCGGTCAATTCAATATTGTCCATGACGTGGCCCTGCGCCACGAAAAGATCGAGCCGACCATCGTTGTCGTAGTCAATCCATTTGGCTCCCCAGCCGGAATGCGATATGGTCAACGCGCCGAGGCCGATTGAATCGGTCACATCGTCGAACTTGCCCTTCTCGTTGCGGAATAGTTTGTATTTCTGGTTGGCCAAAGCATTCACGAACACTGCTGGCCATCCGCTGTTTTCGTAGTCGCCGAAGTCCGCCCCCATGCCAGCAAACACATGTCCATTTTGGTCGTAGGCCAGGCCTGACATCAGGGCCACTTCTTCGAATGTACCGTCGTGATGATTGCGGAAGAGTTGCTCCGGCATTGAGTCGTTTGCCACGAAGACGTCCGGCCAACCGTCACCGTCAAAATCGTCGACGGCGATTCCTAGTCCCTTGCCTGGAAAAGCAGCGATCCCGGACTTCTTCGAAACGTCGGTGAACGTCCCATCTCCGTTGTTATGAAAGACAAGATGGGAGACTGCGCTGAATTGGTCGGGGTGACAGTAAGCGCGATAGCCTGGCTTGTGCCCGCCACAGACAATGTTGTGGCTGAAGTCCCACTCCACGTAGCGGGTCACGATCAGGTCGAGCCGTCCGTCGCGATCATAGTCCACGAAACACGCGCCCGTGCACCATCCGCTCCCGCCTACCCCGGCCTTGGCCGTAACATCGGTGAACGTGCGGTTCCCATTGTTGTGATAGAGAGTGGTTCCGCCCAGGTTGGTCACCAGCAGATCAACATGGCCGTCGTTGTCGTAGTCACCGGTTGCAACTCCCATGCCGTAAAGGCGTCCTTGGAGCCCTGCAGCCTCGGTGACGTCGGTAAACGTACCATCGCGATTGTTTTGGTACAGCCGGTTCCAGAAACGAGGGTCCGATTTGTCGGGCGAAGCTCCCCGCGGCATCGGGTCTTGGATTCGCGCTCCGTTGACAAAAAACAAATCGAGCCATCCATCGTTGTCGTAATCGAACATGGCGACGCCGCCACCCATGGATTCCGGAAGGTACTTTTGGCTGGTGGGGCTGGCCTCATGTTTGAAGCGAATCCCAGATTTTGCTGTCACGTCTTCGAACAGCGGCCGAGGCGAAGATTGTGGCACGGTTCGCGCGAATAACTTGCCCGCCTGGATCGCAGCAAGCGCACTCAATAGAAAACATCGGCGATCCATTTTCTCAGACAAAGCTAACGGTCTTCCCCACGAACAGGCGGTGGGGTGTCGCGGGTTAACTCAGCGTACTTCTTCGCCAGTTCCGTTTCTCCCAACCGCGCGTAGATTTGCTCGAGCAAAGAATAAATTTGCAGCTCGATAATCACCTGTGCTGAATCTGCAATGCTGGCCGCTTTCTCGGCGTCAGTCCGCGCCTGCTGATAATTCTTCATTCGCAGATTGAGCTTGGCGCGTTCATACCACACGGCCCGCACTTGAGGGGCAACCTCGGTGGCGCGATCGAGATGTTGCTTGGCGGTCGACAGTTGATTGCGCTTCGCTAGAAACCGCCCGTAGTTGTAATCCACAAACCCATCATAAAAGCGCCCATTCTGATTGGCGCTCAGCGCCTTGCGATACGCTTGCTCGGCTGGCTCCAGTTCTCCCAGCGGCTCAAGGTTCAATCCCAGATAATCCCAGGCGCGAGCATCACCCGGGTTCAGCGCAGTGGCTTTCCGGAAGTACTTCACCGCCGTGACCGAGTTCTTCTCGCTATCGTAGATCTTTCCTAGCTGATACTGCGCCTCCGGATCATTGGAATCCAGCTGACAGGCCTTGTCCAACAACCTCTTGCCCTCCTGCTTCTGGCCTTTCATCGCGAGAATCTGGCCACGCAATGCCAGGGCGCCAGGGTCGTTGGGATTCTTCTCCAGCGCGGCTGCCGACAGAGCGTCGGCCTTCGGGTAGTCACGCTGATCGAGAAAGAGCCGGCCAAAGTACGCAAATCCTCTTGAGTCCTGCATTTCCAGATCCGTGTATTGGACGTATAAATTGGCTGCTGTCGCCGCGTTTCCTTTCGCGGCTTCGATGCGGCCCCGGTCCAGCAATATTTCTGGACAGTCCGGGTGAGAAGCCGCGACCGGCCCGAGCATCGTCTCGGCGCCGCTAACGTCGCCGAGTGTCAGCTTCGCAGAGATAAGCGCAAGTTGCTCCGCAGCGCCGGAACACGGTCCTGCAAAGGCCGGCCACGTACTCACGGCGGCGAACAGCATGCAGAGCGCAGTCGCCCTCATTGGGTTGACATCTCGGTGACGTTCAGTATTTGATCAGCTTTCACATTCCGCAGCACCTGCACCGCCCCGCTCGGCCACTTCAGTTCGATTTCTTTGATCAGCGCGTCTGCGGCCAGCCCAAAATGAACGCGCGGGTCGGACGAACTCGCGTAGCTTCCCGCAGTGGTGACATGGTTGTACTGGACCAACCCGGAAGTCCCCGTCACTTTGACACGCGTTCCGATTCCATCGCGATTGCTCTTTACGCCCACGGTCCTAATGAGAATCCAATGATTGGTGTCCGTGGATGTGTTGTACAGCAGTTCCGCCGGGCTGCCGATTGCCGAAACGACCACGTCAATTCTGCCGTCGTTGTTTAAATCACCGAACGCGCAGCCTCGATGCGCCGCGCGAATCTGCATGCCGGCCCCCGCTTCTGCGCTCACGTCCTTGAAAGTTCCATTCTGCAGATTGCGGAACACAGCGTTCGGCTGCCGGTAGTGCTGCTGCGGATCGATGTCGGCATTTTCACTGACGTGGGAATTGGCGCTGAACAGGTCCTTGTAGCCGTCGTTATCAAAGTCGTAAATGCCCGCACCCCAGCCGCTCATCTTGACGCTCTTAAAACCAACGCCTGCTGCATAAGTATCAGCGCTGAAGAAGCCGTTACCCTCGTTGCGGAATAGCGGGAAGGTCTCGCCCCCAAGAGCAGTCACAAACAAGCTCGGGTTACCGTCATTGTTCCAGTCGCGAAAGTCGACGCCCATGCTGGAGACTGGCACGCCATTGTCCGTGTAGGCCACGAAGGACTCGATGCCGACCTCGTCGAATCCGTGTCCCGCACGATTCTTGAACAGGAAATTCCGGTCGTTGTCGTTAGCGACGAAAATGTCCATCCATCCGTCGCCGTCGTAGTCAGCAATTGCCACGCCCATGCCTTTTCCGATGTGCTTCGAAATGCCCATCACATCGGAGACGTCGGTGAAGGTGCCATCGCCATTGTTGTGGTACAGGATGTTTGGCTCTCCCTTGTAAAGCGTAGGCGAACAGGAGATGCGCTTGCCGGCCGCGCCGCAAATCCGGGAAGTCGCAAACGACCAGTCCAGATAGTTGCTCACGAAGAGATCTAGCTTGCCGTCATTGTCGTAGTCTACCCAGGCAGCCGCGGCCCCCCATAGTTTTTTCCCTGTGGTAGAGAGTCCGGCAACTCCGGCTTTGGTGGTCACATCGGTAAATGTGCCATCCCCGTTGTTGTGATAGAGAATGTTACGGTTGAAGCCCGTGACGTAGAGATCGGTCCGGCCATCGTTGTCATAGTCGGCCGCGGCCGCACCAATGCTGTAACCGTCGCCCCGAACCCCGGCTTGGTCGGTCACGTCGGTAAATGTTCCATCGTGATTATTGTGGTAGAGGCGATTGTAGAAATTGGGGCCATCCTTCACCAGGCTGGGAAGGCGGGCTCCGTTGGTGAAAAAGATATCGAGATAGCCGTCATTGTCGTAATCCAACAGAGCAACTCCGCCGGGGATGCCATCGATCATCGGCTTATCGGGAAGCGTGCCGTTATCCAGAACAAAGGACATGCCCGAGTGCTTCTGCCGGTTCTCAAATTGAATGTGCCAGGGCCATGCCGCCCGCAACTCCAAGGGATTCACCGTTGAGCTCAGCGCTAGTGTGATTGCGAGGACGGCGCTCATGTCTGAGAAAATCCTTACCCAATAGCCGTTCATTGCGGCCGCCCGGCCGCCTGGGCGCGAGCCAGCATCTGCCGCATGAAGGAGTCCGCTGGAAAGCGCTGGACGTAATCCTCCATTTCCATCTTTGCGTTCGCGTAGTCCTTCACTTGTATCAGCTGGGCGATCAGCGTCTTTCTCAACGATGCATTGAATGGATCGAGGTCACTTGCTTTCCGCAGCACCTCAACTGCTTCCTTCCCGCGATCCAGCTTGACCAGAGAGTCAGCGAGATCAGTGTACAAGATCGTTCTCGGCGGTCCCTGATCCAAAGCTCGCTGTAAATGTGCAATTGCCTCTTGATACCTGCCTGCGTGCTTGTCGCGGTTGCCGATCGCGCCCTGCACTAACGGGTTGTCGGGATTGGAACGCTCCAATTGCTCCAGCACAGCAATGTAACGGTTCATGTATTCCGGGTGTTTTTCCACTAGTTCTCCGTACGCCTGGAGCAGAACCAACGGATGAGGCGGCGTGTGTTCTTTCCCAGGAGCGGGATTCAAATGAATCAAGTCTGGCAACGCAACCGTGGTTTGCTGAAAGGCAGTGTCGGGAAATGGCTCATCAGAGCGCACGAGAATGCGGTGATTCGTGATGCTGGAATGGGAAATCTCCTGCACCTCCCGTTTCTTCATGTGGCAGCCTGCGCAATCATCCGCCGGCTGCTGGTGTTCGCGAACACGCAACGGCAGCCGACAACTCTCCTCGATATGGCAGGTCAGGCATTTCTTTCTGAAATACTCCGGCGCCTCCTCGCGCGCAGGCTCTACGTGAGGGTCGTGGCAGCTGATGCAACTCAACCGTTGCCCACTCACTCGATAGCATTTGCTCAGAATCATCGAATAGTAATGCTCCAGCAAGTCCGCCTGCGGCGGCGACTCGCGCCGGGGAGGCACTATCAAGATGGACATTGTGTCGTCAAGCGGATCCCCAGGTCGGAAGTCTCGTAACTGTTTCCCGGGTTTCAGCACCCGCACATCGCCGGTTTGATGACAAGACATGCAGATGTTGTCCACCAGGGCAGGCGCCAGAGAAGCAGGGTTAACGATGGAAGAGTCGTGCTCCCGGAAAGTATCCGCGCCCATTTGCGCGGCTAGCACATGCGAGAGTCCGGGCCCATGGCAGTTTTCGCAGCCGATGGCCAATTCGGAAAATGGCGGATCGCCAAAGCGGCCATTGCCGTCCGGAATCGCATTCGGTCGGCCACTGTGGCAGCCAATGCAAGCGGGCAATATCGGACGATTGAAGCCGTAGTTACCGAACTCATATCCAGGCGATAACTCCCATCGCCCAGGCTTGGAGTAAAAAGAAAGCGGGGCTTGGAACACGTGATCGCCTCGCCTGACTAATCCCCCAAAACCGTTCTCCCCAGCTCCGATGATCCATTCCACTTCGCGAGTGTCACGGAAAACTTCTTGCCCGTCAGAGCCTGATTGGTGCTCGCTCTGATAGAGCTTGCCGTCCCGGGCATACACGTCAAACTGCACTCGATTGTTGGTATCTTCCACTGAGCCAGATGCTTGCCGCATTTTCAGCCATTCCCGCGAAACCTGCGACATCGAGCGTCCCATGCCGGTCTGCAGATACGTTCGGTAGATGTCCTTGTGACATGCGGCACACGTCAACGAGCCCACGTATTCATCGGCCGCAGTGTGCCCCCCGCGAGAATCGTGCGAAGATTGTGCCAGGATCCACACCAGTGGCACGAGGAAAACGAGCGCGGCGAGCGCTAGTCTGAACCGAACTTCCCGAGCAAATTGAAGGGGCTTAGATATGCAGTGGCGATTACCCATTCACCTTCCGTTCCGGCTACCGCGTACTTTGTGCAAAATATGGTCTCCTGTCAAGTTGAGACAAACATGGAAGCTAAGACTCCCCGCAAACTGAGCCCTAGAACCGATTACTAAGTCGTTTTTGTTCTGTATTGGCAAGCCGTCAGGCCCCATCCCCAGAGGATGCAGAGCGCAAGCTAAACCGGTCGAGAGGCCAATTTCAGGCGCCGTTCAGTTAAGGGTTAAGTCAACGCTAAAATTCTTCTTGACAAGCTCTAGTATTTTCATACTAAAATCCGCCGCACGTCTTGGGGTGTGTACCCTTTTAAGAACGTCTGTGAACCGCCGGAGGGCAAGTCCATGACTGATTTGCAAAGCCGGAGATGGCTCGTCAACACCGCGTTGTGTTTGAGTTGTGTCCTGCTCCTCTCAGCAGGACCAGCACTTGCACAGCTGTCGAGCGCCGCACTCACTGGCGTAGTCCATGACGCCACCGGGGCCGTCGTGGCCAACGCAAGCGTAGTCCTGCACAATGTGGACACGGGCATCGACTTCCCGAGCTCCACTAACGACACCGGAAACTACCGTTTCACAAACATCACCCCCGGCCGCTACACGTTGAAGGTTTCCGCCGCGAGTTTCACTACCAAGCAAGTGGCTGAGTTCATCCTGGCCGTAAACCAGACTGCCACCATTGACGTTTCTTTGGTGCCAGGTGCTACGACGGAAGTGGTAAATGTGGAAGCCACAACCGAGCAACTCCAGGCTGCCACCGCGGAATTGGGCACGGTCATCGCCACCAAGCAGATGAATGATCTCCCACTCAACGGCCGCAACTTCACGCAGTTGCTGTCTTTGACGCCCGGCGTGTCGCCAATCAGCGTGGGACAGAACGCCATGAGTGGACGCACCGGCGGCTTCGCTGCCCCGATTGCTGAGGGTGCAGCTTTTTCGTTTCCCTCCATCAATGGCGCAACCAACCGCAGCAATTACTTCCTGACCGACGGGATGAATAACTTTGCGGCGTTTCTCAGCACCTACGCCGTGCCTCCCATCGTCGACGCGATTCAGGAGTTCAAAGTCGTTTCTCATACGGACTCCGCCGAATTCGGCTCCGTTCTCGGCGGCGTGGTAAACGTCGTCACCAAGTCCGGCACCGATCACTTCCATGGAGCGGCTTGGGAATACCTCCGCAACGACGCCTTCGACTCCCGCACGCACTTCCTGCCGGCGGACAAGAAGAAACCCGCGTTTCGCCAGAACCAGTTCGGCGCTTCGATCGGCGGTCCGGTCGCCCTTCCCACCCTGAAGAAAAATACTTTCTTTTACTTTGCTTATCAGGGTTTCCGCTACTCTCTGCCCAACACCGAAAATATCCTGGTCCCGACCGATAAACAACTGGGCGGCGATTTCAGCGATCTCTGCACCGCCGGCTTCACGGCTGGGGTCTGCAATAACCCCACCCAGCAGATTTACAACCCCTTCACGACTACTGCTTCGGGCTCCGGCTTTACCCGGCAGCCGTTCCTCAACAACCAAATCCCCACCAACCTGATCGATTCCCGTTTGGTGGGGTTTGTTCAAACCGTGTACCCCAGGGCTGGCACCTACAACCCGCAAACCAACAGCAACGCGTTCGATAGCGATCCGAATACGCAGCACCAGAACGAGTACAACGTCAAAATCGACCACACCTTTGGGCAGAAAGACTCGGTTTGGTTCCGCTACAGCCGCATCGACAGCACTGTCCTCACGCCAGCAGGTAACCAGCCAACTTCGGCATTGCCAGGTCTGCTCAAGAACGATGCCATTCCCGGTCGTAATTGGGGGGGCAACTGGGTCCACATCTTCAGTCCCACCTTGCAATTGCAGGCGCTGTACTCCTATACCAAGGTTTCCGACAATGGCGTTACCAAGCTGAAGGGGGTCGATGCGGCAAAGGTGGATCAGGCCGCCGGTTTCTCGCCTGATTTCGCCAGCAATTTCTCGGGAACCAGCGGTTGGCTGATCCCCTCCCTGGGGCTTCAGAATGGCTTCGTGAACGGCGGCGAGATCATACAGAACACGCCTCAGGCCACCGACAATCATGAAGTCTCTGTCACCCTCACCAAGGTCAGGGGAAATCACACCTTTGGTTCGGGAGCGAGCTACATCAGCAGCGTCTTCTCCAGCCCCATTTCGTATGACCAGCTCGGATTCTCCACCGCTCAGACCAGCGACGCCAAGGGCAATGGCGGCTTCAGCTTAGCATCGTACCTGCTGGGTGTTCCCGACAGCGCCAACCGCCGCAACGTAAACGAGAAGACCCGCCCGGGCGGCCTGTTCAGCGCCTTTTTCCAGGATTCCTGGAAGGCAAGTTCGAAGCTGACTGTCAACTATGGAATCCGTTACGACCTGACTTTGATTCCGCCTTACGGTACCAAAGACACCTTTGGACAGCAGGGTGGTATCGAAACCGGGGAACCTAACTACAGCGACGGAACCTATGTCCTGCAATATCCGCCGCCACCATGCAGCGTGCGCGGTGTGGCCCCTTGCATCCCCAGCATCATGCTGGATGCATCCGGGAACGCAGTCGCATGCGATCCCGCTACTCAAACCTGCCTGCCTCCGGGTACCCTGCCACCCCACGTCGTAGTTGACCCACGGGGCCGGATTTCCCACAACACCTACACCGATATCGGCCCACACCTTGGTTTTGCCTATCGTCTCGGCGAAAACACGGTGGTGCGTGGAGGAGCAGGCATTGTCTATGACAACTGGGCCGCGGTGAGCCAGATGTCTCAAAACATCGAGGGCGACTGGCCAGGGATCGGACAGTTGATCGCCAACAACCTGAACGTGCCCGGCGGCTCCACTGCCCCGAGCGGTCCGCCGACCGTGGGCGCTCAGAATCCATTCGCCGGGAGCGGCAGTGCCGGTATACCTGCACCGACTCCCTTCAATCCCGCTGGCGTGAACTGGTTCTATGACCCGCACATCAAGAATGCGTACGCGGACCAGTTCAACTTCGGCATCCAGCACCAGTTGAACTCAACTACCACGGTTACCGCCAGCTACGTGGGATCGTTGACCCACCGAGCCAACATCGGCGGCATGTACAACACCGCATTGACGCCGAGCCCGGCTCCCAACCCGCAATCGCGATCCCTGTTCCCGTACATGATCGCGAGCTTCTATGACCGCAGCGTCGGTTTCGCCGACTACCACGCATTCCAACTCGCAGTGAACAAGCGCTTCTCCGGCGGGCTAGCCTACCAGGTCGCCTACACGTTCTCGAAGGCGCTCGACGAGAACGATGGCTGGTTCGGCGCCGAAGGCAAGAACGTGGCCGATCCTTATAACCCCCGAGCCAGTTTGAGCCCCGCCGGTTTCGACCTGCCTCACATTCTCACCGTCAACGCCAATTACGAACTGCCCGTAGGGCCCGGCAAGCGCTTCTCCACTGGACACCACGCGGTTGACTACATCCTCGGCAACTGGCAGACGAACGGGATCCTCACCATCCGTTCCGGCCAGCGCTACAGCGTTACCGACGGCGAGGACCGAGCTAACACCGGAAACACCGGCTGGGCCGGTTACGAGCAGGCCAACCTGGTGGGCGACCCCAATTCGGGATCATGTCCGAACGCAGAGCCGACTAAGCCCCCGATCCCCGTACACACACAGGGCTGCTGGTTCAACACCACTGCATTCGCTAAACCCGCCAAAGGATCCTTTGGCAATCTTCGTCCGGACGGGTTCCAGGCGCAACGGTATTGGAATGTCGACTTCTCGGTTTTCCGCCAATTCCCTCTATGGAGCGAAAAGCGGCGTCTCGAGTTCCGTGCCGAGGCCTTCAACCTGTTCAATACAGTCATCTTTGGGACACCCGGTAGTGACATCAACAGTTCAGGATTTGGCCTTGTGACCCAAACGGCAACACCCACGGCCAACTCTGCCCGGGTCATGCAGTTTGGCTTGAAGGTGATTTACTAGCGAATGGATCCTTCCAGCCGTGCCCCGCCGCTGCTGCCAGCGGCGGGCGTTGTTTTCGTTTTGTACGTGCCCAGTTGGAACTGATCGCAGATGCTCTTTTGCTGCCCCCCTGTACACGCGCGAGGCGGAGAAGCTGCTGGCCTAGCCAGCTTTTGCTTATCCGGTTGATTCAGCAAACAACCATATGTTGGGCCAAACTTGAATAGCAAGCTCAAGGGCTAGCGGTCAGCTGAAACAACCGGACAAGCACAAGCCAGCTAGCCCAGGAACTGTGATCGATTTCACGAGAACGGGAATCCGCAGCTTGGTGAAAAAATTGTCACCAGTGAGGGAATCGAAAATCTCCTGCGAACGTAGGTTAACAACTTACCCGAAAAGCGAAGCCGGCACGGAGGCGTTTTGAGGAGCAGCGAGAATATTGGTCGTGACGTAGATGACGGCGGAAGGAGGGCCACGTTTGTGGCACGGTTTCGGTCAAGGCGTAGATTGTCTATTCGAGAGGAGTACCGATTCGAAAGGCGAATCCTACTCTCACGAGGGCCAGACTTTCGTCAGTGAGTGCAAAGGGGACGCCAGGTGACGATCCTCAAGCTCCGCGAGGAGGGGGACAATGGAACCGTAACTACGCTGCTGACGTCGGATTTCTTTCAAGGACATGAGGAAGAAAGGCCCCTCAATCCGTCCAGTTGTATTCCACCATTGTCCTGTCTTTACGGAGGCGGTCTCCAAGCTGCGTTGCCAGTCGGCCCACGAGCTTTATGGGGCGCCTGAGTCCAATCGCCTCCAATCCGTAGAGGAGATCGATCCAGCGTGCACCCCTCCTGAGGTCCTCGAGGTATTGATGCCGAGTTGCCGCGAGCCCTGCGCGTTCTTCGGGGGTGAGCGCTACGCTGCCCGCGAGCAGGGAGTCCAAGACTTCGAGCGCGTAGTCGTGGAACTGGAAGTGGGCTGCCAAGAGACATAGCCTAAATAGCGCCATTTTTGAGGACCGCCCCGAAAGCCATGCATGGTCTCGCAGGAAGAGAGCATCCCCCCAGAGCAGTTGTCCGCGCGTTAGGGCGTGAGGCGGGAAATTGGTCCTACGGTTTCGGATGCGGCCAAGGTCGAAGAGCATGAACCCGAATTTTCTCAGGTAGGCGTCTACGTCTCCGAACAGGGGCTGTTCCTGATACAGCGGAGAAAACTCGACTTCACACCGCACGCCGACAATCTCGCTTGACAGAAACGACTGCGCCCCCTGGAGGATCTCAAGCTCAGTGCCCTGCGTGTCGAGGTCGAGGAAATCAATCCGATTCACGCCGGATGTGGGCAGGAAGGAATCGAGCGAAACGATGTCGATCGGTTCTTCTCGAACGACCTCCACGACCGGACCGGAATCCTTGAACCGACTGTAAAACGCCTGATTTGGCTGAAGCAGAGAGGAACACGCAGGATTGCGCGTGACATAAAAGGTGCGTCGCTCATCTCGGCCACCGACGGCCACGGGGAAATAGGTGAACCCCCGTGCCGGGCGAGCGCTCAAGCGTGCGTGCTCTTCGGCATCGGGCTCGAACCCGATGAACTTCATTTGCGGTAGTGCTCTCATGAGCCGGTTGCTCGTCTCGCCACGGGCGCCGCACATGACATAGGTTATTTCGGAGACTAAAGCGCTTATGGGTACAAGGGTGCGGGTACGGTATTTCAGGATGGGCATGGATTCTAGGCGTTCACTTTATCAGAATTATTTGGAGGTGGGATCACGCGACCGCGCCTGACCTTCTCTTCGAACGCCGCGCGGACGGGTAACCTGGATTTTAACGGGAACATCATATTCGACGCACTCTCGGGGTGAGGACCCGAATGGGTGTTTGTGTTTTTGCGGATTGGGCGGCTGCGGTTATCGCCGCCGGCCCGGGGAAATTCCCCCGAGAATCACGGCAGCAGTCTGCTCAACGGCTTGCAAGCTCTCGCGCACGAGATTGGCGTCTCCGTGCCAGAGTTGGAGGTAATGCAGAGCATTTTTAGCTCACCGGCGCGGCTCCTCACGATTTTTGCCTGCTTGTGCCTCTCTGTAGCCGCGCCGCCGAGCTAAAAATGCTCTGCATTATGTTGTCTTCCCAGTTATGGGGTCTTTCGGAGAAATCAATGCTTCCTTCCTATAATAGTGTCGAAGGATTTGAAGACAACACAAGTATCTGGAGTGGGCATCGCTCGGATTACGATGACGCCAATCTGGCCTGGGCTCGCCCTCCGCCTGCCGTATCGCCGACAGCGCGCCACTCTTCACGACCTGAGCGGACGGCGATTCGAATACCCCGAGCGGCGAGTTCGCCCACCAGTTGATCTCGCGTGATCCAGTCCGGCAGCGGCACTATCCCGCTTCCTGTAATCTCTCTGCGCAGGACCATGTCCGCTGCGATTGCCGCAAGCATTGAGGGAATCCGTTCGGCACCATCGCCGGCGAAGACGCACCAGGTCTCGCTGCGGTGCTCTTCGCCTGCATATCCGGTGACTTCGACCATCACCCCCCCAGAAGTTGAGCCAAACGGCGCCGCAACGTGGATCAGCGCGCGGCCTATCGGAACCAACCAGCTTACCGGGATCCTGAAAGACTGTCTTACACGCCGCACCGCTGAAAGCAGCAGGTTGAGCGCACTCAGTTCTGACCCGATCCTGAACTCTACGGTCCGGGTTCCGAAATACCGTGGCTGAATGAAATGGTCCGCGACATCCACCACACGGTACACGGTGCGGTCCCCTATCGGTGCCGGGAAACTGACCCGCTCCGGATTCGTCCACCCGGTGACGGGTGTCTCGTTGCCATCGGCCGGCGCAGTGAACTCTCGTCCTACGGTGGAAAGCAGGCAGGCGAATGATCCCGGCCCACGCGGGTGTCGCGTGCCCGGCGAAATGCATATCTTCGTTTGGACGATTCGCGGGATCGTTGCTTGCGCGAACCGCGTCAGCAGGGACGTGAGCCCCGGGACCACCGAGCAGCCGATCAGGGCGACCATCCCGTTCGGCGTCGCTTCCGATTCGGCGAGCTCGCATGCGCGGCGCACGAAGTCGCGATCATCGGCCACGTCAATGTATGGCAGGCGCTCGGCAATACACGCCTGCAGTGCCGTGAGCGGCATGCCCTGAAACGGACCCGCCGCGACGATCACCATGTCCGCCCCGGCGATTGTGCGCAGGACTGATACCTGGTCGTGCAGATCAGACTCGACGAACCGCACTCGGTACTCGAAACCGGGATATTCGATTCGCTGGGCGGTGCGTGAAGCAATCTCGATCTCCGCTGTCGTATGCCTGAGCAGGTCATCGACAATGATTCGACCGAAAAAACCGTTGCCGCCGTACACGATCACTCGTGGTGCGCTCGATTCCTCTCGCTGGAATCCCCGTTGGTCGAGCGTGTATTCTCGTTCCAACAAAGCGGTATCCGCGGCTAGGATATCCCGCTTTTGACGGACGAAGAGCGGCCGGAGCGACCAGAAGATCGGTACAAGCACCACCGTAAAATGGAACGTAATGACCTCGGTCTGAGTTAGGTTTCCATCTTCGCCGTCTAGTCTGCCCTCGACTCGCATCCGTGCAATAGCGCTAATGAATTCGTACCAATAATGATCAGGATCGACCGGACCGCCGCGAGCCAGCACCTCCTGCTTCAGTCCATAGAACAAGCCTGTCAGGCGGTACTCGACGTAATCGGGCCGCTGCACAAGCACGCGCAGATTTCGGAACCACCTCCGGTGCACCACGCACACATGTTCCAGGTCCATGATGTTCTCGAACACGAACCGGCGGCTGCTGCGCAGGATATGGCGGAATGTGAGCCGCATTTGCATACTGGCATTTTAACCGTGAGGTTTGGAAAACTGTCCAGCGCGTTCGACGGATTACTCTCTATAAGAGGCGTCCTCACCACCGACTGCTGACAGTGTGACGGCGCTGTCACGCCAACAGCTCTCCGCGCGGCACGGACTAACCGTCCAAACCATAATTCTCACAAATGCGGAGCACACCGATTTCGGTGGCGTCCTGGACCTACGATGGACCGGGTTCAAGGAGACCCCACAGACTGATTGAAGCCATCCTGGAACGCAGGTCCTCTCTGCTGCGGCACAAACAGGCGCCCCTTTTTGAAGAGCGCGAGCGATTCTTAGCACAGCTACATCAGCAAGGACCAGTCGTAAATCGCTCCGAAATATGGCTGGAGAACTAATCCAAGTGACTCGGTTGCTACGGTTGGAAAAGCTCCGCGACGTTGATCTGCAAGAAATCGATAGAGCCTCGAGAATATGCGCCCAGGAAAAGCGCTCAAATCCGAAAGATTGTGGGCCTGCTGGGGACGAATCCTCCAGCGTCGGTCACGGCAGCGGGAGTGGCGCTGCCGAACGTGTTCACGCCTGACTCCCTGGCAGCGTCGGCAGTGAATGCTTACTATTACAATGCGTCAATCAAGACGACGTTCCAGAAAATCTTCGACAACTCGCCGGACATTACGATGGAGGTGACGCTTTGAGCACCTCACCCTTTCTCAAGCTGAAAACGAATTTGCGGACGAAGGAGACTGCGCCGCCGCCAACGATCGTATTTCGCAGCGATTTTCGACATTACGTGAGGGGGTACTGCAACCCGGCGCAAGGCTTTTTGTATACTACGATGCCGAACGGCTGTACGTATTTTCGTATCGTTTCAAGCAGTTCGGGTTTAGTCCGACGAGGACGAGGCGATTCTGCTGGTCGACGATGATCCCAGAGCACTGGAGTTGCTGGAGGAGACCCCTACGCTCAGCCGGGTACGAGACGGAGAGCGTCCGCAGCGGAACTAGAGCTCTGGAAGTGCTTTCTTCAAAACTCGTGAGTGCCGTCGTGCTGGATTTGCTGATGCCGGGCATGGACGGTTTTGAGGTCATCCGCCATGTACGACACGAGGCCACATTGAGGGAACTACCGATTTTTGTGATGACCGCGAAGAGTTTGACTAAAGCTGAGCTGGCTGTTCTCACTCGCGAAACCCAGGCGCTGTTTCACAAGAATGGCTCCTGGCAACAACAGCTTCGTCTTCCTCTTTGAGCTTTCCCTACCCGAGGATACGCTCGTGCAGTTCTTCTACCAGTTTGGCCTGCGTACCGGCTAGGTACTCTCATCCTGCTTGGGCGCTTTGGGTGGGGCTTCCGGTTGACGATTACTTCTCGTTTCTGACGAACATGTTTCTCCATGGCGGCTGGATGCACATCATCGGGAACATGTGGACGCTTTGGATCTTCGACGACAATGTGGAAGATCGGATGGGTCCTATCCGCTTTCTATTTTTCTACCTCTTTTGCGGGCTTGCTGGCGGATTGGTGCACTGGTTCATCAACCCGCATTCGACACTCCCGACCGTTGGCGCTTCCGGAGCCATCGCCGGGGTTATGGGAGCCTACTAGTTCCTGTTCCCTCGCTCGCGAATCATCGTTCTCCTGCCGGTTCTTTTCTTTCCACCTTTCTTCCAGCTACTGCGGTGATTTACCTGGGATTCTGGGCACTCACCCAGGTGTTTAGCGGCGCCCTTGCCCTCGCGAGTCGGGCTGATGTTGGGGGTGTCGCCTGGTGGGGCCACGGCGGCGGTTTCGCCGCCGGGATGTTGCTGCAATTTCTCTTTGTGAAACGTGGAGACGCATACCGGCGACTTTCGCGCGACGAGTATGGCATGGAGAATGCCTGGATTCCGGTCGGGTACTGGAGGAACTATCGATGACGCCTGGCGATCTCCTTTGGTTTTTCTTCGTTTTCTCCGCACTCCAGCCCGCGATGAAGCAACGTCTTCTAGAGGCCTCGCGACAGAGGCTCATCGCTCGGATCGAACGGCAGCGTAATTCTCGCGTCATCTTGCTCGTGCACCGGCAGGAGATGATGAGCATCTTGGGATTTCCAGTGCTTCGCTACATCGATGTAAACGACTCTGAGGAAGTGTTGCGAGCCATCCGCCTTACCGATCCCGCTGTTCCGGTCGACATCGTTTTGCACACCCCGGGGGGACTTGTGCTGTCAGCGCTGCGGATCGCTCGCGCCATCCACAAGCATCAAGGAAAGGTGACGGCATTCGTACCACATTACGCCATGTCAGGAGGGACGCTGATTGCCCTCGCCGCCGATGAGATCGTCATGAGCGGAGATCCCGTGCTAGGACCCGTGGATCCGCAGGTTGACAAGTACCCGGCCGCATCCATCCTCAAGGCCGTAGCCAAGAAGCCGGTCGCAGAAACGGACGACAATACCTTGATTCTGGCGGACCAAGCGGAAAAAGCTCTGGCGCAAGTACGGGAGAGCATTCGAGAGCCGAAATCAGGACGGATGGCGAGCAATTCCTTCAACGCCTTCTGCGCTGGCTCGAGCTCACCCAACTGCCCAAATGCCGCGGCGGATGTGGCAGGCTCCCAGAAATAGCCCGGCATATTGATTCTCAGCGCGGCGTCGGCTGAAGCACGGTAGTCACGCTTGCGATAGGCATTGAAGACCGATGTGGCCCAGTACCAGCCAGAGTGGTGCGGATTGAGATGAATGGCCGTATCCAACTTTGACATTGGATCACCTCCAGCAGCGCGAAGAGCATTGGGCCATTGTTGATCTGGTTGGCAACGGAGGCCACATTCGAACGGTTGATTGGGTGAGAACCGAACTGGACGATTGGCTCGCCGCAGCCGCAATCGATCGAGGAAGGCTGTTCCGCAGGGTCAACAAAGTAGGACGGGCATGGGGAGATGGGATGACGTTAAAGGCGGTTTGGCACATCGTGAAGGAATCCGCCAGAAGCATCGGAGTGGCGAGGTTGGCGCCGCACGATCTGCGACCTGTGCTCGGCTCTGCCATGCTTCGGGAGGCGAGTTGGAGCAAATCCAATTTCTCTCTTGGGGGAAATTTCGGTGCAAACGACCGAACGCTACCTTGGCTGCAAGCAGCGGATTCGATCAGCCGTCAATGATCGCATTGGCATCGAGCCTAATCCCTGAGTTCGGGGGCGGTTGCGGAAGGGTTGACGACCATACAGCCCAAGAGTTTAGTGGCGCGGTTATTCCACTGCCGAAAAGGCCGTGATAAGGTGCGTCGTATAGTGTTTTCCTGTCAGAGGCACAGACGAATGCGGAGACGCACATTCATGGACATTACCCTCGGTGCCGCGACGGCGCTGGCCCTGAAACCTTGGGCGCTTGCCGAGAAGCAAGAACGGAAAAGTCTCGTGGTCTATCCCGATCCGGCCGTGGAAGTGATTGATCCGCGGTTCACAAAATACAAAGTCGGAAACGCTGCGGTTGAGCGCCTATACACAGGCACGCGGTGGGCGGAAGGGCCGGTTTGGTGTGCGGACGGCCGGTATCTCCTCTTCAGCGACATTCCCAACAATCGAATGCTGCGATGGCTCGAGGAAACCGGAGAGGTCAGCGTTTTTCGCAGCCCGTCGAACTACAGCAACGGCAACTGTCGGGATCGACAGGGTAGGCTGATCACCTGCGAGCACGACACGCGCCGGGTAACGCGAACCGAATACGACGGCACGATCACCGTGCTGATGGATCGTTTTCAGGACAAGAAGCTCAACGCGCCGAATGACCTGGCGGTGCATTCTGACGGGGCCATCTGGTTCAGCGATCCTGGTTACGGCATCATGTCGAATTACGAAGGCCACAAAGCTCCCTTCGAACTGCCCGCCAACGTTTACCGGCTCGACCCGAAAACGGGTGAATCGACAGTCGTTGCCACCGACATGGACAAACCCAACGGGCTGTGTTTCTCTCCCGACGAGAAAAGGCTCTACATCGTCGATACGGGCATTCCAAAACGTGCTGGCGACCCGCGTCCCATTCGTGTCTATGACGTTGTGGATGGCGTGCGACTAAAAAATGGCCGGATGTTTGCCAATATGTCGCCGGGATCATCCGACGGCATTCGTTGCGATGTGGACGGCAACGTCTGGTCCGCTGCCGGATGGGCGGGGGAAGGCTACAACGGGGTGCACGTGTTCGCATCTGACGGTACTCTGATCGGGAAGATCCACCTTCCGGAAACATGCGCGAACCTCTGCTTCGGGGGCGCCAAGAAGAACCGGTTGTTCATGGCTGCGAGCCAGTCTCTGTACGCGATATATGTTGAGACCCAGGGCGCGCAGACGCCATGACTGACAGTTTTCGAGAGATTAGTTGGCAACGCTAATGAGGCGATTCTCTTGTTAGGTTACCCATTGGGATGCCCATAGCGTGCGCGCTGGCCAAGTTAAGACAATCGAGGTTTTAAGTCACCGACGACGAACCAGTAGGCGAGCACTCCCAGGAGAAGAATGATTGAAGCGAGCTCAAAGCCTGGAACATATGAACCATACGACGTGATCAAGAATCCCACGGCGAGTGGTGCGATGATTCCCGCGAGATTGCCTGCAAAATTCTCAGCCCCGGTCCATATCCCGACTTGTTCGGCCGGCGCGCAAGATTGAAGAATTGCGAGCAGGTTGCCGGTAGAAAGACCGACCAGGGAAGCTAAAATCAATAATGCGATAGCGATGTCGGTATGCGCAGCACGCATGGCTGCAATAAGAAATACACCCGTACTGAAAGCGACCGTCACGATTCCTTTGCGAGTCGCAGTTTCATCCCAGCCGCGACGGATCAGTGTGTCGGCCATCCATCCACCAATCGGTTCGGCGATGCCGAACGTGAAGAACGCGAGTGAAGCATAAAAACCGGCTTGCACGATGCTGAGGTGGCGAACCGTCACCAGGTAGTCGGGCAGCCACGTGACCAGCACGTACCAGTAATAATCGAAGCAAAAGAATCCGAGGCAGATCCCCAGCAAATTGCGGTTGAGGAGGGTGCTCCAACCAACACGCGACACTTCGGTGAACGGTGAGCCTACGACCCTGTCCACTGCCTGCAAGCGCCGCGGAAAAACCCAAAACCAGGGGACGATCCAGATGAGAGCCACAAAGCCTAAGAGGAGGAAAGTGTGGCGCCATCCATAACGCATTAAGAGCCAAGGAACCAAAATGCCTTCCAGGACTAATCCCGTTCGAGTACCGAAATCGAAAAGTCCTGAGGGCAAACCACACTCTTTCCGCGTGAACAGCAAACTGACGATCTTGGTTCCTCCCGGAAGGTAGATGGACTCTCCGACGCCGAGAAGAACGCGGAACCCAATCAGAGCTGCAAGGCTGCCCGCTAGCCCCGTAAGCCCCTGCACGAATGACCACAGGGCGAATGCTCCGGCATAGAGCCAGCGCAAATTGAAGCGGTCGGCGCACCAGCCAATAGGAATTTGCATGAGCGCATACGACCAGAAAAAAGAAGAAAGCAGGAGGCCCTTGCTTTCCGATGTCAGGTGAAAGTCCCTGGAAATTAGTGGCAGTGCGAATGAAATCGCGGCGCGATCTAGATAGTTGATTAAGGATGCCGTAAAGAGCAAGCTGACGATAGACCAGCGGCGCTTGTTGGAAACCTTCGGCAGATCCATCTCTGCGAATCCAGAGCCACAGATTTCGGGTCAACATAGCCCAATCTGCACCGCGGCAGCAACATGTGTGACCCGGCGCACGGCTTTCTGGCCGTAATTTGGCACGCGCGAATGAATTTTAACTCCCATCGGAGATACGACGTGAAGTTTCGCATTGGCTCAGCGGTGTTTAAAGCCGGCCAGCGGAGATGTGGTCCGACTTGTCGCCTTCTCATTCTTCCCGAATGACGAACAAACCGGAAAGAACCGCGGACGACTTATCGGCCGCAAGTCAGAATGGCGCCTTCCAAAGGCGAGCACTTTCATCGATCTGACACACAACTCGCACAGAGGCACGGCCAGTTTGCTGACCATCCGGGAATTGGACGAGTTGTTCTACCCTTCGCTGTTTATCCTTACTCATCTGAGAAATGGGCTGGACCACGGCAGGTCACTTCAGCAGTTTGGGCCTCTTCCCTCGAATCGACTTGACCGCGGAACGGCCCGCCTGCCAACTTTCAGATGGTGCGTGGTTCGCTGCAACAATCGGCGGTGGCGCTTCGTCGACGCTCCGGCGGACGGTAATCGGACCTCGCAGCGGAAGTGACAACGCCTCGGCCTCGACCGCCGCCCACTCCGCCGATGAAAGCCTGCGCCAGAGGTCGATCGAGACATCGGCCGCCGATCGGCGCCACACTCCAGCGATCTCCCCACTCACGAGTACCGCTCCCGGCCATACGCGTGTCGTCCATAGATGGGCCCGTCGCTCCGGTTCGGGCACAAGGATCTCTCTATCGGTTTCCCACAGCAGGTAGTACGCATCGCCGCTGGGCAGGAGTCGTGCAGGCGCAACAGGCCCGGGCTGGGACCGGAACGCCATCTCGTCATCGGCGAGGATCCAGGCGTCGTCGACCGGCGTCCGCACCGGCGTCAGCGCACCCGCGAGCCCCTTGAACGCCTTGCTCGCCTCCGCTCTCCCGATCCCGGCCCAGCGAGCGAACGACGCGGGCGTAGCCGGACCGAAGATCTGAAGGTACCGGCGAGCGAGTTCGCGACGCGCCTGCCACGGGTCCATCTCGGGCGGCGGCACGGTCCAGACGACAGGCTGGTGCGAGCCATCCCAGCGCAGGAGGACCGTGCCCGTCGGCGCCGCGTATCGGAGGCTGTTTGGGGGCACGCCCATCTCATGCCCGGCTAGGCCGAACGGCATCCGCCGACCGTCGAGAAACGCGTGGAGCCGCGACGCGGCGTCTTGCGCCCTTGCGCGGCGACGGGTGTCCTCCGGCAGCCGCCCGAGCGAGAATACCGGGATGTCCTCGGCGGCGACGACGTAGTCGCTGAACCGCGGGCCCCAGAGCTGGACGAGGGACGGGTGCTCCCAGCTGGTCGAAGCGGCACCCGAGACTCGCGCGTGAATCGACAGCAGCGCGGCCCGCGGCGTGGAGTCCTGCAAGCCGGCCCACGCGGCCCGGCGGAGCGATTTCGCTCCTGCTGGGAGGCGTTCGTCAAGCGAACCAACCCGCCGCCGGAAGCAGAGGATCTGGGACCGAGACAGCTCAAGCGGCGGAATCGTGCGTGACATGTTCTATTGCCGTAAATACGCCGAGTGTCCGGGCGTCAAGTGGAAGGAAAATGAGATGTGAAAATTCCCCATCTGACACCTCGAAAGATTACTGTGAACCACCGTCTGCATAGGAACTTCGATTACGGAAAATAGGACCATCTTAGGACCATCTTATGATGCCAGAAAATCTAGCCTCGGCAACCAGCGTGGAATGTAACAGTGGGAAAGGAGAAACCGGTCCCGCTGCAATGTGACCACACGAAAACTACGCGTGCTCACTTATCGCTGGTCGCGTTGGCAGCATCAGCCCGTGTTCGCCTGCGGCTCAAAAAGGGGGCATGTGGAGAAGCAGTGCGCCCGAACTCTGGGCACCTTTCGGTGCAGACGACCGAACGCTACCTCGGCTGCAAGCAGCGGATTCGATCAGCCGTCAATGATCGTAGTGGAATTGAGCCGACCCTTGAGCTCGGGGCGCGGTTGTGGGAAGTTTTCCGACCATCCGGACGCAAGACGTCGCCTTTCCGTTCCGCGCAGGTGAAGGGTGCATGAAACCAAACATTCGTCTAGGGCAAAAACCACTCTGTGGGGCTCCCCAGTACCCCGGCCCGTGGCAGACAAGGTTGGCTCCGTTTCTTAGAAGTCCTCGATGTGGAGTGAGCTGGCCGGATCTCCACCACGCCATGAGGCTGCAAACTCACGCTGAACCCAACCGGCGCCTGAAGATCTTCCCTGAGCTTCGAGACACTTCCAAAGGCCAAAGAGAAGGCGTGGATTTCGCGGAGAGTGGCGCAAGCCTTCGCGAAAAACGGGTTCTGCCTCGGCAGCGCGACCGCTGCGAAGAAGCGCCGCACCGAGAGACTGCCGGATCCAGTTTATACCAGGCTGGCGGCTCGTCATAACTGAGAGCATCTTGCGCTTCCACCGCCCGCCGCCAAATGGGAATTGCGGAGTTGGCATTGGTCGCGAGTCGCGCCTCCAAGAGAAGTGCCGCGATGTTCATGATTTTATCGGCGGGATTGAACAGAAACATCGTCTCCCGCGGGAGTGCCCCTCGCGCTGCAAAAAGGACCGCTGTTCTTCCAGGGACTTGGCACGATCGCCTTTCCGCGCGTACGCCAGCACTCACGCGTAATGACGGAGAGCCGCCGTCATCATCATTTTGCTGTCTCGCGCAGGTTCGGCCAGGACCTCGTCCCAGCGCGCGAAGCGGACCAGCAGAAAGAGACGGTTCGGCAAGTAGTTGCACTGGTAAAAGTCTTTCACCATACAGCGATAATGGGAAGTACGCACGAAAAAGTATGTTAGGAGAATATGATGACGAAGCGCTATACGTCGACCTCTGCCGCTGCCCATGTTGAAGCAGCGCTGCGCCTGCTCGAAGGCAGATGGAAGCTCGTCATTCTCTTCTATCTCTTCGATGGCAAGGTTATGCGTTTTTCCGATCTTGAGCGCGCAATTCCCAGCATTACGCAAAAGATGTTGGGGTAGCAGTTGAAAAGCATGGAGGCTGATGGCATTTGTGCATCGCACCGCATACCCCCAAGTTCCACCGAAGGTGGAGTACCGATTGACCAAATGGGGCCAGTCTCTCTGTCCAGCTCTGGATGCGATCCTCAAATGGGCGGACCGGCGCCGGAACAGCGGAACAGCTGAGAGTTAGCGGCATTATCCTTGATCCCGGAAATAGTCGATCAGGAAGTGCCAAGCCGCACTATTTTGTCACTGAACAGAAGCCGACTTGCACTAAGACTTCCGGGTACCAATCTGGCAGCGATGTTTCAGCCCAGACGCACGCCAACTATAAATGTGGTGGTTTGTCAGGGACAAACATTCGAGCTACCCTGCCCGCTGAACTGGTGCATCGGCCGCACAATGGGGTATTCTGGCTCGATCAGGAGGAACAAATGAAGGACTACCTTCACGTCGGCGGTAGCGGTCTCTTAAGAAGATTGGTAAAGACGAGCCAATGTAATGACAAACGCCTCCGGGACTAAAGACGAAGCCTCTGCCGGCGACCCGATTCCTCCGAAGTGCTCTGTCATCGAGGTGCATGTCGGCGAATTGAAACAGTTATTCAATGCCATCGATCCTTCTCCGTTTCGCGACAAGGACCTAGACCCCAAAGCTGAGGAGTTCATTGTAGGTTGGGC
>Ga0137415_10000357_pt1 | contig 43045 bp, 37 predicted proteins | sample CZODoug3_1_1_16f_FD_183082 | JGI IMG/M metagenome (GOLD analysis project Ga0137415, IMG submission 183082) | Vadose zone soil fungal communities from Angelo Coast Range Reserve, California, USA - CZODoug3_1_1_16fungal (Hybrid Assembly) | ecosystem: Environmental > Terrestrial > Soil > Vadose...
TCTTGCACCTCTCGACTCGCATGTCTTAAGCGAACTCCCATAGCGGTGCCCGCCGGCAGGATCAACCGGAGTTGATCGTGCACGACGCACATTATTGCCATCTAAAGGAATCTTGGCGAGGTAGCTCGAACATACCTCTGCCTTGATCGCGAACGTCGGGTTCGAGAGGGCACGCACCCGCAAAGGGTACGGGTTTCTCAAACCTCCACAGTGTCGGCCACATCAGAAGGGGGCCCGTCACAAATCGGGGCCTTCGCCGAAAGCGGCCACCACGGACTCGGGCGACGGTGACTCGAATAGTTTCGTCGCCTTTGCCGAGTCTTCCAACAGATACCGGAGCGGGCTATATGAGTCTTTCGACACGAGCGCTTCCCTGTCCACCTGCCCGAGCGCGGGAATCAGCAATACGTGTACCAGCGGGCGTCCCCCATGGCGCCTTGGAGCACATCGTCGACGGCGCGGACCGCGAAGACCGGAATCGCTCGACTCGCCGGACCGTGGACCCGCGAAGGCCCGACGAACTCCACGCCGTTCTTGTCGTTGAAATTCTTGACGAGCAACATCGGATCGTACTGCGACCCATGGCAGACGCAGTAGATCGGATCGACGCCGAACACCTGATAGGTCGGTGCCGGGGAGACATAGTCCCGTGCCGGCGGCGGATTCTGGACGACTTGCCATCCGGGATAGCAACACAGATGCGCACACCGATCATAGACGACTACGATGCGGATGTCCCGGGCGGAATCGTCGTAGTACAGGTTGAAACCGGACGGAACCGCAACGTCGGTCGGTGCTGAGAAGACCGAGTCGTCTCGTTTCACGCGGATCACGAGGACCGGGTACCCGGTCCCGATGACCCACTTCCCGTCGGTGAACTGACCATCCCAAACGCCGGTCGCCCCTTGCCATTCCTGGAAATCGGTGACCTTTACCGGCTGGCCTTCGAGCACGTTCCACCACTCATCCGTCGGGAATCGGGTGTACCGGATCGTAGTCTGGGGTTGGTGAACCGGCGGAGCCGGAGCCTTCAGCAGGGTGCCGGCCAGGCCGACTCCGAGACCGCCGGCCGCCGCCGCTCCGCCCGCGGCGAGGCCGAGCTTGACCAAATCCCGCCGGGTCCACGGTCCCGGCGTCTCCGAATCGTTCTCCTCAGGCAATCGCGTTCCCTCCGGCCCTGGAAGAATCGGGGCCTTCGAAGGAAAAATGCGCAGACCGGTTGAAAGTCTGGTACGTATTATGGGTACTGGGAATGCGACCCGGTGATCCGGGCATTTCGCTCGGTCAGGGCAACCAGGCCTGTTCTCCGACAAAACGCCAGAGCATGAGGATCACGCCGAGCGCCTGGAGGATTGACAAGAGAAGCAACAGCGCCCAGATCCGGCCGACCGTCGCACGTCGAGTGAACACGGCGTAGAACAGGACCTGCAACGCCAGGAACGGCCACAGATCCGCCATCGCAGAGTATGCGGGTCCGTCGAACGGGAACAACCGGAGAGCCCAGCCCAACAGCAGGAACGCGACCGAAAGGACCTGGAGGACGAAGCCGATCAGCAGGGTGCGATTCACGCCGAGTCGCACGGCCATCGTGCGGATTCCGAAGGCGCGGTCGGCCGCGTAGTCGGATGCAGTCGTCGGCGCGTAGAGTGCCCCGAGGAACAGAGCGATCGTCCCGATGAACCACCAGGGCGCGCTTTCGATGGGCCGGAGGAGAACCCAGCCCGAGAGCGGGCAGAGGACCCCGAACCCAACCATGTTCGTCACGAGGTCCATCCCGGCGACGCCTTTCCAGTGGATGCCCGGAACCGAGTAGGCGAACGAAAGCGCGATGATCAGGATCGTCAGCACGAGGAACCCTTGCGTTCCGACGAGAGACGTGAACAGGCCGCCTCCGTCGCCAGGGCTGTACCGGACGAGACTCCCCGAGACGTAGGCGGCAAGGACGAGGCCCATGGCGGCGAAGCCGAACGCGGCCAGGAGGAGCGTGTCGCGCTCCATCAGTCCTTCGCCGATCAGCTCCTCCACGACCTGAACGTACTTCTTGCGGGGATTGACGCGGTCGGTCGTCCCCATGTCGTGATACACGTTCAGGAGGAGCGTGAAGGTTCCGAGCAGTGGACCGACGACGATCATGCCGAGCACGACGCGGAGGTCATCGACGAACAGATGTCGCAGCCCCACGGGTTGGGCGAGCACCCATCCGATGTACAACGGCGCGACGGAGACGATCCAGAACTTCACGCCGCCGATGCTGACGATCAGCTCGGACAGGTCGCTCGGTGAGAGGTGGAGCTCTTTTGTCCCTCGGATATCACTTGTGAGACCCATCGCACGGAACATCGGCAACCCCGGCATGAAAATGCCGCGCGGTCGGCTGGCTGCCTGATCGGTTCCTCGCCTCGGTCGGAGCGAGCTCGCAACGATCCCATCCAGGCGTCCGAATCTGGCAAAGGGAGGAATGGAGCCGATACGTTTAAGCCCCGCCATCTCGAACGAATTCAAGCCCCCGGACCGCGGGGGAGGGGTAGGCGTTCGGCCTGGGGAGATCGGCCTCGACGAGAGGCCCCGAGGTACCGTCAGTGAAGGCAAGCACGTACCGCACGGCCGTCCTCCTGCTCATCCTCGCGGCAGTAGCCTTCTTTCCGTTCATCCTCGCCCCGGTCAACGGGACCGTCGCCGGAACGGCGGGGTCCGCTGACCACGCAAACGGTCTGATTTCCGCAGGTCCGCCTCCACTCGCCGGCGGAATGGTCGCGAGCTCCGACCCGCGGGTCGTGCGGAATGCCACGAACCTGATCGTGGACGGAACGTTCGATGCGATACCCGGACCCTGGATCTACACGAACGGAACGACCGGGGCGGTCACCGCATCGCGCGATCTGACGGCCCGAGCGCGACTCGGCCATTCGACGCCCGTCCTCCGGTTTGATTCGATGGACGACGTATTCGGATCAACGCCATGGGTGAGCGCGGTGTCCAATCCGCAGTCGTCCAGCAACCTCTCCCAAGAAACCGTCATCCGGACGGAAGGGAACGGTTCGATGAAGGACGATGTGACGATCGCCCAGAACAATCAGTGGGCCGGCGCGATCCGCGACGATCCGCTTCCATGGAATTGGTCCGGCTACGACCGCCTGGCGATTCGAATGAACAAGGCGACGCCCGGCACCTTGTGGGCGTGGGTGTTTGTCCAGGACCAAGCAGGAGGGAATTCATGGGGCCTGGTTTCCCTGGTCAGCGGATGGTATCGGTACCCCATCGACCTGAACGCGCCTCTCGATGTCTCGCACGTGAACTACATCGAGGTCGCTTTTGCCGGAGCAGCGGGGACCACCGGCACCGTCTACGTTGACGACATCGTGTTGTTCAATTCCACCGCCTTTGCTGAGAGCGCTCGTGTCGCCCAGACGTTCACGAAGTCGACTCCGACCGGTGCGAGCCCGAATTCGCTTCGGCTTGTCTTCGACCTCGAAGCCACTTCATCGTCGAGTGTCGTTGCGAGTTTGGAAGTCGCCATCGGTAACACCGTTGAATGGTCCGAGACTCCCGTGGCCGCAGGGACCCGCACGGTCGAGGTGGACCTCAGCGGCGACGCGGCCCTGCAGGCGACCGGTTCGTTCACCCTTGTCGTTTCGCTGCGGCTCAATCGCACCGGGTGGGAAGAGCCGTCCATGAGGGCTTGGATCGACAATGTCACGCTGGTCATCCCCGGCACCCTCGCGCGGATCGCGGTAACCCCGACGACGGCTTCCGTCCTCGTCGGACAGATGGCGGTATTCACTGCAGGAGGCTGGGACACGGACGGCAATCCGGTCCCGCTCACCGGAACGAATTGGTCCTCCACGATCGGGCAGATCGTTGCCGTCAACAGCACCGCCGCCCGGTTTGAGGCGCCCACCCAACCGGGGACCGGGGTCGTCTCCGCGACCCAGGGGACCATTCGAGGTAGCGCGAACGTGACCGTCGACCCACCGATCGCGGTCGTCCCTCCCTCCTCGCCCTGGGACACGATGCTATGGCCCGGGTTCGCCATGCTCGTCAGCGCGCTCGGTGCCGCCGGATTCGTTGCGCTCCGCCGGTCCGCCAACCACGCCTTCAGAATCGAGGACCTGTTCCTCATCAACCGCGAAGGACTCCTGATCGCCCACACGACGAGCCGTCGCGATTCGCACGGGGACGAAGACATCCTCGCCGGCATGTTGACGGCCATCATGTCCTTCGCACAGGACGTGTTCCAGGAGGAAATCGGGGGGCTGAGGCAATTCGAAATCGGAAACAAGACGGTCGCCTTGGAGCCCTCCGAACACGTGTATGTCGCCGCGATCGGATCGGGGCCAATCCGGAATCGTTTTTCCACAAGCCTGCGGGATTTCCTCGCCGATATCGAGGAACGATACGGGGACCGGCTCCAATGGTGGTCCGGGATGAACGAAGACCTGCTCGGGATCGACGCGATGGTTCAATTGTTCGCGCGCCGCGAGCGGTATCGTCGCGGCGACTGGAAACGCCACGCGGCGCCCGGAACGGAACCGAACGCCGTCGCGACGCCCGAAGGTCCTGGATCTGCCATTCACCTTGTGATCATCCCGAAAGAACCGATGCGGCCACTGTAACGATCACTTCGCGAGTGCCTCGAGGAGAATCACTCCGCCGACGAGCAAGTAGAGCGCGTAGACATCGCCACCGAACGCGAGCACGAGGAGCCCCGCGAAAAGCGCGATGCTGCGGCTCGTGTTCAGGATGAACTCCCGCGTCGCGGTGACCGCCGGGATCGAGTCTTCCATGCGATCCACGAGAATCGTATAGATGAACGACGGCGCAACCACGGAGGTCATCGAAAGCCAGCCGATGGCGAAGGCGAAGGATCCGAGGTCCCGCGATGCGAACGCGAGGAGGCACGCAGGGACGGAAAGGGCCGGTCCCAGGAGGAGAAAGGGACTCCGAACCTTCACGCGGTCCGACACACGGCCGAGCACGACCGCGGCGATGCCGGCCGCAAGCGAGAAGAGCGCGAACAGGAGCCCGAGGGCGAACGAATCCCGGGTGAGGAGGAACGAGCCGAGCGGCGTGGCCACGGAGAGCAAACCGTCGACGCCTCCCTGTCCCGCGAATGCGAGGGCGGTCCGCGAGCCCATCCGCCGCAAGTCGATGACGTAGGAGAAAGACTCCTCTCGCGGCACGAGTCGGCGCGCGCGGATCAGGTTGGCGGCCAAGATGAGCCCTCCCAGCGAGAAGAGGAACGGAAAACCCACGGTGACGGCCAGATACCCACCGAGGACGGGCGCGACGACGGCGACCGCGGTGAAGGTCGCGGTGACGCCCGCCAAGCGGCCCGCGCGGTTCGCCGGACTCGTTTCTCGGACGAGCAAGGAGTTCATGGGGAGCCAGAACAACGGCAGGTAGATGCCGAAGGCAATCCCGCCGACTAACACGACCCAGTTCGCCGGCAGGAACGCGAAGGCGAAGTGACCCGCGGCCATGGTCGCGAGGCCGACCGTCATGCTCGTCCTCGCAGGAATCGGCCGCCCGCGGGCCATGAGGAGGACCCCGAGCGCTGCGGTGAGGAACGCGATGACCCACAGCAGCGTCGCGACCCGGAAGTCGAGCGGTCGGCTGACCAGGTAGACGATCCAGAAACTGCCGGTCATCTGGTTCCCGAACGACTGGACCGCCACGAGCCCGAGCAACTCGCGATACCGGAAGCGCTGCGAGACCCGAAACGGTGGCGGGGCCGGCGGGGCAGAGACCATTCGGGCCGCACCGACGCATGCCCCTGTACAAAGAGACTTCGCTCCGAGTTCCGCGTCTCATCGGGAGGCAGCGGCCCCTTGCAATCGGAATCGTGACGCATGCGATGGGAAACCATTCGCCGATTGCTACGCAGCCCCCGTTCGAGGCGCTCGAACGCACCGAAGGGTCAACGCGTTGCGGCGACCAGCGATTCGAGCAGATCGAGGATCGCCGCCTCGCTCTCCACGTTGAGTCGGGCCGAGGACGCCGTGATGCCGACCCGGATGGAAAACGCACTCGGAGGGAGCGAAGCGAACAACGCCTCGTCCGTCCAGTCGTCGCCGGCCGCCAAGATGAAGCCCCACGGTTCGCGGGCCAGATGCGTCGCAAAGTGAGTGCCTTTGCTCACCCCGCTCCGTCGGATCTCGACGACCTTGTTCCCCGGCAGGACCTGAAGATCGAAGTTGGCAGTCAGCGTGGTCAGGATGTCGACGAGGTCCTTCGCCGCGAGGGTTCCGGATTCCACATCCGCCGAACGATAGTGCCATGCGATCGAGAAATCTTTCTCCTCGAGGGAAGACCCTGGGACTCGGTCGAGAAAACGCTCCATCACAGGTCGTAAGCGGACCTTCCAGCCTTCGTCGAGTGGGAGCGTGGAATGCCACTCCCGGTCCCCGCGGTCGCGGACCCACGCGCCGTGTTCCGCGATGAGCGTCAACGGGAGCTCCCCGAACCATTTCTCCAAGTCCCGTCGCGGCCGGCCGCTCACGAGCACGACGTGGTTCGTCGGATCGGACCCGAGTCCCTTCAGGATTCCCATGACGCGGCCGTCCGGCAGCGTCGCCTCCCGGTTCACCGACAAGGAGACGAGGGTTCCGTCATAATCGAAGAGAAGGAGCCGTCGAGCCGCCTTCCGGTACGCCTGGCCGATCTCTTTCCGGTGCGCGTCCGATAGGCTCTTCGAATTGAGATCCTCGGACAACCGGACAGCGTCGTCGAGGCGCTCGAGAAACCGCATCGCCCACGTGCGAGCGTCGTAGCGTCGGAGCCGCTCCTGCATCGCCCGGATTCGCCAGGCCTGCTCCTCCGGCGGCATCGTGAGCGCCCGATGGATCGCGCCCACGACATCCTCCACGTCGTTCGGGTTCACGATGAGGGCCTCCCGCATCTCCTTCGATGCGCCGGCCATCTCGCTGAGGACCAGGACGCCGCGCGGCTCTTGCTTCGCTGCGACATACTCCTTCGCGATGAGGTTCATCCCGTCTCGAAGTGGCGTGATGATCGCCACGTCGCTTACGCGGTAGAGGGCGATGAGCTCGTCGAAGTCGAGTTGGCGGTACACATATCGGATCGGCGACCACGCAATCGTCCCGTATCGGCTGTTGATGCGCCCGACGCGCTCGTCGATCGCCCGCTTCAACCGCGCATACTCAGCCACTCGCTCGCGCGACGGCACGACGGCGAGGAGATAGGTGATCTTCCGACGCCACTCCGGGTGCAGCTCGAGGAATCGTCCGAACGCATCGAGCCCTTCCGGGATGCCCTTCGTGTAGTCGAGGCGGGAGATCGAGAACAGCAGCTTCGACGGTTCCAGCCCTTTCCTCAGTCGCGCGATCGAACGGCCGGCGGCGGGACCGATCGGAGTCGAATTGAACTTCGCGACATCGACCCCGAGAGGGAACACATCCACTTGCACCGCCCGATGGCCCGCGACGATCGTGCCGATCCGGTTGTCGAGGCCCAGATCCCGCAGGACGCTCCCAAGGAATGCGCGGGCGTAGTCGTAGGTATGGAAGCCGATCAGGTCGGCGCCGAGCATCCCTTGAAGGATTTCCCGGTGCCACGGGAGGAGACGAAACACATCGTACGGCGGGAACGGGGTGTGAAGGAAGAATCCGACCCGGGCCTCGGGAATCCGTTCCCGAATCAAGCGAGGCAGGAGGAGGAGATGATAGTCGTGGATCCACAGCTGATCGCTTGGGCGGAGGGCCCGCACGACCGCGTCCGCGAACCTCGCGTTGACGGCGCGGTACGCCTCCCACTCCGAGGCCGAGTATTTGGCGTACGTGGAGAAGGAGTGAAACAACGGCCACAGGGTCCCATTCGAAAAGCCGGCGTAGTACGGGCGGGCCAGGTTGGAAGGAAGAACAACGGGAACGCAGTCGAACTCTTTCTCGAGACGCGCGGTGACTTGTTTGGAATCGCCGGGTGCGATGGTGCCGGGCCATCCGAACCAGCGGGCCTGCAATTCTCGATGAAACGAGGCGAGGCCCGCCGCGACTCCGCCGGGATTCGGCTGCACGTCAAGGCGGTTCCCGATTCGCCGAACCGTGACCGGAAGACGGTTCGAGACGAGGATGAGAGTCATGTCCGCAAAGAGCCCGTCATCGATCCCCAGTGGCTGTTGGCCAAGTCGCTGATGGGGTGTCTGGATCTGGTTCGGGATACGGGCTTGCCAAGAGCGGGAGGACATCGTGGATAATAATGCTGCGTCGCAACGGCCTTCCGAGTACGCGGTAACGCGTGACGAAGACGATTGTGGGAACCTCGTCCACGTGTTCTAAGGAGAGCGCGGCCGCGGCCCCGAAAGCGTTTATAGCTCGTGCCTTGATAGGCGCCGCCTGCGGGGATCGCCTAGCCTGGTAGGGCGCTGGATTGCTAAGGACGAATCCCGTCCGCAAGGATCCAGTGCGCTCTGCGCCCGGGGGTTCAAATCCCCCTCCCCGCGCGGACGCTCGCTGACCTGACATTAAGTGCTCCCGATGAGAACCACGGGGAACGGTTCAAGAAGGGGGCTCGAAGATAGCCCTCGTCCTTCGATGCCGCGAGAGCCAATGAAGTCGAAGGTCGTCCTTCTGGGCGACGGCGGAGTGGGGAAAACCTCGCTCGTCCGCCGCCTCGTCGTCGACCAGTATTCGGACGACTACATCACCACGGTCGGCACGAAAGTGTCGAAGCGAAGCCTGAGCCTCGGATCGCCCCTGGCCGAAGTCGAGATGGTCATGCAGATCTGGGACGTCCTCGGGCAGAAAGGATACAGCGGGGTGCAGGAGACGGCAATCAAGGGAGCCCAAGGCGTCCTGCTCGTGTACGACGCCACGAACGACGAGAGCCGTCGGGCCCTCGAGGACTACTGGATCCCGGCGGTCTGGAGGCTCGCCGGGCGAATCCCCACGGTCTTCGCAGGCAACAAGTCCGACCTCGTCCCGGATCGGGTCTGGGCCGAGGAGTACCTGTACTTCCTCACGCAGAAATATTCGTGTCCCGGGATCCTGACGAGCGCGAAGACGGGGGACCGGGTCGAGTCGTCCTTCAAGGCGCTCGGGGAGCAGATCCTGCAGGCCGCCGGCCATCCGATCCGACGGATCGCGCTCGTGACTCCCCCGCAGGAGCCCGTCGACCGCCTGATTCGCGTGACGGACAAGATCATGACGGACTTCTGCTACCACATGGGCGGCGTGGAGACGGGCATGCCGATCGTGAAGCGTCAGCTCGGTCTCGCCGGCCTCGACGTCCGCGCGCCGACGACGAACGCGATCCGGACCCTCATCGAGAGGCTCGCGGTCGTCGAACAGGACTTCAAGGGCGCGGAAGAAATCCTGTCGAACCGCGAACGGCGACTCGATTGGCTCGATGGGACCGACTCGTGATGCCCCGACGAACGCTAGTGAGCTAGCGGGAAGTTCTTCTCGCCGGCACGAATTGGCACGGAGAGCCAGTTCTCCCGCGGCGGGAATGGGCACACGTAGTCATCGCTGTACGCGCAGTACGGGTTGTACGCCAGGTTGAAGTCGATCACGTATTCGTCCGTCGGCTGTGCTTCGACGTCGAGGTATCGACAGGCCCCGTACGTCTCCTTGCCGGACGTCGCGTCACGGAACGGGACGAACAGGCTTTCGTCCGCGTGGTGATGGCCCGGCTGAGGGACCGACTTGAACGCGGCGAGCCGCTGCTTCGTGCCGTCGATCTCGAACTCGAACACGCCATATCGAATCATCTCCCGAGGAACGCCCTTGGAGGTCGCGAGGACGACCCGTTGAGGATTCGGGTCTTTGATCAGCTTGGCGCGCAGCCGGTATTTCGGATCCGGGGGAAAATATGCGAGGCCCTCAAGCTTGTGGCGAAGCTCGTGCGGTATCGGGGACTCGGCGTCCTCCTTGAAGAAGAAATCTTTCTCGCGACGCATCGCCTCGATTTCCTTTACATGATCCTCGGCGGAACCTTTGGGCGACATCGCGGGCCCGACCGTCATCGTCCGCCATAAATCTGTGCGAATCACATCGAGTAGAGGTGCTCTTTCGCTTTCCCAAGGAGTTCTCTCTCGGTCTGGCCGAGGTGCGTCGCGGGAATCTTCGTCTCAACGAGGCCGAGGATCTGCGTTGCAGCGGCGATCTTCTGCGCCTGGATCGCCTGATGGACCAATTCGGCGGCAACGCGCGCCTTCAATTTCGACAGGCCTGCATCCGCCGGGGCGATCTCGAGCATCTCCTCGACGAGCTTGAGCGATTCATCGAAGCGGCCGGTCCTCGCGAACGATTTCACCGCCCGCTCGAGCATCGCGAACCGATGGACCGTCCCAGGGTCGAGGGGCACGAGCGCGAGGAGCGGCAGGGACTCGCATATCCTTGCCGGTGTCGAAGACCGAGCCAAATACAGCCCGTCGATCGTCGAATCGGGCCGCGCTCACAACGTTTCGCGCTACCCGTTTCCCTTCCGCGACGACGGTGGCGGCGCACGTTTCCGACGCCGCATGACGAGCATCACGCTTAGCACGCCGACGATCACGCTGATACTCAGTCCGCCCAACGGGGCAATCCCGTACGGCCCACTCGGACTCAGGACCGCCGTATCGACCCGAACGGAAATCGAGCTCTGCTGAGCGTTTCCGGCTCGATCGACGACCCGAACCACAATCGTGTGCGTGCCGTCCACCGCGCCCGTGACGGTGTAGGAAGACGTCTGGCCGCTCAAGACGATGGCGGACGCATCGTCGACGACGATCTCGACGCGCGCGAGCCCGGAGCCGGAATCGCTTGCGGTCCATGTGACGAGGACAGACCCGCTCCCGACGACGGCCCCGTTGGCCGGGGACTGGAGGGCGAGAACGGGCGGGGTCGAATCGACGAAGAAGATGACGTTGGACCTGGCATCGTGGTTCGCCCGATCAAACGCCGTCAGGGTGACGGATCGGAGGCCTTCGGGGACGCTGGCAAACGTGTGTTCCGAATCGGAGCCGGGAATTTGAACTGCCAGACCGTCGTCGAGCGTGAGCGTGTAATGATCGATCCCCGACGTCGCATCCTGGGCGGTCCAGGCAATGCGGACGGAGGACCCCACGAAGCCGCCATTCGTCGGCGAGGTGATCCCGACGCTCGGTGCTGTCGTGTCAACGACGAGCGTCACGCTCGCGCTCTGGATGTTCCCGGCGCCATCGACCGAACGCAGCCGAATCGTGTGGCTCCCATCCGCGACACCGGACAGCAAGTAGCTCAACGAACCGGCACCTAGAATGATGGGCACGCCACCATCCAGGGTCAACTCGAAGTGATTCACCCCGGAGGTCGCGTCGCTCGAGGTCCAGCTCAAAGCGATCGCGGAAATCGGGATGACCGCCCCGGTTCCGGGCGATGTGATCGAGAGACTCGGTGAGGTCGCGTCGACCGTGAGGGTCACCATGGCGGATTCGCGGTTGCCGGCCCGATCGACAGCGACGATTTCCACACGGTGGGACCCGTCGGAGAGGGCTGCGAGCACGTACGATCGCGCCCCGCCGGGAACTTCAATCGCAGGGCCACCGTCTACGGAGAGCTCAAAGAAATCGACACCAGATCCAGAATCGGCAGCATCCCAAGTCACCGTGACGGTCGAGACGTTCAACAACGAACCGGGAGGCGGCGACAATAGGTTGACGGTCGGGACAATCGTGTCCACCGTAACGAGGACCGAGGTGGTTCTCGAGTAACCCGCGACGTCGACGGCCGTGACCGCGACCGTGTGGCTGCCGTCTCCGACCCCGAGGTACGTGAAGGTAGACTCGCTCGCGGGAAGGGTCACCCGGAACGTCCCGTCGAGGGAAACCTCGAAATGGTGAACGCCGGACACCGCATCGGACGCAGCCCACGTAACGACGATTTCGCCCGCCGCGAGGTACGTGCCCGGGGCGGGTGATGAAATCGCGACGGCCGGCGGGGTGGTATCCACCGCGATGGAGACGGTGTCCCAGGCCGCATTCCCCGCGCGGTCGACCGCAGTAACGTTGATGAGACGGATGCCGTCGGCCAGGCTGGTGAACGTGTACGATGTTGCGTTCGAAGGCAGAGAGACGGGGGTTCCGTCATCCACTTTGACCGCGAAATGATCGAGCCCGAGCCCGACGTCGGAGCCGGTCCACGTAGACTCCACTGAGTCGACGTCAAAGATCGTTCCCGGAGCGGGCGAGATGATTGCGACCGTCGGCGCCGTGGAGTCAGGCGCGAACACGAGATCCCCGTATGCATAAAGCGGGAGGAAGCCCAGCCCGGGCCAGGAACTCGACCGTGAGGTCGGTCCGTCGATTACGCCCGCCGCGACGGCACTTCCTCCAATGAAGCCCAAGGTGGCCCCGAGGTCCGCGCCGAGCAATGCGAACGGAATTGCGAATTCGTACATCCGATGGTTCGTCGCCGAATTGGGGCTCGTTCCGAAACCCCGGGCACTCGCGAGGCCGGTGTGGTTCGGAAGAGAGTGGTCATATGGGGAGTCCTCGACGACCCAGCCTGCGGAGGCGGTGTCATAAACGTAATGCGCTTGGTTGTTTGGCGCAAAGCCGCCCTGAACGAACTCGTCCTCGTGGCCTCTCACGGCGTTCCCGTCATTGCCGGTATCGAACGAAATCGACGCGGCGTCGGACGGATCCTGTGTCGTGTCGCCCGGAGCGTCGTAGGCCACATACAGCGTCGTATAGTCGTCCATCAGGTAAAGTAGCGCGGACAAAGTGCTCCCGGGAATCGTCGAGAGATCGACGATGGCAGCATCGCTCCACTCCTCCGCTCCAATGATTCCGTTGATCGTTGGCCTCATCGTCGCGACAACGGAACGAATGGAGGGAATTTCCTCGAACTGTGTGTGGCGATACGCAGCCGTGATGTGCCGATTGTAGCCCAGGGCCAACAGTATGCTCCCGGTGTCGTAGAGCCGGAGGTCAACAAAATAGGGCCCATCTCTGCCGGACCCATTGATACGTCCGCCGTCAAAAGAGAGGTTGAGGACAGCGGGCCCCGGCACCAGGAACCTGGAGCCAGTGGCCGACACGAAGAACGTGGACGTGGGATCGGAGAGCGTCCCGGAGACGGAGAACAAGTCCGCGGAGTTCACCGTGAGGTTGACGCTAAGGTTGAGGAAGTCATAGCGCCCATCCGCGTCCACGTCGACACCCGACTCCGAGTGCGGTGGACTCAGGACGGCGGGTGGAGTCTCAAACTCCCAGTGACTGTACGCCTTTGTGACGTACTTGTCCCTGTCAATCGGCGTGAAGGCCAGCGCGATGCGCAGCTGGACCTCCATCGTGTACGGACCGTCCATTCCGCTGGCATTAATGGCTCGTCCGTCATAGCCAAGTCCGACGGTCGCCGGCCCTGCACCAAGCGACACTCTAGTTGCGTTGTAGAGGGACAACGCACCCGTCGCATCACGCAGGGCCGCCTCGACGAGGTAAGTGTCCTGGACAGCGACGGTCAGATTGACCGCCATGATGAGCCAATCAAACTCCGCGTTACCGTTCGTGTCGAGGCCATAATCGAAATGAGGCGGATTCAGAAGTGCGGAGAGGACCACGAACCAGACGTAAGAAGTGTCCAAGATGCTTGTGTCAATGCTGGACCTGCCTCGGATCGTGACGAGTTGGATACTGCCCGTTCCAGAGGTGACGTGAATCCGAAGGATTACGTCAGCCGAGCTGCCTGATGCAAGAGACCCGGTATCTGGGACGCCATCACCATTCGTGTCGGCCAGTGGCGTCGCCCCATCTGACTGGTAAAACTTTCCGGCCAAGCCGGAACTGAAGACAAAACGATTCGCCCAGATGTCGAGGACAGCGGGGGAGGAACCGTCGTACTTTGCCCACCCCGCGACCGCGTCGCCAGCGGGATCCACAACGACCCTCGGGTCATACGAATCTCCCCTGTTCTTGGTCTCGATCAGAGTGGCCGATTCCCAGCCGGACTCAGGTACGAATTGGTTCGCCCAGACATTGTAGACTGTGCCGTCGAACTGCGTCCACACAGCGATCGCGTTTCCAGCGGAATCCGTTCCTACACTCGTGAACCGAACGTTGCTCGTGTTTGCTTCAATCAAACTCGCCGTTCCCCAGCCCGAGCCGGGAACGAAACGGTTCGCCCAGGCGCTGTAGACCGTACCATCGGACTGCGCCCACACCGCGGTTGCGTTCCCGACGGAATCCACGGCGATCGCAGGCGCGCCCACGTTACCGGGACCGTTCTCAATCAGCGTGGCCGTTCCCCATCCTGAACCCGGGACGAAACGGTTCGCCCAATTGTTGTAGCGGGTGCCGTCATCCTGGATGAACACGGCGATCCCATTGCCGCCCGAGTCCATGGCGACTCCCGCCGGTTCCGCGTGGCCCGGCCCGTCCTCAATCAAAGTGGCTGTGCCCCAGCCCGAGCCAGGCACGAACCGATCCGCCCAAACGTCGTAGGTGCCGCTCCCTGGAACTTGTTGTTGCATCCACAGCGCGATCGCATTACCGCCGGGATCCATGGCAATATCCCCGGTCTGCGCGCTGCGCGTGTTGTTTTCAAGGAGACTCGGTGTTCCCCAACCGGACCCAGGCACGAAGCGATTCGCCCAAAGGTCGTTGTAGCTGTGTCCCTCCTCATACGAAGTCCAGATTGCGACCGCGCTGCCATCGGGATCGACTGCCACGACCGGATTGGAAGCGTAAGCCGTGCTGGCTTCGATCGGAGCGGCGGTCCCCCACCCAGTCCCCGGAACGAAGCGATTCGCATAGATGCTCGGGACGGCGCCGTCGAGTTGAGCCCACACCGCAATCTCGTTGCCCGCAGAATCCACACCTACGTCCGGACTGCTGGCCGCGCCCGGAAGGTCCTCGATCAAGGTCGGGGTCTCCCATCCCGAGCCAGGAGTGAAGCGATTCGCGCGGATATCCAAAGAAGTTAGGTTGTCGTCAGACTGTGCCCACACGGCGACCACGCTGCCACTGGGATCCACAGCCAGCCTCGGTGCCGAAGCGTCCCGCGTGCCGGTCTCGATCCGGGTCGGGGCCCCCCACCCGGGCGAAGGCGAAGAGAAACTCACGTCGATCGTATCGGACCCCGTGCCGATATTCGCCACTGTGAACCGGGCGTCCGCATCGGCATCGGGAAGCGACTTCGCCCTCTGGGCGCACGGGGTCAGGCTGACTCCCACGGGGCCTGGCGGATCGCTTGCGGGCGCGAATTCGATTGCCAATTGGGCTATGGGACGTTGCGGATATTCGAGGCCCGCAGACCCGTCTCGGTTCTCGATCCCGACGACTTGGACCGTGCCCGTCGGGGAAAGATATTGGAGCAGGATGTGGCCCGTTTCGAGCAGAATGATCTCGAAAGTAACTACGTCACCGCCGCCGAGGTGAGGGACTTCGAGGTACTCAAGGACAAACCGATACGGAGTCATTAATCGGAGATAATAGACGCCGCCCGGCGAAGCCGCGGCGCCGGGTTGGAGGTCCTCCCCAAAGCCGTAGACCGCGTTATTCGGGTATGACGAATCCGGAATAGGCGCGAGCCGGGAACCGGTATATCCTTGACCGAACGAGATGTAGCCGTTCGTGCCGAGGAAGCCATCGGAATAAGTGCGGTCGTAAAACGCGAAACCGAACCCGAACGGAACGTCGAGATATCCGTCGTCGGCATTTCCAATCCAGTCGGAATTGTGAATGAGAGTGCCGTTATCCTTGATTTCAATCCAATTGAAGTTCACTTTCGGCGGGAGAGCGTTGCTGTCAGTCCATCGATATCCGCACGGGTCCGGCGTTCCTTGAGTTGCGGACACGATGGGAGGGTACGCCGTGACGAAACCGGCGGGTGCAAGAAGAAGAACAGCAGCAAGAATGACCTCCCAAGAGAGCTCGTGACCGAGCTCCCGCCCGACGGCGCTCACGCCCCCCCTCCGGTTGGCGAGTAGCCCGGTATCACCATAAAGCTGCCGGCAGGCCGGAGCTCATGTCAAGACGACATCCATGAATCGCAATGAGCCTCGGAGGTGGACGCGGGCTCAAGCGACGCAATGTTGATCAGTATCGGGCCATGTCGGGCTCGATCTTGTCCGCCCACTCGTCGATCCCGCCGACGAGGTTCTTTGCTTTGCGGAAGCCGATTTCCCGCAGGAAGTTCGTGATTCGGCCCGAGCGGACGCCGGTCTTGCAGTACACGACGATTTCGTCGGCCGTGCTGAGCTCGTTCACCCGAGACGGAACCTGGGCCACCGGCATCAGGACCGCCTTGTCGAGGCGGGCAATCTCCCATTCCATGGGCTCTCGAACGTCGAGGAGGACGACCTCTTTGCCCCCGTCGATCTTCTCCTTTAGCTCCGCGACCGTGATCTGGAACTCCTCCCCGACCTGCTCCGACGGACCTCGCAAGCCGCAGAACTCCTCGTAATCGATGAGTTCCTTGATCGTCGGATTCGATCCGCAGATCGGGCACTCGGGGTTCTTGCGCAACTTGAGCTCCCGGAACTTCATCCGCAGGGCGTCGAATACGAGGAGACGACCGATGAGCGTGTCGCCCCTTCCGAGGAGGAGTTTGATCGCTTCGGTCGCCTGGATCGATCCGACAATGCCCGGGAGCACGCCGAGCACCCCGCCCTCCGCGCACGATGGGACGAGGCCGGGCGGCGGCGGTTCCGCGTAGAGACAACGGTAACATGGGCCCTTGGCCGCGTGGAAGACGCTCGCCTGGCCTTCGAAACGGAAGATCGATCCGTAGACGTTCGGCTTGTTCAGGAGGACCGTCGCATCGTTCACGAGGTACCGCGTCGGGAAGTTGTCCGTTCCATCGATGACGACGTCGTAGTCTTTCAGGATCTCCAGCGCGTTGTCTGAGGTCAAGCGCGTCTCGTACGTCTGCACGTCGACGTTCGGGTTGATCTGGGCGACCCGTTCTTTCGCGACCTCGATCTTCTTGCGGCCGACGTCCTTCGTCCCGTACAGCACCTGGCGCTGCAGGTTGGTTTCGTCGATCACGTCGAAGTCGACGATGCCGAGACGGCCGACGCCGGCGGCGCCGAGGTATTGCGTGAGGGGCACGCCGAGCCCCCCGGCGCCGATGATCAGGGCGGACGACTGCTTGAGTTTCAACTGCCCCGCCATGCCGACTTCGGGCAGGATCAGATGCCGGGAGTAGCGCTTGACTTCCGCCGGCATCAGGACGTCTTTGCGCTTCGCGGCCAGCCGATCCATTAGCGAAAACGAACCGCCCGCGATGCTCGGGACAATCGAGATCGTGTCTCCTTCCTTCAAAGGGGTCGCATCCTTCCCGAGGTAGCGGATGTCCTCCTCGTTGACGTAGACGTTCACGAAGTTCCGCAGGCGGCCGTCGTCCGCGTACAGATGGCGTCGAAGCTGGTCGAAGCGGTCCACGAGGTCCCCAAGGGCCTGGTCGACGCTTTCGGCCTCGACCTCCACCGCATCGTGGTTCGCCGCGTATTGACGAAGGGCCGTCGGAATGACGATCCGGACCGCAGCCATGGTCGTACCTGTTCCATGACTGTGTTATACTTAAGGTTCGTCCCGCGGGTTCGGCGCATCGGAATCGCGGGGGAGAGCATCGTCCGGAGATGCCGGCGGGGTTCAACCATGGACGATCTCTTCGGGCCGGAACGATCCGGTGGCCTCGTCGAACCGCCAAGCGGTCACGTCTTTCGGAAGTCGGTCGACGACACTCGCGATCACGTACGACAACCAGCTCGCCGCACGGGATCGGTCGTACTCGGAGGGAGCGGCGGGATGGTCCGGATGGCTGTGGTAGATCCCGATGAGATCGAGGTTTTTCTTTCGCACATCGTCGTCAACTCGGAGGAGCTCGAGGGGATCGACCATGTATCGCCGGGACCGGTTCTCCGTCGCGACGTTCCGGGCCCGGCGGGATTCCACCACGCGCCGCGGAGCGCTCGAATGGCCGATGAGAAAACCGCAGCATTCTTCCGGATACGCCTCGCGGGCATGATCCTGAATCGCTTGAAGAACCGCGGTCGGGATCTCGATCGTCACGGTGCCTCCTCCCAAAACCGCTCCCCGAGGTAGTTCGCTCCCGCATCTGGAAAGACGGTGACAATCACGCCCTCGCGAATTCGCTCCGCGAGACGCAAAGCCGCGTCGAACGCGGCTCCGCTCGACGTGCCCACGAGGATCCCTTCTGCCCGTGCGAGCCGGCGAGTCGCGGCTTGGGCGTCCTCCGTCGCGACGAACATCATCTCGTCCGCCAGGTTCGAGTCCCAGATCCCCGGGACGAGGGACGTCTCGAGATGCTTCACGCCTTCGACGCCGTGGAGCGGACTGTCCGGTTGCACCCCGACGAGACGCACGCTCCGACTCATCTTCCTCAGATAGCGTCCCACGCCGACGAAGGTCCCGGTCGTCCCGAGGCAGGCTACGAAGTGCGTGATGGTCCCGGCGGTCTGTTCCCAGATCTCGGGACCTGTCGACTCGAGATGGGCCCGCCAGTTCGCCTCGTTGTTGTACTGGTCGAGATACCGGTACTTGCGCGGCTCGGAGGCCGCGAGCGCTTTGGCACGTTGCTGCGCGCCGTCAGTCCCCTCGGTGGCGGGCGTGAAGACGAGCTCGGCCCCGTACGCCTTCAGGATCCGCTTCCGTTCCGTGCTGAGGTTCGCCGGGACGCATAGCGTCACACGATATCCTTCGGAGGCCCCGAGCATCGCGAGCGCGATCCCCGTGTTCCCCGACGTCGCGTCGAGGAGGACCTCGTCCCTCGTCAGGCCCGCTCGCTCGGCGGCGCGCAACATCCCGAGCGCGGCGCGGTCCTTGACGCTCCCGCCCGGATTCTGCCATTCGGCCTTGGCGTACAGGCGCACGCCACGAGCGACGTGCGCCGCCAATCGGTCGAGGCGGAGGAGAGGAGTGTCCCCGATGAGGTCCGCAACGCGCGAGGCCTTCGGCGACTTCGTAGCCGAAGGCATGCGATCGAACGCCTCAGGTCGCGACGTCCGCTTTCTGGCCCAGGGCGAGTTTGAGCACGTGGAGGGAGAGGAGGGCGCACTTCAGACGGACGGCACTCAGGGGGATGCCGAGTTGCTTCAGAACCGCGTCTCGGCCGAGACCTTCGGCATCGGAGAGCGGCATCCCCTTCACCATCGTCGTGAGCATCGATGCGCTCGCCTGACTGATCGCGCAACCCTGGCCCTCGAACTTCACCTCGGCGATTCGGTCGGCGCCATCGACCTTCACATGGAGGACGACCTCGTCCCCGCAGAGCGGGTTCGAGTCTCGGGCGTTCTTCGTGGCGCCGGCGAGCGGGCCCTTGTTCCGCGGGTGTTTGTAGTGGTCCAGGATCTGTTCCTGATATATGTCGTACGAGATCGACATCAGGCGAAGACCTCCTGGACCTTCTTGATGCCCGCGACGAGGGCGTCCGCGTCGTCCAGGTCGTTGTAGATGTAGAAGGAGGCTCGCGCGGTCGCGGGGAGGTTGAACCGCTCCATGAGCGGCTGGGCGCAATGGTGGCCCGACCGGACGCAGATCCCCTCTACATCGAGGATCGAGGCGATGTCGTGCGGGTGCGCGCCATCGATGGTGAAGGACACAACGCCGGCCCTCTTCTTGACGTCCTTCGGGCCGTACGTCTGAACGCCTTTCAAGCGGGCGAGTTTTTCCAGAGCGTATTCGGTCATCTCCATTTCATGGCCACGGACGGCATCCATGCCGATCTTCGTCAGGTAGTCCACCGCGGCCCCGAGCCCGATCGCACCGGCGATGTTCGGCGTCCCACCTTCGAACTTGTACGGGACATCGTTCCACTTCGCCCATCCCAGGTGCACTTCTCGGATCATCTCCCCGCCCCCGAGGAGCGGCTCCATCGCTTCGAAGAGCTCCTGCTTCCCGTACAAGACGCCGATCCCGGTGGGACCGACCATCTTGTGCCCGCTGAAGGCGAGGAAGTCGGCGTCGAGACTCCGGACGTCGATCGGCATGTGCGGGGCCGCCTGGGCCGCGTCGACGACGCAGATCGCACCGACCTCGTGCGCGCGTTTCGCGATCTCCTTGACCGGGTTGATGGTCCCCAGCACGTTGGAGCAGAGGGTCACCGTCACGATCTTCGTTCGGTTCGTCAGCAGCTCATCGTACTGGTCCATTTTCAGCGTGCCATCGTCGTTGACGTCGACGTACTTCAGGACGGCGCCTTTGTGATCCTTCACGAAATGCCACGGCACGTGGTTGGAGTGGTGCTCCATGACGGTCCCGACGATCTCGTCCCCTTTCTGGATCTTCCCCTTGATGCCATAGCCGTAGGCCACGAGGTTGATCGATTCCGTCGTGGACTTCGTGAACGCGATCTCGGTCGGCGACTTCGCCTGGATGAACGCCGCGACCTTCTCGCGCGCGCCCTCGTACTCGCGCGTGGCCTCCTCCCCGAGCTCGTAGATCGCGCGGTGGACGTTCGCGTTGTACCGCGAATAGAAATCCGACGTCGCGTCGATCACCTGCTTCGGTTTCTGGGACGTCGCCGCGCTGTCGAGATAGACGAGCCGCTTGTCCCGGATCGTGCGCTGGAGGATCGGGAAGTCCGCCTTGATGGCGGGCACGTTCAGCATCACCTTCGCGGGTTTCGCCATGCGGTGCCCCCTTGCCATGACCGGCTCAATACTTGAGTCTTCTTGCGACGGAACATCAGCCGACCCCGCCTCCGAGTTCCAGCTCGATGAGCCGGTCCACTTCGACGGCGTACTCGATGGGGATCCGCTTCGTCACCACCTCGGCAGTCCCCAGGATGACCATTCGGAGGGCCTCATCCTTCGTCACCCCGCGGGACGCCATGTAGAACAGCATCTCGTCGCTCACCTTGCGGACGGATCCCACCTGGACGATCTCCGCATCCGCCTCGTCGAGTTCGATCGAGGGGGCCGTCTCAGCGCGTGACTCCGCATCGAGCATCAGCGAGGACCATTCGATCCTCGATTCGACGCCGGTGGCTCCCGGTTCCACCCGCACCGACGAATGCAAGGTCGCCCGTCCTCCGCGCTGGACGATGCCGCGGTTGATGATCTTCGATCGGGTCCGCGGGGCGAGGTGGACCATCTCCGCGCCGACGTCTTCGTGTTGACCCGTTCCCGCGAGTGCGACCCCGACGAATTCCGCCGAGGCTCCGGGACCTAGGAGATCCGCCCGCGGAATCTTCCAGGTCCGGCGGGAGCCCAAGTTCGCGTCGACCCATTCGACGCTCGCGCCTTCGTGGACGAGCGCGCGTTTCGTGACGAGGTTGTCCACCTCTCGGGCGAAGTTCTGGAGGGCGATGTACCGCACGTGGGATCCGGGCATCGCGATGACCTCGATCGCGGACACGTGCAGCTGGTCCGGCGTGTACACGGGCGCGGTGCATCCCTCGATGTACGTGACGTCGGCGCCGCGGTCGGCCACGATCACGTTTCGCTCGAACGGCTCGACCTTCGCGTAGTCCTCCCGAATCTCCGCCTGCAGGGGGATCTCCACGCGGACGCCGACCGGCACGTAGAGGAAGGAGCCGCCGGACCACAAGGCGGCGTTGAGCGCCGCGATAGGATGCGCATCGACCGGGATCGCGGTTGCGTAATGGGCCTTCACGAGGTTCGGGTCGTGGGCGATGGCGGAAGCCAATCCGCGGAACACCACGCCTCGCGTTTCGAGATCGCCCCGGACCGTCCGGTACGCGGCTTCGGACTCCTCGAGCGTGCCAAGGCCGGGTGCGAGGCCCGGTTCCCGCCCCGCGGCGATGGATGCGCGCGGGATCGCCTCTGCCTGGATCATCCCATCGAAATCGACGTCCCGCAAGAACGAGGCCCACGAAGGCACCCCGTCGGAATGCAATCGCTCGAGGGCTCGAAGTCGCAAGCGGAGCATCCACTCCGGCTCGCGGCGCGATTTCGAGAACGCACGGATGAGGTCGTTGCTCGGTCCCGGACCGATGGATACAGGACCGCCCGTCTCTTGCTCGGAGGCGGTCCGGGGAGCGTCCGCGGACACGATCCTCACTCCAGCGAAACGGTCTCCTGCTTCCTCTCCAGGGCCGCTTCGAGGGTGTGCCAGGCCAGGCTGGCGCACTTCACGCGGACCGGGAACTCGCAGACGCCGGACAGGACCGCGAGCTTGCCGAGGGAGGTATCGACCGGATCCCCCGGGCGGGCCGTGACCATCTTGTGGAATCTCTCGAAGAGCCGATGGGCGTCCCCCTTCGATTTGCCCTTCACCGCGTCCGTCATGAGCGACGCGGACGCTCTCGAGATCGCGCACCCCTGGCCGACGAAGGAGATGTCCTCGATCGTTCCGTCGTCGAGGCGCAGGTACACGGTCACCCGGTCGCCGCACAGCGGGTTGTGGCCCACGGCCGTCGCGCTCGCTTCGGCGATCTCCCGGAAATTGCGGGGCCTCTTGCTGTGATCCAGGATCGTATCCTGGTACAGCTCTCGAAGATCCGGCATCAGGGGGCCTCCCACGCGGTTGCGCGGGTCCGGAGAGATAGAATCGAATCGCGCTTCATAAGGTCTCCCCGAGCCCCGCGCCCCTCGGCAGGCGCGAGACGATCAGCTGATCGAGCTTGATCCGGACCGGGGCGACTTTCACCTGGTTCACGACATCGGCGGCGAACGCATACGTCAGGATGTTCCGCGCCGCCTCCTCATCGATGCCCCGCGATCGGAGATAGAACACCGCGTTCTCGTCGAGCTGCCCGATCGTGGAGGAGTGGTTGCACTTCACGTCGTCGGCGAGGATCTCCAGGCCTGGCGTGCTGTCGACGAACGCCTCCTTCGACAGGAGGAGGTTCTTGTTCGTCTGTCGCGCGACCGTCTTCTGCGCATCCTTGCGGACGTAGATATTGCCGTTGAACACGCCTCGGGACCGGCCGCCCAAGATGCCTCGGTACAGCTCGACGCTCGTGCACGCGGGCGCGACGTGGTCGATCCGGGTATAGTTGTCCGCCTGCTGCGTCCCCGAGGTCATGTACAGACCATTTAGGATGAGGCTTCCGCCGGGGGCCCGAAAGAGCGTATGCACGTAGTTCCGAACGAGGCCGCCGCCGAAGGAAATCGAATGCGCCGAGACGGACGAATCGCGATCCTGGAGGACCGTCATCGTCGCGATGTGGAACGCGGTCTCCGCCTCCCGCTGAATCTTGTAATGGTCGAGGACCGCTGCCGGACCGGGAGCGACCTCGGTGACGGCATTCGTGAAGGTCACGTCGGGACTCCATCCCGCGTACGACTCGATCACGGTCGCCTGGCTGCCCGCCCCCATGAGGATCAGGTTCCGCGGATGGGCGACAATCGGGAGGTCCCGGGACGTCGCCACGAACAAGAGATGAATCGGCTCTCCGACGACGATGCCCTTCGGCACCTCGACGTAGGCGCCGTCCTGGAAGAACGCGGTGTTCAAGGCGACGAACGGGTCGTCCTCGAATTGCGCGTACCGGGCAAGGTGCTTCTCGAGGGTTTCCGGCTCCGACCGGAGAATCTCTGCGAGCGGCGCGACGCGGACGCCTTCCGGGAGAGACCGAAGGTAGGAGAGGCGCGGGGCGTACCGACCGTTCACGAAGACGAGTTGACTGGTCTTCAGGACCCCGAACGTGAAGGGCTCGAGGTTCTCGGCCATCACCCCGCCGGGACGGCCGAGAATCGCGGGCTTGAACGGGACGCGAAGCAGGGCCGCGAGGTTCGTGTACTTCCAATCCTCGTGCTTCTGGGTGGGAAAGCCGAGGAGCTCAAAGCGCCCGATCGCCTTCTTGCGGACCGCGCGCAGCCATTCGGGGCCGCCGAGCTCTCGTTCCGAGGAAGCGAACTCCGCGACGTACGTTTGCTTCGTGTCGACGGACGCCGTCACGGTCGTCACCGGCCTCATGCGCGTGCGGCCTGCGGGGACCTCGGGGTCTCCTCGAGGATCCAGCCGTACCCGTGTTTTTCCAGGTTTCGCGCGAGGTCGGCGTCGCCGCTCTTCACGATCTTCCCGTCGACGAGGACGTGGACGAAGTCCGGGACGACGTAGTCCAAGAGGCGCTGGTAATGCGTGACGACGAGCATGGCCCGCTCCGCGCTGCGCATCGCGTTGATTCCGTTCGCGACGACGCGCAACGCGTCGATGTCGAGTCCGGAGTCCGTTTCATCGAGGACGCAAAGCTTCGGTTCGAGGACCGCCATCTGGAACACCTCGTTCTTCTTCTTCTCGCCCCCGGAGAAACCCTCGTTGAGCCCCCGCTTCATGAACGTCTCATCGAGCCCGAGCAACTTCGCTTTGTCCTGGACCAAGCTCACGAAGTCCATAGCGTCGATCTCCTCCCGGCCGTGATATTTGCGAATCGCGTTCAATGCCGCCTTCAGGAAATACGCGTTGCTGACGCCCGGAATCTCGACGGGATATTGGAACGCCATGAAGACGCCCTCGCGGGCGCGGTCTTCCGGCTTCATCGCGAGGAGGTCTTTGCCCTCGAAACGGGCTTGGCCCCCGGTGACCTCGTACGTCACGCGGCCCGCGAGGACCTGGGCGAGCGTCGTCTTGCCGCTCCCGTTCGGCCCCATCACCGCGTGGACTTCCCCCGCGTTGATCGACAGGTCGATTCCTTTCAGGATTTCCTTGCCGGCGACCTTGACATGTAGGTCCTTGATTGCGAGCATGGTCGTCCCCTCCGTTGCGCGCGGGGCGCTCACCCGACCGTGCCCTCGAGGTTCAGGCTCACGCCGATCAGCTTCTGGGCCTCCACCGCGAACTCCATCGGGAGCTTCAGGAAGACCTGCTTGCAGAAGCCGTTCACGATCATGTTCGTGGCGTCCTCGGGGGTGATGCCGCGCGTCTGGCAGTAGAACAGCTGTTCCTCCCCGATCTTCGAGGTCGAGGCCTCGTGCTCCATCTGCGCGGTCGGTTCCTGGACCTGGATGTCCGGGAACGTGAACGCGGCGCACGTCGACCCGATCAGGAGGGAATCGCACTGGCTGTAGTTGCGGGAGTTCGTCGCCCCCTTGTGGATCTGCACCCGGCCGCGGTACGTGTTCCGGCCGTATCCGGCGGAGATGCCTTTCGAGATGATCGTGCTGCGGGTGTTCTTCCCGATGTGCAGCATCTTCGTGCCCGTGTCGGCCTGCTGGTAGTTGTTCACGAGCGCGACGGAGTAGAACTCGCCCACAGAGTTGTCTCCCTGGAGGATGCAACTCGGGTACTTCCAGGTGATCGCGGAGCCGGTCTCGACCTGCGTCCAAGAGACTTTCGAGTTCGCGCCGAGCGCTTTCCCGCGCTTCGTGACGAAGTTGTAGATGCCGCCCTTGCCGTTCTTGTCCCCGGGATACCAGTTCTGGATCGTGGAGTACTTAATCTCCGCGTTGTCGAGGGCGATCAGCTCGACGACCGCGGCGTGGAGCTGGTTCGTGTCGCGGATCGGGGCCGTGCAGCCTTCGAGGTAGCTGACGTACGCGCCCTCGTCCGCGATGATGAGGGTGCGCTCGAACTGGCCTGTGTCCTGCGCGTTGATCCGGAAGTACGTAGAGAGTTCCATCGGGCACCGCACCCCTGGCGGGACGTAGGCGAACGAACCGTCGCTGAAGACGGCGCTGTTCAGGCCCGCGAAGAAGTTGTCGTTGAAGGGGACGACGGTACCCAGGTATTTCCGCACCAGGTCCGGGTGTTCCTGGACCGCCTCGGAGAACGAGCAGAAGATGATCCCGAGCTCCGCGAGCCGGGCCTTGAACGTCGTCGCGACGGAGACGCTGTCGAGGACCGCGTCGACCGCGACGCCGGCGAGGCGTTCCTGCTCTTGCAGCGGGATTCCGAGCTTCGCGTACAGGTTCCGGATCTCCGGATCGACGTCCTCGAGGCTGTTCACCGGCTTCTTCGGCTTCGGCGCGGCGTAATAGATGATGTTCTGGTAGTCGATCGGGGGATAGGTGACGTTCGACCACTTCGGCTCCTTCATCGTGAGCCAGTGACGGTACGCCCGGAGACGCCACTCGAGGAACCACTCGGGCTCGTTCTTCTTGCGCGAAATGAGCCGGACGATGTCCTCGTTGAGGCCCTTCGGCGCCTTGTCTTCATCGAGATCGGAGACGAAGCCGTACTTGTACTCCTGCTTCGCCATTTGCTCTTGGATTACGCTCTTGGAAACCATAGGCGGGCCTCCCGTTTTCGAGAAGCGGAAAGTAGACTATAACGTTGTTATATATATCTTTGGTCGTGCGTGCGGCGAATGACGCGCACCCTCTGCCGACGGCGCGATTCGCGGCGGAAGACTTAAGACGACGGCCCGCGTTCGAACGGGTCGAGACGCGATTCGTTTGATGGCCCCCCAGCAACTGCCGCTCACGGTCACGGACAGCGCAGTCCGGCGCATCCGCGTGTTGCGGCAGAAAGAGAACCAGCCGGCCGCCTCGCTCCGCCTGCGGATCATCGCGGGCGGGTGCAGCGGGATGCAGTACCGGATGGACCTCGCGGACGCCGCACGGTCGACGGACATCGTCGTCGCCGAGCAAGACGTCAAAGTGTTCGTCGACCCGAAGAGCCTGACGTACCTCCAAGGGTCGAAGCTCGAATGGGAGGAAGACCTGTTCGGCGGCCAGTTCAAGATCACAAATCCCAACGCGAAGCACTCCTGTTCGTGCGGCCTGAGCTTCACGATCTGAGGATGCGTCACAGCGCGTTTGCGAGCATCTCGGCGAGATCGACGATGCTCAAGCTCATGTTCCGTTGACGGGCTACGCCCTCGAAGTGCATCTCCGCGTGAGGGCACGTCGTCACGAGGGCCGTCGCGCCGGTGTCCTCCGCGGCATCGAGCCGGCGCTGGGCCACGCCTGCCGCTTGCTCCGGAAAGACCGCCGGAAAGCCCCCGCCGGCACCGGAGCACAACGCGTCTTCGTGGTGCGGGAGGATCTCGAGGACCTTCAGATCCCGAATGAACTTGAGGGCCTGCCTCGGAGGCTCGTAGACCTTCGCCACGCGGGACATGTGGCACGCGTCGTGGAACGCGATCTTCTGCGGGAGCGGCTTCGTGAAGGCGATCCGCTTCTCCCGGATCAGCTTCTCGACGTAGTGGGAGATGTGGAAGACGCTGTACGGCGGGTTGCCACCCCACTGCTTGTAATCCCGGGCGAAAGCGCGGTAGCATTCCGCGCACGCGGTGACGAGGACCTTCGCGCCGGTCTCTTCGACCGCGTTCACGTTGTGGGGCATGAGCTCCTTCTTCGTCGTTTCCTGGTACCCCATCCGGGCGAGGGGCGCGCCCGAGCACCATTCGTCCGAGCCGAGGATCTTGTACGGCACCCTCGCGGCGTTGAGGATCTTGACGACGGCCCGGGCGATCTGCTGTCGTTTGTAACTCGCGACACAGCCGACCCAGTAGAGCACCTCGGGGTTGGCCGACTGCACGGCCTCCGGCGGAATCCAAGCCCCCCGGGCCTCCGTCGGTTCGCCGAACAGGTTGTGCGTCTCCCGGACGTTCGCCAGGTACGGCTCGAGCTCCTTCCGCTCGTAGCCCGACTTGACCATCCACTCCTTGACGTCGTCCCACAGCTTGTCGAACGGAATATCCACCGGGCACACTTCCTCGCAGGCGCCGCAGCCGGTACACTCCCACGTGTTCCGCGCAAAATCCTCTCCGGGCTTCACCTGACGGCGCAGCAGGAGGTCCAACGGTCCGCGCATCTCGTACTGGCGGAGGGCGAAGACGCGACCGCGAGGCGAGGCGCCCTCCCAACCCGCCTCCTGATACGCCGGGCAGACGGGGACACAATAGCCGCACATCGTGCAGGCGTGGATATCTTCCTGAATGGGAGGCATCTTCGCGAGGCGCGCCATTCCATCCCACCGTTCAGGTCCGAAGTTCCCCGAGCTGCCGGTCCGCCTGGACCGCCTGTCCCTCTTCGTCCCGTGCCAGCTCCTCCAGGACGGCCTTCGCGCGGCCCGCTGTGTGAGCCGCGGACTCGCCAAACAGGGTCGCCGACTTGCGTCCCGCCTCCGCGGCGATCTCCCACGCCTTCGACAGGGAAATCTCCTTCTCAAACGCGTAGCGCGCGGCGCCGCAGTTTGGACACGTGTTCGGCATCGCCTTCGTTTCGGCAACGAAGCCGCACACGTAGCACTCGACCCTCGCGACGACGTTCATCGGATAGATGCCGGGCATCACGGCGGCGTCCCTCGCGCCCGACCCGGCCACGCCCTCGAGTCGCGCGAGCTGGTCTTTCTTGTGGCGGCCGAGTTCCTCGAAGGCAACCTTGACCCGCATCTCCGCGACCGCCACGTTGGCGAGGTCGTAGAACGTCAGCCCCTCAACGAGGGCCCCGAAAGCCCGTGCGAGGGCGTCCGATTCCTTCCCACCTTTGGAGGTCAAGTACCCGGCCACCCCCGGAAACGCTGCAGACCGCTGGATACGGGGGAGAGAATATCAAGATTTGGTACTATTGGAGGCGGGACCTCGATCGAGATCAGATGCCCCAGCCGAACTGCTTCTTCGCGGTCTCGGACATCATCTCGGGGGTCCACGGGGGATCCCAGACGATGTTCACCGTCGCCTCTTTGACCCCTTGAAGCTGCTCGAGTTTCCGCTTCACGTCCTGGTGGATGTACGCGGACGCCGGGCAGCCGGGAGCGGTGAGCGTCATCCGGACGTCGACCTTGCCTTCGTCCGGCTTGAGCTCGATGTGGTAGACGAGGCCGAGGTCGTAGATGTTGATCGGGATCTCGGGATCGTAGCACTTTCGGAGGACGCTGATCACGTCATCTTTGGTCGCCATGTTCCGAATCCTCGGATTCTTAGGAGGGCCGTCCGATATTAACGTTCCGCTTCCGGCGCGAGCGCCTTCCGGCCCGCGAATCCGGTGTCGAGCGTGTGCCACCATCCGATCGCGCGTTCGCCGCGCTGCCAGCACAGGTATCCGACCTCATTCCCGATCCGCGCCGGAAAATCCACGAGTCCGCGGTGGATGTCCTTCAGTTCACAGCCGAGGGCGTGCACCTCGTCCACGTCCGCCTGGACCGACCGTTCGAGGTCCGCCTGTTCCTGGAGGGATTCCGCGTACGCCTCGCGATCCTTCGCGGGCGCGGCCCCGAGTCCTTCGCCGTAGTACGCTTCCGCGTCCTCGATGAGTTCGCGGAGTTCCCGCAGTCGGGCGAGCTTCGGATCGAGTCGTAGGAAGCTCTCTTCGAGACGCGGAACCAGGGCGTTCGCCTCCGTTACGGTGAACATGCGCAACAGCGCGTCCGAGTGCAGGCGGAGATTGGTCGGGCTTCCCATCGGGCTCCTCGCGGTATCTATCGTTTACGAGGGACTTTACCCTTTGCCTACGTAAGGTGGTGGGCTTCCCGCACGGCGCGCGCCGCGGCGACCATGTTCCGCAGCTTCGCCTGGGCCTCCTCGACGCTCCGAGTCTTGAGGCCACAATCCGGGTCGATGTACAGCTTCTCCGGCTCAAAGATGGTCAGGGCCTTCTCGATGCGCTCGCGGATCAGGGACTCCGGCTCAACGACATGGCTATGGACGTCGACCACGCCGAATGCGATCTCCTTCTTCAGCGGCTCGCGCTTGAAGCGATCCAGCAGGTCCAGGCCAGAGTTGGACATCTCGAGGTCGAGCTGGTCCACCGGCAGCTTGTTGAAGAACTCAAAGATCTCGTTGTAGTTCCCGTAGCAGGTGTGGAGGATCGTCTTCGCCCGCAGGCCCTTCGTCACGGTGCCGACCGCCTTGACCAGCAGCGGCAACTCATCGAGGCGCGTCGAGAGCGCGGGCTCGTCGACTTGGACGATCTTCGCTCCCGCGGCTTCGAGGCTGAGCGCTTCCTGATGCAGCAGCTTCGCGAACGCGAGGCACGCCTCCTCCCGCGACCCGTAGAACTCGTCGAACGACCAGTCCATCATCGTGTACGGTCCCGTGATCATGCCCTTCACAGGGCGCTTCGTGCGCGCCTGAGCGAACTTGAACCAGTCCACGCTGATCGGACCCTTCCGGCGGAGCTCGTCGACGATGATTGGCTTCTTGTAGTACCGGTTGCCGTAGGAGCGGACGAGGCCGGAAATCTCCGTTCCGTCGATGTTCTCGGCGAAGTACGTGGCCATGTCGCCTCGGTACTGTTCGCCGTCCACCGGGATGTCGATTCCGATCTCTTCCTGGAAGTGGATCCACTCCGCGGTCGCCTTCTCCTCGAGGGCCCGTAGGCCTTCTTCCGACAACTCACCCTTGGAGGCCTTCGTCCGTGCACGCAGAAGGTATTCGGGCTTCGGGAACGAACCGACGCTCGTCGTCAGGAGGCCGGTCATGCGGCGACCCCCACCTTCCTCGCGGCCGCCGACAAGATCCGGAGCTTCTCCCGCGCCCGCTCGCGGGGAAGGAACTCGAGGCCGTTCGAGGGCGACAGGAACGACGTTTTCAGATTGATCCGGTCTTTCAGACCCAGGACCTTCTTGGCGACTTCGGCCGGATCCTCTTTCTTCGTATTGCGGGCGTCCACGAGACCGAGGACGAGCGGTTTCTTCGAGCCGTGTTTTGCAATCGCAGACCATGTCGCGGATCCCTGGACCAAGTCGAGACCGATCGCGTCCACGGGCGTCTCGACGAGTTCCTCGAAGATTTTCGAGACCTCCCCAAAATACGTGAAGAGGGTCAGGACAGCGGCCCCCTTGCGGGAGCGAATGCGCTCGAGACCCTCGACTGCGAGGGGGAGGTCCTCCGGATGTCGAGTGAGAATCGGCTCGTCAATCTGGATGTGGGCTGCGCCTGCGCGGGCAAGGGCGGAAACTTCCTCTCCGAGGGCGTTCGCGAGGTCGACGGCAAGGGGCTTCTTCTTGCGGTAGTGCTTGTCAAGGGCGAGCGATGCAAGGGTCAGCGGTCCCGTGAGGACCGCTTTCACCGGCGCCTTCGAATTCGCCTGCGCGAACTTCCATTCGTCCACGAGGATGGGCTCCTTCCACGCAATCGCACCGTGGACCACCGGCTGGCGGTAATACGTGTTCGTGTCGAAATACCGCGCGAGGCCATTGACCTCGACAGAGGCGAGGCGGCGGGCGATGTGGCTCTGGCTGTCGTACCAAGAGATCTGGCCATCCGCCACGAGGTCAATTCCGCCATCGTTCTGTTCCCGCAGGACCGCCTTGACGACCTCTCGCTCGGCGACTCCGAGCTCGGCGGCGCTGATCTCTCCCTTGTCGAATCGAGCAATCGCCCGCCGCAAGGACTGCTCTTCGAATGTGTCGCCAATGCGCGGATAATTCCCGACGACCGTGGTTCGGACCAAGTGGAGCCCTCCGGGCAATGAAGACGGAGATGGATAATGGGAATAGTATAAAAGGTCTACAATTCCGATACGAATAATCGCGACCGACGCTCGTGCGTTACTTTTCGACCTGCTCTTCGAGCAGCTTGACCTCGCCCTGGAGGTTGATGTGGTAGAACCCTTCCAGATCCTTGTAGCCGATCTCCTCCATGTGGAGGCAGTCGACCGGACAGACGTCGACGCATTGCTGGCAGCCGATGCACTTCGTGTAGTCGAATTCCGGGATCACGATCGGCTTGCCCTTCCGATCGTTCGGACCGTCGAGCATGTCGATGCATCGGGTCGGACACTCGCGCTCGCACTTGCGGCAGCCGATGCAGACATCCACCTCGAGGATCGGATGCTCGCCGATGCGGTTGATCAATACGATCTCCTTGTCCGAATTCTCTTTCGGCATCCGGAGCTCGTCCGCGCGGTAGTATAGGTCCTCTCGCGCATAGTCGGCGAGTTCGAATTCCTGCGTGAAGTTCCACGCGTCCGTCGGGCAGTACTCCATGCAGTTCCCGCAGAACAGGCAATGCCCGACATCGACCGCGGGCCTCCGGATGATCTTCTTCATCTCATCGAGTTGCGCCCGGCTGGGGTGAAGATACTCCGACGTCGGCTCGACTTCGTAGAACTCGAAGTAGATGCATTCGTTCGGACAGACTTTCGCGCAGAGCTCGCAGCCGATGCACTTGAACCAGTCGATGCTGTGCTGCCCTCGAAACGCCACGGGGAGCTCGACCTTCTGGTACGGATAGAGATGCGTGACGGGCTTGCGCCCACCGGGGACGAGGCGGTTGATCCCCGGCATGGTGACTAACGCCTGCTTGATCGTCGCGAGGAGCGGTCGGACGGTGCCCCCGATCGTGCCGACTTTGGGGCCGGCCTTAGCTTCGGACTTGCGGGACTTCATACGTGTACTCGCCCTTCTGCATGTCCATCAGCTGGCCCTCGCGCGCGCTGACGAGGCGCCCCTTCTTCGTCCGCACCCAGCCGGTCCGTTCCGCTTTGATCTTCGCGCTGAGCTTCAGGAAGCCGTCGATCAGGGCTTCCGGCCGCACGGGACAGCCGGGGATGAAGATGTCTGTCGGGACGAACGTGTAGGAGCCTTTGACCACCGAGTAGGAGTCGTAGTAAGGACCGCCGCAGATCGTACACTCGCCCATCGCGATGACCCATTTGGGTTCCGCCATCTGCTCGTACAGGCGGCGCACCGCGGGACGGAGCTTGAGCGAAATCGGACCGTTCAGGAGGAGCACATCGCATTGCCGCGGGGACGAGCGGTAGATGACCCCGAATCGCTCGATATCGTATCGAGGATCCGAAGTCGCCGCCATCTCGATCGCGCAGCACATGATTCCGAAGTGCAACGGCCACGTGGAGTTCCGCTTCGCCCAGTTGAAGAACTCGCCGACGAGACCCGCCTTCAGCCGCTCGAGAATGGCCCCGCCGGGCCCGCGTTTGATCGGGGCGTCAATGTTCTCCTCGACCCACTGGACGAAATCCTTCGAGCGGAGGCCAACGATGTTCGCCTGCTCCGCACGCTGGATCATTCGATCTGGACCCCCGAGGTGCGGCCCGCGACCCGCTCCCGGAGCGCTCGAATATCGGGGTCGCTCTTAACCCTTCCTTCGCCGCTTCGCATCCCCGATACTCTCCGGGCAGCGACCTCTGGTCGCACCTCGATGAAACGAACTCCCCGGTCGGCTTAAAGCTTCGGCACCTATCACATCGGAACGCGAGATTCGAGCCCGCCCCAGGTGGTCCACCACGGGTCCGATGAGAACATAACGCCGGGATTCAGGAGCCCGCGCGGGTCGAGCGCCTCTTTGACCCGTCGCATGACGCCGTATACCTCGGCGCCCCAGACGCGCGGCAGCGTCTCCGCGCGAATCCGTCCAATCCCGTGTTCGCCCGATGGCGCGCCGCGAAAACGGTCGAGCAGCGTGCGGTCGAACTCCTCTCGCAGCGCCCGCATGCGCTCGAAGTCTTGCGGATCCGTCGGATCGAACAACGGGCGATAGTGCGTGTTCCCATCTCCGATGTGGCCGTAGATGCCCGCGATCGTCCCGTGACGCCGTGCGAGGTCCGCGAGGAAGGCGATGAACTCCGGCACCCGGTCGCGCGGGACGATCGGATCCTCCACGAAGCCCCACGCCCTGCGCGGCCCGGGCCGCTGGATGATTGTCGGGAAGACGGATCTGCGAACTCTCCAAAGAGTCGATTGACGCACCGGATCGGACGCGACCTCGGCGTCCCGGCTCAACCGATAGCGAGTCGCGACGCGCCGGACCACGGCGTCCGCGATCGCATCGAGATCGCCCTCGTCGAACTCGACGAGCAGCATCGCCTTCGCCGTGCGCGGAATGCCAAGCACCTCCCGGTCCAGGAGGGCGAGCGAGTCTCCGTCTACGGCCTCCATCGCGCTCGGAGCCCACGTCAGGATGTCGGCGACCGCCGGGCCGAGGTCCTCGAATCGGTCCAGGTAGAGGAGCAGGGTGACCCGACGAGGGGGGATGGGGAGGACGCGCAAGGTGACTTCCGTCACGAGCGCGAGGGTGCCTTCGCTCCCGACGAACAGGGACGCGAGGGGAAAGACGCCGCGGGCGAACGACTCCACGAGGCCGATGAGCTCGTATCCGCACGAATGCTTCCGGATGGGGCGACGACTCGAGAGAATCGCGTCCTGGTGAGCCTCGATCTCCTTCCTCACCTGCTCCAGCCCGTTCGCGCGGCCGACGATCTCCCGCCATTCCGCGCCGTCCAAGGGGACCTCATGCGCGTGTACCGGCGTGCCGTCGGCCAGAAGGACCTTCAGGCCCAGGACGTGATCCCTCGTCTGGCCGTACTTCACGCTGCGATATCCGGAGGCGTTGTGCCCGACCATGCCGCCAATCCGGCACAGATCTTGGCTTCCGGGGTCGGGAGCGAATCGCATTCCGCGCTCCGCGAGATACGCGTTCAACTCGGCGAGGAGGATGCCGGGCTCGACGCGCACGAACCGGCGCTCCGGATCGAAACCGAGGATGCGGTTGAATCGGGTCGTGTCCAGGACCACACCGGGACCAATCGCGGCGCCGGACAGAGACGTACCGGATGCCCGCGGGGTGATCGGGACCTCGAGCTCGCGGCATACCTGCAGGACCGCGCGGACGTCGTCCTCGGCTTCGGCGAACGCGACGGCTCGCGGCTGGACCGCGCACGGGCTCGCATCGGTGGAGTAGGTCCGAAGGATCGAATCGTCGGTGCGGACCTTCTCCGCGCCGATCGCGTGTTCCAAGGCTCGCCGAAGGGTCGCATCGTCCGCAGAGCCTGTCATCCGAACGGCCCATCAACGCCGGCGACTCACTTGCCCTTTTCGCACGAACGTGTCACCGACGGCGGGAACAACGTTTATGTCGCGCACCGCCTTCGACGGTTCGCGTGCCCATCAATCAGGATCGCCTGCGGAAGATGACGGACCATGGGCTGACGGAGTACCAGGCCCGCGTGTACCTCACGTTGTTGGACCTGGGGTCGGCGACCGCCAGCCAGATCTCACCGCTGTCCAAGGTCCCGCGGACGCGGATCTACGCGACGATGCAACAGCTCCATGAGAAGGGGCTCGTACAGATCTTGCCCGAGACACCGCTCCGGTACAAGGCCGTGCCGTTCGCAACCTACCTGCATGCCCTGGCGGACGACATGCGCTCCCGGGCCAAGCAGATTGACACGGGATTGGACACCCTCGCACGCGAGTTCGCGATCAACCCTCAGCAGGAGCCGGAATCGCGCGGACGGTTCGAGGCGATTTACGGCCGCAAGAACGTCCGAGAGCGACTCCTGAAGATGTACGACGGCGCGACGCGAGAGGTGATCGGCATCGGGACGACGAAGAGCCCGGGGCGAATCCTCGGCGCGTTCATGCCCGACCTCGTCGACAAAGCGAAGCAGGGGGTCCGTCTGAAATACGCTTTCTGCTTCACCCCGGAGAACCGCGAGGATGTGCGCGCCCTCCTGAAACACGCGGAGGTCCGCCACATCGACTTCATGATGCCCGTCTACATGCACGTCTTCGACGGCAAAGAGTTCCTGATGAGCCATCCAATCCCAGATGACGATTCATCGTACCGCGGCGACGACATCGCAATCTGGACCGACGATCTGGCGATCGCGGATGCGATGTCCGAGATGGCGGAGCGGATCTGGGAGATGGGGACGCCCGCGGCAAATCTTCTCGAGGAAGACCGCGGAGCGAAACGCGTCGAGGTCACTCGGCCTTGAACGTGAGGCGCTGCATGAGCCGCGTCAGGTCCGTCCTCGGCTCGCCGTTCGGGCCCGCGATCGGCTGGAGGGCGGGCGGGTGGTCCATGTACGTGGGCACGCGCTGCGCGATGCGCTCCTCGAACGTCGGCACGTGCTCGTTCTTGTAGAACACGCCGATCGGGATGCGGTCTCCCCATTCGAGGGCCTTCTCCAGCGCCTGCGTGGTCTTCTTCTCGACTTCGGACGGATCGTGGACCACCGGGTCGTAGCCTTGGTCCTCGAGCTTGTAGACGCGGGGCAACGGTCGACCGCTCGCCGGATCCTTCCGATCCTCGCCCCCGTACCACTCCTTCGTGTTCAGGTCGTTGTACGTCGGGCAGGGCTGCAGGACATCGAGGAAGGCGTATCCTTTGTGCTCGATCCCCGCCTTGATCGTCGCGACGAGGTGCTTGATATCGTATGAGTAGCCACGGCCGACCCATGTCGCACCGGCCGCGAGGGCCAGCCAGATCGGGTTGACGGCCTCGTTGATGTTCGGATGGGCCAAGGATTTCGTTTGGACGCCGAGCTTGAGGGTCGGCGCGGCCTGTCCCTTCGTGAGCCCGTAGACGCCGTTGTCGTAGATGATGTACAACATGTCCAGGTTCCGCCGGCCGGCGTTCACGAAGTGTCCGCCGCCGATTCCAAGCCCGTCGCCGTCGCCGCTGAGGCAGAGCACCTTGAGCTGGGGATTCGCCAGCTTCACTCCGGTCGCATAGGGGAGCGCCCGGCCATGCAACGTGTGAATCCCGTACGTCTTCACGTAGTGGACGGTCTTCGCGGAACACCCGATCCCTGAGACGATCGTCACCCGGTGGGGCTCCATCTTCAGCTCGGCGAGCGCCATCTGGATCGTCCGGAGGATGCCGAAATCCCCGCACCCGGGGCACCAATCGTTGTGGACGTCGGTCGCAAAGTCGGAGGGCTTCAGGATCTGTTCAAGAGCCACGGGTCAACACCGTCCTCTTCGCCGCCTTCCCGCGGACGACGGCCTGGATCGCGTCGTACAGCTCCGTGTTCGACATCGGGCGGCCGTTGTACTTCAGGATGCAGTGGGTCATCTCGACGCCGGTCTGCTCCCGGACGATTCCGGCGAGCTGCGCCCCGAAGTTCATCTCGATCCCGATCCGGCGTTTCGCTTTCGCGAGGTACGGGAGGATCTCCGCGGTCGGGAACGGGTTGATCAGGCGAACATGGAGGTAGCCGACCTTCGCGCCTTCGGCCCAGAGTCGGTCCAGTGCGTCCAGGAGTGCGCCCTTCGTCGATCCCCAGCTCACGATGACCGTGGGCGCGTCCTTCGGACCGAAGTACCGCAACTTGACGTCGCGCGGGATTTCCTTCGCGGCGAGGTCGAGTTTGGCGAACCGCTTCTCCATCATCGCGTCCCGCACCATCGGGTCCTCCGTGATGTGTCCCCGCTCCTCGTGCTCGTCGCCGGTGTTCCAGAAGATTGTCCCCTCCTGACCCAAGAACGCACGGGGCGAGACGGGACCGTTGCTCAGGTCGAACCGCTTGTACGGATTGTCTTTGGAGTAACCGTTGTTCTCGAGGGCGAGGGCGCCCCGGTCGATCCGGAGATCGGAGAGGTCCGGAACCGGCGTCGTGGCGTAGCTGTTCGCGAGCGCCTTGTCGACGAGGTGGATGACCGGCATCTGGTACCGGTCCGCGTAGTTGAAGGCCAACAGCCCGTCCCGGATACACTCCTCGAAGTCCCCCGAGGCGAGGAGAATCCGCGGGCTCTCGCCATGGCCCGCGTGGAGCGCGAACCGAAGGTCGCCTTGCTCATGGCGGGTCGGCATCCCAGTACTCGGGCCGGCGCGCTGGTACAGCGTGATCACGATCGGTACTTCGTTGATCGAGGCCCAGCCGATCCCCTCCATCATCAGACAAAACCCAGGTCCGGATGTCGCCGTCGCGGAGCGAGCCCCGGTCAGCGCGGCGCCTGTCGCCATGGTGATGGCGGCGATCTCGTCCTCGGTCTGGACGACGAGGATAGAGGCGGCTCCCTCCTTCGCCGATCCGGCATCGCGGGCATCGGGGCTGAGCCCATGGCCATTCAGGTCGAGCACCTCGTTCTCCTCGAGGAACTCACTCTCGTCCGACGCCGGGGTGATGGGGTAGTACGTCTGGAATCGCATCCCGCCGTACAGCTTCCCGAGGGCGGTCGCCTGGCTGCCGGTGAGGAAGAGCCGCGACTCCTGCCGCGGGAGTTTCTCGAGGCGGTACGGGAACTCCGGAACGAGGGCCTTCGCGATATCGTACGCCTTCCGCGCGCCCGCCGCGTTCATGTTCACGACCTTCGCCTTCGCACGGAACACGTCCTCTAGGGCGAGCCGCATCATTTCGAAGTCGAACCCGAGGATCCCGAAGGAAGCGCCGACCGCGAGCATGTTCACGACGCGGGAGATCTTGCTCAGCTGGTCGATCTGGAACTCGTCCGCGACTTGTTCGAGGAGGTCCTTGAATGGAATCGGCACGAGGCTCACGCCGCGTTGCTTCGAGGCGGCGAGCACGTCGTCGAGCGTCTCCCCGACCCCGCGGGAGATCAAGTACGTCTTCAGGTCGGCAGCGAGCCGCGTCTCGATCGTCGGGATGTCCGAGAGGCGCGTCTTTCCGAGCGACGGATCGTAGATGATCGCGCCATCGTCGGTGACCTCGCGGGCGTGCCGGAACAGGGTCTCCGCCTCGAACGTCGCGAGTACGTTGACGTCGTCGATGTGCGACCGGACGAGATTGGAGTGAGCGCGGAGGGCGAAGTAGGAGTGCTCGCCCATGATGTTTGAATAGAATTCGCGCTTCCCGAAGATGTGCAGGCCGCCGGCGGCGCAGGCGCGCGCGAAGACGTTCGCGGACGAGTCGACGCCGCTCCCCTGCGGACCTCCGATCATCCAGGAGAGGTCGTTTGCCTTCGCCGCAGAGGAACTCATCGGATCACGCTGCCCTCACGCCCAAAGGCGGGAGCCTTCTTGGGAGTTTTCCAATTCCCCATTCGTCGGGAGGGACACGCCGGACGTCCGGCCCTCCACCCCGTCGATGGCTCCGCGTGGTCCGAACACGAAGTGAGGGACGCAAGAGCACCTTATCAAACCTTTCCTCCAGATTCCGCGGGACAGAACTCGTTCGCGGCATTTCCTACGGAGGACCTTGCGACGACGGGCCGATTTTCGGCGCGCGACCCCGGGGCAGGACGAGCTGCTGCATGAAGCCCTCCATGAACTGGAAGCGGTTGCGGAGCGTCACTTCGCTGACGCCCGCGACCTTCGCGATCGCCTTCTGCGGCCGGCGCTCCCCGCACGACAGGGACGCGAGGTAAATCGCGGCCGCCGCGGTCCCCGAGGGGGACAGGGACATCGAGCTGTCGATCTTCTCGAGTTCTTTGAGGATCTTTTGGGCCTCGGCCTCGACGGTGTTCGACAGGCCGAGCCGCGAGCAGAACCGGCTCACGTAGTTCGTCGGCCGGGAGGGCGGGACGCGCAACGTCAGGGTTCGCAGGAGGGCGCCGTACGCTTTGCCGATCGTCTTCTTCCGGACGCCCGTCACCTGTTGCAGCTCATCCAGGGTCCTCGGGACGCCGTCGATTCGACACGCGGCGTACACGGCGGCGGCGACGATCGCCTCGATGGACCGACCGCGGACGAGGCCCTTCTCGAGCGCCTTCTTACAGATGAATCCCGCTTCGTCCTTCACTGGACGGGGCAGGCCCATCAGAGACGCAACGCGGTCGAGCGACCGGATCGTCTCAGGCAGGCTGCGCTCTCCCGGACGCGAATGGCCGGAGTGACGCTGGAGTTTGCGCATCCGGTAGAACTTCTCGCGCTCGCGAAGCGGGATCGTGTTGCCGCGGGCGTCCTTGTTCGCGAGGGGAATCACGGTCGTGAGTCCGGATGCGCCGGCGACGTAGCTGCGCGGAGCCCCGGTGCGAGCGAGGCGATCATTTTCTTCGACCGAATAGGCCGACCACTCGGGACCTTCATCGATCGCTCCCTCGCTGATCACGAGGCCGCACGAATCGCAGACAAGCTCGCCGCGCGCGTAGTCGCGCACGAGGTGCTCGCTCCCGCATTCAGGGCAGACCCGGTCCTCTTCTACGACCGGTTCCGCCGGCGTACTGCTCGGCATGACCAACCTTCCGGTGGGCTTCTGCTCTCAGGACTCAACTGCGTTAATATAACGTGCTTATATTATACCTTGTCATCGCTCGCAGTAACAACTCTAAGAGGTACCTCCAAAGAGGGAGTGGCCAGACCCTCCCAGGACGAAGGACGTCCTAACGTCCGGTGACGCTCGGCCATCGATGCGTCCGAGCTCTGATCGCACCCCTGGAAAGGGATGCCGGCGGGGGCCGCGCCGGCGGATAGCGTTTCGTATCGGGATGGCCCGAGCCGTTCGTATGTACGAATTCATTGGCAATATTAATGCCCCCCGGGCTCTGTCGGCACGGCGGCGCATTCGAATGACGGAGTTCCGCGTCGAGAAAGACTTCCTGGGGGAGGTCAAAGTCCCAAAAGACGCATACTGGGGGGTCCAAACTCAACGAGCGATCGAAAACTTCCCGATCAGCGGAATCCGCTTCGGCCGGCGGTTCATCTACGCTCTCGGCCTGATCAAGATGGCGTGCGCCCAGACGAACATGGAACTCGGCTTGCTCGACAACAAGGTAGGCAAGGCGATCGTCCAAGCGTGCCAAGAGGTGATGGACGGGAAACTGGACGCGCAGTTCCCCCTAGACATCTTCCAGACCGGTAGCGGGACCTCGACGAACATGAATGCGAACGAGGTGATCGAGAACCGCGCGAACGAGATCCTGGGCCATCCGCTGGGGGAGAAGGGCCCCGTCCATCCGAATGATCACGTGAACATGGGCCAGTCCTCGAACGACGTCATCCCGACGGCGATCCACGTCGCCGCCTTGCTGGAAATCGACCAGAGCCTGTTGCCGGCCCTGCGTGAGCTGGAGGACAGCCTCGCGAAGAAGGCAAAGGAATTCGATCCGATCGTCAAGGCCGGACGGACCCACCTGATGGATGCCACGCCCATCCGACTGGGCCAAGAGTTTTCCGGATACCAGTCTCAAATCGACCACGGAATCCGCCGTGTGTCCGCCTCGAGGGCCGCTCTGGCGGAACTCGCGATCGGCGGTACCGCCGTCGGCACGGGCATTAACGCGCACCCTGACCTCCCGGGACGCGTCGTCGAAAAGGTCAGCGCCGCGACCAACACGAAGTTCCGGGTCGCGGAGAACCATTTCGAGGCCCAGGCGGCCCGAGATGCGCTCGTCGAAGCGAGCGGCGCGATCCGCACCGTCGCGATTTCGATGATGAAAATCGCGAACGACTTGCGGTGGCTCGGATCCGGACCGCACACGGGCCTGCGCGAGCTGAACCTCCCCGCGGTCCAGCCCGGCTCCTCGATCATGCCGGGAAAGGTCAACCCGGTGATTCCCGAGGCCGTCATGCAGGTCGGCGTCACGGTCATCGGCAATGACGTGGCGATCGCGGTCGCGAACACCCATTCCAACCTCGATCTCTCGACGATGATGCCCGTCATGTCGCAACGGATCCAGCAGAACATCGAACTCCTCGCGAACGTCGCCCGGGTCTTCGCGCACAAATGCATCGATGGGATCACCGCGAACGTGGACGTCCTCCAGCGCTACGCGGAATCGAGCCCCGCAATCGCGACAAAACTGAACCCGATCATCGGCTACGAGAGAGCCGCAGAGATTGCAAAGGAGGCGGGCCTGACCGGGAAGACGGTCAAGCAGCTCGTGATCGAGAAGGGCATCCTGAGCGCCGAGGAAGCGGAGAAGGTCCTCGACCCGCGACACCTGACGAGCCCGAGCAAAGACATGCTCGGGGGAGGAGGGGGCTAGGCTGCGCCGATGCCCGTCGGTTCGTCGACGAAGCCGCTGGCGGAGAAACTCGGGATCAAAGAGGGCTTCGCCGTGGTCGTCATCCATCCGCCGAAAGACTACAAGCGGCTCCTGGGTCGACTTCCAGAGCCCGTGACATTCCGCAAGCGGTTGGAGGGCCGCGTGGATATGATCCACGCATTCGTTCGGACTCGTGCGGTCTTGGAAGCGCGGTTCCTGGCTTGGAAAGAGGCTCTCGCGCGAGATGGAAGCCTCTGGATCTCTTGGCCGAAGCAGAAGGCCGAGGTCCCGACCGATCTGACCGCGGATGTCGTACGCGCCGTCGCCTTGGCCCACGGCCTCGTCGACGTGAAGGTCTGTTCCGTGGATGAAACGTGGTCCGGACTGAAACTCGTATACCGCACGAAGGACCGCGGGTGAGGTCGGCCGCAAAGGACATGCCTTTGGAGCTCGCTCACGAAGGTGGCCCCGAGCGGGCTGGGAGCGGAAACTTGTGTCGTATCGTCGTGTGAAAGACCCGACCGAGGTCGTCGTCATCTTTAAGACCCACCTGCGCGACGGAGCGGATGCGGGAGCGTACCGGAAGACATCCCAGCGCATGCACGAGCTCGTCGAGCAGATTCCAGGATTCATCTCAATCAAGGCTTACACCGGCGAGGACGGGGAGGAGATCGATCTCGTCCGTTTCGCGAACGAGGATGCCTTGAAGGCTTGGAAAGAGCAGCCGGAACATCTCGAAGCTCAGCGCCGCGGCCGGGAGGAGTTCTACGATCGCTATTCCGTCCAGGCCTGCAAGGTGGTACGCGACTACGAGTTCCGGATCGACGGACTCGAGTAGGGACTTCGAAAGCCCACGCGGACCGAGACAAGACGCAAGGTCTTTCATCGCGATGAGCCATGCGCCGTCCAAGGGAGGTGGTATGAACGCGACATGACACGACGGAGCCCCTCCCGGGCGAGGCTTAGGCCGTTCCGTCTCGACGATGCCGCGGACCTGTGCCGTATCTATGCCTTGTTCTTCGTGGACAACGCAGTGAAGTATGGCAAGGGCCGCATCATCGTTGCAGAGGCGGGCCGCCATGCGGTCGGGTTTGTGATGTGGGGTCCGGCGTTCGAGCCCGCGTGGTTCGACCCCGGTGTGGCGCTTTGGGCGGAGCTCGACGAACTCCATGTCCATCCGGACTACCAAGGTCAGGGCATTGGGACGCGTCTCGTACGAGCGGCGGTCCAGCAGGCGCGCGCGGCTGGGTTCGCCGTGATGTACTTGATCGTCGAGGGCTCGAACGCCTCCGCCCGGCGAGTATACGAGAAGAACGGCTTCCGAGAACACAATCGAATCGTGCGGTACAAGATCGAGCTTTGAGCCTCAAGTTCTCTCGATTCGAGGCCGGTCGTCTTACACCAGCTTGAGCGCTCCTTCGTTCAGGAGCCGACAAGCTTCTGTGTGTCAATCTGCGCCCGTTGCAAACGCCCCGAGTAGTCGACGTAGACCGTCTTCCAGTACGTGAACTCCTCGAGCGCCGTGGTCCCCGCTTCCCGAGTATCGGTTGGACCCGTCTCCTTGGTGCCACCGAACGGCAGCTGGACCTCGGCCCCGATTGTCGGCGCGTTCACGTACGTGATCCCGGCCTCGAGCTCGTGCATCGCGCGGAACGCCCACCGAAGGTCGTTCGTGTA
>Ga0137415_10000358_pt1 | contig 43038 bp, 38 predicted proteins | sample CZODoug3_1_1_16f_FD_183082 | JGI IMG/M metagenome (GOLD analysis project Ga0137415, IMG submission 183082) | Vadose zone soil fungal communities from Angelo Coast Range Reserve, California, USA - CZODoug3_1_1_16fungal (Hybrid Assembly) | ecosystem: Environmental > Terrestrial > Soil > Vadose...
CAAAACCCGCGTGCTGACCTGCCGCATCGCCCACATCCTCAGCCAGGGCCGCGCGCGTCCCGGCGAAATCCTCTCGGTCACCTTCACCAACAAGGCGGCGCGCGAGATGAAACTGCGGCTCGGGCACATGCTGGGCCAGGCCGTCGAAGGCATGCCGTGGCTCGGCACCTTCCACTCGATCGGCGGGCGCATCCTGCGCAGCCATGCCGAGATGGCGCAGTTGAAATCCAATTTCACCGTGCTCGACGTCGACGATCAGATCCGGCTGTTGAAGCAGCTCCTGCAGGCCGAGAACATCGACGACAAGCGCTGGCCCGCGCGCATGCTGGCCGGCCTGATCGACGGCTGGAAGAACCGCGGCCTTGCGCCGTCGCAGGTGCCGGCCGGCGAGGCCGCCGTGTTCGGCAACGGCAAGGGCGGCAAGCTTTATGCGAGCTACCAGGAGCGGCTGAAGATCCTCAACGCCGCCGATTTCGGCGATCTCCTGCTGGAGAACATCCGGATCTTCCGCGAGCACCCCGACGTGCTCCGGCAATTCCAGCAGCGCTTCAAGTTCATCCTGGTGGACGAATATCAGGACACCAATGTCGCGCAATATCTGTGGCTGCGGCTGTTGTCGCAGGCGCCGTCGTCTGCCTCCACCTCGCCCCGCTTGCGGGGAGAGCATAGTCGGCCTCCGGCCGACGTTCTCGAAGAACGCCATGGCGAAGCCACGGCTACGTTGCGAAGCAATCCGGGTGAGGGGGACTCTCCACAGACCGCGCTCGCGGAAAGTCCCCCTCACCCCAACCCTCTCGCCGCAAGCGGGGAGAGGGAGCAGAGCACGCATTCCGGAACGCAACCGGCCCCCGCCCTCAAGAACATCTGCTGCGTCGGCGACGACGACCAGTCGATCTATGGCTGGCGCGGCGCGGAGGTCGACAACATCCTGCGCTTCGAGCACGATTTCCCCGGCGCCAAGGTGATCCGGCTGGAACGCAACTACCGCTCCACCGGCCACATCCTCTCCGCCGCGTCCTATCTGATCGCGCATAATGAAGGCCGGCTCGGCAAGACGCTGCGCACCGAGGATATCGACGGCGAAAAGGTCACCGTCACCGGCGCCTGGGATTCCGAAGAGGAAGCCCGCGGCATCGGCGAAGAGATCGAGGAGTTGCAGCGCGCCGGCGAAAAGCTCAACGAGATCGCGATCCTGGTGCGGGCGTCCTACCAGATGCGCGAGATCGAAGACCGCTTCGTCACGCTGGGCCTGCCCTATCGCGTGATCGGCGGTCCGAGGTTCTATGAGCGCGCGGAAATCCGCGACGCGCTGGCCTATCTGCGCGTCATCAACTCACCGGCCGACGATCTCGCCTTCGAGCGCATCGTCAATGTGCCCAAGCGCGGGCTCGGCGACGCCACCGTGCAGATGCTGCATGACCATGCCCGCAAGCGACGGATACCTCTGTTCGAGGCGGCGTGCGCGGTGGTCGAGACCGACGAATTGAAGCCGAAGGCACGCGGGTCCTTGCGCGATCTCGTGCTGCAGTTCGACCGCTGGCGCGCCCAGCGCGAGGTGATCTCGCACACGGAATTGGCCGAAATCGTGCTCGACGAGAGCGGCTACACCGAGATGTGGCAGAAGGACCGCTCGGCGGACGCCGCCGGCCGGCTCGAAAACCTTAAAGAGCTGGTGCGTTCGATGGAGGAATTCGAGAACCTGCAGGGCTTTCTCGAACATATCGCGCTGGTGATGGACCGCGACGGCGGCGGCGAGGACGACGCAGTCTCGCTGATGACGCTGCATTCGGCCAAGGGATTGGAATTCGACAACGTGTTCCTGCCCGGTTGGGAGGAAGGCCTGCTTCCGAGCCAGCGCACGCTCGATGAACAGGGCCGCGCCGGGCTGGAGGAAGAGCGCCGGCTTGCCCATGTCGGGCTGACCCGGGCGCGCCGCCGCGCCAAGCTTTATTTCGCCACCAATCGGCGCATTCACGGCACTTGGACCACCACGATCCCCTCGCGCTTTCTCGACGAATTGCCGTCAGCCAGCGTCGAGATCACGGAATCCAAGGGCGGCGCCGGCTGGGGCGGCACCGGCGGCTATGGCCCCTCGCGCTTCGACAATGTGGAATCCTTCGGCTCGAGCTACACCACCCCGGGCTGGCAGCGCGCCCAGGCCAACCGCGCCCGCAACCAGAACCGCAATGGGCCCGACAGGGGCGCGTTCGAGGAAAACCAGTCGCCATTTTCAGGCTCGCGCAGCGATGCCTCAGGTTCGCGCAGCGATGCCTCAGGCTCGCGCAGCGATGCCTCGTCACGCGGCGACACCGGCGGCTTCTCCCGCACCAAGCGCGGGCCGATGGTGATCGAAGGCGAACTGGTCGCGAAATCCACCGGCACCATTTCGGAATTCTCGCTCGACGACCGCGTCTTTCACCAGAAATTCGGCTACGGCAACGTCGTGAAGGTCGACGGCAACAAGCTCACCATCGCGTTCGAGAAGGCCGGCGAGAAGAAGGTGGTCGATAGTTTCGTGGAGCGGGCGTAAGTTCTGCTCGATCCGGTCTGCAGGCCGGCTGGGACAAGGATTAGGAGTTCGCGATGCCGCATTACATCGCATTGATCCATAAAGACTCAGACAGTTGCTACGGCGTGTCATTCCCCGATATTCCCGGTGTGTTTACGGCCGGCGACACTGTTGACGAAGCCATGCAACAGGCGCGCGAAGTCCTGCAATTTGCTGCGGAGGACTGGATTAATCCTGACGGCTCGACCGGCTTCAAAGCTCCAAGCACCATCGACGAATTGCGTAATAACCCCGAATTTCTTGAAGACGCAAAAGAGGCTGTAGTGGCGTTCGTCGAATATCCTGCTCGCGCCCACGCAGCGGAATAACTGCCTCGTTATCGCGTTTGAGAAAGCCGGATGCGCGCGATTTCAAATCTTCAATACCTTGCGCAAATGTTCGACGCTGACGCCCAGTTGTTGTAGCCTCGCCAGATCGTCGAACATGCACCACTGCTCGACAATGCGGTCGTCAGCGATCCTGAAGATCGAAATCTCCTGTATCTCAATACGTCGCCCCGTCGGCTCGATGCCCCAGAACGTGCCCTTGTGCGTTCCGGTGGAAACGTAGCGGCTCGCGATTCTGTCGCCTGAGCCAAAAACATCCAGCACCTGTTCATGCCAGTCGGGGAACGCGGTTCTGATCCGCCCGACGCCGAAACGAACGCCTTCGATGCCGCGTCGCTCAGGGACTTCCGAACTTGCCGGCCAGTGCGCAAGGAAGTCATGTGCATAGACGCGGTCGATTGGGGCGAGGTCGCCGGTGTTCCAGATCTGGTGGAGCGCTTTTACAAGATCAATGTTGTTCATTTTTAAACTATCCCGATGGTCGTGGTCGAGAAAATGATCAGTTGATCCACTTCCTATTCTGCGACGTCTTATGCCGCGCCGCCATCCGCTGCGGTCAATGTGCGCACAAGTTTTTTCGACAGAGCCCGGTGCAGACCTTCCGGCGACACGCCGAGTTGCAAGAGAACCTGACCGAAATCCAGATACTCGCGATAGCTGGCGATTCTGCCGTCGCGGAATTCGAACAGGCCCATGGCGAATAGACGGACCCGTTTGCCTGCGCTTTGCGGCACCGCGGCGGTAATTTGCGAGTCGATGGTCCATTCAATGGCGACGCGATTTGCGTCGGCCACCGATGTGTGGACTTTCCAGCAGGCATCAGCTTCGAGAAACATCCGTTCGAGCATCTTCTTCAACTCGCCTCGACCGCTGTGCGTGCCGTACGTCACGTCTTGATAGATCGCGTCGTCGGTGAAACAGGCCAATGCACCCGGAATGTCCTTGCGATTGTAGGCAGCAATGAATTCTTCAACCCGATGCCGCGATTGCATGACATGGCTCCTTTCGGCGTTGCGATTGACTTCTCGCTCCCGGCTCATTCGGCCGTAGACCCAAGCTCAGTCGGTCGCACGATGCAGTTCCGGCCCGGCGTAGCGAAAACCAACCTTCTCATAGAACGCGCGTATTCACCTCCGTACCGGATGGCGGACACGTAGGATGAGGTGATCACGCCAAGAGCTTCTCCGGGCGCAGCGCACATCACGGCGAGCCGGTTTCGCCCGCTTCAATCCGCTCATTCAGTTTCTGATCCACGATCTGGACCGTGCGGTCGATCTCGGCATTGGGCACGCCAAGCTGATGCGAAATCAACTTCACCAGCAGGTCGACCCGCTCGATGAAAGGCGCTCCAGCCGCTACCGCGCGAGCCGCCGAAGAGGGTTTGAGAAGGCTCTCTGCCGCTTTGGCATATTTCGCGAAAGGAACCTGATCGGTCGGGTCGGCCCCCAGACGCCGGGCGATGCTGTCGACGTGGTCATAGATCGACTGCGAGAGTTTTAGATCATCATGCACCGCGTCGCGGATCGACTGCGGCTCGTGCGGCGTGATGCAGCGGTAATTCCCGGTCAACAGCATCGACCATTTGGCCAGCGGGACGAACAGCGAATCGAACACCTTGAGCTTTACCGGGACGTCCTGGCCATCCAGCTTCACCGCGTCGATGTCCGCTTCCAGTTGCCGAAGCACCTTGTTGTGTTCCTCATCTGCAAATGCCGCCGCCTTGAAGTTTGTCGGCAGGCCGACATGAAGGACATTCGCCGCCTCTTCCGGTGGACGGAAGGCCTGCGGATCAGGCGAGCAGAGCGACACCAGGCCCGGCTTGAACCGTTCCCACACCCCCGCATTGGTGTAGGCCTCCTCCAGCTCCATTGCCGCCAGCGCCGGGATCCGTTTGAGATAGGGTAAGGGCGGCATGTTCATGATCGAAAGACAAGGCAGCCTCGCCTCGGCGATCTTGATCATCAGAACCCGGATCGTATGGTTGGTGTATTGCGGCTCCTGCATGGCAAGACCAACCAGATCATAACGGGAAAGGTCGACGTCCGCGGGCGGGGTCGCGTCCAATTTACCAGGCAGATCGCGCGAGAAGATCGCGCGGTGCACCGCCTCGTCGCGCAGCTTGATGCGAACTTCGGTACCGTCGCGATTGATGAGTTCTGCGGTCTTCTTCCGACAAACCAGAGTGACGTTGTGACCCGCCATCAGCAGCTTTGTCGCCAGCAAGGAGCCATACGAGGCTCCCAGAATCAGAATGTTACGCGCCATGCTCTCTCTATCTCCCCCACGATCTCAAACAGACCGTAAGCAATTTTCGTGGAACGTCAAAGCCCCGTGAAACGTCCGCCTTGGGTCATTCGCGGCCAGTTCGGGTCGATAGCGCCGCTCCGCATGTGATTCAAGCTCCGAAACCGCGAACCCTGACCGAACTGAAGGCCGGTGCCGAAATCGCGGACGGCCTCAGGACCGACATGGTCGCCGTGATCGAATGGCCTGCGCGCGGTAAACGCGAGCCGTGTGAGGCGCAGTGCAGAATCGTAGGTTCTCGCAAACTTGCCGATTTGCCCGACCGGGCAAATCGTCTCCACTTCGTTCACCTCTAAAGTGTCGAGCCCCACTGCGAAAAATATTCCGCTTAACCTGTCGGGCAAATCACCGCCACAACCCGCCCGCCTCACCCGAACGAGGGGCGGCTCGCGATCGTCACCAAACGCGCGATGGGATGCGGTGGACGTGGCGCGCGCCGACTGAATTGCCCGTATCGCGGCCGATCGTGCCGCGGCGGCCGCGATCGACGTCAACGGTCGGCCGCCAGTTTTGTGCCGGCTGACCGTTGACTGCAGGAGCCGGTTGATTGTCAGTCGGCGTCGGCGTGCCGCTCGTGATCGTGATCGTCGGCCAGGTGATCGCGATCAGTTCCTGGCGTAAACGAAACGCCACGGAGCACCTCGCCAAAGCGCGCCGTTCGAATCACCCTGAAGGCTTCCTCTGCGGGAAGGCTGGTTGCGGCTAATTTGTCCCTGATCATGACCAATTGATTCGGATCAGCGCCTTGGTCGCCGTTTCCACTGACGGTCGAGGTGATCGCCCAGATCGTTGCGGTACCATCGCGATTGACGCGCCCCATGATGTTCCGAAGGCCGTCGCTGGCAGGCGACCAAGGAAGGCCGGTTTTGGGATTTTGGCCGCTCGGATAACCCTTCACCGTGTATGGCTCGCCAAGGTTCATCCCCGCCTGCAGGACGTAGGCCAGTTTCCACGCCCCGAGGCTGGCGTCGAACACCCACTTCTGCAGTCCCGCCCCGGTTTGCGCGGCGGCCGCCGTATACTTGCCCGATGCCGGATCAAAGGTGTTGGTGCCGTCACCTTCGTCGGTGACATAGAGCGTCTTCGCATCGGCGAACCAGACTCCGAACGGGAACGACGTCGCCTTTTTCGCCAGATTCGTCGGAAAGCCCGCGAGGATGCACATGTTGTAGGGGATGACCCCCTTCGTCTGCAGCTGTGAAGCGTCGTAAGGAATCGGCGTGGCGGGCAGGCTTGCGAGCGGCCTCGGTACGCCGACGCCATTCGGGCATGCCAGCGGCTTGCCGTTCGAATCGAGGCCGGTCGCATCGACGAAGTAGACCGTGTTGATGCCGTTACCGCCGCTGCCCTTGGTGGTATAGATGACGTCGTTGAAGATCGAGAGGCCACGGAAATTGGTGTCTTTGCCGATCTTGTCCGCGGTCAGGCCCAGTTGCGTGATATTGAAGCTGCCAACGGGCGACGGCAGGCCCGGGTTCTGCGCCGCGAGTGCATTGCGTTCCGCAGTCAGGATTTGCAATCCGGCACCAATAATGATCCCGTTTGGCTGAGGGTTTGCGCCGTTGCCGGCGTTGCCCGCCGTGTAGACAATGTGCGCTCCGGCCTTGTCGTTCAGGATCGCGGCGCGTCCGTTGTTGCCACTATACGCATTGGTTTTTGTGAAGCGAAACCGACCATGCTGGTCAACTTCTGCGACCACGCGGTAGTAGCTTCCGGGGACGGGATTGGTGGGATCGACCACCGCAGGCGTGTTGGAATTCGAGACATCGAGGGCATCGACGGGCGCAAGGTATCCCATAAACGTCACAACCCGGCCGTCGGTCGAGAGGTTAAGCCCGATCTCCGACTTGGACGGAAAGCTGGTCACTATCTGATCTTTGGTCAGGGGGACCCGGTCCGAGCTGTTGGGCACTTCGAGCGAGTTGATCAGGTCGCCGGACGGCTTGAGCTGATCGAGCACGATTTTCGAGGTGATGCCGAAGCTGCCGTCAACGAACGAATTGTTCCAGACATACGGATAAGAGCCGTCGGTCGTCGCGGTCACGCAATTGGGCGCGACGCAGTTGGGCGGCAGTGACGTCCCCACGGCGATATTTGCCGGATTGTTGTCGTAGACGGAACGGCTGAGCAGCAGATTTCCCGGTCTGAATTGAACACCATCCTCGTCAGCAAGAGCAACTGTGGCGCCCGCGACGCCCGATAAAACAACCATGATTGCCAAACCTGATTGAAAAACTGGCGTTTGGGCTAGAAAACGCGATCCTGCAACATTCATCGCAACCTCCCATGCTTCGCCGGCAGCAATGCCTGCTGCTCCAGGGCGAAAGGACCCCGCCCGTGCTTTATTACAGTCATAAGAACGCGACGCGATTGGACATGGAAGGTTGACCGATGCCGGAGGTTCGAACCGATTGGTTGTGGGATTGTCGAAGATATTGTTGAGGGCTCCGCCGGTAAGGGGACATTCGCGGCGCGCGTTGGCCCGACCGGGCGGCAACGTGATGGGTTTCGCTTCGCTCTACCCATCCTACGCACGACGATCGAAAGGACTACCCGACGGGCAAATCATCTCCACTTTGTTCACCTCTAAAGTGTCGAGCCCTCGCACGAAAAATATTCCGCTTTCGCCGTCGGGAAAATCAGCGCTACCAATTCGCCCGTCTCACCCGATGAGAGGGGCGGGTCGCGATCGTCACGAACGCGCGGTGGGATGCGGTGGACGCGAAATGCGCAAGACGAACGCGCGTGACGCGTACGGTGAAGTCGTGTGGTTCCGACGCCCCGATGCTGGCGTCAAGTCTTGCGGTAAGGCCCGCGAGGCGATGGTGGCAAGAAAGCCGGTCGCCAGGGAGAGCGCGAAGTAAGCCGTAAAACCACTGCGCGGGGAAGGCCGGATTGCCTCCGCTGAACCTGTATGCTCGTGTGCGTTTTCCTTTGTGCAATTGCACGCGAGACCGCGGGTGCAGCGTGCACCCGGTCTTCCCTGCGCCCTCCGATTGGAGAGGGCGGAAGAGAAAAGCAAAACTCGGGCGAATTGAGCCGCGAGATCGCGAAGGCGTGTTTGTGAATGAAATTCAGAACCGTAGGGTGGGCAAAGCGAAAGCGTGCCCACCATTCAGAATGACGGTGTCGCTAGATGGTGGGCACGCTGCGCGTTGCCCACCCTACAAATCTCCCTCAACCCTTCACGAACTTCGCAAACGCTTCCGCATAATCCGGATGCCAGCGCGACAGCGCCGGCCGGTTCTCGACGATGTCGCCGGCGGCCCACAGCATGCGCCGCTCGTCGAGTTGCCGCGGCACGTCGTTGTCGGGGCACAGGATATAGAAATCGTTCGCATCGATGCGTTCGACCATGAAATCGACGGTCTGCTCGGGTGTCCAGGCGCCATCAGGCTTTTCGGTCCGGCCGCGCGAGGTCAGGCCGGTGAAGACATGCCCCGGAATCATCAAATGCGCGCTGATCTTGCAGCCATCGATGTTCCGCAATTCATGTTGCAGGGCCTCGGTGAGGGCTTTCACGCCGGCCTTGGCGACATTGTAGGCCGGATTGCCGGGAGGGGTGGTGATGCCTTGCTTGGATCCGGTGTTGATGATGAGACCGCGCCGGCCGCGTTCGATCATATGAGGCGCAAAAATCTGCGAGCCGTGAATGACGCCCCAGAGATTGACGGCGAGAATGCGTTGCCAATTCTGCAGTGGACCGAAACTGGTGCTCTCCGGGCCGATGCCGGCATTGTTCATCAAAATGTCGGTGCCGCCGAAGCGTTTTTGCACCGCCGCCTCCAGCCCGGCCACGTCGTTGAACCGGCTGACGTCGACCTCCATTGTCATGATATCGGCGGCGCCTGCAGGTGCGGCGGATGACAGTTTTGTTGCGGCTTGCTTCAGGCGATCCGCGCCGATGTCGGCGATACAGACTTTCATGCCCGATGCGGCGAACCGCGTCGCGGCGGCGAGCCCGATGCCGGAAGCGCCACCGGTGATCACGGCAACATGATTGGGGGACATCGCGGGGTGGGTCATGGGCATCCTCCTGACAAAATGTGGTGGCCAAAATCTGGTGGCAATGACTAAGCGATCAGGCCGCAGCGACTATGCACGAAACGGCATGGGAGGTCTTCACCCGGCGATATCCCGCGCTGCGGCGATCGGCTTTACCGGTGTGCCCGATCGTTGTAGTATTTCGGATATAACGATCCAGAGATTTCAGCCGACGTCAGGGGAGTGCAACCATGGCTGTTACGCAGGCAATTCCGATCGCGCGCCATCCTTACGCCGACGGTTCCTACAAGAAGATGCTGATCGACGGCAAATGGGTCGATGCCGCTTCCGGCAAGAAATTCGAGACCCATAACCCGGCGACCGGCGAATTGCTCGCGACCGTGGCCGAGGGCGATGCCGAGGATATCAACCGCGCCGTGGCCGCGGCCCGCCGCGCCTTCGAGGGTCCCTGGAGCAAGGTCAAGCCGTTCGAACGGCAGGCGTTGCTGCTCAAACTCGCCGATCTCGTCGAGAAGAATTTTGAGGAGCTGTCGCAGCTCGACACCCTCGACATGGGCGCGCCGATCAGCCGCACCCGCGGCAACAAGCTCCGCGTGCTCGGCATGCTGCGCTATTACGCCGGGCAGGCGACCGCGCTGCATGGCGAAACCATCGAGAACTCGCTGCCCGGAGATATCTTCTCCTACACGCTGAAGGAGCCGGTCGGTGTGGTCGGCGCGATCATTCCGTGGAACGGCCCGCTCGGCGCCAGCGTCTGGAAGATCGGCCCGGCGATCGCCACCGGCTGCACGGTGATCCTCAAACCCGCCGAAGAAGCGCCGCTGACCTCGCTGCGATTGGCCGAGCTTTGCATGGAAGCCGGCATTCCGCCCGGCGTCGTCAACGTGGTGCCCGGCTACGGCGAAACCGCGGGTGCTGCGCTGGCGTCGCATTCCGACGTCGACAAGGTCGCCTTCACCGGCTCGCACGTCACCGGTCAGTCCATCATCCGGGCGTCCGCGGGTAACCTCAAGCGCGTGTCGCTCGAGCTCGGCGGCAAATCGCCCGACATCGTGTTCGCCGATGCCGATCTCGACGCGGCGGTGCCCGGAGCGGCGATGGCGGTGTTCGCCAATTCGGGCCAGATCTGCAGCGCCGGCACCCGGCTGTTCGTCGAACAGAAGGTCTATGACGAATTCGTCGGCCGCGTCGCCGAATTCGGCAAGAAGCTGCAGGTCGGCAACGGCCTCGATCCCAACACGCAGATCGGACCTTTGGTGTCGCAGCAGCAGATGGAGCGCGTTTCCGGCTATCTCGATATCGGTCAGAAGGAAGGCGCGACAGCTTTGGCCGGTGGCGGGCGGCTGACCGAAGGCGTGCTCGCGAAGGGCTATTTCGTGCAGCCGACGGTGTTCGCCAACGTGCAGGACAACATGCGGATCGCGCAGGAGGAAATTTTCGGGCCGGTGATCTCGGCGATTTCCTTCAAGGATAGCGATGAACTGATCCGGCGCGCCAATGCCACGACTTTTGGATTGGGCAGCGGCGTCTGGACCAGCAATGTCAGCAAGGCGCATCAGGTGGCGAAGGCGCTGCGTGCCGGCTCGGTCTGGGTGAATTGCTATCAGGCAATGGACCCGGCGGTGCCGTTCGGCGGCTACAAGATGAGCGGCTATGGCCGCGAGTCCGGTAAGCAGCACGTTGAGGAGTATCTCAACGTCAAGGCGGTCTGGATCAAGACGGGCTAGGCCACCGTTTTGTACACTGCTCGTCATGCCCGGCCCTGTGCCGGGCATCCACGTCTTTGGTTCACTCAGGAAAGAAAAACGTGGATGGCCGGGACAAGCCCGGCCATGACGAAACACCAGCGAGAGCGACAGCCTTCACCGGCCCACGCTTTTCTTCGGGTGCCGGATGTCGGTCCGCAGCGCCTGAAGGTCCTTGCGGACCGCGCTTGCGGCGTCGCGCTCGATCTTGCGGTAGCGCGCGACCAGCGAGCTGCCGAACGGTGTCAGCACCGCGCCGCCGCCATTCTTGCCGCCGGTCTGGCGCTCGACCGCGGGCTGGCGGCAGATGCGGTTGATCTCGTCGACCAGGTCCCACGCCCGCTTGTAGGACATGTCCATGGCGCGGCCGGCGGCCGAAATCGAGCCGCGGGCGTGGATATTTTCCAAAAGCTGGATCTTGCCCGGTCCAATCCGGCCCTCGGTGTCAAGATCGATGCGCACGCTCAGGGAAGGCAGCGGTCTGGCAATGGATTTGGGCATGGAAGACCTGCTTTCTCGCGCCGTCCGGTCAGATTGCCACCAGAGCCTTTTGCGAACAAGATGAACCCGTTACATATCTGACAACCACAGAAGAAAATCCGGGGCTGGCATGAACTTTCCGTCGTTATTTTCACCCGTCAAGATCGGTCCCTATCAGCTCAAGCATCGCCTGATGATGGCGCCGCTGACGCGGATGCGGGCGGAGAAGCCATCGCTGGCGCCACGGCCCTTGAACGCGGAATATTACGCCCAGCGCGCGACGCCGGGCGGATTGCTGATCGCCGAGGCCTCGCCGGTGATGGCGACCGGTTTCGGCAGCCCCGGTGTGCCCGGCATCTATTCGGAGCAGCAGATCGCCGGATGGCGGAAGGTCGTCGACGCCGTTCACGCCAAGGGCGCAACGATCTTCCTGCAGCTCTGGCATGTCGGGCGCGTCTCGCATTCCTCGTTCCAGCCCGGCGGCGTATTGCCGGTTGCGCCATCGGCGGTGCCGATTTCGGCCGACCTGAAGACCGCGACGGCTGACGGCAAGGTGGTGCCCTATGAGACGCCGCGCGCGCTCGAAATCAGCGAGATTCCCGGCGTGATCGAGGCCTACGGGGGCGCTGCGAAGAATGCGCTGCAGGCCGGTTTCGACGGCGTCGAGGTTCACGGCGCCAACGGCTATCTGATCGAGCAATTCCTGCAGTCGCACAGCAATCTGCGCACCGATCAATATGGCGGCTCCATCGAGAACCGCGTGCGCTTCCTGATGGAAGTCACTCAAGCGGTGATCGAGATCTGGGGCGCCGACCGCGTCGGCGTGCGGCTATCGCCCTACGGCGTCGCCAACGGCAGCGGCGAGCCCGAGCCGATGCCGCTATACAGCCACGCCATCCAATCGCTCAACCCGCTCGGCCTGGCCTATCTGCATTTCATCGAGCCGCGCTCCAGCGGCGCGGGACGCGCCGAGGTCAACCATCAGAACGTGCCGTCGGCGATGGTGCTGTTCCGCCCGATCTGGAACGGCAAGTTGATCACCGCCGGCGGCTTCACCGGCGAGACGGCGGAAGCCGCGATCGCCGCCGGCCATGCCGACGCGATCGCCTTTGGCCGCATCTTCATCTCCAATCCGGATCTGCCGCGGCGTTTGCAGCGCGGATTTCCGCTGACGCCGTACAATCGCGCGACGTTCTACGGCGGCGACGTGGCGGGCTATACCGATTATCCCGCGCATGACGAATTGGAGCAGGCGTGATATTTCGCCGTCATTGCGAGCGAAGCGAAGCAATCCATGCCACCACGCGGGGAAAGAATGGATTGCTTCGTCGCTTCGCTCCTCGCAATGACGATTGAGACAGATAGTGCAAATGGCCAAGGCAGCAGCGGCAGCAGGAATTGCGTCAGGCCAATGCCTGTGCGGAAAAATCTGCTTCGAGATCGACGTTCCCGCGCGCTGGGCCTGGCACGATCACTCGCCCAGTAGCCGCCGCGCGCATGGCGCGGCGTATGCGACCTACGTCGGCAGCTGGCGCAAGCGCTTTCGCATCACCAAGGGCAAGACCGCGATCACGCGCTACGAGGACAAGGGGACCGCGCGCAGCTTCTGCGCGCATTGCGGCACGCCGCTGATTTATGAGCGCGCCCGTTCGCCGCATATGGTGAACATTCCGCGCGCGCTGTTCTCGGGCCGCACCGGGAGACAGCCGCTCTACCACATCGCGATCGAGGAGCTGCAGGAATGGGCCTACACCGGCGAGCCGTTGGTGCCGCTGACGGGTTTTCCGGGCGTGGTGTGGCAGCGTTCGAAAAAGAAGCGGCGCAGGGGAGATGATCCATTCGAACTCGGTCGCCAAGACACGTGATCAAACGCGTGATCGGGCCCGCGCAGGGCAGCCATGACCGCGCTCCATTGCATCGGCCGTTCAAGTTTGGTCATCTGCCCGCATCCCGAAGGTCAACGGGCCGCGGGCGGGAGGGGACATGAAAAATCGCATTACCGGGCGCTCGGCATTCCTTGCGCTGTTGAAAGACGAGGGCATCACGCATCTGTTCGGCAATCCCGGCACCACCGAATTGCCGATCATGCACGCGCTGAAGGACCATCCCGATCTCACCTATGTGATGGCGATGCAGGAAAGCCTGGTCGTCGCCATGGCCGACGGCTTTAGCCGCGCCTCGGGCCGGCTGGTGGCCTGCAACGTCCACGTCGCGCCCGGCCTCGGCAACGCGATGGGGTCGCTGTTCAATGCGAAGTTTACCGGCACGCCGATGATCCTGACCGCCGGCCAGCAGGAGCAGGGTCATGGCCTGATGGAGCCGGTGCTCTATGGGCCGCTGGTGCAGATGGCCGAGCCGCTGGTGAAATGGGCGGTCGAGGTGACGCGGCTGGAAGATCTGCCGCGGATCGTGCGCCGCGCCGCCAAGATCGCGACCACGCCGCCGACCGGCCCGGTGTTCATCTCGCTGCCCGGCGATATCCTCAATTCCGAAGCCGGCGTCGAACTCGGTCGCTCCACTCGGGTCGACACGCGCGTCAAACCGTCCGACGAGGCGTTGCAGGCGCTGGTGACGCGGATACTTAAGGCCGAGCGGCCGGTCATCATCACCGGCGATGAAATCGTCAAGAGCGACGCGCTGCAGGAAGCAGCTTCGCTGGCGAAGACGCTCGGCTGTCCCGCCTACCAGTCGTCGACGCCCTACGGCGCGAGTTTCCTGTCGGAGAGCCCGTGTTTCATGGGCGCGCTGACGCGGCTGCAGAAGCAGGTCCGCGAGACGCTCGCGCCTTACGATCTGATGATCGTGCTCGGCGGCGATCCGCTACGGATGTCGGTATACAGCGAGGTCGATCCATTACCTGATGGATTGGGTATCGTGCAGGTCGGCCTGGTCGACTGGGATCTCGCCAAGAACTATGGCGCCGAGATCGCGCTGAAGGCCGACGTGAAGGAAACCCTGCGTGCGCTAGTTCCGGCGCTCAAAACCGCCGGCGGCGGCGCGCTGGAGGCGCGTGCGAAGCAGGGATTGGCGGCGCTGGCGCCGAAGAACTGGACGGCCAAACGCAAGACGCTGATCGAGCAAATCTCCAAGGCCGGCGATCGTTCGCCGATCGACGCCGACTGGCTGTCGTTGCAGGTGATCGAAGCGATGCCGGATGACGCCATCCTGGTCGACGAGGGGCTGACATCGTCACGCCAGATGCAGGCGCTGCGCCCGCATCGCGATCGCTACGGCTATCATGCACTGGCCTCCGGCGGCATCGGCTGGGGATTGCCAGCGTCGGTCGGTGTCAGCCTCGCCAACCCGCATCGGCCCGTGGTGTGCTACTCCGGCGACGGCAGCTCGATGTATTCGATCCAGTCGTTGTGGACCGCCGCCAACCACAAGCTGCCGCTGACTTTCGTGATCGTCAACAATGGCGGCTATCGCATCATCAAGCAGCGGCTGCTCGCGTTCCATGGCGACGATCATTACGTCGGCATGGATTTCGTCGATCCGCCGGTGGATTTTACCGGCCTCGCAAAATCGCTCGGGCTGGAGGCGATCAGGATCACGGACCCTGCGCAGTTGAAGCCCGCGCTGAAGTCGGCGTTCAGCCGGCCCGGGGCGAAGCTGATCGAGGTGGTGGTGAACAATGCGGTGAATTGAGACACGATGCATCAACCGGTCATTGCAAGGAGCGTAGCGACGAAGCGATCCACTCTTCCTTTGTGGCCCGATGGATTGCTTCGCTTCGCTCGCAATGACGGTTGATAAATCTGTGCTTCTATTCCGCAGCCGCAGCCTTGGACTTAACGCGATATTGGCTTGCCGGATGCGTCGCCGTCAGCCGCGCGCGGCCCGCGCCGAACAGTTTTTCGCGCAACGTTCCCTCGGCGTAGGCATCCTTGTAGCGCCCGCGCCGGGTCAGTTCCGGCACCAGCATGTCGGCGATATCCTCGAAATCGCCCGGCGAGGTGGCGAACGCGACGTTGAGGCCGTCGACGTCGGTCTGCTCGAACCAGGCCTCGATGTCGTCGGCGACCTTCTCGGGGGTACCGACCTCGACCGGTCCGGCACCGCCGATGCCGACATGTTCGGCGACCTCGCGCACGGTCCAGACTCTGTCGGGATCGGCGCGGGTGATGTTGTCCATCGCGGTGCGGCCGGCGTCGTTCTGGACGTGACGCACCTGCTGGTCGAGGTCATAGGTCGAGAAATCGACGCCGGTCCAGCCGGACATCAGCGCCAGCGCACCCTCGGGATTGATGTGACGGCGATAGTCGGCGTATTTTGCCTTCGCCTCGGCCTCGGTGCGGCCGAGAATGATCGTCATCATGCTGAACATCAGAATCTCGGCTGGGTTGCGCCCGGCTTGCGCGGCGAGTTCGCGAATGCCGGAGACGCGCGGCGCGATGATCTTGGCGGATGGTCCGGACATGAACACGCATTCGGCGTGTTGCGCGGCGAACTGTCGTCCGCGCGGCGAGGTGCCGGCTTGATAGAGCACGGGGGTGCGCTGTGGCGACGGTTCGCTGAGATGAATGGCGTTGAGCCGGTAATTCTTGCCCTCGTGCTGGATGCGATGCACCTTGGCGGGATCGGTAAAAATGCCGCTGGCGCGATCGCGGAGCGCGGCGTCGTCTTCCCAGCTTCCCTCCCAGAGCTTGTAGACCAGCTCCATATATTCATCGGCGACGTCGTAGCGGTCGTCATGCGCGGTCTGCTTGTCCTTGCCGGCGCCGCGCGCGGCGCTGTCGAGATAGCCGGTCACCACGTTCCAGCCGATCCGCCCCTCGGTGAGATGGTCGAGCGTCGACATCCGCCGCGCGAATGGGTAGGGCGGCTCGAACGACAGATTGCTGGTGACGCCGAAGCCAAGATTCTCCGTCACCGCGGCCATCGCCGGGATCAGCATCAGCGGCTCGTTCGCCGGCGTCTGGGTGGCATTGCGCAAGGCAGCATCAGGGCTGCCTCCGAACACATCATAGACGCCGAGCACGTCAGCCAGGAACAGGCCGTCAAACCGCCCGCGCTCCAGCGTCTTCGCCAGATCGATCCAGTAGGGCAGGCGGTTATAGTCAATGGTGCGGTCGCGCGGATGGGTCCACAGCCCCGGCGACTGATGCGTCACGCAGTTCATGGCAAAGGCGTTGAGGCGGATTTGTTTTGTCATCTGGTACGACCTTCAACGCGGCGCTGCCGCCGCGTCACCATGATACAGACCGGGAGATTATCGCCCGGCCTGCTTGAACGGCAATTGCTCGCCGGCCGGCGGCGCGACATGGGCGACATTGAGCGTCATCGAGACCACGTCGTAATAGCCGTTGACCGCGACCAGGTCCATGACGCCCGGTTCGCCGAATTTCTCGACGGCTTTGGCGTAGATCGCGTCATCGACGCCGTGGTCCCTGCGCAATTGCGTGGTGAATTCCCAGACGATCGCCTCGTCGTCCTTCATGGTGTCGGGCTTAGCCCCGGCGCCGATCGCCGCGACGATCGCGGGATCGAGCCCGGCCTTGATGGCGAGCGGCGCGTGCGCGTACCATTCATATTGCGAGCCCCAGAACTGCGCGGTCATGATGATCGCCATCTCGTTGAGACGCTTGTCAAGCGAGGTGTTGAAGCGGACATATTCGCCGACCTTCTGCAGCCGGTCCGCCAGCATCGGGCTGCGCAGCCAGGCATTGAACGGGCCGCTCATCCCCTTGCGCGGACCTGACATGATGGCTTCGGCGACCGTGCGCTGCTCCGGCGTCATCTTGTCGAGCGGAATTTCGGCGAAACGTTCGCCGGTGAGCGCCAGCGCGGAACCGGCAAACAGCAGGCAAAGCGCCGACGCGCGCAGGATCGTTTTCATGGGTTACCTCCCTGATTTACGCCCGGTCGAACGCCGGGCTATGGGGTCGAAATTGTTGCAGCTTCGCGGGCGAAGGCCAAGGCCAATTCGCCGATGTCGCGCCACTTCCAGCCACTGCCGTATCCCGATAGGTTGGCGGCCCAAGACGCTTGTTGAGACGTTCGTTGAGACGAAAGGAAAGATCATGGCGACCAGAGCCGATGCGATAGCCAAGGTGCGCCAGCATCTTCATTCCGGCGAATTCCTCGGGGAGCTCAACCGCAGGGTTGCGTTTCAGACCGAAAGCCAGAATCCCGGCCAGGGCGACGCGTTGCGCGCCTATCTGGTGGAGAACCTGCAGCCGGCCTTTGCCGAGCTCGGCTTCACGACGCGGTTGATCGAATCGCCGACCGGCAAGGGGCCGTATTTGCTGGCGGACTATCGCGAGGACGCATCGCGCCCGACCGTGCTCACCTATGGCCATGGTGACGTCGTCGACGGCATGGCCGGGGAATGGCGCGATAATCTCAATCCGTGGCAGACGACGACCAAGGGCGATCGCGTCTATGGCCGCGGCACGGCCGACAATAAGGGTCAGCACAGCATCAATCTGGCGGCGCTGCGCGCGGTGCGCGAGGCCCGCGGCGGCAGGCTCGGCTTCAATGCCAAGTTCATCATCGAGACCGGCGAGGAGATCGGCTCGCCGGATCTGCGCCAGGTGTGCGAGTCGCTGCGCGAGGAACTGGCCGCCGATCTGTTTCTCGCCTCCGACGGGCCGCGGCTTTCGGCCGAAAGACCCACGATCTTCCTCGGCTGCCGCGGCGGCAATCGCATCCATCTCGACGTCAACCTGCGCGAAGGCGCGCATCATTCCGGCAATTGGGGCGGCGTGCTCGCGAACCCCGCGACGATACTCGCAAGCGCTATCGCCACGCTGGTCGACGGTAATGGACGCCTGCAACTGCAACAATTGAAGCCGCCGCGGATTTCAAACCAGATCCGCGCTGCGCTCGCGGACGTCAAGGTCGAGCCGACGGAAGGTGAGCCTTCGCTGGCCGAGAACTGGGGCGAGGAGGGCCTGTCGGCGGCCGAACGGCTTTACGCCTGGAACACGCTGGAAGTGCTGGCGATGTCGTCCGGCAATATTGACAAGCCGGCCAACGCGATCCCGGGACAGGCGCGCGCCGTTCTGCAACTGCGCTTTGTCGTCGGCACCAAACACGATGAGGTCATCGACGCCGTGCGCGAGCATCTGCATGCGAACGGCTTTCCGATGGTCGAGGTCAGCGGGGCGCAGCGCTTTGCCGCGTCGCGGACCGATTTTGACAGCCCATGGGTCAACTGGACGGCGGAATCGATCCGGCAGACCACCGGCAAGGCGCCGGCGATCCTGCCGAATTTCGGCGGCTCGCTGCCGAACGACGTGTTTTCGGAAGGGCTCGGCCTGCCGACGATCTGGGTGCCGCATTCCTATCCCGGCTGCTCGCAGCATGCGCCGGACGAACACATCCTGCTGCCGCTGACCGAAGAGGCGCTGGCGATCATGGCGGGCCTGTTCTGGGATCTGGGCGAGATGGCACGCAAATCCTAAGACCTCAACTCCGACGAAGAAGGACCATGATGACGCTAGCTACGCCGCTTGAATCGCGAGGCCATGTCGCCGGCATCGCCGAAAAAAAGAACGTCACGAGACTGATCGTCGCGACGTCGATCGGAAATGCGCTGGAGTGGTATGACATCTCCGTCTATGCCTATTTCGCCGTGTATGTTTCGAAAGCCTTTTTCTCGAACAGCGACCCGACGACGTCGCTGCTTCTGACCTTCGGCACCTTTGGACTGTCGTTCCTGATCCGACCCATCGGCGGCGTCGTGCTTGGCGCCTACGCCGACCGTCACGGCCGCAAGGCCTCGCTGATGCTTTCCATTGTCATGATGACGTTCGGCACCTTCGCGATGGCGCTGATGCCGACGTTCGCGACCATCGGCGTGCTGGCGCCGATCCTGGTCATCCTCGCGCGCCTGGTGCAGGGATTTTCGGCCGGCGGTGAATTCGGCAGTTCGACCGCGTTTCTGGTCGAGCACATGCCGGAGCGCCGTGGCTTCGCCGCCAGCTGGCAGTTCGCGAGCCAGGGGCTGAGCGGAATGCTGGGAGCTGGTTTCGGCGCCGCGCTCACGTCCTGGATGGATCCCGCCGATTTGCAGTCGTGGGGCTGGCGCATTCCGTTCCTGTTCGGCGTGCTGATCGGGCCGGTCGGCATCTATATCCGCAATTACATCGATGACGCGGCACCGCCGCCCGCGGCCAAACAGGATTCTCCCATCAAGGAAGTTTTCCTGCGGCAGAAGGTCCGTGTGATCCTGGCCATTGGCGCGCTCGCGGTATCGACCGCGGTCAACTATCTCATCGTTTACATGCCGACCTATGTGGTCAAAACGCTCAATTTGCCGCCATCGGTTGGATTTGTCGCCGCGTTCTCCGCCCAAATCGCCGTCACGTTGCTGACGCCGATTGCCGGCCTTGTCTCGGACAAGATCGGACGCACCACGCATATGATCACGATGGGGCTATTGCTGCTGGTCTCGATCTTTCCGGCCTTCCTGTTACTGACGGGAAGTCCGACGCCCGGCTTGATCGTGCTTGGCGTGCTTTGGCTCGGCTTCCTGAAGGCGCTCTATTACGGACCGCTCGCCGCGCTGATGTCGGAACTGTTCCCGCCGGAGACCCGCGCCACCGGCCTTGGCCTGAGTTACAACATCGGCGTCACCGTATTCGGCGGCATGGGACCGGCGATCATGACCTGGCTCGGCGGCTTCGCCGCGATCGGGGGATTGGCGCCGGGATACTACCTGACGGTCGTCTGTATCTTGAGCCTCTATGCGCTGATCACGATCAGGCGGACGGGCGCGGCCTAGCGGGCACCGCCGGGGCAGATTTCGTATGGCGAAATATGCTCGAGCTCTGTTCGCTGCAAAGCGTCATGAATATCCGACAATATCCGATCCAGGGTTTTGCCTGGCAAAATATTGCTCTGTCGCATCCCGCCGGCGTTCTCTAGGATCGGGGCCTCGCGGAGGTGAGAGCGATGAAAGACGTCTTGTTCGGATTCCAGGCGGCAGCGGCTGATGTCGCGGGCCTGCCCGATTCAGTGCTCTATCGCGACCTGATGTCGGACTGCGCGCTGGGCCACCGGCTCGGCTATGACGCGGCGTGGCTGCTCGAGCATCATTTCAGCGACTATTATCCGACGCCAAGTCCGCTGTTGATGATGGCGCATATCGCGGCAAAATTTCCCGACCTGTCGCTCGGCACGTCGGTGCTGGTGCTGCCCTGGTACCATCCGTTACGGCTCGCCGAAGAGATCGCGATGCTCAACAGCCTGACGCAGGGCACGCTGCATCTCGGCATCGGCCGTGGCACGGCCAAGATGGAATACGACGCCTACAACGTCGACATGAACGAGGGCCGGGCGCGCTTCTCGGAGGTGTTTGAGATCGTCGAACAGGGACTTTCGGGAAAGCCGTTCTCGCACCACGGCCGGTTCTGGAATATCGAGCGGCCGATCCGCGTGCGTCCCGATCCCGTCGACAAGCCGGTGCATTTCTATGGCGCGATCGGCAGCCCGGCGAGCGCCGAAGTGATGGGCGATCTCGGCATTCCGCCGATCTGTCTTTCGACATTTCCGGACCGGCTCCTGGTAAAGATCCTCGAACGCTGGCGGGCCCGCGCCGGCGTCAAAGCGAACGCCGCCATTCTGCCGATCTCGGTCAAGCTGTTCATCGCCGATACCGACCAGGAAGCGCGCGAGCTGGGCCGCCGCTATTATCCGCCGTATTTCGCGCTGCAGGCCGATCATTACGAGGCGGATGCCGATCCATGGGTCGGGATTCCCGAATATGCCGACTTCAGCCGGATGTTCGCCAATCTGCGCAAGATGACCGATCCGGCCGAGCTCGGCCCGTTCCTCGATTCCAACCTGGTCGGCAGCGCCGAGACGATCTGCCGGCGCATCGATGCGCTGATCTCGCTCGGCTTCAACTACTTCATGGTGTCCTGCGCGACCCCGGGCACGCCGCTTGCCGTCAGGCAACAGATGATGACGCGGTTTGCCGAAGAGATTTGCCCGCATTATTCCGGCGCGATGCGCAAGGGCAGGGCGGCATGAACGCGTCGATCACGCAAGGCGCGGCAAAAGCCGGCCGGAAGAAGCTGCAGCTGGTGCCGGGCCAGCCCGACAAGTTCAACGCGATCCAGAAAGTGTGCGCGATCCTGCGGGTGCTGGCGCAACGTTCGCCGCTGCGGCTAACCGAGGTCGCCGATGCTACCTCGCTCAACAAGGCGACGACGTTGCGCATCCTCGCCTCCCTGATCGAGGAAGGTTTTGTCAGCCGCGTCGCCGGCGCCAAGACCTATGAGCTCGGCCAGGAGGCGCGGGTGATGGCGGTCGGCGCGCGGCGGTCGGTCGATATCGCCGAACTGGCGCAGCCGAGCCTGTTGCGACTTTCCGAGAAATCCGCCGACACGGCGCTGCTGTCGGTGCGCAGCGGCGTCGAGGCGCTGTATCTGGCGCGCTCCGTCGGCAGCCATCCGTTGCAGCCGAATTACCTGCAGATCGGCAGCCGCCGGCCGCTCGGCGTCGGCGCCGGCAGCCTCGCCTTGATGGTGTGGCTGCCGGATGCCGAGATCGAGGCGATCATCGAAGTCATCATGCCGCGCCTGGCGAAATCGCCGCGCATCACCCCGAAATATTTGCGCGAGCGGATCGCAGCAGCCCGCAAGCACGGCCACACCGTGCTGATCGATGCCGCCTATCCCGGCATGGGCGGGGTCGGCGTGCCGATCCGCGACGATGCCGGCGAGGTAATGGCGGCACTGAGCATCGGTGCGTCAAGTGACCGCATCCGGCGGCGCGAAGCCGAACTGGCCGAGATGCTGAAAAAGGAAGCGCAAATTCTGACGCGGGCAGTGGCGCAGCCCGCAAAGCTGAATTCGCTGAAGGCAATCAAGGCAGGCTAGGCAATGTGGAAGCTAAAGCTTCCCATTTGGAGGACCAGTCGAATTGTAGAGTATCATGACCTGGATTGAGGCGGCGGACCACTTCTCCCCCCGTCCGCAGCGGCCGCGCCGCTTCAATTCCAAGCCATCATGATCAGCGACCGCCCGGAAGATAGGCTCTCTTGCAGGCCGCTATGTTCTTATCCCGCCCCGCGTAGTCGGGGCCGTAGGCGCCCACATATTTGATGCAGTCCATGTATTTTCTATTCCCCATCCAGCCATAATCTGGACCAAACGCAGCAGCGGGGGAATAGTGCGCAGAACCGGCCAGCGAACCGATTCCGACGATGGCGGCGAAAGCGAGCAGAGCGAAACGCGAGGATTTCATGACCGTTGTCCTGGTTGCGGCCGGAGCATCCGGCGCGTGGCGGGACCATGAAGGTGAGCGGGTTTGACGTATGTGCATGACCTCACACTCTTGCGACGGCCCGAGCTTCGGGCCATCATGGGCCGCCAATGCCGGCACCGCAGGACGCCTGCCCAAATCGCATGACGCCACTTCCAGACGCCATCGACGCCGCTGTCATCAAGGCGTTCACTGAAATTCCAGCCTTGCTCGAACGAACGCCTGATCTGATCACGCGCGGCCGGTTTCTCGACTGCGAATGCAGGCTTGGCCCGACGGATCGTCCGTTCCACGCCTCGATCCGCGCTGGCCGGATCGTCGACCTGACACCCGCGCCGATGCTGATGCGATCCTGGCGCTTCTCGTATCGCGCGACGCCGGCCGCATGGGCCGAATTTTGGCAAATCGCGCCGAAGCCGGGGTGGCATGATCTGTTCGCCCTCACCAAGCGCGGAGAAGCGGTGCTGGAAGGCGATCTGCACCCGTTCATGGCGCATCTGCAATATTTCAAGGATGTGCTGGCGCTGCCGCGGCGGCATTTCGCCGCGGTGCGCTCATGAACGGTCAGATCGAGCCGATGATCGGCCGCTACGTCCATGTCGAGATCGATGGCGAGATGCACCGGATCTATTTCGAGGAGAGCGGCGCCGGCATTCCGCTGCTGTGCCTGCACACCGCGGGCTCCGACGGCCGGCAATGGCGGCATCTGCTGGCGGACGAGGAGTTCGCGAAAGCCTTTCGTATCATCGCCTTCGACATGCCCTTTCATGGCAAATCCAATCCGCCGGCAGGCTGGAGCGGTGAAGAATATCAGCTCACCACCGCGCGCTATACCGCGACGATCCGTGCCTTCTGCACGGCATTGAAGCTCGACAAGCCGGTGGTGATGGGCTGCTCGATCGGCGGCCGCATCGTGCTCAATCTCGCGATCGAGCACGCTGCCGAATTCCGTGCGCTGATCGGGCTGGAGGCCGCCGACTTTCAGACGCCGTGGTATGACACGACCTGGCTGAACCGTCCGGACGTGCACGGCGGTGAAGTCTGCGCCGCTTTGGTCTCCGGCCTGATCGCGCCGCAAAGCCCGCAAGCCTCGCGCATGGAGACCCTGTGGGCCTACAAGCAAAGCGGGCCGGGCGTCTTCAAGGGCGATCTCTATTTCTACCGCGTCGATGGCGATCTGCGTGGCCGGGTCGAGACAATCGATACTAAAGTATGTCCGCTCTATTTGCTCACGGGCGAGTATGATTTCTCCTGCATGCCGGAGGACACCAGGCGAACGGCAGCGGCAATAGGGGGCGCCAGCGTCACGATCATGGAGCAACTCGGTCATTTCCCGATGAGCGAGAATCCCGAACAGTTTCGCCGCTATATCGCACCGGTCCTCGACGACATTCTCAAACAATCAGCGTCCATCAAACCAGGAGTACACGTATGAAACGCAACTATCTGATTGGCTACGCGCTCGCCGCTGCATTCTGCGCGGGCCAGGCGCAGGCCGAAGAGCTGACGGGGACGCTGAAAAACGTCAAGGAGACCGGCGCGATCACGATCGGCTTCCGCGATTCCTCGATCCCGTTTTCCTATTTCGACGACAATCAGAAGCCGATCGGCTTTGCCATGGACATCTGTTACAAGATCGTCGACGCAGTGAAGAAGGAGCTCAAGCTCGACAAGCTGGAGGTCAAGCTCAACCCCGTGACGTCGGCGACCCGTATTCCGCTGATGGCGAACGGCACCGTCGACCTCGAATGTGGTTCGACCACCAATAACGCCGACCGCCAGAAGCAGGTCGCCTTCACCAACACCCACTACCTGACCGCGAGCCGCTACCTCACCAAGAAAGCAAGCAAGATCAACTCGATCGACGACCTCAAGGGTAAGTCGGTGGTCTCGACCTCAGGTACCACCAACATCAGGCAGCTCACGGAAGCCAACACCGCGCGCGGCCTCAACATCACGATCATTCCGGCCAAGGATAACCCCGAAGCCTTCCTGATGGTCGAGACCGACCGCGCGGTGGCGTTCGTGATGGACGACATCCTGCTCGCGGCCCTCGTCGCCGGATCGAAAGCGCCGGACGACTATGTCATCTCCAAGGACGCGTTCTCCAAGCCGGAGCCTTATGGCATCATGCTGCGCAAGGACGATCCGGCCTTCAAGAAGGTGGTCGATGCCGCGACCGCCGCGCTCTATACCAGCGGCGAAGCCCAGAAGCTCTATGACAAATGGTTCACGCAGAAGATCCCGCCCAAGAATCTGAATCTGAATGTGCCGATCGGGCCGGAGCTGAAGAACGAGTTCGCCAAACCCTCCGACTCGCCGGATCCGGATTCCTATAAATAAGTCGGGTTTCCTCGCCCATGCAGTGGCCTGATCATTGCATGGGCGTGCGTGACTGAGATCATGATTCAATTCGGATCATGATCTCATCTCTTTGTTTAAGCATGATCTTTTCGGAAAGCCGGTTTCCACCCCGCTATCCAAGTGCGGGGCAGGGTTTTTCCGGATCATGCTTTGGCAGACGGAAGGGGACCCGTGAACTACCACTGGAATTGGCACATCTTCTTCGAGCCGAACCCGACTGGGGCCGGCACCTATCTCGACATGCTGCTGTCGGGACTGGCGCTGACCATCAAGACGGCGCTACTGGCCTGGATCATCGCGCTGATCGTCGGATCGGTCATTGGGGTGTTGCGGACCTTGCCGTCCAAGATCGCATCCTGGATCGGCTTCGCTTACGTCGAATTCTTCCGCAACATGCCGCTTTTGGTGCAGTTGTTCCTGTGGTTCTTCGTGCTGCCGGAGCTGCTGCCGCGGGCCGCGGGGTTGTGGCTGAAGCAACTTCCGAATGCGCCGTTCTGGACGACTGCCATCGGCGTCGGCCTGTTCATGGCGGCGCGCGTCGCGGTGCAATTGGCGGCCGGCATCGCTTCGCTGCCGCGCGGCCAGAAGATGGCCGCAACCGCGCTCGGCCTGACCACGCTGCAGACCTATCGCTACGTGCTGTTGCCGATGGCGTTCCGCATCATCATGCCGCCGCTGACCTCCGAATTCCTCAACACCATCAAGAATACCGCGGTCGCAATCACCATCGGCCTGATCGAGCTGACCGGTGAAGCGCGCGCGATGCAGGAATTCTCGTTTCAGGTGTTCGAGGCCTTCACCGCCGCGACCGTGATGTATCTCCTGATCAACATCGTCGTCGTCATCGGCATGCGCTTCCTCGAGCGCAGCGTGGCGATCCCCGGATACATCACCGGGAAATAGCCGAACATGTTCTCCAATCTCGATTTCGACGTCATCCGCCGCTCGCTCGGATTTTTGTTCCTGGACGGCATGACGTTCACGCTGACGCTCACCGGGCTTGCCGCCCTCGGTGGTCTGATCTTCGGGACGATGATCGCGCTGATGCGGCTGTCAAGCTACAGACTGCTCGGCCGCATCGCCGGGCTCTATGTCGACTTCATGCGCTCGCTGCCGCTGGTGCTGGTCATCTTCTGGTTCTATTTCCTGGTGCCCTATATCGGGCAATGGCTGACCGGATCGTCACGGCCGATTCGGGTCGGCGCGTTTGCGTCCTCGCTGATCACCTTCATCATGTTCGAGGCCGCGTATTTCTCCGAGATCATGCGTGCCGGAATCCAGTCGATCTCCAAGGGACAGCCGGCGGCGGCGAGCGCGCTTGGGCTGACCTACGCTCAGAGCATGCGCTACGTCGTGCTGCCGCAGGCGTTCCGCAACATGCTGCCGGTGCTTCTGACCCAGACCATCGTGCTGTTCCAGGATACCTCGCTGGTCTACGTGCTCTCGATCCCGGATTTCCTGGGCGCGGCGAGCACGGTGGCGCAGCGCGACGGCCGGCTGGTCGAGATGTACCTGTTCGCCGCGCTGGTCTATTTCACGATTTCCTGTTTCGCATCCTTCGGTGTTCGCCGCCTGCAGGCGCGCATCGCCATTGTCCGCTAGGGAAGATCGCATGATCGAGATCAACCACGTCAACAAATGGTACGGGCCGAATTTCCAGGCGCTGAAGGACTGTACCACCAGCGTCGCCAAGGGCGAGGTGGTGGTGGTGTGCGGCCCGTCGGGCTCGGGCAAATCGACGCTGATCAAATGCGTCAACGCGCTGGAGCCGATCCAGGACGGCGAGATCATCCTCGACGGCATCAAGGTCAACGATCCCAAGACCGACCTGCCGAAACTGCGCGCCCGGGTCGGCATGGTGTTCCAGCATTTTGAATTATTCCCGCATCTGAAGATCATCGAGAACCTCTGCCTCGCGCAGGAAAAAGTCCTGGGGCGCTCGCATGACGAGGCAATGACAAAAGGCACAAAACTGCTCGATCGCGTCGGGCTGAAGGATCACGCCCGCAAACATCCGGCCGAATTGTCCGGCGGTCAGCAGCAGCGCGTCGCGATTGCCCGGGCGCTTGCCATGGACCCGATCGCCATGCTGTTCGACGAGCCGACCTCGGCGCTCGATCCCGAAATGATCAGCGAAGTGCTCGACGTGATGGTCGATCTCGCCCGCGAGGGCATGACCATGATGGTCGTGACCCATGAAATGGGTTTTGCCAATAAGGTAGCTGACAGGGTGATTTTCATGGACCGCGGCGAGATCGTCGAGGATGCGCTGAAGACCGATTTCTTTGGAAAGCCCCGCAGCGACCGGGCGCAGAAGTTTTTGTCGAAGATTCTGTCGCACTAGTCCACCAGCCCATCCACGTCATTGCGAGCGGAGCGAAGCAATCCATAGTGCCGCAACGGAGAGATGGATTGCTTCGTCGCTACGCTCCTCGCAATGACGGTTTTTGGCCACTGGTGAGCTCAAATTCGTGGATCAAGCCTTAACCATTCGCCTATAATACCTGCCGCAAAATCGCTTCGCTTCCCCTGTAGGAGAACCCGCTTGGAACAGATCGCTTACGTCAACGGCTCGTTCGTGCCACTTTCAGAAGCCAAGGTTTCGATCCTCGACCGCGGATTCCTGTTTGCCGATGGCATCTACGAGGTCGCCGCGGTGCTGGACGGCAGGCTGATCGACAATGCCTCGCACTTAGCGCGGCTGGAGCGTTCGGTCGGCGAGATCCAGTTGGCGCTGCCGGAGACCACCGCGCGGATCCAGGAAATCCAGAAGGAACTGGTTGCGCGCAACAACCTCGTCAACGGCTTGGTCTATCTGGAGGTGACGCGCGGCGCCGATAGCGGCCGCGATTTTGCGTTCCCCAAGGGCGTCAAGCCGACGCTGATCATGTTTACTTCGGTCAAGGATATCGTCGGCGCGCCGTCGGCCAAAGCAGGCATCGGCGTGATCACGGTGCCCGATATCCGCTGGGCGCGGCGTGACGTCAAGAGCGTGGCGCTCTTGGCGCAGGTACTTGCAAAACAGGCCGCGGCGGAAGCCGGCGCCGGCGAGGCCTGGATGATCGAGGATGGCAAGGTGACCGAGGGCGGCTCGTCGTCGGCCTTTATCCTGACCCAGGACGACGTGCTGGTGACGCGGCAGAACGGCAGCGCGATCCTGCCGGGCTGCACCCGCAAGGCGGTGGTCGCACTCGCCGAGGAACGTCAGCTCCGTGTCGAGGAACGCGCGTTCTCGGTCGAAGAGGCGCTGGCCGCCAAGGAAGCCTTCGTCACCAGTGCCACCCTGTTCGTGCAGGCGGTGGTCTCGATCGACGGCAAGACGGTCGCCGATGGCAAGCCCGGTCCGATCACCGACCGGTTGCGCGAGATCTATGTCGATTTCGCCAAGGCGACGGCGGTTTAGCGGGAACGCTCTGCGGTTCCTCATGGTGAGGAGCGCGGCGGAGCCGCGCGTCTCCGGACGATGCGGCGCATCGCCGGGAGAACCACGAGGCCACGATATTTAAGCCGCCGCCACCTTCGCCAAGAGGGCGCCGGGTACGCCCGGAAGATGCAATGTCGGCTGCGATGTGATAATCCCGAGAAAACTGGAAGCATTATCCAGTGAGAGCGAATAATGGGGGTCTTGCCAATGGATCGCCTGACCAGCCTGACCGCCTTCGTCCGGGTGGTGGATAGCGGTGGTTTTTCCGCCGCCGGACGCCACCTCAACATGTCGACCACGATGGTGAGCAACCACGTCCAGTCGCTGGAAGACCGGCTCGGCGCGCGGCTGCTCAACCGCACCACGCGAAAAGTCAGTCTTACCGAAGTCGGCAAAACCTATTACGACCGCTGCGTCCAGATCCTTGCCGATATCGAGCAGGCCGACGACATTGCCGGGGCGCAGCAAGCGACGCCGCGAGGCACGCTGCGGATCTACACCGCGACCCACATCGTGCAGTTCTTCGCGCCGGTGGTCGCCGAATTCCTGGCGAAATATCCGGAAGCGAAAGTCGATCTGACCATGGGCGAGCGCGCCGTCGACATGATCGACGAGGGATTCGACGTCGCGATCCGCATGACGCAGCCGCCGGACTCGAGCCTGATCGTGCGCAGCCTCGCCACCTGGCGGCAAGTGCTGTGCTGCTCGCAAGCCTATCTCGAAAAATACGGCCGGCCGCAGCAATTGTCCGACCTGTCAGAGCGCAATTGCGTTCGCCATGTGAACCATCCTTTTGGGGACGAATGGCGGTTCGTCGACCGCAAGGGGACGCCGGCCTCGGTGCGGGTATCCGGCAATCTGATTTCCAATAGCGGCGAGACGCTTCGGGTGGCCGCGCTGCACGGGCACTCGATATCTCTTGCCGCGGGTTTTCTGGTTCATGACGATCTCGAGGCCGGCCGCCTGGTGCGGTTGCTGCCGGAGTACCGGCCGGTCGAACTATCGATGAATGCGGTCTATCCGCACCGCCACCATCTCTCGGCCAAGGTGCGGACGTTCATCGACATGCTGGCCCATCACAGCACCGAGCAGCAGAAGCTGATCAATCCGTATTCGTGACGATATGTCGAAGGTGGAAACGATTGGACCGTCATTGCGAGCGAAGCGAAGCAATCCATAGCGCCACAAAGGAAGAATGGATTGCTTCGTCGCTACGCTCCTCGCAATGACGCGTTGCCCATGGTGTGCGCCGATGTCATAAGTTCCTTCAACCGAAATGGGGACGCAGCGAATGTACTCGCGCAAGTTAACGGGCCACCGCGCGACGCTGTTTGCTGCGGCGATTGTCCTTGCCTCGCCTGCAAATTCCCTGTCCGCCGCCGACTTCGGACCGCCGCCGGGCGCGAGCTTGTCGCTGGAAAAGCTCGCGCGCATCGACGACTTCATGAACGATCAAACCGCCACCGGAAAAATTCCGGGCGCGATCGTGCTGATCCAGCAACACGGCAAGCCGGTCTATTTCAAATGCTTCGGCAAGCGCGATGTCGATGCCGGCATCGACATGACCCCGGATGCGATCTTTCCGATCCATTCGGTGACCAAGACCATCACCAGCTTCGCCGCGATGATGCTGGTCGACCGCGGCAGGATCGCGCTCGACGATCCCGTCAGCAAATACATTCGATCTTTCGCCAATACGAAGGTCGGCGTCGAGCGCAAGGACGACACCGGCCGTCCGGTGCTTGACCTCGTGCCGCCGGTCCGGCCGGTCACGATCGAGGATTTGCTGCTGCATACGTCCGGCATCACCTACGGCTTCTATGGCGACGGACTGGTGAAAACCGCCTATGACGGTATCTATCTCGGCGATTTCGACAATGCCGAATTCGCTGAAAGGATCGCCAAAGTGCCGCTTGCCGAGCAGCCGCGCACGCTGTGGGATTACGGGCATTCGATCGACGTCCTCGGCCGGGTCATCGAGGTGGCATCGGGCCAGTCGCTCTATCAATTCGAGAAGGCGCAGCTGCTCGATCCGCTCGGGATGATTTCGACCAAGTTCTTCCTGACCGATCCGGCCGAGCGGGCACGCTACGCCCAGCCGCTGCGCAGCGACCGGCACGTCGAACGAAATTCGCTCGATGTCACGCGCTGGGAATCCGGCGGCGGCGGAATGGTCTCGACCATTGCCGATTTCGCCCGCTACGGCCAGATGCTGCTCAATGGCGGCACGCTCGACGGCAAGACCTATCTCAGTCCCGCGAAGTTGGCGGCGATGACCACCGATCATATCGGGCCGGGCTCGGGCATCGCCCGCAACTACTTCTATTATCCAGGCGACGGTTTCGGGTTTGGCTACGGGTTCGGCGTCCGCACCGACCCCGGCAACGCGGTGCCGCCGCCGCCGGGTTCGCGCGGCGAGATCAAATGGGACGGCGCCACCGGCGTCTACATCGTGGTCGACCGCGCCGAGGACATGTTTTTCGTACTGATGGAAAATGCGCCATCCGGGCGCATGCACGTTCAGGTGAACCTGAAGAAGATGATTTACGACGCGTTCGAAAAATGATCGAACATCTGCTACGCCGGAACCGAACCCATGCTGCGAAAGACCGACCAAAGCGATCAGGCAACCTTGGCGACCGGACGCATCATCGCGTTCGACCGCGCGCGCACGTTCATTACGCTATTGGTCGTGATCCACCATTCGGTGGTCAATTTCACCTATTTCGGCAATGGCGACCGGATGCGCTGGCTCGGCTTTGACCTGGTCGTGCTGTTCAACGACAGTTTCTTCATGGCCTTCATGTTCCTGATCTCAGGCCTGTTCGTCCATGACAGCCTGACACGCCGGGGCACGGCGGATTTCCTGCGCTGGCGCGCCTGGCGGCTGGGGGTGCCGCTTTTGATCTCAATCTTCGTGCTGATCCCGATCGCCTATTATGCGTCGTTCCTGCGCTATCATTTGCCCGGGACGACGGACTTCAACTTCTTCCATTACTGGTGGCATATGATCACGATCGGGCCGTGGCCATCGGGACAGGTGTGGTTTTTGTGGGTGCTGCTCGCGTTCGATATCGTCGCCGCCGCGATCTGGCGGTTGGCACCGAAAATCCTTGCGGGCTTCGGCCAACTGATCTTCGCCTCGCGCAACCGGCCGATGACGGCCTTTTTCGCCTTCACAATCGTCTCGGTCGTGTCCTATCTGCCGATGCATCTGGCGTTTGGCGATGGAGCATGGTTCGAGCCGGGCCACTATCCGTTTCCGATCCAGACCAGCCGCATCCTGCTTTACCCCGCCTATTTCTTCACCGGCGTCGGGATCGGCGTCATCAGCCTCCGGGCAGGTATCCTCGCCGAGAATGGCGAGGTGGCAAAGCGCTGGCCGGTCTGGCTCGCCTTCGCGGTCCTGTTCTATGGCGCGATCCTGCTCTTGGTCTACGCCCACCACAATTGGATAGCGAATTTCGATTCTCCGGCGCTGTGGTGGAAAACGGCGTACGGCCTCGCCTTTGCAATATTCAGTGCCACGATGGCATTTACGGTGCCGGCGACTTCGTTGCGGCTGGCGCGGTCCAGCCTCAGCATGCTCGATGCGATGCAGCCGTCGGCCTACGGCATCTTTCTTGTCCACTATGTTTTCATTATCTGGCTGCAATATTTCGTCTACGATCCGGCGTTTCCCGCGGGCGTCAAAGCCGCGATCGTGTTCGCGGGCACGTTGTCGGGCAGTTGGGCACTCACCGTGCTGCTGCGGAAGATTCCGTTCGTGGCACGGATGATTTAGGACCTACGCCTCGGGCGTCATTGCGAACCACCGGGTCGGTGCAAAGCGCCGCCCGATGACAGGCTCCGCGAAGCAATCCATCCCGCCGCGGAAAGACAGAATGGATCGCTTCCGCCTTCGCTCATGAGCTACGGCGGACAAGTCGTCGCTTTGCTCCTCGCAACGACGGCGGCGACAGCTACGGCTTCAGCAACAGCTTCTGCACCCGCCAGTTCAACAGCTCCGCCACATACAGGACATTCTCCGACGGGCACGCCATGGCATGGATCCAGCCGAATTGCTTGAGCCGCTTGCCGGATTGGCCGAGCACGCCAAGCACCTTGCCGTCCAGGCTAAGCTTGTAGATGCGGCCGGGCCAGGCGTCGGAAGAGTAGAGCACCTGATTGGGTGGCGGCGTGATGCAGATCGACCACGGCGAGCCCGGGAAAAACGTACCACCGGCCATCATTGCCTCGTCCGGGATCTTGCCGATCGCGGGCTTGGCATCCGGCGGCACCGGCACGTCGATGGTGAACTGGCGCAGGAATTGTCCGTCGCCGTCGAACACCTGGATCCGGTGATTGCCGCGATCGGCGACATAGACATTGCCGTTGGCATCGGTCGCGATCGAATGCGGGGTGTTGAACTGGCCGGGCTCCTTGCCGCGATCGCCCCACGACTTTAGCCAGTTGCCGTCCTTGTCCACTTTCGCGACGCGCGAATTGATATAGCCGTCGCTGATGAAGGTGTTACCGGCCTTGTCCCAGGTGACATCGGTGACCTGGCGAAACCTGCCGTCCTCGGCGGGCAACGGCGGCTTTGGATGTTTCAGCGGCGCGGTGTCTTCGTCGGAAGCTTCCTGCTTGCGGCCGAACACCATGACCACGCGGCCCTGGGGATCGAACTTGATCACCATGTCGGAGCCCTTGTCGGTCACCCAGATATTGTCCTGGGGATCGATCTTGACGGTGTGCCCGAATGACCAGGCATAGAGGTTCTTGCCGATCTCGCGGACGAACTGGCCCGTGGCGTCGAATTCCAAGATTTGCGTTGCCGCTGCGGCGTAAGCGGGCCCGCTGGTGTTGCCGCGCGACAGCGCGAAGACGTGCCCCTTGGAATTGACTGAAACGCCCGACACTTCGCCGAAATACATGTTAGGCGGCAGCCTCAGGGGGGTGGGGACTGAATCGAAGGCGATCGTCGGGACCGCCTGCTGCGCCAAGGCCTGTTGCATCAAGGCCTGCTGAACCAAAGCCGGCGGCACAATCAACAGCACCAATCCGGCCAGCCAATGCTTCATGTCATCCTCCCGAGGGATATGCTGTACTGTTGTCGTTGTCACCGATGCTAGTCGATGACCGTCTGCTCTGCACGTGTGCGCCGTGTCATGACCGGTCATCATCCCTTGCATAGCGCACGCGTGTATGAAGAAGTCTCGTCTCGCGATCGGGCGCCTCATGTCATCTCGGTTCCTCAAATCCATCTTGTTCGCGGTTGCAGCATGCGCGTTGCTGCATTCTCCGGTCTTTGCCGCCTATCCCGATCACATCGTCAAGATCGTGGTGCCGTTTGCGCCGGGCGGCGGCACCGACGTGGTCGCCCGCACGTTGGCGCAGGAGATGGCGAAGGATCTCGGCGCCTCGGTGATCATCGAAAACAAGCCGGGGGCAGGGACCATTATCGGCACCCAGAGCGTCGCGACCAGTGCGGGCGATGGCTACACGCTGCTGATGGGGACGTTCGCCAACGCGGTCAATCCGAGCCTGCAGGCGAAACTGCCCTATGACGCGGACAAGGACTTTGCGCCCGTGGCGCTGGTGGCGCGCTCCTTCAACGTCGTCGTGGTCAATCCGGCGTCCCCGATCAAATCGATCGCGGATCTGATCGCGGCGGCGAAGGCCGAGCCGGACAGGCTCTCCTATGGCACCTATGGCACCGGGACTTCCGCGCATCTGGCCGGCGAATTGTTCAAGCACATGGCGAAGGTCAATCTGACGACGGTGCCCTACAAGGGCGCTGCGCCTGCGATCACCGATTTGATCGGAGGTCAAATCCAGGTGATGTTCACGACGGTCGCCAGCGCCGCCTCGCTGGTCGAAGCCGGCCAGTTGCGGGCGATCGCGGTGACTTCGGCGCAACGCTCGGCCGCTTTCCCGCAACTGCCGACGGTCTCGGAAGCCGGCGTTCCCGGCTACGCGGCCGAAGCCTGGTATGGCCTGTACGCACCGGCCGGGACGCCACCCGATATCATCGAGCGCCTCAACCGATCGGCCGCGAAAGCCGTGCAATCCGAGGCATTCAAGAAGCTCGGGGCCAATGAGGGCCTGGTCATGGTCGCCGCACCGCCGGCCGAACTCGATCGCTATTTTCACGGCGAGGAGGAGCGCTGGCGCAAGGTGATCGAGGATGCCGGCATCAAGCCTGAATAGGGAATAATCTGTCATCCCCGGGGTTACACCCTTCCGGGACGACGCTGGCCTTCGCCTCGACGAACTGCCAGCGGGCATTCAAAACCAGGGAGGATGACCATGTCAGACATGGTGCGACGCGTACTGGCAGCCGCCAGCTTCTTTTCCATCTGCTTCGCTTTGCCGGCATCGGCACAGGAAACCGTCCGGATCCGGGGGACCGTCGAACGCATCGAGGGGCCGGTTTATGTGATCAAAAATCGCGACGGCGCGGAGCTGAAGCTGACATTGACCGACAACCCGCTATTCGTCGCAATCGTTCCGTCCAAAATGGCCGACATCAAGCAGGGCATGTTCGTCGGCTCCGCCGGGATGATGCAGCCCGATGGCACCCAGAAGGCCATTGAAGTCCACATCTTCCCGGAATCGATGCGCGGCACCGGCGAGGGCCATTACGATTGGGATCTCATGCCCAAGAGCAAGATGACCAATGCCAATGTCGAGCAGGCCGTCAACAGCGTCGATGGTCAGGTGCTGTCGGTGAAATACAAGGACGGCGAGAAGAAACTGCTCGTGACCCCCGAGACCGTCGTGGTCACCTACGAGATCGGCAACAAGGAAGAGGTGCAGCCCGGGACCAGGATCTTCGTGGCCGCGGCGAAAAAGCAGCCTGACGGTACGCTGCAGGCGCCGCGCATTACCTACGGCCGCAACGGGCAGGGGCCGGCGTTCTGATCAAGTGCGCGTCGCATTGCAGCAACGGCAAATTTGCAAGGCAACGCAACGATTCGATCCCTAGATAGTTCCAATAACGGAACGCCGGCCGCGCGGTGCCGGCGTGAGGCTGGAGTCCGCCATGTGGATGCTGTTGCTGGTGCCGTTTATCGGCCTGTTGTGGGTGCCCTTCTATAATTTCACCGAGCCGTCGCTGTTCGGCTTTCCTTTCTTCTACTGGTACCAGCTCGCCTGGGTGCCGATCTCTTCGCTGCTGGTCTGGCTGGTCTATCGCAGCCGCACGCCTGACGAAGCGCCTTAGGGAAAGGGCATCGTCATGGCCGATCAGATCGAATGGGTTGCGCTTTCGGTTTTCATCTTCTTCTTCGCGCTCGTCACCGTGATGGGATTTTTCGCCGCGCGCTGGAAATCCGGCCCGGTCAGCGAACATCTCGACGAATGGGGTCTCGGCGGCCGGCAATTCGGCACCTGGATCACCTGGTTTCTGGTCGGCGGCGATTTCTATACCGCCTATACCGTGATCGCGGTGCCGGCGCTGGTTTATGCGGTCGGCGCCTACGGTTTCTTCGCGCTGCCTTACACCATCATCGTCTATCCGTTCGTCTTTGCGGTGATGCCGATGCTGTGGAAGCAGGCGCATGCCAACGGCCACGTCACGGCGGCCGACGTGGTTCAAGGCAACTACAATTCGCGCGGGCTCGAATTGGCCGTTGCGGTAACAGGCATGGTCGCGACCATGCCCTACATCGCCCTGCAGCTGATCGGCATGGGCGTGGTGATCAAGGCGATGGGGCTGACCGGCGAACTGCCGATCGTCGCGGCCTTCATTATCCTGGCGCTCTACACCTATAGCTCCGGCCTGCGCGCGCCGGCGCTGATCGCCTTCGTCAAGGACATCATGATCTATATCGTGGTGCTGGTGGCGGTCGTGGTGGTGCCGGCCAAGCTCGGCGGCTATGGCGCGGTGTTTTCGGCGGCCAATGACGCCTTCACCGCCAAGGGCGGCGCCACCGGGCTCATCTTGAAGCCGGCGCAGATGCTGCCTTATGCGACGCTGGCGCTCGGCTCGGCGCTGGCGGCCTTCATGTATCCGCATACGCTGACCGGCATCTTTGCCTCGAAATCCGCCGACACCATCCGCAAGAACGCGATCCTGCTGCCGGCCTACACGCTGCTGCTCGGCCTGATCGCGTTGCTCGGCTACATGGCCTATGCCGCCCACATCAAAGTGTCCACGCCCAACGACGTGGTGCCGATGCTGTTCAAGGCGCTGTTCCCGTCATGGTTCGCGGGCTTTGCGTTTTCGGCGATCGCGATCGGCGCGCTGGTGCCGGCCGCGGTAATGAGCATCGGCGCCGCCAATCTGTTCACGCGCAACATCTGGAAGTCCTATGTCAACCCCGGCATCAGCCATGCCGGTGAGGCGGCGGTGGCGAAAATCGCATCGCTGGTGGTAAAGGTTGGCGCGCTCGCCTTCATCCTGTTGCTGCCGACGCAATATGCGCTCGATCTGCAACTGCTCGGCGGGCTGTGGATCCTGCAGACCTTTCCGGCGCTGGTGTTCGGCCTGTTCACGCGCTGGTTCCGCGCCGAAGGGCTACTGCTCGGCTGGGCGGTCGGCATCGGCTGGGGATCGTGGACGGCGTGGAGCAACGGCTTGAAACCGCTGGCGACCCTCGATATCGGCGGCGCCAGCTACGTGTTCTATGTCGGGCTCGGCGCGCTGGTGCTCAATATCGCGGTCGCCGCGGTTGCCACCGTCATCGTCGGGCTGATCTCGCCGAATAGAACCGGCGCTACTGTTCGATCTTGATATTGCTGGCCCTGGCGACCTCGCCCCAGCGCGCGATGTCGGCGGCCAGGATTTTCGTGAACTCTTCCGAAGAATTGCCGACGGCCTCGATGCCGAGAGGGTTGAGGCGCGCGATCACGTCAGGGAGCTTGGCGATCCGCATCAATTCGCCTTCGAGTTTGCTGACGATCGCTGATGGCGTGCCCTTCGGCAGGAAAATGCCGCTCCACAATACCGCGTCGACGTCGGCGCCGGCTTCTTTCAGGGTCGGCACGTCGGGCAGGTCCTCCATCCGCCTGGGCGCCGCGACCGCGAGTGCGCGCACCGTTCCGGCCTTGACCTGGCTGACGACGGGACCGGCATCCGCGATGGTCGTGGTTACCTGTCCCGACACCACGGCCAGCACCGACTCATTGGCGCTCTTGTAGGGAATGACCTGCATCGGCGCGCCGGTCTTCTGCTTGAACAACTCGGTCACCAGCTGGAACGAGGCCGATGAGCTCGCATAATTCATCTTGTCCGGATTGGCCTTGGCGTAGGCCACCAACTCCGCCACCGATTTGATGGGGGACGAGGCGTTGACGATCATGATCAGCGGAAACGATCCGAGTTTGGAGACCGCGACAAAATCATTGACTGCGTCGTAGGGCAACTTGGCGTAGACGGCGGGATTGATCGATATGCCGCTGGCGCTCATCAGGAGCGTGTAGCCGTCGGGCGGAGATTTCGCGACATATTCGGTCGCAACGATCGCGCCGCCGCCCGGCTTGTTCTCGACGATGACGGGCTGACCGAGGCTTTCGGATAGTTTTTGTCCGAAAATGCGCGCGATGATGTCGTTGCCGCCGCCGGCCGCGAAGCCCACGATGATGTGGATCGGTCGCGTCGGATATTTTGCGGGACCCTCCTGTGCCAAGGCGAGCGTGGCGGCGCTGGCGGAAAGCGCAAATCCGAGGTATGCAGCAATCAGACAATATCGGCTCCGCATTCCCATGGGAGTGGCCTTCTTGTCAGGAGTCAAAGCCGTGTGACGTGGACATGCAAAACGGCCGCCTTGCCGCCATCGAGGGCCGCGAGAGCGCGATCGATGGCGTCGGCAAATTCGTCCGGCTCGGTGACGCACTCGCCATAGGCGCCGAATGCCTTTGCGATTTCGGAAAAATCTCGCCGCTCGCCTTGCCGGCCTGACATTAGCCGCGACTGGAACTGGTCGGTCTCGGCGGCTGTGCCCTGGGGGTAAACCCGCTGGACGGCCGACTTCACCGCCTGCCAGCCGCCATTGTCGAGCACGATCGTGAGGATCGGTATCTGATACTGCTGCGCCACCGCATAGACGCTGTCGGGCGAAGAGAAGTGAAACCCGCCGTCGCCGATCACTTGCACGATGCGGCGGTCCGGCCGCGCAAGCTTTAGCCCCAGCGCCATGCCGCCGCTGAACCCCAGTCCGCCGCCGGCGAGGCCGATATAGCTCTGCGGCCTGGTGCGCGTGAGATGCTCTTGCAGGACCGGTCCGTTGCGTATGGCTTCATTGAGGACGACGTCGTCCTGCGACAGTTTTGAGCCGAGCGTTGCGAACACGAACGCCGGGTTGAGCGCGCCCGAAATGCCCCTATTGGCGCTCGCGGCCGCTTGGCGCTTGGCGGAGGCCTCGCGTGCGCCGCCCCAACTTGCGATGCGTTCGGTCACACGGTTGCGAAAGGCGTCGTCGGCGCGCGCTTCGACCGCATCGAGCACCTGCTGCAGGATGATGGCGCTGTCACCCTGGACACGCATGTCGGTCGGAAATCCCCACATCGGAAAATCCGCCTTCAACGGATCGATGTCGATCTGGATCCATTTCATCGCATTCGCCCGCTTGGCGTATTGCGGCACGTACGGCACATCGGAATCAAGCAGCAGGCCGAGGTCTGCGTTTTCGAGCAAGGGCAGTGGATCGGAGCCGGCGTAGCACGGCGAATCCTGCGGAATGTTCAGGTCAATCGAATTGAAGTCGGCGACGCGGATGCCGCACATCCTCGCCAGCCGGTCCAGCACGGCAACCGCTCCTGGCTTGCGGCCGAGATAGGCCGCAAACGCCACCGGATTTTCCGCCGCCATCAATTGCGTGGCGATCGCCTCTGCCCGCTGGGGCTCGATCCCGCCGGCCTGCACGCTGCCATAGCGCGCCGGCGGATAGGCCGGCATGTCGGCCTCGTCCCATGCTTCCGCCAGCGTCTCGCGCGGCAGCATCATGTAGACTGGGCCAGGCGGGTCGCTCTGCGCAAAGGCGCTGGCGCGGGCAAGCGCCTCCTTCACCACGACGCCGGACGGCAGCGAATACTCCCATTTGACATAGGGGCGGACGATGCTCGCGATGTCGAAGGAGTCTTGCACGAAATGCACGTAACTGTCGCGCGATCCCGTCAATTCGCCGTGCAGCGTATGCGGGGCGCGCCCGGCGAACAGCATCACCGGCAGGCGATAGCGAAACAGGTTCTGGATCGCCATGCAGGCGTTCGCGGTACCGGCATCGACATGCACCAGCACGGCCTGGCCACGGCCGGTCGCGAGCGCGTAGCCACCGGCCATATGTACCGCCACCACCTCGTGCGGGCACAAGATCATCTCGGGATGCTTGCGGCCTTGCTTGTCCCAGCGCGCCATCTCCTCGATCAGCGATACGTGATCGGTGCCGAGATTGGCGAAGATGTAGTCGACGCCGAGATCGACCAGGCCTTCGAGGAAATAGTGCGCGGTATTGTGCCGGCCCATGCCCTAGCGCTTTTCCGCAACGAATTTGTTGCGCAAGGTGCCGATGCCGGTGATGTCGATCTCGACGACGTCGCCGGCTTTGAGGTCGGGCGAGGTGCCATCGGTGCCCATCCAGATCACGTCGCCGGGCCACAGCGTAAAATACTTCGTCAGTTCGACGATGAACGGCACGATGCCGAAGATCATGTCGTTGGTGTGAAAGCGACCGGTTTGCTTGCCATTGACCTTGACCACGGTTTCCATCCTGTCGAGGTCGACAGATGTCTCGATCCACGGTCCCATCGGCTTGAAGGTGTCGGCGTTCTTGGAGCGCCACAGGCTGCGGTCGGCCTTCTGCCAGCTGCGTTCGCTGACGTCGTTGCCGATGGTGTAGCCGAACACGCAGGACATCGCATTGGCCGCGGTGAGATGTTTTGCCTTCTTGCCGATGACGACGACCAGTTCGCCTTCGTAATGGATCTTTTCGCTCGCGGTCGCCGGGATCACCACGTCCTCGTCATGGGCGATCAGGGCGTTCTGGGCGCGATAGCCGATCTCGGGCCGATCCGGCACGTTCGGGACCGTGCCAGCCTTGTCGGCGGCTTCCTTGAGGTGCTTGAGGTAGTTGAGGCCGACGCAATAGAAAGTGCGCGGGATCAGCGGCAGCTCGATCTTGACGTCCTTCAGCGCGTGCGTTTGCGCCGTGCGCTGCCATTCGCCGAAGGGGTCGCCGCTGACGGTGATGACCTCGTTGCTCTCGACGATGCCCCAGGAGGTTTGCCCTAAGGCAGTGAATTTGAGCCAGCGCATGATTTTTCCTCTTTTTCTTATTCGGCTGTCTTACTCGGCGGCGGCTTGCGGCTGGCTTTTCCAGGCGCCGGCGGCGGGGCGCCGCAACCCCAGATTCTCGCGCAGCGTCTTGCCGGTATACTCCTTGTGAAACAGGCCGCGGCGCTGCAGTTCCGGCACGATATGCCTGACGAAATCGGCGTAGGAGCCCGGAACGTAGGTCGCCGCGATGACAAAGCCGTCGCAGCCGCGGCCGACGAACATCTCCTCCAGCCTGTCGGCGATCTCCTTCGGTCCGCCGACCATGGCGTCCGCGGTCTGGCCGCGGCCGGAGAAGGTGATGAAGTCGCGCGTGCTCGGATTGGCTTTGCCCGAAGTTTTCAGCACGCCATCGCGGATGCCGAGCATGCCTTGCATGCCCTGCAGCTCTTCCGTCGTCAGCGGCTCGTCGATGCCCTTGGCGCCGAAGTCGAAGTTCAGTCCTTCGGCGAGCAGCGACAGCGCGTCGATCTCCAGCGGTAGTTTGCCGATCAGCGCCATCTTGTCTTCGGCCTCGGCCTTGGTGGCGCCGCAGACCGGCGTGATCAGATTGCACAGGAACATCTGGTCGGGATCGCGGCCGGCCTTGGCGGCCTCGTTGCGGATCGCCTCATAGCCCTGTTTGGCATTGGCCAGATTGCGCGCGGCGGTGAAAATCACCTCGCCCCATCGGCCGGCAAAGCGCTGGCCGCGGCCGGAAGCGCCGGCCTGGATCACGACAGGATGGCCCTGGCTCGAGCGCGGCACCGTGAACGGTCCGCGCGATCTGAAGAATTTCCCCTGGTGATCGAGCCGCTTGACCTTGGTTGGATCGGCGAACCGTCCGCTCTTCTTGTCGATGATCAGCGAGCCGTCCTCCCAGGAATCCCAGTGGCCGAGTACGACCTCCATGAACTCGTCGGCGCGGTCGTAGCGCAGGTCGTGCTCGAGATGAGCTTGCTTGCCCATGTTGAGCGCTTCGCCGTCATTGACCGAGGTGACCACGTTCCAGGCGGCGCGGCCGCCGGTCATCAGGTCGAGGGTCGCGAAGCGGCGGGCGACGTCGAACGGTTCGTAATAGGTGGTCGAGCAGGTCGAGGCGAGGCCGAGCTTCTCGGTGACCATCCCCATCGTGGTCAGCACCACGATCGGGTCCATCTTTACGCAGCGGATGCCGTATTCGACGGTATGGGCGTGATCGTTGCCGTAGCGGTCCGGCATCGCCAGGCGGTCGTCGAAGAACGCCATGTGGAATTTGCCGGCCTCCAGGATCCGCGCGATCTCCTGGTAATAGTCGGCCGACATCGAATCGTCGCGCGATTCCGGATGCCGCCATGAGCTCGGCAGGTTGGTGCAGTTCTGCGCCTGCAAAAAGCCGACCATCGCCATCTGCCTTGTCATGTCGTTCTCCCTTTAACGCGATGGACGAATTGTCACCTAAGATCGAGCTCGGTAGCGAGCTTGTAGTCGGCAGCGAGCGCCTTCAGTTTGTCCCAGGTCGCGTCCTCGATCTCGATGCCTCCGGCTTTGCGCTTCTGCTCGCGCAGGTACTCGACCTCGCCGGGATAGAACACGCCGCTTGAGCCTGCGGAGGGCGGGGTGGATTTCAGATAACGCGCGAATTCGGCGACTTCCTTCTTGAAATCCTGCAAGGGGCGGAACGCGGCGACGTTGAACACCGCCATGAAGCAGCCGTCGTTGTGGCGGCCGGTCGGCTCGACGCCAAAGCCCAGCCCGGTGAGCAGTCCGCACAGCACTTCGACCATCGCAGCCAGGCCAGAGCCCTTGTAGCCCTCACTGCCGCCGAGCGGCAGCAGCGCGCCGCCCTTGCGGTATTCCTTGGGGTCGGTGGTGGGCCGCCCGTCGGCATCGATGATCCAGCCGGTCGGAATCTCTTCGCCGCGCGCGACGGCGAGCGCGATCTTACCGGCGGCGACCGCCGAGGTCGCCATGTCCAGATAGAACGGTGCTTCGAGATCGGATGGCACCGCGATCGAAATCGGATTGGTGCCGAGCCGCGCCTCGCGGCCGCCGAACGGCGCGACGTGCTTCGGCGAGCGGCCGGAATCGGCGGTGGCAATTCCGATCATGCCTGCCCGCATCGCCATCATCGGATAGGCGGCGAGCCGCCCGACATGGCTCTGACGGAACACGGTGCAGGCCGCGACATTGGCGGTCCGCGCCTTCTCGATCGTCAATTCCATCGCCTTGGCGTTGACGTGGAAACCAAAGCCCCAATGGCCGTCGATCACGGTCGTGGTCGGGGATTCCTGCACGATGGTCCATTTCGCGCCCGGCACGATATGGCCGGCCTTGACGCGGTCGATATAGGTCGGGATCGCGATCACGCCGTGCGAGTCATGGCCGGC
>Ga0137415_10000359_pt1 | contig 43028 bp, 33 predicted proteins | sample CZODoug3_1_1_16f_FD_183082 | JGI IMG/M metagenome (GOLD analysis project Ga0137415, IMG submission 183082) | Vadose zone soil fungal communities from Angelo Coast Range Reserve, California, USA - CZODoug3_1_1_16fungal (Hybrid Assembly) | ecosystem: Environmental > Terrestrial > Soil > Vadose...
ACGCACTCCTACATGAAGTACCTCTACAAATACCCGCAGGCGGCCTATCCCTACGCCGATCTGGTGGAGACGAACCGCCGTCGTTCGAAGAACGACATGGAGTATGAACTGATCGACACCGGCATCTTCAATGACGACCGGTATTTCGACGTCTTTGTGGAATATGCCAAAGACGGTCCGGAAGACATCCTCGTGCGGATCACGGCAGTCAACCGTGGACCGGACGCGGCAGAACTGCATCTCTTGCCGACGCTGTGGTTTCGCAACGACTGGTCGGCGTGGATTGCTGCATCCAACAGGGCCGCCGAGAAACCAATCCTAGAGCAGATTGAGACCGTGGCGGGAATGAGTGCCATCGCAGTAAAGCATCCGCTGCTTGGTAAATACATCTTTTCCTGCGAAGGGGATGTGCCGCTGCTCTTCACCGAGAACGAAACAAACCACGAACTGCTTTTCCCCGGGCAAATGAACGAGAGCCTCCACGTCAAAGATGGCATCAACAATTGCGTTGTGCAGGGCAACAAGGGCGCGGTAAACCCCGAAAAGAAGGGCACGAAGGTCGCCGCGCACTACAAGACCAATGTAGGCGGCGGTCAGACCAAAGTGATTTGCTTGCGGCTTTCCAGCAGTTCTGCAGACCAGCAGGGCAAATCCTTCGGGAAACAATTTGATGAGGTCTTCGCTGACCGGCTTCGTGAAGCCGATGAGTTTTACAAGTCGGTCACGCCGCCATCGGTGGATGAAGATGCGGCCAAGGTGATGCGCCAGGCTCTCGCCGGCATGCTCTGGAGCAAGCAGTTCTTCTTCTTCGACGGTGACAACTGGTTGGATGAGCACCACTCCAACCCGCTCCATCATGGATATCGAAATTCCCGGAACTCCGAGTGGTTCCACATGCTGAACCAAGACATCATCTCCATGCCCGACAAGTGGGAGTACCCCTGGTATGCGGCCTGGGATCTGGCCTTCCACACGCTGCCGCTCTCGATCGTGGACCCTGACTTCGCCAAGCAGCAGATGGAGCTGATGCTCCGGGCCGCCTACTTGCACCCCAACGGCCAGATGCCCGCCTACGAGTGGAACTTCAGTGACGTGAACCCCCCGGTTCACGCGTTTGCCACTCTTTTCTTGCACCGCCTCGAGCAGGCACTGCGCGGGGAAACGGACTTGGATTTTCTCAAGTCGACTTTCAACAAGCTCTTGCTGAACTTCACCTGGTGGGTGAACCGCAAAGACCGCTTCGGCAAGAACGTGTTCGAAGGAGGCTTCCTCGGTCTCGACAACATCGGCGTTTTCGACCGCAGCGCCCCGCTTCCCACCGGTGGTCACTTGGAGCAAGCGGACGGCACGGCCTGGATGGCCCTGTTTAGCCAAAACATGCTGGAACTAGCGTTAGAGATCACCGCTAACGACCCCACCTACGAACCCATGATTATGAAGTTCGCCGAGCACTTCTACTACATCGGAGCGGCCATGAACCGGCCAGGCCATGATGGCATGTGGGATGAGGAGGACGGCTTCTACTACGATCTGCTGCGGCTCCCCGACGGCAGCTGTCAGAGGCTCAAGGTCCGCTCCATGGTAGGACTCCTGCCGCTGTGCGCCACGACGGTCACCGAAAAGTGGATGCGGGACCGCATCCCGCGGACGATGGCTCTCGTGCAGGAACGCCTGCGTCGCATTCCCGAACTCCGGAAAACCATTCATCCCACGGGCCCGGGACATTTTGGAGTAGCCGAGCGCGGGATCATGGCCCTGGTCAACCCAGAGCGGCTGCGTCGGATGCTGACCAAGATGCTCGACGAGAAGGAGTTCCTAAGCCCCTACGGCATCCGCTCGCTCTCCAAATTCCACGAGCAGCACCCGTTCGTTTTACACGTAAACGGCCAGGAGCACCGCGTAGACTACCTGCCGGCCGAGTCCAACACCGGCATGTTCGGCGGCAACTCCAACTGGCGGGGACCAGTCTGGATGCCGGTGAACGCGCTCATTATCAGAGCGCTGCTGAACTTCTATTTGTACTACGGCGACAATTTCAAAATCGAATGTCCCACCGGCTCCGGCAAGCTGTTGAACCTCTTCGAGGTGAGCAAAGAGATCTCGGACCGGCTGACCCGGATCTTCTTGCGCGACGACCATGGCCGCCGACCAGTCTATGGCGGCACAGAGAAATTCCAGAGCGATCCCTTCTGGCGCGACAACATCTACTTCTTTGAATACTTCCATGGCGACAATGGCGCCGGATTGGGCGCAAGTCACCAGACCGGTTGGACCGGACTCGTGGCCAAGCTCGTCCAACTTTACGGTTCCTTGGATCCCAAGCGGGTCTTGGAAGTGGGTAGGGGGGCCGCGTTCACTGAGACACCCAACAAAGCGCGAAGCGCAGAGGCCAAAGCGATGGCCGGAGGCAAACGCTAGTACTCAAATTTGCGAAAGACGATCGTAACTACCGTCTCGGACGAGCGAGAAATCGATACTCTTGGCTGATTGGGTTTTCCCCTCCAAGAAGCAAGTTACTCTAGTGGAGAGATCTAGTATTTCTCCGGGACAAAGTGCCTTCCCTTCAGGGGAACCTGATCTTCATAACTGTCTTTGGTCTTGCGCTTTGGCAATTTCGCTTTTTCCCGCGGACCTTTGCCATAGGGGATCTTGCTCAATAAATGAGTAATGCAATTCAACCGCGCTTTTTTCTTGTCGTCCGACCGAACGATGTACCAAGGTGCATGCTTGCTGTCGGTTGCCTCCAGCATTTGGTCTCTCGCACGGGAATACTCGTACCAGCGGCGAAATGACTCCAAGTCCATGGGGCTAAGCTTCCATTGGCGGAGCGGGTCTCTAATCCGGGCTTCAAATCGGCGCTGTTGCTCTTTCTTTCCGACTTCCATCCAATACTTGATGAGAATGATCCCACCGTCCACCATGTACTTCTCAAGTTCGGGGCAGAGATCCAAGAACCTTCGATGCTGTTCTTTGGTGCAGAAACCCATCACGTATTCCACTCCGGCGCGGTTGTACCAGCTTCTGTCGAAGATGACAATCTCCCCGGCGGCAGGAAAATGTTGCATGTAACGCTGCATGTACATTTGATTTTTTTCGCGGTCGGATGGAGCGGGCAGCGCGACTAGACGGAAAACGCGCGGACTGACCCGCTCTGTGATTGCGCGAATTGTACCGCCCTTACCGGCAGCGTCGCGCCCTTCGAAGACGATGATTACTCGAAGCCCTTTATATTTGATCCAGTCCTGAAGTTTGCAGAGCTCCTCTTGGAGCCGGCTGAGCTCCTTCCCATACTCCTTGCGCTTCAAGCGTCCGTCATGGTTGTCATCATCCTGCTTCGCCATCGAGAATTACTCCTTGCTTCACAAGGTCGGATTAGTGCTGCCCAAAATCACGACAAGTCCACGAGCACTTGGTCAAATGAGCCGATTCCTGGATAAGGCGGAGGGGAATAGCCTTCGCTCTTCGGCCCATACTCAATAATCAGCGGTTAACATACACGGGCAACTGGCAAAAGTTATAGCTAGCGCGGAATTTCTTTTTGAAAAAGGATCCGCCATGTTGTTTTGGCGGCGGTGACCTGCAGGCCGACCGAGCTACTTGCGCCGTTACCGTATGGGCTCAGGGTTTTCTAAGCGGCTCTTCGATTAGAGTCCCGTCACAGAAAGCTTTCCTTCAAGACTGGAAGCGCCTCGTGGGCAGGGCTACAACCTGGTTACTTCTTAGTATTAGGCGGAAATTCTTTGAATGATTTTGATACTAGCTCACTCACTTCTTTATCCAGATTACGTATCGCCTTGTTGGGATCACGAAACGTCTTGTTGTATGTTGTTTCCCATACGATTTTCTTGGACTCGTCCATGATGTAGAACACGATTTGGCCATTCACCTTTAGCCATGTGGACGGAGCCATCGCTGGGCCGTTGCCCAGCCCGTACGTCGGAGTGCGATCAGCGGGACTGGCAGGAGTAGAGTTCGCGCGTTCCTGAGCCCCGGCACTGGCCTGCATATCTCCACCCCCATCGTAGTAAATGTAGAAGTCCGGTTTATGCTTGACTTCGACAAAACCCCTCGCGATAAGGCTTTGGTTCACGGCCTTGACGATCTTGAGGTCCATAATCTCGTTGGTATCGGGGTGCTGGCGAGTCATGAGGTGGTTTTGCCCCCAAGCGTAACGTTTGTGTCCAGAAAAGTCGAAATTTCTGTCAAATGTGGTAGAGGTCTTCTGAGCAAAGGCGATGAGTGCCGTTAGCATTACCAAAAACAATAGACCCGCATGACAGGCCCGATTCCTCGAAAGCGACACATTTGTTTGGTAATGCATCCAAACAAAACTCTAAACTTCTCGGCAAGAGAGAATACTGTCAAATCTCACAGGTCCACGATTCTCTTCAGTTCGGCGTTGATCCCTGCTCTCGTGTTTCGCATTCGAAGTCTCCATTACTCTGGAGTCGCGCTGATTTCTTTGAGTTGTTCGTAAGCATGCCCAAGAGCTCTTGCGCAGGTTCATGTTCTCGGTCATCGACGTTGTCTTTGCGGCCCCAGTCTCGTCGTCCCAGGCTCGAAGAGGGCGGGAGCTACTATTTGTCCGCGTCCACTTTCACGAAGCTGTACTTGGCGCTGAACTGGATGCGGGGCGCATTTGCCTTTTGGCCGTCTTGGCGCATGATCCAACCGTACAGAAACTCCGCGCCGATATTAAGTGATCCATAGGGATTCCAGATCAGGTTGGTTCCGGTGTAGGTGCCATGGTTGTAGGGGTGAAACGAGGATGACGCCGCCAGGGCGAAGTTGGAATTGTCTACCGCGGCGTAAGAATAGACAGCACTTGAGCGCAGACTTTTCTTCCAGTAATGCTGATAGGCTGCTTCGACACCCACCGCAGGAGTTGCCGAGAGAGAGGTAGATGATGATGGCTCTGCGTCAATCCCCAGACCTGACGTGTCCTGGATATATCGAGAGATTCCGTGGCCGGAGGCCACCGCAAAAATGAAATTGTCCTTGCCGAAGGTCTCCACACCTGCGGAGGCGTTTACGCCCCATCCAAAAACGGAATCTGTTCTCCCATCCGGGAGAAAAGCCGCGATGGAACGAAATATCCCAGCGACCTGAAAGTGGCCGCGCTCGAATTCCTGCCGAAGGCGAATCGCACCGTCTGGACCGGGAGCATTGGGCTGGGCAGAAAATTCGGCTGTCTTGAAGGCGATATCGGAGCTGGGTTTTTCCAGTGAAAGATAGAGTGTTGTGCTTGGACTCAGAGCAAATCCATACCGCAATTGAGGATTGCGAACGCTGACCATGCCGTTTGGTCCCTGGAAGTCGAGAGTGTCAGGGAATGCGTCCGGATCCATGAAGTTTGAGAATGTTTGGCCGATGAGGAAGTTTTTTGCCTGGGCGTAGGCATGGCGCAGGCGCGGAGTGGTCGCATTGGTTCCAAACAGGTCGCCCTCAAGGTAGAAGCGCACATCTCCGACTTTGGCGCCGGGGACTCGGAAGTCGAGGCTCAGACGCGTCGGACGGATGGACACGGTTGAGTTGTTTACAGTTGCTATCGAGGGGATCGGGATCGAAGAAGTAACGAATGAGTCGGTATTGCCAGCAGGTTTCAGATCGTAGATAAAATCTGTCTTGAAGTAGCCGCCGATTTTCAGAATCGTTTGCGTCCCTGGCAAGCGAAAGAATCCGTGGTACTTGGGATCGAGCGGGACGTTATTGAAGCGGGCAGCGGCAACGGTATCCTCAGAAAATGTCGTGTAGGTGGCCGTGGCTTCGCCCACTTGTTTGGAGGTTTCACCTTGGAGCGGTGGCTGGGCGGTTTGAATGGTTCCCTCCTGTTTGCTGGATGGAGCCGTGGAAGGTGCTCCTACCTCGGGAACCTTGCTGCTCTCCAGATCGCCGAGCCGGGCTTGCAGCTTGTTCATCTGCTCGCGTAGCTCGTCAAGTTGTTTTCGCAGCTCCTGCACGTTCTGATTAGAAGAGTCTGACTGGGCAGCAACAGCAACGGGCATCAAGCCTGCCGCCAAGAAAGCTAGGATTAAAGAAACCACTTTGAGAGTCCGCATTTCGGACCTCCTTCGTCTCAACTCTTCACCATGCAGGTTTCCAGATCGCCATCGTCCGAAGCAGAGGGGCCGGAAACACGACACTTCCTACGACGGTAGGTTGGACGGGGGAAAGAATAGGGGCAACTGTAACTTCTTACAGTCAGCGGACTCGAACAATGAAGTTCGTGACAGCTACGGGGACTCTCCCACCCTCGTTGTCGGGGCTCGCTCTATGGACATTCCGATTGGAACCTAATTAGGGCAGACTGTTTGGCTTGCTAATGGTGGGAACGATTCATCAAAGTCTTGATTTCAATATCTCGAAGCCTTACGCTTCTTGGCAGGCAACACAGTCGTAGCGCCCTTGCAGCGGTCGCAGGACACCGCGGGGCATCGAGCTGCCAGGGCCGAACCTAAGTAATTGTGCTGGATTGTGTGCAACCGTACAGAGCTACCTCCCCTTCTAACTGTTGCATAACCGGATTCAGGAAGATGGAGAGGCCATCACAAACGTAGGGGAATTCCCGCGTCAAGTTTTGCAGATTCTGATCGTAGAAGATTTCGAGCCTTATCGCACTTCGGTTGCCGCTTTGCTGGGACAGAAGCCGCGCTTTCGAGTGATCTGCGAGATTGGGGACGGGTCGCATGCCGTCGAGAGAGCGCAAGAACTGTGCCCCGATTTGATCCTGCTAGATATCGGCCTGCCGGGGCCCAGATCGCTAGAGAGAGATTCTGACAACCCTGGGAGCAGATTCTCTAAGCTGGCGTAATTCTGCTTCAGACATAATTGATTCCGTAAGGCCACAATCCAGGCAGACCAACAGTTTAGAGAATGCAAAAATGGGGGGCCGGTCAAGACTCCTCAGCCCAGGGAAATGAATTTTCATTTCGGCGTCAAGTTCCGATAGGTTGGGGGGACGCGCATAACCTACAAATGGAAGCGGTCAGCATGGTCTTGCCCCTTTCTCGTGTACAGGAAGGACTCCGAATCACCCTCACGAACGCATGAGTCTAAAGTAGAAGAGTCCGCGAGGTTGAGACCACTGTCACATCGAACAGTGACACCTTGCCAAGGTCTCCGGAGGCAGGCTTCTAGCTGGCCGCCCGGGCGGATTTAGGACCGGGACTGAGGGGGACGCTGGCATGGATCGTGGTTCCCCCCTGCAGTTGCGAGTCAATGGAAAGCTTCCCGTCGACGAGCTTCAGCCGTTCCTTCATGCTGGTGAGGCCCAGGCCGTGACCCTTGAGCGTCTCGTCGAGGTCAAATCCAATCCCCGAATCCCGCACGGTTAGATGAATCTCGCTAGATGTATTGCTGAGCGTCACTTGGAATCGCTTAGAACCACTGTACTTCGTCGCATTCTGCAGGGCTTCTTGCAAAACGCGGAAGAGACAAAGTGAGATCTCTTGAGGGAGCTTCTTAGGGATATCGCCGGAATGAAATTCAATCTCCACTTTCTGCTGGTCGGAAAGTTCTCTGCAAAAGCTGGCCGCTGCCGCTGCCAGGCCCAGATATTCCAGTTTCGAGGAGTGCAGGCGGTGGGATAGGGCCTGGATTTCGCTTCCGATATCGGAGAGGTGCTTGATTTCTTCTTGGAGGCGATTTCTTAATCCAACCGACGATTCAGGAACATCTTGTTCTAAGCGTGCCATACTCACTGCCAGTAACGCAATGCGTTGATTAATATCGTCGTGAAGCTCCCGAGCAATCCAGGCACGTTCTTCCTCGTGCGCCTCAATCAACCTGCGGCTTACACTGGAAAGGGTCTCTTCGGCCAGCTTGCGTTCCGTGACGTCGAGACATGAGCCGATGTAACCAGCAAAGGAACCGTCCGCATTGAGCCTTGGAACTCCTAGATCAAGAATCCAGCGGTATTCTCCATCGTGCCGCCGAAGCCTGTACTCCGTCTCGAATGTCTCACGCCGGTCGAACGCTTTTGTGTACACATCCAGATACCGCACCAGGTCTTCGGAGTGGACGCCCTCTGTCCAACGATTTCCCAGCTCCTCATGAATGGATCGACCCGTAAACCGCAGCCAAGGTTGATTGAAATAAGTGCAGAGTTTGTCGGGGCCAGACATCCAAATCATCACAGGGGCTGCATTGGCAACCAACCGAAACCGCTCCTCGCTCTCTCGAAGCGCTTCTTGCGCCAATTGACGCTCAGTCAAGTCAACAAAACTGACCAGACCGGTATCTCCCAAAGAAGCGAAATGAAATTCTATGTGTCGCATTGAACCATCTTTGCAGCGAACTGTCGCCTCCATCGGTTCAATCTCTATGTCGCTCTTTATGGCCTTCTGCACGCGCCGCTGCCATTCTATTTTGATCATTTCCCGGTAAGCCTCATCCGGATATGCAAGCAGCCACCAATGAGCCTCGTCGGGCACGTCTTTGATGGAATACCCAAACAGCTGTGTAAACTTGAAATTGATAACCTCGAATTCGTTTGTTTCTCCCCGAGTTACTACCATGGCCACGGGTGAGCGAAGCATACGATCCTTGCTGCGTTTCTCGCTTCGTTTAAGAATCTCTTCGGAAAGACGCCGCTCTGTGACGTCGCGAATGATGACGGTAAACAGTTTCTTCCCGCCGGCCTCGGTGTGGGAAATGGAAGTCTCAATAGGAAATTCCTCGCCACTTGCCCGGAGACCCCACAACGCGCCTTGATCACCCATAGCGCGAGAAGTGACGCCTCCCTCACCGAAGCGGCGGATATGTTCCACATGGGATGCGCGGAAACGATGTGGAATGAAGCGGTCGATTGGAGCTCCAATCGCATCTTGTTTCGGGCAAGAGAACATTTTCTCTGCCGCAGCGTTGAAGACAATGATCCGCTGATCCTGGTCGACAGCGATTATGGCGTCCATCGCCAAGGCGACAATACTCTCTAACTGGTTTTGGCTCTCGCGCAGCTTCTTCTGGATCTGCCGGCGATCGGTTATGTCTACCTGTATCGAGGCGGAGTGTAAAATGTTCCCTATTGTGTCTTTCACGGAGCCTGCATTGAGGAGGACGGTTCGCCTTTTCCTCTCCCTGGTGAGAATGACCATCTCTTCGTTGCGAAGACTGCCCTTACTGTTCCATTTATCAATCAAATCGACCAATTTAGGTACTGACTCGGGGGCATAAATCGCAGACAGAGACTTCCCGATGAGTTCTTCTTTCGTGTAACCCAGAACTTCGCAAGCCGCGGGATTAACGTCCAGAATTTCGCCGGTCGGAGAAGTCATGTAACAATACTCAGGCAGGGTCTCAAAAAACTGGCTGAAGCGACGCTCAGAAACTTGTCTGGCCTCCTCGGCACGCTTGACCTCGGTAATGTCCGCAACCACAGAAAGAATGCACGGTTCACCGCTGACGTCGATCAATTCCGCCGATCCCATGCCGACGCGGATCTCGCCGTCTTTTGTTCGAAAGAGAAACTCCATGCCCCGCCAACTCCCCGTGGCCAACAGACGCTTCGAGAGCTGGATTCTTTGGTCCGGATCAACCCAGAGACCAATGTCGAAGGGCGTCCGTCCTATCACCTCTTCAGAATTCCAACCGGTTATATGAGAAAAAGTGTCATTAATGTCGATGTACCGATGGTCATTTGCACTGGTCAAAGTGAGCGAGAGAGGACTCTCTTTAAAAACTTTAGAAAACTTCCTTTCGGAGCTCTTCAGTGCGTCTTCAATCTGTTTTCTCTCCGTAATATCCACTGCGAGACCGACCATCTGGCTTGCGTCGCCATTTTTTGCATACTTGAATTCCCCCCTAGCAGCGACCCAGCGTTCAATCCCGTCCTGCCGAACGACGCGAAACTCCTCAGCGTAGGGTTCACGGTTGCGCTTTGCGTAGGCCACCGCTTCAGACACTCGCTGTCGATCCTCGGGGTGGACGTAACGATAGAAATCGCTAGCCTCGCCAATGAACGTATGGGATGAAATTCCGAACATCGTACGCAGGTCACCGAACCAAAGATCACGCCCCGTCCTTATGTCCCAGTCCCATCCCACGGATTTGCCTGATTCCATCGCCATGCGAAGCCGTTCGTTGGAGGAAGCCAGTGCTGCTTCCACCCTCTTTCTCTTCACCTTTTGCCATAGGAGCCCGAGAATGATCAGTGCTTGTGTTGAGAGAAGCAAAATGGCAGCAATGATGTATCGCTTGTACTGTTCCCAGAAAATGGGCGCCCGGTTGAGCACGATACTTCCAGGGGGCAATGTGCCCTTGTTGAGTCCAAAGCGCCGCAACGCCCGCCAGTCAAACAGAAAGATGTTATCGCCCCTGACGACTGAGATATCCTGCGGCTTCTCCCCATTGAGAATCCTTACAACAATCCTGCCAACTTCCCGCCCGTGCTCGGAAAAGCTAAATACGTCCCCGCCCACGGTTCCTCGACCGACGTCCACGTCGTCCACGGTAAAGACTGGTGCAATCGAGGCGCCGGCGACCAGGGGAGCTGATTGAGTGGCGTCAATGAAGTGATTCCCGGCTGCATCCAGCATGAAGGAGGTGTGATAGACAATGGTGTGGGTCGGCAGGTGCTTTAGTCGGTCGAGGAGGGTGGGCATGTCGAGGTCCGTGAGGTAAGTGAAGTCGAACTTCGATTCGTAGCGGCGAAACCTCTCCTTGACAATGGACTCAAGGTAGCGGTCATAGGGTGCCACGCCGCCCACCACTACCACGTGTTTGGTGCTGGGCTGCAGCCGAAGCGCCACCTCCAGGGTCCTCTCCGGCTGCACTGCTGCCCAAGCGCCAGTAAAATGCGAGTCGAGATTCAAACCTGCCGCGAGTGGCTCGGGACTTCCACCGAAAACAATCGGGGTATTCGGAAAAAATGCCTCGTGCGACTCGACCATGAACTTAATGGAGGAGGGCCCGATGGCCACAATCACGTCTGGTTTCCGCTCGCGATACTTGAGTAAGAACCATTCACGAAATTGGCGCTGGGAAGCCTCGTCGGGAAAAAGAGGAGTATCCAGACTCTCACTATAGAATTCGATCCGGTAAGGTGAGTTCTCTAAAGCAGCGACTAGCCCGTTGTCGATGGCCGCGATTCCAGGCGACCCCAGCTCCAGCTCATTAAACACGAGGATTCGCCGGACTTCTTTGACCTGCGCTTGCGCAAGTGGCTCAAATAGAAAGTAGCATGCAAAAAGGACGGGGATGATCCTCGCCACCTTCCTGCCAATGGGTCGCCGTCGATTGGAGCTCGCCGGGCTATCTCCCCCATTCCTCCGCTTGGGCCATTCGGTTTTCTTGCCAATGAAGTATGCGTTCATGTCATCGAACCGAGCAGATTCGCGTCCGGGGGCTGGTTCTTCAAGCCGGCCGGACACCGTGCCATATGGAAGTGTCCCACATAGTTGGAAAAACCCAGTATCTGTCAAAATTGACAGAGGTAAGGCGATTGCCAAGAACAGTTAGTCAGACGCAGTTTCAATGGGCGAATATCGGGAAGCTTACTCCACACTATAGCCAAAGCGCTAGCAGCTCGGGCATTTGGCGCGCCCACACCAGAAGCTGATGTGAGATGCTACATCCATCACCAGATGCCCATGCGGAGGACAAGGCCACTAGTAAACTGAAAACCATTTTGATAGTTCATGCCGTTCAGCTCTTTAGTCCAGGATTGAGAGTACTCTAGGTTGACGACACGGTAAGAGAGGGCACTGTTAAGTTTCACATCCAGACCGCTGCCGGCCTGGATAATGAACCCGTTGGTCTCCCAGTTTTTGGCATACAAGGTGTGGAGTACGTAAGGAGGCTCAGAGTTCGCGGCCGAAGATTCGATTGCTTTCCTGAGCTGAGGATCAACAAGTTCCTGCGTAAGCTTGGTTCCACCCATCAGAATCGCGACATGGGGTGTCCAGCGGCCCATGGGTAGAGGAGTCCATCGTGTTCCCGCTAGATAGATGAGAACATCTCCGCTGAGATTGTTCTCGAGACCAAGCAACTTGCAGCCACTAACATCGACAACAAACTGCCACTGCGAAGATACGCGAAGTGCCACGGACCCTCCGCCACCAACGCAGGGCCCGGCGTGTCCATCTCCCATGTAAGTGATGACTTTGGCCGTGAGATTGAATTCAAAGGGGGCGTCTCCTGGGGGTGGTGAAACCTTTATGAGAGCGGTGTTACGTTCTCCCAAAGACTCCATCCATTCAAGATCTTGAAGTTGAGCGGAGCGCACGCCCGGTCGATTATCGCGATGCCAGGGAGGCTTAAAGGCCAAGGTGTTGGCCATTGAGCGGGCAGGATTCAGGCCACTACGAACAAGTAGGCGAGCCCAGTTGTTTGAGGTGCGCCTTTCGAGATACCGGACGATGTATTGGTCCAGCGCATCTTCTGTAATCGACCATCCCAACCCAATCACCGGGGTAACAACGTGATCGACAAATCCTTGTGCAGGGTATAGGTTCTGGATGTTACCGATCGATGCTTCGCTAATCGGACCAATCTCAAACAAGACGCTGTAAACGTAGGAATATGCTGCGCCGCGAAGCTTACCCTTCCAATACCTACGATTTTGTCCGAATTGAATGTCGCGATATCCACGGTCATTTTGCGTCCAGAGATATCCAGAAACGGCCCCTTGCATGGGGTGACCAATGTAATTGACGAGGAAAGGATCACCATCGTTCCAGCCATGGAGGTTTCCCACTGAGTTCAAGTAGCCACGGAAAAAAGGATTGGAGAATCCGTCGCGAGTTCCTTGTTCCGTGGCACAACGGAACGCATTTTCAAAACTCGAGAAAAAAAGAGATTGCCCGATTAGATGTCCCCAATCAACGCCTCTCTGTTGTTCGGTGGCGCTTCGGACAGGCTGGATTAGGGGCTGCACTCGAGTTGTTGGCGCTCCGGAATCCGGGACATTCGGCGCGCTGATATATGGAAGCTGGCCACTGGATTGAGATTGAGCCGCCACTGATAACGCAAAGGCAAGGCCAATTAAGGGAAGCGCGATTCCAACAAGAGTGCTATGTGAAGCTGCCATGTCAAGCCCTGATTGCCAAAGTACCGTCAAGCTAAGAGAGCCACTGATTTGCTTTATGGGAAACTGGCAGAAATGACAGAAAGGCGACGTCACAAATGGCGATAGTTCCCGGAGAACGCGACTTCCGACGCGCTAGCGGTTAACTTGAAGACTGACAGCCGATTGCCGGTGCAGAAGGAGCACTGGAGTTCGCAGAGCCGCGGGCTCGGATCTTCAAGCCCACGGCTCCGATAGGGTGCGGTTGAAACACACCGATCTTGCTTTCACTCGGCGCGGCAAGCATTCTGCAGCGTCGGGCAATTCAGGGATGGATTTCCAGAATCGCTTTTCGATGGCTGTCTGAGCCCCTGAGCGAAACTGCCTGGCAGAGGAAAAGTCGACTAACTTTTCGGTTTGGGGGGGAAGTTCTTCAGGAGCTTTGCAACCGCTTTGGTGATGTTCTTCTCTTTCTTCTCCGGTTTCGCCTTGGGATCGAGTGTCTTCGTCGCAACCCCGCGCCAAACGAGCTGCTTCTGGGCGGGATCGTACATACTCACATCGAGCTGGCCGACGTAAACCGTGGACGTCGATCCATAGGTCGTGGACATTCCGCCACCGCCATACCATCCTCCGCCCCAGCCAGGGCCATAGCCCCAACCCGTGTTATAGGACGTGAATTCCTTCTCCTGGCCGATGGCGGTCTGATAGCCGATGTAAAGATCTGCAGTGTCCGCCTCCGTTTTGGTCATCCCTTTCGTGGCAAGCTCAGCGTCAATGGTAGCTGTTATTCTCTTGGACATCAGGTCATCTGGCCGGTCGGCTCCTTTGATCGCTACCCACTTGTAAGTTTTGTATTTTGAAAAGTCCTTCTCCTTGTCGAAATCGTAGCGAACATCCTGACCTAGTACAGCACTTACGCTCAACAGAAGGAATGCAGTCGTTAAGAAGGCTAGTTTTTTCATTACCTATTCTCCTTTGAGAAAAAAATCTGACTGAACGAGGCTCCAGCGCATCACCAGTTGTCGTCCGTGCGAACCCACGTTTTGTCGGGGTTGTACAGCTCCATGTCTTTGAAGATCTTGAGGGTCTCCGGCCCTAGGTCCTTCTGATAGACAACCCCGTCATAGCTAACGAGAAAAGTCTTTACTCCCGTGACGCGGTATTCTGCTGGGGCAGCGGCAAGAGCAAAGCCGCCGATCATCGCCCCGTTCACAACAAAATCTATTTGGCCAAGCCGAGCAGCGGGGCCCTGTCCTTTCAAAATCTTGAAATAGTAGCCATGATATGCTCGGCTCTTATTCGTGTAGCCTTGGTCCAGAGCCTTGGCGATCCCCTCTCCGACGGGGCCTCCCATGCTTCCGTCAGGATTCCGCCACGCAAGACCGTCGTGTTTTCCCGGAGCGCTGATGATCCGCTGCGCGTACTGATTCACTTCAGCGTTATCGTGTTTTTCCAGGGCATATTCGTGTTGCGCCTCCACATAACCACGGCAAATTTGGATGGCGTCCAGTTCATTGGAACCGATGCGCCGGAAAAGGACTTCTTGGAGGCCTACCTTGGTGTCGAAAATCCACTTCCCCGCTTTGTTCACAAGCGGGATCGGAAGTGGCCAATCCTCACTGCCAACGGAAATGATGGCACGCTTGGAATTCTTAGGGTCGATGGCGACGTCATTTTTTTCGCGGGCTCTTGCTGCAAATGCAATGGCATTATTCTTGTCCTGGACGGGGTCTTCCGAAGAAACCAAGTCCTCGCCATCCGGGCCAAGAATCTCTTTTAGGGCAGGTGCGTCAAAGTTTTCCGTCGCTTGAATTAATGCTTCGACGGCTTCTTTGGGTGTTGCAAACGCTTTCTGCGTTGGCTGAGATGGTGTGGTTGCCTGCTTTTCGGATTGCTGTGCTTGCGAAAACATTACCACAGTACAACCCAAGGCGACTAGCAAGAGCGCTCGGAGGGTTTTCAACCCGCATATATTTGCTGGCTGTGACTTCATATGCTGCTCCTTGTTCATGGATTGATTACCGCCGCCGCCCGCCGCCGCCGCGGGAGCCACCCATACTGGAAGAGCCGCGTGAACTACTCGCCCGCGCGCTGCTTCCGCTTGTGCGGCTCGAAGCTCCGCTAAGGCCGCCGCCCCTGGAACTGGCACTGGAGCCCGACGATACGCTTCGGTTGCCAACGCGATCGCCGCCTCCGCCGCGATCCATGCTTCCCGCCTGTTGTCTACCGCCACGATCCATCGCTCCCCCCTGCTGCCTGCCCCCCATTTGCCCTTGGTTTTGGCGGGCGTTTGCCTGTCGGCTCGACATGGAATCGCCACGAGCGGTACCGCCGTACTTGTTGGCCGTTGCTTTGTTCGAATATGGCGCGCCACCACGGTGCTGGGCATTGTGCTGCCAACTGTTACCGCTCCCGGTCCGGTTTCCGGTGCGATTGCCGGTATTGCTGATATTCTGTCTATTTGAGTTATTCACGAAATTATTGTTGTTATTTATGTTGATATTATTGTTTCCGCCCCATCCACTGTTGCAGCACCAGCCTCCGCCCATGGCTGCTCCAACCATCATTCCAACTCCAAACGAAACCGCCATGCCCGCAGCGTAATAGCCAGGAGGCGGATAGGCGATCGGCGGGTACGGGTACGGCGGCGCACCGTAGACAACCACGGGGTCATAGCTGGGGACATAGACAACTTCCGGCTTGGATTGTTCGATGACTATAACGTTCTTACTTTCGACAGTCTTTGTTTCGACGTTCATCTGTTCGGTGGATTTCAGGTTTCCCTTATCCTTGGCCTTCGCGCGCATTCGCTGCACTGCGTCCATCACATCAGATTGCTGGGCCAGAACTGCATTACCAAGATCTGTCGTCCACCCAATCTCTTCTGCCAGTCGCTTAACGACATCGGGAAGCGCAGCCATCGACTGAATGCTCGGGTCCCAGGGTTGCTTCTGGACCGCGTCCGCCAGAGCTTTGTCCTTTAGGTCTTTGTTCTTTGTGAGCCACTGCTGAAGCTGGACGATTTCCAGAGGATAGGTTGATGCAGCAAGGACTTGAGCCAAGAGCGGATCCGGGTAAAGAGCGATTGGCGCCACTAGAGAGTCCAGTTGATCATTCGGAATCTTTGGAGGCTGCTCCTGGGCCGCGGCAGCTTCTTGTTGTTCATGCGCCTGGGCTACCGAGGGCGGTCCGCCGGGAGCCAGCAAAAGAGAGCACATCAGGGCAGTAAATTGCCTCGATAAGACTTGGATGCGGATTGGCATTCCTTACTCCTGTTGCTACTTGTCAAACCAATCTGTAGCCCGGTCGGCGAATTCGGAAAACTGGCAAAAATACCAGTGGGATCGTCCAAGCCTGGCGTATCTCGGATATCGAAAGCATGAATCTGGGAAAGCCAGCCAGTTACACCGGAGTGAAGACCAGAGGGCAGTGAGTACGGCTCGGGAATGCGCATGTTCGCTAAACGCAGGACTGTAACTATTGACAGTATGCCGAAACTGGAACCCAGCCTATCTTGCATGCCCAGACGCGGAGCAAGGCACTGTTTCACTCCGACCGCCCCGATTCCAAAGTCTGTTTGTGGTTTGAGAGGAAAAGATGGAGCGTAGTGGCGGAAGCCCAGACCAGAACCACAATTGCTTCGCAAGACGAATCGCCCTGCTTGGGACATTCTCTGAAGTGACCATCAACTGTCTTCTGGCTCCCAACAACGTGAGTTGTCTATTGGCGGTAGCAAAAAGATCTGCCAAGTGCTGGGGCTACCTCCTGGTCCAACTGGTCGGTAATTCCAGGTGACTTGTCACGTTTTGGATGAAAGATGGTCGGAATGTCTTCAGGTACCGTAATGAAGATTCAAAGAGCAGAACAGATTCTCCTCGCAATCGGTCTAATGCTCTTGGCCATATGGGGAGCCGCGCGATTTCACAGAGCCGTTGCATCGCGGGCAGCCATAGCGCGCTTCGAGGCCGAGAATGCAACAAGTGTCGCTCCGACCCCCTCTATCGCACTCGATCCCATCTTATCCTCAAAAATTGACTTTCGGCTTTGGTCCGTCAAACGGATCGATGCATATGAGGACAGTCTTACCAAAAAAACGGACATGCCTCTCGCTATTCTTCGCATTCCCAAGATCGCCGTTGAAGTACCGGTCTTCAACGACACAGATGATCTCACGCTAAATCGCGGAGTCGGGAGGATTCTTGGCACGGCTCAAATCGGTCGACCGGGTAATCTCGGAATAGCCGGACATCGTGACGGCTTTTTCCGGGGGCTCAAGGATATTGGGCCTGGTGACTATATCGAAATTCTCCGCCCCGGCGGAACAGATCGGTACGCCGTCAGCCAAGTTCAGATCGTCACGCCGGCCGATACCTACGTTTTGAACTCCGTGCCAAAGCCGACGCTGACACTGGTGACTTGCTTTCCCTTTTACTACGTGGGGAGCGCGCCGAAACGCTACGTCGTCACGGCAGCCGTTGAGAACTCCAGCCAGAAAAATCAAACGGCAAGCAGGGTCTCGATTGCCACGGGCAACAACACTAACAACAAGGAGAAGAAAAAATGAAATCTATCAGGCTCTCAAGAACACTCTTGTGCGGCCTGCTGGGCGGAAGCGCGCTTTGTCTCGCGTTCTCTCTCTCGGCAGCCGCCCAAGTGCAGACGCAACAAACGGAAACAAAGGGTGCGCCAACAAAAGCCGTTAAAGTCGAACGGGGCGAAATCGTCTATCTCTCCGGCAACAGCGTTGTTATCAAAATGGAGGACGGAACGATGCGGCATTTCGACAATGTGCCTGAAAGCACGACCGTGACCGTAGACGGGAAGCAACTCAACGTCCATCAGCTCCAGCCGGGCATGAAGGTGGAGAGGCAAACCATTACCACTTCTACGCCAAAAACGATCACCACCGTGAAAACCGTCACTGGCACCGTGTGGCATGTTACTCCCCCCAACTTGGTTATCTTGACACTGGAGAATGGCGAAAACCAAGAGTTCAAGATCCCAAAGGGTCAGAAATTCACCATCAACGGTCAGACATTAGACGCGTTTGGCCTCAAGAAAGGAATGAAGGTGGATGCCCAGAAAGTGGTCGAGGAGTCAGCAATTGAAGTTGCGCAGGAAATAAAGAGAACTGGAAAGATACCACCCCCACCCCCAGAACTAAAAGCCGATGTTCCGATTCTCGTCGTCAGGTTACCAACTCCCGCCGCTCCGGCCCCAGCCGTTGAAACAGCGGCAGCCGAACCGGCACCCAAAAAGCTGCCAAAGACAGCTAGTGATTTCCCGCTGATCGGAGTACTCGGTGCCTTACTTTGCGCAGCTTCATTGACTGGCATGGCGATTCGGAAGGGCGTTATCCGGATTGCGGGTTCAGAATAGGCAACTGCGGGCCGAAACAAACAACCAGGGGCGGGCGCCTGACCGCCCCCTATCTCATCTCTTAGAAGTCGCTATCGGGCAACGCTGGAGAGGTCCAGCATGCTGCATTGATTTCAAGGGCCAAGCCCGCGTCACTGTCCCAAGCACTTTAAGGAAGAGCGAATGCAATGTGGGAAGTGCAGGCTACAGCCGCGCGGAAGATTCATCAATGATCCGAGACTTCACTATGCACAAGCGAGTGGACCAGTCAGAGACCGAGCACAGGCACCGGGTGGAAATCTGCAAGATCGGTCAACAGATGTATGAGCGAGGATACGTCATCGCGTGTGAAGGCAATTTATCAGTGCGACTTGATGCAGACCGGATTCTGGTCACGCCCAGCGGCGCTTGCAAAGGAGATTTGGCACCACAGGATTTGTTGATTGTCGATTTAGGGGGCGCGGTTACTTGCGGGACAGGTCAGCCCTCCTCGGAAATGCAGATGCATCTGCTCTACTACCGCTCTAGACCCGACGTCCGGGCTGTTTGTCATGGGCATCCGCCAGCGGCGACGGGGTTTGCAGTAGCTGGACGCGCCCTGGAAGAAGCTATCCTTCCTGAAGTGGTTATCTCGCTCGGCAAAGTTCCGCTAGCGCCATACGGAACCCCGGGCACCTGGGAACTTTGCGCGGGGCTTGAGCCACTCGTATTTAAACATGATGCAATCCTGCTCGAGAACCACGGTGTGGTGACGAGCGGGAAGGACCTAATAACAGCCTACTACCACATGGAAACCGTGGAGCGATTTGCCTGCGTCCTACAAACGGCGGAATCGCTCGGCGGTCCGCATCTGCTATCCCGCGTGGAGGTGCACAAGCTGATTAAGGCAAGATCACGCTATGGCGTGTTAGGCCGAGAGGATAACGTGCAACTGCTTTTGACATGTGAATCTGGAGAAGATCGCGTAACGCTGAAGCGGCAAGAGCGAGAGTCTTTTCTCGAGGAATCTCTGAGAAGAAATCGGATTCGCAGAAACGGGAATGGTACATAAGTCCTCAAGGAAGGGGTGCCGTCACGAACTCAGAATCAAGCGGAAATTGACGGAAGCGAGGCATATTTTATTTCTGTTTTATTTATTGGATTATAAGTCGATTCTTTATGGCGAACTGGATCAATTCAGCATTCGACTTTAGGCCGAGATCCTGCATCACGCGATACTTGTGAAAAGCCACGGTTCGCGGAGCAATTCTTAAGATATCAGCGACAATCTTCATAGGTTTTCCTTCGGCCAAAAGTTGCAGGACCTCGCGCTGCCGTGGCGTAAGCAACTTTTGGCACTTTGTACCCCGCGAATCTCGAATGAAAGACTCTTGCATGGCTAGAGCAATTTGCGGTGTGAGGTAAGATTTCCCTCTAAGTGCCTCTCGTATAGCGCTGAACAATTCCGAGCCAGCCGACGTCTTCAGCAGATAACCGGATGCACCGGATTTCATGGCCTCCACTGCAAGATCAGGGTCCTCATTCATCGTCAGGAAAATCAATTTCACGTTTGGCAGCCTTTTTTTCAGCTCTAAGCCGGCATCCAAACCATTGAGTAAAGGCATCCCAACATCAATCACAACTACGTCAGGTTTGAGGGCCTGCGCTGTCTCAAGAAGGGCGCGACCGTCTCCCACCGTCGCCACGACCTCGACGTGCGGAGCCGCTAGTTTACGCAAAGCCTCAACAAAAAGGGTATGATCATCAGCCAGGATAATCCGGGGCAGTCTCATATTGTCCCTATCAGACCCTCAGCCAATTGCACAGCGAAGCAATTCATTCCGCCGGATATGCTTTGGTCCCTCCCAAGCCAGCCTGAGGTTCAAATTGGTCCCGACGGCGGTAACTGTATCACATATCTGAAGGCATTCGGTAAAGGCGGTATCGTGCCTATATCTGGCTGATGATAAACGACTTAGGAGAGTCTTAATCGAGAGTTCATTCCCAGGAATCCCTCTTTTTATCGAATCCGTAGCTATAAGAATCGAAAATGCCTTTTACATAGGATTTCCCCAATCATAGACGATTGGGGTGATGCTGCCGGGGAGGTTCACACCTGAGATCCCTCATCCCATCCTCGACTGTAACATTTCCGTTCTCACCCAAGAGGAAAAGGGACTGTTCGCACCACCTGAAGACGTGGATGGATTCCGGGGCTGGCCCGCAAATCTGCAGCGACGGGCTGTTTCAGAGTCTCCTCAGGTAGCCGCATCCTTGGCGGCTTGTTCTGCAAGCGGGGTAGGTCGGCTTACACTGTTGGATAATCTCGATGGCGTCGGCACCGCGAGACCCGATTCCCGAAGGCTCTGGCCACGGCATACGGTACTCCAATCAACACAGGCCCCAACAACAACGCTGCGGCAGGATGAATCTCACGAAAGATCAGAAACTGCGAGATCAGATCCAGAAGGATAGCAATGGCGACTAAATCGCTTGCAGATGTGAAAGCATTCCGGAGCATCTCTCGTCGATGTTGTTTGTGGAACGCCAGCGCCCAGAGAAAGGCCGGACTTCCCGCCCGAGCGTCTTTCACGCCGTCTCGAGCGCCAAGCAGAGTCGCGACCATTGGTTGCACGATAAACCTTAGCCGGCCAGGGCCCGACAATCGTGCCAACATGTCTTCAAAGAATTGTCGACTAAATAGGTATAAATCACCCGTCCGTATAAGCCTTCGGATTGCGCCAGGCAGCGTCGCAAGAATAATCACGATGACCGTCGCTCTGAGGATCGAACTGCGAGACAGTGAAATCTTCATTTTAGGCAGCGGTCAAGGATCAACGCCTGATGTCTGCCACAGGTTCCCGTGAACAACACCCTCTGTTTGGTCATAGGTAGAAAATCGATAATCAGGACTGACCATGAAAGCGGAGATGAGACGGACTATTTCGCCGGAGCGCAAGGCAACCAAGGATGCCGGGTCGAGCTGAAGGGAGAGGGAAGTGAACCCGTCCGGGAGAACGCGAAAAAGACTCTGGTCTTTGCTTATTGGAAGAAAGCGAAATTCCGATTCGCCCGCGCCGAATACCAAGGCCCACACTGAGCCATCTTTGAAGATGATGCAGTTCCAGCGGGCGTTCCCGCACGCGTTGCTTTCAGGTAGAGTGTCAGTCGGTGAAGGTTCAGCGGGCAGGAGGCGGAAGCGAATTTGGCGATATTCGTCTGCGGGAACAATGGTCGGAGCCATTGCACCTGCAAGTAAATCCGGTCGGAATCGTTCCTCGCCAAGGGCGAGAAGATCAAGCTGAACCGGATGCGTGGCGAGATTAGGTGCTAGGTCCTGCCAGCCAGATGCCGCTCCCCCTGCATCCACATTCGCATGGGCCTGAACGCCACGAAGGGTGATGAAGATGTGGCGTATAGTCTGCGGTGGGCAGGGAAAAGGATTACGGTCGGAAGCGCTGGAGGGAATAGTGCTGACGCGAACGGTGATGGCTCCATTGGCTTTGGCGAGCAAACAAGCGTTATTGCTGCCCCCAATCGCAGCTCCCGATCCATCCCATGCACCAACATAGCAAGTGTTGCTGCAGCCCGAGGCGCCGAGACAGGAGCAGAGGAACAACCAAGTGAGGAATATTTTCCGCGGAAGGTCCGAATACAAATCACACTTCATGAGAGTGGTCCAGTTCGATGAGCTAAACTCCTCACATGCGAAAGTTCCGGGGTTGAACCAATTGAGAGAACCATTGGTCACCAGCTAAATACAAGTCAACGCAGATATTATATGCCTCGCTGAGCGAACCGACATCTGGCAAAACTTACAGTGGCGCGTAAGCCCCGGCTCCAATAGCGTGAGCAGCAGAAGACCCATGGGTACCGCGCTTTCTCTCGAAGTCGGGCCGGCACTTCCAAAGACTGCCATTGTGGTTGACGCCGATCCAATAGTCGCAGCTGTTGTTAAAGGTGCTCTCGACCCACGCCGCTGGAGCATCCAGCACGCACCCGACAACGTTGCTGCGCTGGCAGTTGCCGAATCAAAGCCCTGTGAACTCGTTATTACGAGCGAAAGAACATCCGGAAAAGAGGACGTCGAATTATTACGTAAAATCCGAAGTGTTCGCCCCCATACCAAGCTGATTATTCTCACGGACGAAGCCACGCCAACCGATGTCCTCGCCTCAATGCGCGAGCACGCGTTCAGCTATTTTTCGAGACCACTCCCCTATGAGTTACTGGCCTACATGATTCAATTGGCTGCAGAAGGGCCCGGCTGGGACGATGGCATCGAGATCCTATCTGCAACGCCGGCTTGGATACGCCTCGCCGCACGTTGCGACCTGGGCACTGCTGAAAGGTTGGTTCAGTTTATCAACGAGGTCGCTGAGCTACCTGATAAGGAAAAGGTCGAAGTTGCAACCGCCTTCCGCGAGATACTTTTGAATGCAATTGAGCATGGCGGACACTTTGACCCCAGCCAGAATGTTGAGATCGCTTACCTGCGGGCTCGGCATATGGTGATTTGCCGTGTCAAAGACCCTGGCCAAGGCTTCTCATTAGAAGAAATCCGTCATACGGCCATGGCCAATCCCCCCGAGGACCCCACGCGCCACGACTCTTATCGTGAGGCTCAGGGATTGCGCCCAGGGGGCTATGGCGTTCTGATCGCCCGGCATCTCGTCGATGATCTCATCTACGACGAAAAGGGTAACGACGTGCTGCTTATCAAGTATCTGGATGTCCGCTCAAAATCGACGTTATGACCGTGAGTTATCCGCACAGTGAATCCTCGGCGTTTCAGCAGGCGCTCCTCAGAAGTGAGCGCTTTCGGATTCTGATCGTTCTGGGAACCATTGCCGCAGCTTTCTTGCTACGAACGATTCGAACCGTCGTGGTCGCGGGCAGCGAAAATGTCTCTTCGTGGTTGGCCACGTTTGAGTTGCTCGGTCTATTCGCCATATATGAGTCCTTGATGTTGAGAGCGGTGAACCGCGCCTTTCGAAAGGGCCAAGACCTCGGCAACTCTGTGTGGGTCGGCAACATCATCGTTGAGACCTTCCTGCCGGCCTTAGCACTTATCCTTATCAGCAGTTCCTCGATTGATTTAGCGTATCGATCCCTGGCGAATCCGGCGCTTCTGTTTTTTTTCTCGTCATTATTCTTTCGGTGTTGCGCCTGAATCCGACACTCTGCAGACTCTCCGGATTGGTTGCGGCATCCAGTTACTTGGCCGCCGCAGCTTATCTCGGCTGGAGGCCCTCCCTCAGCGTGGCCGCATCCCTGCTCTCACCCGAAAGAGCCGTTCTTGGGTACGCCTTGACGCTTGTGGTCGCTGGATTTGTTGCGTCGGCAGTTGCGGGAGAGGTCAGGAAGCAGGTCGACGCTGCTCTTCGTGAAGCGGAAGCGCGGCGTCAAGTCGAGAGGTTAGAACATGACTTAGAGGTCGCCCGTTCAATTCAGCAGTCTTTGCTTCCGAGTGGAGCGCCGCAGATCGAAGGCTTTGAAATCGCTGGATGGAAGCGGCCTGCGGACCAAACGGGCGGAGACTATTATGACTGGCAAAGTCTACCGGATGGAAGACTTGTCGTAGCGCTAGCAGATGTAACGGGACACGGAATTGGCCCAGCTCTGCTCGCAGCAGTTTGTCGCGCCTATGCAAGGGCTAGTTTTCGCGGGTGTGGCGGACTGATGCCCGCGATGGAGCAAATCAACGCCTCGCTGGCTGGGGACATTGGGGAAGGGAATTTTGTCACGTTTGTAACAGCAGTCTGCGCTCCGGGAAGCTCGCGCGTGGAATTGCTTTCGGCGGGGCATGGGCCTCTATTCCTCTATGTTTTGAAGGATGATCGCTTCGACGAGATGGGCTCGCAAGGACTACCGCTTGGCATAATAGCGAATTTCGTTTCCGAGCCTCCACAGGTCCTCGACTTGAGTCCGGGTGACCTGCTAGTACTGACGACGGATGGCTTTTTTGAATGGGCCAATCCTCAAGACGAATTGTTCGGCCCCAAGAGATTGGAACACGTCATCCGCACATCGAAAGTAAAGCATCCGAGCGAGATCATCTCTGATTTATACCACGCGGTGATTGAGTTTTCTGGCGGAACGAAGCAGCAAGATGATCTAACGGCCGTGATTATCAAGCGAAAATAAAACAGTCGAGCCAGTCTCTTCTCCTTGTCAACCGTCTCAGATCTCAGCTATGCTCCGACTCGTAAACCTCTTTCCGAGCAGACCTGTCTCCATGCCAACAACTAATTCTTCTGAGGCGTCCCACTTAAGAATATAGCCGTCACCACCCGCTTTGAAAGCATCGCGCACAATTTCAGGATCCGCCTGTCCCGTCAAGAAAAGTATCTTGGTTTTGGAGACGAGTTGCCGGATCCGCTCCGCCGCTTGGATGCCATTCAATTCCGGGAGGCCAATGTCCATTAGAACTACATCAGGTTGGAGATCTCTCGCTTTTTGAACAGCCTCTAGTCCGTCGGATGCAAAACCTAGAATGTGTATATCTGGCCGCTTCTCGATACATACTCGAACGAAATCTCGCCATTGCTTGAAATCATCAACCACCAGAATCCTGACTAATGACATTCTTGAACTGCCTCCGCATGCATGACCCTCATAACCGGAGGACTCTCCGATCGCTTCGTGACTGATTTCTGTCAAACAGAATCCCATGCTTCGTCTGGACACGTCATTGCTCACAAGCATCCCTGAACTTGCGCAGGGTCAATCAGGGAAGCTCTGCCAGTCAAATCAGAAATTTGAAATTGGACGGGGTCAGACTGAACACTGGAGCAGCTTTTCAGGAGAGCAGAGAAGGATTTTGCCGCGACGCTTTAGCACAGCCCGGTTCCGCTGCCACTCGCTCAACAAGCGGCTTGCCGTAAACGGTGTAATATTCGCCGCGCTGGCGAGCTCTTCGTTGGTGGCGTCGAATTCAAAGCCCCCGGGAACTTTTTCCCCAATGAGTTCTGCGAGGCATATCACAACGCCCCCAAGTCTCTTGCGAGCCGAATGACTCGTAAGAGCTACATGGGCAGCAACATACCAGGCCAAATAGTCCGAGGCGGTGAGGAGTGCGTTCTCTAGGAGCTTTGGGTACCGGGCCGCCAGTCCTCGAATGGTAGAACGATCCCACGCCAGAACGTGGCTATCTTTGACCGTCTCCGTGCTCGCAAGATATGAAGACGGAATCGCCAGTAGGGCCGAACCACCGAATATCTCTCCGGGGGAAAGCCACAGAAGAAGCAACTTGCGACCGTCTTCCGTCGTGAAGAAGTATCGGGCGCGCCCCTTTGTCAATAAGTACAGATAGTCAGCAGGGTTGCCCTGGCTCACGATTATAGAATTGGCCGGGAACTGCCGCGGTTTTGCGGCTGCCAGGATGACTTTGAGATCTGGGGGGCCGATCCCTTCCAAAAATCGAGATTTGAGCTCTGAAGTTGGGGCCGCGATTCCGGAAGCAGGCATAGATGGAATGCCTCACCATCCCCCATTTTCAGGGGCCTTTCACGAATTAAATGACCGCTCCATATTTGCAAGATATGTAGCAGTTCGGACAATGCTCCGTGTCTCGTTTGACAGGAAACCCTCAGTCATTCTGGATACTCGCGCGAAGGTAGCAGCCATCAACGGAACCCTGGCAACCAAGTCGAGCGCGGAATCCGGGGTCAATTCCGCTGCGACAAGCCAGGGGAGATAAAGATACGTCCCGCCAGGGCTTCTTGTATGGCGTGCACCAATTCGGTTGCCATTCGAGGCTTGATGACGTATCCAAGGGCACCGGTTGACAGGCAAGCTCGCACGAAGTCGGGGTCCGAATGAATCGACAGAAAAACAATCTTCGATGCGCAGCCCGATTTCTTTAGTTGGGCGGCTGCTTCTATGCCATTGAGAATCGGCATCGAGATATCCGTGACTACCACATCCGGCTTTAGTTTCATCGCCGTGTCAATTAGAGATTGGCCGTTAGAAACACTTCCGATGATCTCGAACGCAGGCTCCAACATACTTTCTATCAGATGGGGGACGCCTGGATGGTCATCTGCCAACAATACCGTGATTCTGTTCAATTGGCCCGCCTGCTGAGTGCGTGCCCAGAGGAGCAAAACCTGGCTCATACTTCGCGTCCATTCGGACCTCGGACCCATTAGATGGAAAAACCAACTCTTGGCGCCTAAACTTTCGGAGCCACAACCACAATATCCTTCAGAAAAGAGCCTTGTATGCTGTCAACTTTGCCAGACGGCACGGAATGCCCAGTAAGCCGCCACGGAACGAAGAATTCCTATGCTACTATTTAGCCGGGGAGGAAGGCACCCAACTGATGCCCTCCCCATGAGAAACCCGTGGCCGTGTATCGGCAACCTGTTCGGAGCCAGAATGACATGCAAATCCTGTTCGTCCGCTAACCTGCAGGATCTGACAGGGGAGCTGACGGCGAGTCTCCCCGACATGAAGCACCTAAAGGCTAGCCCAATTTACGTGTGCCGAGATATCTCAGTGTGCTTGGACTGCGGGTTCACAGAACTTCGCTTATCGGCGGCTGAGCTAGAGCAACTCAAAAAAAGCAGGGAAACGGACTTGTAAACTGTTCAAACAACATCAAGCTCCCGAGAAGCCCTTACACCGCACACTGGACAATTCTTACCTAATGCTTTGCCCTGCGGGCCTCGGAATCAAAGACCCATCTGGAACAGACTTGTTGCCGGTCGTCTTCTGCCAGGGATGCCAGCTGGTACCGCATTAGTGCGCGCGCCCGGAAGATTCGAGCCTCGATCGTCCCGATGCTAATTCCCATCACGCCAGCCAGCTCTTGATGCGTCCATCCCTCAGCTTTGCAAAGAAGGAAGGTGTCTCGAAGGGAGGGACTTAAGGAACGAAGGGCTTTCGCAGCAAGATCGTTGGCGATGCACTGGTGCTCTGGATCGGGCCGAGCATCCTCGATTTTCAGTGCCTCGCAATTCTGGTCCTGCGTCGCTGCCTCTATCCGCCGCACAGTGTCTGCAAGCCTGCGTTTGCGAATCTTCATCAAGGCTTCGTTTATGGCGATGCGAACTACCCACGAAGACAGCCGGGAGCGTCCTTCAAATCGGTGAATGTTGTTGTAAGCTTTGATCAAGACGTTTTGCAGATTGTCTTCTGCGTCGGAATGGTTTTTCAGGATGCGTAACGACATCTTGTAAATGAGCTTCGAATTCGAGCGCACCAATTCCGCAAACGCTTCCGGTGCGGGTCTATTCGCGCCGCTCACTAGGCGTTCCACCTTGCGCATACAATGTCTGGTCGACCTCATAGATGTTCTCTTTGCGCCTTAGCGATGGACTAGAATTGGCCTCGTCCGAGCATTACCTGGCATCACGTCCGAGCCGGCAAAGACGCGGGCTGTTGCAGTCGAAATTCCAAGACCGTCTCGCTCGGGACGCTGATCTTTTGACCCTTTTGTGCCACGGCGGCGGTCGTTCCAACTACTGCGCCAATAGCCGCTCCCATTCCCGCATTTCCAGCGATGGCGCCAATCGCGGCACCCAATCCAGTTCCGCCCAGTATGCGCTTGGCAGATCGTCCGCCACTGCTCTTGCCCTTCACTTGGTAATCGCTGCTCAGAATCGCATACGCCGTGCCGCCAATCACAATATCCGTCAGCTCCAATTGCAGTTCGGACTTCCCAGCCATGCGCCCTGCCTCTTTGGACTCCGCCAGGCGGCCATGCACCGTGGTTCCGGCGGGAGCCACGATTGTGTCGCCAACTTGAAGATTAGTCTCGAGAGTCGCAGTGAAGCGAGATCCAGGGGGATTCTTGCTCGAATCTACCGTATCCACCATACGAACGAGGAGCGACGTGCCAGCCGGAACTGTCATCATCTTCCGCTGCGCCAGAACAGGCAGTGCGAGCCCCAATGCCGAACACAACAAAACAGAAGCAACGATCTGTTCAGTTTTTTGCTTTGCCAAAATTCGCATCTCTTTCCCCTCTCTTCTATGATTGGCTTACTTCGAAGCTTGCTGCATCGTCGGGAGGCTGGCGGAAGTTTGAAGATCGATTATGTGCTGAATTTGGTTTTCGATCTGGAAGAACCTCGCGGCCGTTACTGGCGAGAGCGTCTTCTTCATTTTGTCGAAGTACTTCTTCTTGAGTTCCGCCCGTTGCGCCTCTAGTGCAAAAACTTGTGTCATCAACTGGTCCGCTTTCTGGTCAGTTATATTTTCATAGTTATCGATGTAGTCTTCGATCAGGCTGATCCTGCCGTCCCCAATCTTGCTTAGCTCCAGATCGTATGCCCGGAAAATGGGCCAAAAGCTTGCAGCCTCCGTGTCATCGAATTGCATGATCTCCGTAATGATTGCCACTCTCTTCACTTTGACGTCAGCTCTCAGGAGCTCTGTATAGGCTCGCAGGTTTAGCTCCTTGTCGCTGCTTGCCTTTTCCTGTGTTCGGGCAGCGGCTGTAATTAGGAGCAGCAACGCGACCAACCCGGCCGGCCCCCTACTCTTTTGTGATTTCATATAGTTTTACGTTCCCCTTGTCCTTGTTCTGAGCGAAGGTCCTCCGGCAGGATTTGGCGCTACTCTCCTCAAGGCTCATGTAAGGTCACACAAGAGCTGATGCGGTTCTAACTGTCAAAAATACCAGTCGCTCCTGTATGACTGGATGGCCTGCCGATGGGTTTAATTGGAATTTGTTCCCGACGGTCCTAGCGGCGGGAAGGCAAATGAAGCATTAGCCACTTTGAAGTCAGGGGATGCCCGCTACTACCGATGAGCTTGGCGACGCTAGGGTGTACGCCGTGCACAGCGCTTCGAACTCCAAAATGAAGCAAGATTAAGGACGTCAGAACGAGAAGTGCACTAGCAAATAGAACAGCCATTGTCATCAATAGAAAGAGAGTTTCTTGTGCAATATAAAGAATCAGCCTAAGTGGCACCGCGACGGCGAAACAATAAATAAGCATACACACGCCCTCATGCTTCTCCCGCATAGTGCGGCTGGCTGGCCCCGCCTACAACTGTCATCTTTGTCAGGTACTCCTAATATCTCCAGATGAGCACATCAAATCGTTGCCAACCCCTGGGACCAACTTTGATGCACATCGACAAAGCGCGGGAAATGCATCCCGTCCGATGCCAAGCGACTGATAGTTTTGACAGTGTTCCCCTTCACGAAATACGGTCTAAATGTACAGATTGACTGCTGATTTCAAGTACGGAAGAAGGCGCAAACCTTTGACCCAGCGCCGGTCATCTTATCGTTATCGCCTGGGCTTTATGGCCATAGTTAGGGCACTCCTGGGGTCCAAACCGGGTCCGTCTTGCCTCTTCGTCGCACTCGTTATGATCAGTCATGTACTGGTCTCAGTGGGGGCTTCAGGCTCCCAGATTACGCCGCCATTACGTGCAGAATCTGCGCACGAGGCGGTGACTCTCACCTCTGCTCGGGACCGTGCGACTGACCAGGTGATTCCCCTGCCTCAAGTTGCGGACCGAGCCGAGGAACTAAACCGATTCTTGGAGGATATTTACCGGCAGATGTCGAGCGCACGGGAGTCACTACCCTCGCAGACCTCAATAAAGGTACAGGCTGATGAAATCCGCAAGCAAAAACTTTTCATCGAAGGCTTGTTCGCAGCGACTCCGAACGTTCTCGAGGTGCGGGACGAAGAACTCTATTGGATCGCTTTGAACACGCAGTACGCGAGCCATCGGAAGTTGCTGACCTCGCAAGCTACGTATCTTGAAGACCGAGTTCATTTCTTGGATATCCAGCAGTTGCAGTGGGACACCACTTGGGCGCAGGCTAGGGTAACCCCCGGTATCGAGGCCGTCGTTGTTCGCTTGAAGGAGGAACTCGGCGCAATTCGAGCAGCGCGCGTCAAAGTTCAGGAACAGCTCAACCTGGTCCTAACGCTGCAGAGTCTAGTCTCCCAACAGGATCAGCAGATCTCCGAGGTGCTTGCGAAGTTTGCTAGCGAACGGCAACGCCTGCGTGGTCATTTGCTGGAAAGAGACGGCCCTCCGTTGTGGGAAGAACGCCGGTTGCGAGAGTTCGACCAGCCCATGATCATGTCAATAAGCCAATCCCTCGATCTGGAGTCCAAGAGTGTTGGCGATTTCGTGCGCGCACACAGGTTGCTGATTTTTTCCATCCTGTTGGCCTATGGCCTAGCTCTGGCGACTGCTTTCAAATTGAAGAGTTATGCGGCCAGCTTTTCTGATGCGCGAATACCTCCCGTTGCTTTGGTGATCTTCTCGCGTCCCTATTCCGTAGCCCTTCTGGTTGCTTTACTGGGAATGATTGGACACCTCACTTGGGCCACAACCGGAACGACGTTTATCGTCGTGGCGCTCTGGCTGTTCCAGGCTATCCGGCTGCTTCCGCCTCTGATAGAGCCCGAAGTGAGACCCCTCCTCTATGCCATGGCATTATTTCCGGTTCTTGAGGGCGCGCGAGTATTGACACGCTTCTCACCGGTGCTGAAGCGGGAGCTCTTCTTACTAAACATACTGGCCGCCCTGGTGATATTTGCCTGGCTTGCGCGTCCGTCACGATTGCACCGGCTGCACAAAACGAGCCGAATTTCTTGGCTCTTGGTGACGGGAGTTCGGATTGGAATAGCGTTGCTTGCCGCCTCGCTCGCCGTTAACTTCTTCGGCTTCCTCTCGCTGTCTCAGGTGCTTGGTTTGACGGCGCTCTTAGGTGTGACCTCGGCGGCGATCTTTTATGGAGCAGCTCGTGTTCTGGGCCTGATTCTAACAACAGTGCTGCGCGCCGACTGGGTGGAGGGCGTCTTCAGCATGCGTGCCGCCTCTGCTGAGACCTGGGGAGAACGCATACTGACTTTCCTTGCCGCCGTTTTGTGGATCCGCGGAATGCTGCATCTGTTTACCGTTTACGACGAGGTGAGGGTTGCTGTTTCGAGCGCACTTCAATACCCCTTCGGCTACGGAAATGTGCACGTCACGATAGGAGGGACGCTCAGCGTTCTGCTCGTCTTGGCAATCGGCTATGCCTTGGCAGGTGCTCTAACCTTTTTGTTAAAGAGGTTCTTGCTTCCCCGATTGCCTCTGCATCGCGGGGTGGCATACGCCGTCTCAACGGTCACCTATTACCTCCTTCTACTTGTCGTTGCTGTGGCTGCTCTGGCGGATGCCGGAGTGGAACTCAACAAATTCACGGTATTGACTGGAGCCCTCGGCGTCGGACTGGGCTTCGGTTTGCAGAATATCGTCAACAATTTTGTGTCGGGGCTAATCCTGCTCTTCGAACGGCCGATCCATGTTGGCGACATTGTAGACGTCGGCGGAATCGTCGGGACGGTCAAACGTATCGGAGCACGCTCAAGCACGGTCCTGTCCTTTCAAGGCGCGGAAGTGATTGTGCCGAACAGCAGCCTGATTTCGAACCAAGTCATCAATTGGACCCTGTCGTCACCGTGGCGGCGCGTAGACATACTAGTAGGCGTAGCGTACGGAACGGATCCCGAGCGAGTCCTCAAGCTTCTTGTCGGAGTAGCCAAGGCACATCCCGGAGTTTTGCTGGAACGGGAACCCGAAGCATTCTTCCTAGGCTTTGGCGACAGTACTCTTAGGTTTGAACTGCGTTTCTGGTCCGCCCGACAGGATACATGGTTTCAACTGCAGAGTGTGGTCACAGTCGCCGTCGCCAAAGCGTTGCGAGACGCCGGCATCGAGATTCCTTTCCCTCAGCGGGACCTACACCTCCGCAGCGTCGATGTGTCCTTCAAAGAACAACTGGCCGCCAACTCCAGCATCCCATTTCCTGTTTATGTACCCGGACCCGCCCCGTCAACTATCTCAGTATCTAGCTTGGCGAAAGATCGAAATTCGAAGGACGAATAGCTGTCCCGAAAACTCTATTTCATGTTTTAGTACCCCTGCAGCCACTGTCACCTCGCTGCATATAAGTAGGGCAACACCCAGAAATCTCGTGGCTGCAATTCGCATCAAGCTTTGACTTCTCGAAGTATTCCTCTGTCCTCGCATATGAGGGGTCCAAGCAACCGAACACGAACGTAATCCTAAGAACAATGTGCGCAGGAGAGAGACTGTCAATACTGACAGTATTCGGGGCAACCCCTTTCCCCCAGCATTAAATCGCCGAGTGAGGTATTCATGACACTTCCGCGGGTCATGCTGGCCGATGACCATACGATTCTTGTCGAAGCATTTCGCAAGCTCTTGGAGCCGCACTGCGAGATAGTGGGCACTGTGTCTGATGGGCGCGCCTTAATGGAAGCTGCGCCAAACCTTAAGCCCGACGTGATTGTGGTCGATATCGGCATGCCCCTCATGAACGGTCTGGAAGCTGGCCAGCGATTGAAAGAACAAATGCCCGCTGTGAAGTTTATCTTCCTAACGATGAACGAGGATCCCGACGTGGCAGTGCAAGCAATGCGTTCCGGGGCATCCGGGTACCTGTTGAAGAGTTCCGCCGCTTCCGAATTGATCAGCGCGATCCACATATCGTTAAAGGGAAAGTCCTATGTTACGCCGCAGATAGCCCGCGGAATGCAGAAGTCCTTTATCAAGAATCCTCAACCCAAAGAGCGTGCAAAAAACCTGACACCTCGGCAGCGAGAAGTTGTGCAGCTTTTGGCAGAGGGTAAATCAATGAAAGAGGTCGCGAGTGTGCTGCACGTGACCCCGCGAACGGTTGCTTTTCACAAATATCGGGTCATGGAAGAGCTAAATCTCGAAACGACTGCGGAGCTGATTCAGTTCGCTATAAAATCACGAATTCTCATAACGTGAACCCAACAGAAGAGCACTGTCCCTGCACTGCTTCAATTGCCGGTCCCCCGGCCTTTCTCTTATTACGCTTCATCGATGTTCCGGCGAACCGAATACAGGAACTATTTTCGAGAAAAGGGAAGACATCTGATAGCGCAGGGCAGTGTTCTGGCTGATGACTATCGGACAGACTCAGCGCTCACTCACAGATACATAGGACAGGCGGCTAAGCAGCCCACTGTGATAACTGTCACTTTTAACAGTTTCCATAAATTACCAATTAATTCAAGTTAGCGCGAGCCGGTTTAGCTGAGGGAGTCGTTAATGCACGTACGATTTGTTCAGCTCCCGATAGATCTGAAACAAAACTAGGGGAGAGGAGAATAGGAATGAACTTTAGAAAAGCAATTCTGTTAGGCATTCTTCTGCTATTCGGATCGTCCGTCTATGCGCAGGAGCAAAAGGTAGAGGTATTCGGCGAGTATTCCTATCTGCGCTTCAATCCGACTCTAAGCTACCTCAAGAACCGCAGCTTCAACGGGGGCGGCGGCGGCGTCCAATACAATTTCACCGGGTACTTCGGGATTAAGGCTGAGTTTATGGGCTATGGCAGTACCAATTTCACCATTCCCGCCGGTACCTACAACATCCCAAAGCTCTCTCCAAATCCAATCGTGGTCAACGCCCCGATTACAACGCAGGGCAACATGTTTACCTATCTCTTCGGTCCGGTCGTCAGATTTCCGATCTCCAGGGTGGCTCCATTTGGTGAATTGCTCTTTGGGGGCTCAAACTCGAACGGCTACGCGAACCAGATCAAAGGGATTTGCAACAACTTCACATGCATTTCATCCCCTTCAAACCTCAGCGGCACCCAACACCCTTTCACCATGGCGCTTGGTGGCGGACTCGATATCAAGGTCTCCACCAACTTTTCCATCCGACCCATCGAGATCGACTACATCCTGACCCGGTATACCAACCCGCTAACTTCTACGAATAACCAAAACAGCTTCCGCTATTCAGCAGGAGCCGTGTTGCATTTTTGATCAGGATCTGTCTGGATCTCTGGAGCTCAACGGGGACTGACACGGGACAGTCGCGGTTTTTCCCGGGACGCAGTCCCCACGCCAACACTTACCAAAAGTTGTTCAAGGCTATCAAGCCACATGCACACACTACGGCGAACCCGAGCAATAATGCCCTCGATTTCGTGATGGGTGGAGGCGCCGATATTCCGGTCACTAAATCAATTCCCATCCGGCCTGTACAGTTCGATTTCGTGCTCATCCGCTTCGACAATAGTTTCACAAAGGCAACCAGAACCAGAGCAATTTCCGCTATCAGGGTGGCTTATTTTTAGGTTCTAGAAGCAAAGTCTAACTCCGATGAGATCTCTTAGGAGGCTGCGCGAAAGCTGACACACTATGACTGTTTCGCAGTCTCTCATCTCGCTCTGAGAAAGCGGCGTTTCTCCGACAAGCTCGAGGATCTTCCGATGTACTGGTATTTTTGACAGTTTCGACAGGCGTCCCAGAGCCATAGTCTGGGGCTCGCTAAGCTGGATAGGAGATTCACTCTGATGTCTGTTCGTCTACGAGGCAAACGACACGAAGCCTCGGATACGACGTCTTTCGACAGAATCTACTTTCCCCCAGGGAGTATTGGGTTCTGGAGAGAGAGCATCGACCCTAATTCCAGGCGACGAAGAATGCGGCCCATTCCGCGAACCAGCGGGGTGGGCCGTGTTTCTTGTGGCTCGTGGCTCAGAGGTTCAGTTGAGTTATCCATGTACGGGCTCTGAGCGATTTACGAGTGCCGTGCCGCTCCTACTTACAGGTGTTTTACTTTGGATCGTGTTGGCTTCCCCTGCAGCGGCGCAAGAATCGCAACCCAGCGAACCAACGACAGGGAAACAGACAACCTCGTCTCAGGCCACATCGACATCTAACAATCATCCCCGCAGCCCCGAAGCGTCAGGCCCTCAAAAGCCACCCGTCGAAAAGAAACACCACGATCGGGGGTCCTTCGTTGTAGCCCCTCTTCCAATTTCAAGCCCTGCCTTGGGCTCCGGGGTCATACCGGTTCTTGCTTATATCTTCCCTCTGAGCTCGCACGACAAGACATCACCTCCTTCCGTCATTGGGGGCGCAGGCCTCATCACAAATAACGGCAGCCGAGCATTTGCCTTGGCAGGAGATCTTTTTTTTGGAGAGAATACCTATCATGCCGCGGCCTTGTATGCTCGCGGCAATCTAAACTACAACTTGTACGGGATCGGCGTTGACGCCAGCAGGACCGGCCTTAAAATACCTCTCGAACAGAACGGCCAGGTCTTCTTCGTCGAGTTCTTACGCCGACTAGGGTGGAAATTCTTTCTGGGTCCGCGCTTTCTCATGGGAGAGTCGACCATTACACTTAGGCCGAGCAGCGGTAGCACTCTCCCGCCTCCACCCGACGTGGGCCTTCGCACCAACCTGAGAGCGCTAGGCTTCCGCTTGCAACGTGACACTCGCCCAAATCGCTTTTATCCCACGACTGGAACTTTCCTGGACTTCACGGCTGACTTCTTCTCAGAAGGCTTGGGTAGCAAGTACTCCTTTCAATCCTACAAATTTACTTTCAACAAGTACGCAAGCCTGGGTCAGAAGCAAGTGCTTGCCTTCGATTTAGGCATCTGTGGTACCGGGGGACAACCGCCGTTCTATGGGAATTGCATTTATGGAACCAACAACCAATTGCGAGGATATACGGCAGGGCGCTATCTTGACCGCTACATGGTAGTGACACAACTGGAATACCGCCTCGTTTTGCCAAAGAGATTTGGCTTGGTCGGGTTCGGAGGCATCGGCGAAGTCGTTCCCGGCGGGGATCAGCTGTTTAGGAATAACAATTTCCTACCGAGTGCCGGTGGAGGACTGCGATTCCTACTAAGCAAGAAATATCATGTAAACCTTCGCGCTGACGGCGCCTATGGAAGGAACAGTCACACCTGGAGCATGGGAGTCGGTGAAGCATTCTAGCGAGATGTTCGCGCGAGAGATTGCGGGATGACAATCATCAAGACCGAATCCCAGGGGATGCTCATTCGTAATCGCTCGGTCCTTTCGGGCGTTCCTGTTGTCAACTTTGGCTTGGCGCTAACAAAATGAAAATCCCTAGCGTTTCGCTTGCAGGCGGGATTGTTGACTCTTGCTGGGCCTCTGCGGGCGGCACTGATCACACTGTCCAGTACGCATAAGAATCCAAGCACGCTTACCACGATTAGTATTATGAGCACCGGCATTTTGACCTCCGCTGGAAAACGGATGGAGGCGGCCTCTTTCTGGGGGGGGCGTAATGGTGTTTCTGCCCGAAGTACGAGAGAACTCGCCTCCGTATCTAGGAGCATAGTCTTAGCTGCAAATTCGAAGGAACTGTCAAAACCCGCAGGTGGGAACATCCATCTGCCAGTCAGAGACTCTGACAGGCGACTTCGTAAACTTCTAAGAAAAACCATGCTGCTCGAGGGCCGGTCCCATACCTGTTAGTTTTAGCAGTAGTTGCATCCCGCCATTCTGGCAGTTTCTTCTTGGTTGGATTCCTGGAGGATCCGGAGCATTTTATGAGCCACAACAACGCTACTCTGCTCTCCTGCCTGGTGCTCTGCCTATCCGCGCACACCGCTGCAGCACAGTCAGAACAAAAAGCGACGGCGTCCAATCTCGTCAGCAAGTCCGTCACTGCAATCGGATTTCCGGTCGGGAGCGGAAGCATCAAGGTCGACTTGAAGGGAACTGAAGTGATGACCCAGGCCAACGGTGAGGCCAAGGTCGAGGCCAAGCAAGGAAAGACAAATATTGAAATAACCGTCAAAAGTTTGGAGCAACCCTCAAAGCTTGGCGCAGAGCTTCTGACGTACGTTGTGTGGATCGTCACTCCGGACGGGCGCACCGGAAATCTCGGTGAGTTGCTTGTTAACAAAAATGGAGAGGCAAAATTAGGCGCCACCACACCCGCGCAAACATTTTCAATGATCGTGACAGCCGAACCGTATTTTGCGGTTCGTCTCCCCAGCGAAATAGTGATCTTAGAAAGCGAGACACGGAAAAACACGAAGGGAAAGCTGTTCCCCGTAAATGAATACAAGCTAATGAAACGAAGCCAATACGAAAAGCTCGGGAACCCCCTTGCCATGACACCCGATCTCGAGCATATCCCACTGGAGTTGTATGAAGCTCGCAACGCCGTAGATATCGCGAAGTCGCGCAGGGCCGAGGCCGATGCTCCGGAAATCTTCTCGAAAGCGAAGGGAAGTCTGGAAATTGCCGAGAACGCACTTGCAAGGAAAGCAGACAAAAAGGAAATCATTTCTACTTCCCGGCAAACCGTACAGTTCGCAGAAGACGCGCGCGCGCTTGCTGCACAACGCCAGGAGGAACGACGCATAGCGTCAGAGCGCGACGCCGCAGCTGCCCAAGCCAAGGCAGAAGCAGAAGCAAAGGCTGCAGCCGAAGCGGCAGAAGCGAAGAGCAAGGCGGATCTCGAGGCCAAACGTCAGGCTGAGTTGGCAGCCGCAAAGCAAGCACAGTTGAAGGCGGAGGCGGATGCGGCAGCGATGAAGGCTAAAGTGGAAGCAGATGCCCTGAAGTCAAAGGAGGAAGCAGCCAAGGCAGAGGCAGAACGAGCCCAAAAAGCGGCGGCGGACTTGCGCGCCCAACTGTTAGAACAGTTCAATCGCATTTTGGAAACCCGCGATACGCCGCGAGGGCTCGTCGTCAACATGGGAGACGTCCTCTTTGACTTCGGAAAATATGACCTACGGCCAGAGGCAAGGGAAAAGCTGGCAAAGCTTTCGGGCATTATCCTCGGACATCCTGGTCTGAACCTCGCCGTGGAAGGCCATACCGACAATGTGGGTAGCGATGAGGTGAACCAAAAACTCTCTGAACAGCGTGCGGAATCGGTGCGCGGCTACCTCATCAAACAGGGCCTCGCTGATAATACTGTGACTTCAAGGGGATTTGGCAAGACTACCCCAGTCGCCGACAACAGTTCCGTTGCGGGCAGGCAAAAAAACCGTCGCGTGGAAATCGTGGTGTCGGGCGAAGTCATCGGCGTGAAAATCGGCAGCTAACTTCGACGGCGTTCGCAATCGAAGGTACCAAGTGTGTCACGATCCGATCGCGGCATTTTCCGCGCAGCACACCCGTAAGGAAAGTATTATCAAACGATTGACCGAAGAACCACCTTTGCTCCGCGTTCTTCAGAGTTAACCAAAGCAGGGTTCAAGGACCTGCTAATTTTGACAGTTCACCGCTCTCGAGTTGGCTACTAGCATCATCGCGCAGTGAGGTCTTTGTTGACCAGAAAAGTGCCTCCACACAGGTAGCCCAGATGCTCACAATTTCGCCTTCGGAAAAGCCGGTATTTGCGCTTCGCGGAGCGTGCAAAATGCAAAGGAAGCTAGTGCGATTTGGGGGCGTCTTTTCAATCGTGTCGACAATTTCCCCGCATCCTGCCACAAGAAAGCTGCACGCTTTGGGCGTGCTGATAGTGGCACTGATTATTTGCGTTGGCTGTTCCTCAAACGCCGAAAAGCCAGCTCCTCCACCTCCCGGTGTCACGGTTACACCTGCAATTCAGAAGGATGTGCCCATTCACCAAGAATGGGTCGGAACGATGTTGGGCAATGTGGACGCCGATATTCGGCCGAAGGTGGACGGATTCTTGCTTAGCCGGCTCTACACAGAAGGTTCATACATTGAGAAGGGCGCGCCAATGTTCCAGCTTGACAAGCGCCAAGCCCAAGCGGCTGTCGAGCAAGCCCAGGGAAACCTTGAGCGAGCCCGTGCTTCTCTGGGACAAGCGCAGATCGATGTACGTCGTTACACACCCTTGGTGGCCCAGAGGGCTATTAGCCAAGCCGAACTCGATAAAGCGCTGAGTTCGGAAACGGCAGGGAAGGCGGGGGTGGATGCAAATCAAGCGGTTCTTGACAACGCCAAGCTAAATTTGGGCTGGACAACAGTGACCTCGCCGATTTCCGGAATCGCCGGAGTCTCCAAAGTCCAAATCGGGGACTTAATGACGCCGATCACCGTCATGACAACCATTTCAAGCGTGAATCCAATCTACGTGGACTTCAACGTCGCAGAGCAGGACTATCTCCGATTCGTCCGCGAAAAAACAGGCCGTTCAGCGGGCCAAGATCTCGAGCTGATTCTTGGAGATGGTACGGTTTACCCCCGGCGTGGTCATGCTCTTTTCGTGAACCGCGAAGTGGACTCACGCACCGGAACAATTCAGGTGCGCGGAGAGTTTTCCAATCCAGGCAACGTTATGCGTCCCGGACAGTATGCCCGCATTCGCGCCGTCACCGAGTTGCGCAAAAGTGCAGTCCTGATTCCCCAGCAGGCGGTCTCCGAACTTCAAGGAGTCTATCAGGTGGGAGTGGTTAGTGCGGATAACAAGGTCACGATTAAAACCGTGAAACTCGGCCCACAGTCTGACGATATGTGGGTGGTCGAGTCCGGTCTTCAGGCTGGGGACAATGTTGTGATTGATGGACTGCAGCGCATCAAGACTGGCATGACCGTTGCCCCAACGCCCTTCAAAGACACGCAGACCACTGCGCCGACTGGCGGGATATAGCTATGTCGAAATTCTTTATTGATCGGCCGATCGTCGCCATAGTCATTTCCATCCTCACGGTGGTTGTAGGTCTTGTGTCGATGGCCAAGCTTCCCGTAGCCCAGCTCCCCGATATCGTGCCTCCGCAAATTAACGTGTCGGCCACTTATACCGGTGCGGACGCACTGACGATCGAGCAATCTGTTGCCACGCCACTTGAACAGCAAATGAACGGTGTGGATAACATGCTCTACATGATGTCCACGAATGCGAATGACGGAACGATGAACCTCAAGGTCACCTTTGATGTCGGGACTAACGTAGATATCGACCAAGTGAACACGCAGAACCGAGTGTCCCAGGCTAGCCCGAATCTCCCAACGTCAGTCAATCAGTACGGTGTGACCGTCAAGAAACTTATGGGGCTTCCCCTACTTGTGCTGTCTGTCTATTCGCCAAAGGAAACCTACGGCGGACAATTCTTGGGTAACTACGCAACCATCAATATTAACGATGCCCTGTTGCGCGTTCCGGGAGTTGGACAAGTAACGAACTTCGGCGCTGCGGATTATGCAATGCGCATATGGATAAAGCCAGATCAGCTGACCAAACTCGGTCTCACTGTTTCCGACCTTAGCAATGCTGTCCAACAGCAGAGTGCTGTAAATCCAGCGGGACAGATTGGTGGTGAGCCTGCTCCCAAGGGCCAGCAGTTTACTTACGCAGTTCGCGCCCCAGGTAGGCTCGTCAATGCGGAGGAATTTGGCAAAATCATCGTTCGTCAAAATCTCGATGGATCAACGGTTAGGTTGAAAGATGTCTCGCGGATCGAATTGGGCTCACTTGTTTATCAGCAAATCGGACGGTACAACGGGAAGCCCGCAGTCATCATTGCCATTTACCAAGCCCCCGGTTCCAACGCATTGGCTGTGGCGAAACAAGTCAAAGAGCAGATGGAGGACCTGAAAACGCGGTTTCCGCAGGACCTGGATTACATCGTTTCAATGGACACTACGCTTCCTATCACGGAGGGGATGAAAGAGATTCTAACTACACTTTTCGAGGCCATCGTCCTGGTAATTATCGTAGTGTTCTTGTTTTTACAAGGTTGGCGTGCAACTCTCATTCCCCTGGTTGCCGTGCCAGTGTCACTTATAGGCACGTTTGCCATCTTCCCCTTGCTCGGTTTTTCAATCAACACCCTGTCTCTCTTTGGACTCATCCTTGCCATTGGGCTCGTAGTGGACGATGCAATCGTCGTTGTCGAGGCAGTTGAACACAACATCGAGCATGGATTGACGCCTAGAGAGGCAACCATTAAAGCGATGGAAGAAGTTACAACTCCGGTCATTGGCATCGCGCTCGTTTTGTCTTCCGTATTTATTCCCATGGCCTTCATGGGAGGCATTAAGGGCCTGCTAAATCAACAATTCGCGATTACCATCGCCGTGTCCGTTCTCATCTCGGCCTTTAACGCATTGACACTCTCACCGGCGCTCTCGGCCCTTTTGCTTCGTCCACGGAAGGAATCTAAGGGACTTGTCGGCAAGTTCTTCGCCGGGTTCAATCGGTGGTTCGGAAAAATGACGGGAGGCTACGTTAGCTGGAGCCACGTTCTCATTCGCCGATGGGGAATTGCGCTGCTCTTGCTCTTGGGCATTTCGGTTATCGCGGTGACGATGGGCAAGAGCCTTCCTAGTAGCTTCGTTCCGGAAGAAGATCAGGGATATGCGTTCATTCAGCTCCAGCTTCCGGATGCTGCTTCTTTGCAGCGCACCGACGCCGTCATGCGCAAAATGGATGACATTCTGGCGCACACTCACGGGGTTCAGGGATACGACGCGATCGTCGGCTTCAGCCTCTTGTCCAACACTTCTGCCAGCTACACCGGTTTCTATTTCCTTCAGTTCGATCCGTGGCACGAACGAGAGGGTTTCGAACTCTCCGCAAATGGTTTGATGCAGACTCTGAACCAGAAAATGCGCGCGGAAATTCCGGAAGCTATTGGATTTGCCTTCGGACCGCCCGCCATTCCTGGTCTCGGTACAGCCGGCGGCTTCAGCTTTATGTTGCAGGATCGGTCTGCGGGAACCGTTCAACAGCTTTCGGAGACTCTTGACAAGTTGAATCAGGCCGCGCGGAAGCGCCCAGAAGTTGGTTCACTCGTAGCTACCTTCCGCCCTTCGGTGCCACAGCTTTTTGTCGATATTGACCAGGATCGAGTATTAAAGCAGGGTCTACAGTTCGGGGACGTCTATCAGACGTTGCAAGCCTTTTTGGGCGGCGCCTACGTCAATCAATTTAATCGGTTTGGTCGTCAGTGGAAAGTCTACCTTCAAGCAGAGCCGGAGTACCGCATCAGCGCAGACAAAATTAACAGCTTTTACGTCAGAAACTCGAAGGGCGAAATGACGCCGCTGGCCTCCATGGTTACTGTGAAACGCGTTTCGGGACCGGAATACACCAACCGCTTCAATCTGTTCAGAAGTATCCAGATTAACGGCTCACCCGCCCCGGGATATAGCTCAGGCCAGGCCATGGCTGCGATGGAACAAGTTGCCGCAGAAGTCTTGCCTGCCGGTATGGGATATGCCTGGAGCGACATGTCTTATCAGGAAAAGAAAGCTGAAGGCGGACAAGCGATTGTTTTCGGCATGTCGATCTTCTGCGTATTCCTGATCTTGGCTGCACTCTACGAGAGTTGGTCTCTGCCCTTCAGCGTACTTTTGTCGGTTCCTGTGGCCGTCCTCGGGGCAAATGCCGGACTGCTATTACGCAAGCTCGATAACAACGTGTTTGCTCAAATTGGACTCGTTATGTTGATTGGACTCACTGCCAAGAACGCAATCTTGATCGTCGAGTTCGCAATCCTGGAAAACAAGAACAATAAGAAGGGACTCGTCGAAGCTGCCCTCGAAGGGGCCCGTCTTCGATTACGTCCTATTCTGATGACATCCTTTGCCTTCATTTTAGGATGTGTTCCTCTTTGGACGGCGAAAGGCGCTGGCGCGATTGGCCGCAGAGTCTTGGGAAGTTCTGTCATCACTGGAATGACTGCAGCGACCATCCTGGGCGTCTTTCTCGTGCCCGTCCTGTATGTGGTGGTTGAGCGCATTGCCGGTAAAGAGAAAAAGGAAGCAGTGGGAATTCCCAGAACGGCGGCACTAGAGGGAGGACACGACTGATGCGAAAAATCATCGCAGTCGCGCTTCTTCCAGTCCTCTTCACGGGCTGCGCGGTTGGCCCCAAGTATGCGCGCCCAGTAATCCAGCCCCCGGCCAGCTTTTACGCCGAGCAGCAGGCAACGGCGAATTCCGCCGCCGAT
>Ga0137415_10000360_pt1 | contig 43013 bp, 40 predicted proteins | sample CZODoug3_1_1_16f_FD_183082 | JGI IMG/M metagenome (GOLD analysis project Ga0137415, IMG submission 183082) | Vadose zone soil fungal communities from Angelo Coast Range Reserve, California, USA - CZODoug3_1_1_16fungal (Hybrid Assembly) | ecosystem: Environmental > Terrestrial > Soil > Vadose...
CACGCTGATCCCGGTCGCGGTGGCCGCCTCCGGGGACCCGCCGGCCGCGAACACGTGCGTGCCCCAGCGCGTCCGGAACAGCACCACGTGGGAGAGCACGGCCACCACCGCGGCCACCAGCACCGACCAGCCGATGATGCCGACGCCGCCGGTGGACAGCTTCAGCAGCGGCACGCTGACCACGGTGACCGGCTTGCCGTCGGCGACCACCAGCGCCAGCCCGGACGCCGCCGACAGGCTGCCCAGGGTGACCACGAAGTCGGTGATCCGGCCGTTGCCGACCAGCATCCCGTTGACCACGCCGACCAGCGCGCCGCCGAGCACCGCGAGCACCCCACCCCAGCCGATCCCCCAGCCGTGGCTGATGCCGAAGCCGAACAGCACCGCGCCGAAGGTCATCGCCGAAGCCACCGACAGGTCGATGCCGCCGGTCAGCACGACGAACGTCTGACCGACCGAGAGCACCACCAGGATCGCCGAGGCCACCAGCATCGAGCGGACGTTGCCGCTGGACAAGAACGTCGGGTTGGCCGCCTGGAAGACCACCACGAGCACCACGAGCCCGACCGCCGCCGCCCAGTCCGCCCAGAACCCGCCGTCGCGCAGCCAGCCGCCGAGTACGGCGGCGCGCGTCGAGGTCGCCGGTGCGGTCACGCTCTCGCTCATTTCTTGATCAGGGCGCTGAACGGGTTGGCGTAGCTGGCGAACGGCTTGGGCGCGGCGGCGATGGCCTGGTCGGCGTTGGCCTTGGTGACCAGCGCGACCGGGGCGTCCACCCTGGCCGGCAGGGTGGCCCCGGAGACGGCGGCCCGGCACGCGTCCACGCCCATCTCGCCGATCGCGTACGGGTACTGCGCCACGGTCGCGGCCAGCTCGCCGCTCTGCACAGCGGCCAGCGCGTCCGGGTTGCCGTCCACGCTCACCACGTGCACCTGGCCGGTCTTGCCGGCGTTGGCCACCGCGCGGGTCACCCCGAGGCCCATGTCGTCGTTGGCCGCGAAGATGCCGGTCACGTCCGGGTGCGCGGCCAGGATGTTGGTGGCCTGGGTGAGCGCCTCCTGGCGGTCCCAGTTGGCCGCCACGGTCTGCACCACCTGGATGTTCGCACCGACCCCGCCGGTGAAGCCCTGCACCCGGTCGCCGCTGGTCACGTCGCCGGCGATGCCACCGACCACGGCCACCTTGCCGCCGGAGGGCAGCAGCGTGCCCATCTCCTGGGCGGCGGTCTTGCCGGCGGCGTTGTTGTCCGTGCCGATGTAGGTGGCGATCTTCGCGCTGGCCGCCTGCGCGGCGGCCGGGTCGACCGGGCTGTCGATGTTGACGATCGTCTTGCCGCTCGAGGCCAGCTGCGCGATGCCCTGCACCAGGTTGGTGCCGGAGATCGGGTTGACCACGTAGCAGTTGTAGTCCTGCCCGGCCAGCCCGGTCAGCTTGTCGGCCTGCCCGGTGGTGTCGGTGACCGAGGTGGCGGCCTGCACGGTCGTCTGGATGCCGGTGGCCGCGCTGTCGTCCTGGATGCCCTTCTGCATAGCCTGGAAGAACGGGTTGTCCAGGCCCTTGATCACCGCCGCGACCTTGGGCGCTCCGCCGGCACCGGCCTGGCCGCCACCGGCCTGAATGCTGCCCGACTGACCGCCGCCGCAGGCTGCGAGCCCGAGCACCGCCACGGCGGCCACCGCCCCGCCGAACCTCCGGCGCGCGCTCTTCGACACCCGCGTGTTCGACACCTGCTTCGACACCTGCATGGTGGAACTCCTCGGTCCCTCGAGCGCCGTCGCTCGACCTGCCCGCTATTACAGGCCCTGATTATGTCGAGCGTCAAGCAAAAGTCGCGCATGTTTGCATTTTGGCTTGACAGAACTACCCTTGACCTTGTGACCGAGCCCTCCGGCGGCAGCGTCTCGCCAGGCGAGATGTTGGCACTGCTGCGCGCCGACAGCCCGCTGACCCGGGCCGAGGTCATGCGGCGGACCGGGCTGTCCCGGTCCACGGTCGGCCAACGGCTGGAGGCGCTGCGCGCCGCCGGGCTGGTGGTCGCCGCCGGCGAGGAGGCACCGGGCCGGGGCCGCCCCGCCGGCCAGTTCGCCTTCCACCGCGACCGGGGCGTGCTGCTCGTCGCCGACATCGGCGGCACCGGCCTGCGCGCCGCGCTGACCGACCTGACCGGCGCCATCCAGCTCGAGCGCACCGCGGCCATCGACATCGCCAGCGGGCCGCACCCCGTGCTCGGCATCGTCGACGGGTTCTTCGCCGAGCTGCTCGCGGCCGACGGTCGCACCACCGCCGACGTGTACGGCATCGGCCTGGACGTGCCGGGGCCGGTCGACATCGCCACCGGCCAGGTGGTCAGCCCGCCGATCATGAGCGGCTGGGACCGGTTCGACATCCCGGGTTGGTTCCGGCCGCGCTACGGCTGCCCGGTGATGGTGGAGAACGACGTCAACGCGATGGCCCTCGGCGAGCAGCGCCGCGTCTACCCCGCGACCGAGGCGCTGCTCATGATCAAAGTGGGTACCGGGATCGGGGCGGGGCTGGTCGCCGGCGCGGCCGTGTACCGGGGCGCCGACGGGGCCGCCGGCGACATCGGCCACATGCAGCTCACCGTGCCCGGCGAGGTCGCGCCGCCGGAGTGCCGCTGCGGCAACGCCGGCTGCGTGGAGGCGCGCGCCGGCGGCTGGGCGCTGGTCCGTGACCTGCGCGCGGCCGGCCACGACGTGACGACCGTCAACGACGCGGTGGCGCTGGTACGCACCGGCGACGCCACCGCGGTCAGCCTGGTCCGCCGGGCCGGGCGGCTGCTCGGCGGCGCCGTGGCGGACGCCGTCAGCCTGCTCAACCCCCGGGTCGTGGTGATCGGCGGCCAGCTCGTCGCCGCCGAGGAACAGCTAATGGCCGGCATCCGCGAGATGGTGTACCGCCGCTCCCTCCCGCTGGCCACCGCGCGGCTGCACATCGTGCCGAGCGCACTCGGCGCGCGCGCCGGGGCGATCGGCACCGCGCTGCTGCTCGCCGACCAGGTGTTCGCCCCGCACCGGATCGACGAGCTGCTGCTCGCCACCTAGGAGGGGCTTTCCGTGATCATCAGGGCACCTGGGCTGTTCTCAGCACCCCGAAACGACCCCCATGTCCTGATGATCAGCGAGACGAGGGCTAGACGGGCAGGCAGATCGCGGTGAGCACCAGGCCGGACTCGACCAGCCAGAGGCCGCTGAAGCCCGTGAGCTCGACGCCGGCCACCGTCGGCCCCGCCACCAACAGCTCGGCGCGGAACACCCCGCCCGGCGCGAGCGTGATCGAGGCGTCCTCGAAGCCCAGCCAGCGCCCGGCCAGCGGGAACCACGTCTTGTAGACCGCCTCCTTGGCACTGAACAGCATGCGGTCCCAGTGCACGGACGGGTCGGCCGCGCGCAGCGCCGCCAGCCGGGGCAGCTCGTCGGGCACCGTGATCGCTTCGAGCACACCCTCGGGCAGCGGGGCGTGCGGCTCGGCGTCGATACCAACGCTGTGCACGTCGGCGGCGCGCGCCACGACGGCGGCCCGGTAGCCGGCGCAGTGCGTCAGGCTGCCGACCACACCGGCCGGCCAGAGCGGTTCGCGCTGCGCACCGGGCAGCAGCGCCACCGGGTCCATCCCCAGCTCGGCGAGCGCCCGGCGGGCCAGGTGGCGGACCGTGCCGAACTCGCGGCGCCGCTTCTCCACCGCCTTGGCCACCTGCGCCGCCTCGGCCGGCAGCATGAGCGACTCGGGCACGTCCGTGAACGACTCGTCGCTGGCCACCTCGGCCGGCATCAGCTTCTCGATCACGGCCGGCCGCCGAGCACCGGGCGCGGCTGGTACGCGCCGCGCGCCCGGGGCCGCCACTCGCGTGGGTAGCCCAACGAGACCTCCTCGAACGGCACTCCGGCGTACTTCGTCGAGCGCGGGATGTGCAGGTGGCCGTAGACCACGGCGGCCGTGCGGTATCGGGTGTGCCAGTCGGCGGTGAGCACGGTGCCACACCACTGGGCGAACTCCGGGTAGCGCAGCACCCTGGTGGGCTCGCGCACCAGCGGCCAGTGGTTCACCAGGACGTAGGGCATGTCGTCGCCGGGTGCGTCCAGCCGGCGCTGGGACTCGGCCACCCTGGCCCGGCACCACTCGTCCCGCGACGAATAGGGCTCCGGGTGCAGAAATACCTCGTCGGCGCAGACCACTCCGGTATCCTCGGCGTACGCCAGGGATTCTTCCTTCGTGTGCGTGCCGGGCGCCCGGAATGTGTAGTCGTAGAGTACGAACAATGGCGCGACCCGCACCGGGCCGCCTTCGCCGTCGAATACCGGGAATTCGTCCTCCGGCGTCAGCACGCCCAGCCGCCGGCACACCGCGACCAGGTGCTCATACCTCGGCACCCCGCGTAGCTGCACCTCGTCCTTGGGATGCGTCCACAGCTCGTGGTTGCCGGGCACCCAGAGAACGGTGTCGAACCGCTCCCGCAGCAGGCCCAACGCCCATTCGACATCCGCGACCATTTCCGCGACGTCGCCGCACACGATCAACCAGTCACCGGGCGATTCCGGATGCATGTTGCGCACGATATCCCGGTTCTCCGGATAACCGACGTGCAAATCACTTACCGCCAGCAGGCGTGCGGCCGGCACACTCATTGCTCGACCCTATAGCCATCCCGCGCCGGGCGCCCCCGCCCCGAGAGCTACCTCACGGGCCGCCGGCCGACCGAGGGGGTGCTCCGGCGGCGCTGCGCCCGGCGGAGTTACATATCGGGGGCTGGTCAGCTTTTTGGGGGGTTTGATGTCGGACACCGGGATTTCCTCGGACACCGTGGACGCGATCGTCGTCGGCAGCGGCGTGAACGGCTTGGTCGCGGCGGCGGAGCTGGCCCGGGCGGGGTGGTCGGTGGCGTTGGTCGAGCGCAACGACCGGCTGGGCGGGTTCATCGCCACCGAGGAGCGCACGCTGCCCGGCTACCGGCACGACACGTACTCCTCATGGCACCCGCTGTTCGTGGCGGGGCCGGCGTACGCGGAGCTGGGCGGCGAGCTGCACCGGCACGGACTGGAGTACCGCAACACCGAGGGCTGGGCGATCGCCAGCGTGGCCGACGACGGGCGGGTGGCGTGCGCGCACCGCGACCCGGAGCTGACCGCCGCCGAGTTCGCCCACGACGCGGACCGAGGCGCCTACCTCGCCGCGCTGCAACGCTTCCTGGACAACGCCGGCCCGATCGGCGGGCTGCTGGGCAGCGAGCTGCACTCCCCCGGCGTGCTGCGCCACCTCGGCCAACTGGTCCGCGGCAACGGGCGGGCCGGCACCGAGCAATGGCTGCGCGACCTGGCCAGCAGCGGCCGCGCCTGGACCCGCCGGCACTTCGAGGGCACCGAGGTCGACCAGCTCTGGGCGCCGTGGCTGCTGCACGCCGGGCTGTCCCCGGACCACGCCTCCGGCGGGCTGATGGTGCCGGTCCTGGCCGCCACGCTGCACGGCTTCGGGCTGCCGGTGGTGGCCGGCGGCGCGGGTGCGTTTGTCGCCGCGTTCGAGGCACTGCTGGCCGAGCACGGCGTGGCGGTGCACACCGGCGCGCCGGTCGCGCAGATCCTCACCGAGGACGGCCGGGCGGTCGGCGTCGTCGCGGCGGGGCGGACCATCCGGGCGCGGCGCGCGGTCCTCGCCTCGGTCAGTCCCGGCGCGCTGTACGGCGACCTGCTGCCCGCCGCCGACGTACCGTCCGCCGTCCGCGAGCAGGCCGGCGCGCACCGTCCCGGGCGGGCCGCGATGATGCTGCACGTCGCCCTGTCCGCCCCGCTGACCTGGACCGACGACCGCTTGACCGACGTACCGCTGATCCACCTCTCGGACGGAGCGGCGGGTACCGCGATCGCCTGCGCGGAGGCCGAGGCCGGGCTGCTGCCGCGCAACCCCACGGTGGTGGTCGGCCGGCAGTACCTGCTGGACCCGACCCGGGTGCCGGCCGGCGCCGCCTCGCTGTGGATCCAGCTGCAGGAGGTGCCCTACGCCCCGGTCGGCGACGCCGCCGGCGAGCTGGACACTTCCGGCGGCTGGACCGAGGAGCTCGCCAAGGGCTACGCGGCCAGGGTGCTGGACCGGATCGCCCGGCACGCCCCTGACCTGCACACCAAGGTGCTCGCGACCGACGTGGTCACCCCCGCCGACCTCGAGGCCCACAACCCGAACGCCGAGCACGGCGACCCGTACGGCGGCGCCGCCGAACTCGACCAGAACTTCTGGTGGCGCCCGTTGCCGAGCGCGGGCTCCCACCGCACTTCGGTCGCGGGCCTCTGGCACATCGGCGCGGCCACGCACCCCGGCGCCGGCCTCGGCGGCGCCTCCGGCCACCTGGCCGCCCAGGCACTGCTGCAACCCACCGGCCTGGCCCGCCTACTCCGCACGGTCGTCCCGAAGTAGGCGGCGGAACGTCCTCAGGTGATCATTGACCGTCAGGATTGAGGCGCAGCGCGGAAACGAGGAAGAAGACTCCGCCGAGTAGGGCGTAGCCGGCCAGGTTGCCCATCGAGGCGTGCGGGGCAGCGGCCTGCAGGAGGAACGAGATCCCGGCGAACGTGGAGATGGTGCCGCTGGCGATCATCGCCCACTGGCCTCCGAGCTTGCGCCGCCACAGAGCGACGATGAGCTGGACGAGGCCCGCTACGACGGCCCAGACCCCCCATACCCGCAGGACCGCCGGAATGCCGGAGGTGACCGCGAAGACCAGTCCGACGGCGGCGATCACACTGATCGCGATGTTGACGTAGAGGCCCGGGGCGGACCGGCTCCCTCGAGAGGAACGGACGTCGACGATGGCGGCGGCTACGTCGAACAAAGGGTAGATCACGAGCAGGATCGCGCTCACCGGCCCGATGCTCGACGCGGTCAAGAAAAGCAGGACAGCCCAGATCAGCGCGAACCCGAAACGAACGAAGTACAGCCGACGAAGCGCCGGCGCGACGGTGGCCGGGGCAGTAGCCGTAGTCATGACAGTTCCCTTTCCAAGCGTCCGAGAGGAAAGAACGTTCTCTCTTGCAGCAACGCAGAGCCTGGCACACCTAGTCGGCGATTGCAAGACGGAAGGTTCCTTCTGCTAGTGTTGGTTCATGGCGACCTCGACCCGCTCCGCGCCCGACAGCCCGAACAGCGGCTCGGGGGTGCGCGGGCGGTCCGAGGCCCGGGAGCGGCTGTTGGCCACGGCCAGTGGGCTGTTCTATCGCGAGGGGATCCGGGCGGTCGGGGTCGAGCGGATTTTTGCTGAGGCCCCGGTCACGCGATCGACGTTCTACCGACACTTCCCGTCGAAGGAAGACCTCGTACTTGCCTACTTGCGCGGCGTCGACGCCCACATCCGCGCCGAGGCGCAAGCGGCCATCGAGACCGCTGCCTCGTCGGCCGACGCGGTGCGCGCGATCGGCGCCGCCGTCGCCGACGACCTGGCCAGACCCGAGTTTCGCGGGTGCGCTTTCCTCAAGGCCGCCGCCGAGTACTCCGACCCCGACGACCCGGTGCGCCAGGTCGTCCTCGATCACCGAGCCTGGTATCTGACCACGCTCGCCGAGCTGTTCACCCAGGCCTTCGGGACCTCACCGCGGCGCCCCGATCCACAGCACGCCGCACGGCACTTCGTCATGATGCGCGACGGCGCCATGTCCGGCGCCCACCTCGACGGCGTCGACAGCGTCGGCGCCGCGTTCCGCCGCGGTGTCGAGGGACTGCTCACCGTCCTCCACTGAGCACCCGCACAGCATCAACGAGACGGGCTGCGCTCGCCGCGGTCACGGCCAGCCGGGGTGCCAGTGCTTGAGGTTGCGCAGCTCGCCACTCACGGGGTGTGCGGAACCCGCAGTGTGCACCCGGCGACCCGGGCCCGTGCATCCCCGAAATAGACGGGCCGGGCGCCGCCCGCCGACGGCGGCGTCCGCGTGGGTCGCGCTCACCCGGCGGGCGGGCCCGCAGGTTACGGGTCAGCCGAGCAGCGCGCGGTGGGTGCGCAGCGCGACGAGCAGGCGCTCGATGTCGGCGGCGGTGTTGTAGCAGTGCGGGGAGATCCGCACGTACCCGGCGCGCGCCGAGGTGACGATGCCGTCCGCCGCGAGCAGCGCGACGAGCCGCTCGGCGTCGGTGGCCCGGACCGTGATCAACGCCCCCCGCCGGGCCGGGTCCTTCGGCGTGGCCACCACTCCACCCAGCGCGGCGACCTCGTCGATCAGCCAGGTGTTGAGCTGCTCGACGTGGGCCGCCGTGCGCTCGATCCCGATCTCCAGCAGCAGCTCGATGCCCGCGACGGCGGCGAAGATCGGCGGGATCGGCGGCGTGCCGGCCTCGAACCGCCTGGCGTCCCGGGACGGCCGGTACCGGTCGATGGCCATCGCGTGGATGTCCTCGTCGGCGAACCAGCCGGTCGCGGTCGGCACCAGGTGGCCGGTGGTGCGGGGGTTGGCGTAGAGGTAGCCGACCCCGGCCGAGCCCAGCAGGTACTTCAGGGCGCCACCGACGAGGAAGTCGACCCCCAGAGCGGCGACGTCGATCGGCACCGCCCCGGCCGCCTGGTACGAGTCGAGCAGCACCAGCGCGCCGTGCTCGTGGGCCAGCCGGGTGATCGCCTCGACGTCGAGCCGGCTGCCGTTGCGGTAACAGACGTGCGTGATCGAGACAATGGCGGTGCGGCCGTCGATCGCGGCGGCCAGGCTCTCTAGGGGAAGCGTGTTGTCCGCCGCCGCTGGGACGTGCACCACCTTCGCTCCCCGGCGCTCCTGGGCGTGCCAGATCTGCCCGATGGTGGGGAACTCCAGGCCGGTGGTGACCACGGTGTCCCGCTCGGCGAAGTCGAACGCGGAGGCGACCGCGCTGGCGCCGGCGGACGCGGAGGCGGTCACCGCGACACTGTCCGGGTCGGCGTGCAGCACCGAGGCGAACGCGCGGCGGGCCCGCTCGGTGTGCTCCACCCAGTAGTCCCACTGCGAGCCCTCGGACTCCCACCCGCCGAGGTAGGTCTCGTACGCGGCGCGCACCGAGTCGGCGAGCGCGCCCTGCGAGCAGCTGTTCAGGTAGGCCCGCCGCTCGAAGATCGGAAACCTGGCGCGGGCGGACTCCCCGGGGGCGAGGTCGCTCGTTCCGTTGTCCATCCCCAGTCCATCCCCCACCGTGTCCGCCGGGCCTGCCAGCCGCCGGGCGGCCGATCATCGAGAGTAGGAGCCCGTTTAGTGCAGGTCAACGCCGTTCAACCATATTGACATCGCGGGACCGCCTGTTGCACGCTGGACCGGACGCAAAGGTGACCACGTGGTAGGTACCAGAATTCGCGCATTGCGCACCGCACGCGGGATGACGGTGACCGAGCTCGCGCGACTCGCGGAGGTGTCCACCGCATTGATCAGCCAGGTCGAACGGGAACTGTCGGATCCCAGCCTGGCCACCGTCCGCAAGATTGCCCGCGCGCTCGACACACCATTGTTCAGCCTTTTCGAGGAGCCCGAATCAGACGATGTGGCGGTCGTGCGGCACGCGGGCCGGATGACGGTCCAGTCGCCGAGCGGGATCGCCTACTCGCGCATCTCCGCCGGTCGGGGACGGTTGGAGGTCCTCGAGGGCACACTGCCGGCCGGTGCGGCCTCCGCTCCGGAACCGTGGTCGCACCCGAGCGAGGAGTGCGTACTGGTGACGGAGGGAAAATTGGTGGTCGAGGTGGCCAGCGACGAGTACCGCCTCGATTCCGGCGACAGCTGCTATTTCGACTCGCGGCTGCCCCATCGCTACCTGAACCCGGCCGAAACGACCGCGGTGTTCCTCATTTCAATCACCCCGCCCAGTTACTGAGCACGCCCCGGGAATTGCCAGCGCAGTACTGATCCCAGCCGAGGGAGACCGCCGTGTCGGGTGCACCTGTGGAGACCGGACTGCAGCGGCGGCTCGGCAGCCGGCAGATCGCCATGATCGGCCTCGGCGGGGCGATCGGCACCGGCCTGTTCCTCGGGTCGGGGCTGGCGATCTCGCAGGCCGGCCCGGCCACCATCCTCGCGCACGTCGCGTGTGCGCTGGTGGCGCTGGTGATCGCGTGGGCGCTGGCCGAGATGGTGGTCGTGCACCCGGAGGCGGGCGCGTTCGGCGCGGTCGCGCACCGCTACCTCGGTCCGTTCGCCGGTTTCGTGACGCGCTGGACGTACTGGACCATCCAGGTGATCGCCACCGGCGGTGAGGTGATCGCGGCCGGCATTTACCTGCGGTTCTGGTGGCCGGCGATCCCGCTGTGGCTGCCGGTCGTGGTGTTCGGTGTGGTGGTCGTCGCGGTCAACGCCGCCACCGTGCGGTTGTTCGGCACCGTCGAGTACTGGTTCGCGATGGTCAAGGTCGTCGCCATCGTGGTGTTCATCCTGCTCGGCGTCGTACTGATCGTGTTCGGCCTGCCCGCCGCGCCCGCCACCGGCCTGCACAACCTCACCGCCGACGGCGGCTTCCTGCCCAAGGGGTGGGGCGGGTTGCTGCTGGCGATGGTGTTCGTGCTGTTCAGCTACATAGGTACCGAGGTGGTGTCGGTGACGGCCGCGGAGTCGGTGGACCCGGTCCGCGACATCCCCAGGGCCGCGCGCCGCATGGTGCTGCGGCTGGCGCTGTTCTACCTCCTGGCGATCACGGTCGTGCTCACCGTGGTGCCCTGGAGCGTGACGGCGCAGACCAAGGACATCACCGCCAGCCCGTTCGTCCGGGTCTTCGACTCGGCGGGGGTGCCCGCAGCGGCCGCGGTGATGAACCTCGTGGTACTGACCGCCGCGCTGTCCAGCGCCAACACGAACCTGTACCTCACCACCCGGATGTTGCACTCGCTGGCCGGGCACGGCTACGCGCCGCGCTGGACCGCGCGGGTCACCCCCGCCGGGGTGCCGCGCAACGCCCTGGTGCTGTCCGCGCTCGGGCTCGTGCTGGCCGCCACGCTGTCCTGGCGCCAGGACAACGCCGCGTACCTCGTGCTGTTCGGCGTCTCGATCTTCGGCGCGCTGGTCGTGTGGCTGCTGATCCTCGCCACCCATGCGGTGTTCCGGCGCAAGCGGGCCGCGCTCGGCGAGCCGGCCTCCCCGGTGCGGCTGTGGGGTGCCCCGGTGACCAGCGGGCTGGCCGCCCTGTTCCTGGCCGGGGTGCTGGTGTCGACCTGGTTCATCGACGGCCTCGAACCGGCGTGGGAGTACGGCGTGCCCTTCTTCGTCCTGCTGACGATCGCGTACTTCGTCACCGCCCGCCGCACGGACACGGCAGAATCCCCCCGCTAGACACGTGCCAGGAGGCCCATCGTGTCGTTGCTCGCCCAGCTGTATTCGGCCATCGCCCAGGAGACGGTGCGGGTGGTGGACCTGACCGCCCCGCTGACGGACTCGACGCCGGTGCTGCGGCTGCCGGGGCCGTTCGCCAGCACGATCAACTTCCAGCTGGAGGAGATCAGCCGCTACGACGAGCGCGGCCCGATGTGGTACTGGAACAACATCCACACCGGTGAGCACACCGGCACCCACCTGGACGCCCCGAACCACTGGGTGACCGGGCGCGAGGGCTTCGACGTAGCCCAGGTGCCGCTGCGCACGCTGGTCGCACCGGCGGTGGTGCTGGACGCCTCGGAGCGGGTGGCGAAGGACCCGGACTACCTGCTGCGGATCGAGGACGTCCGCGCGTGGGAGGCCGAGCACGGGGCGCTGCCGGACGGCGGCTGGCTGCTCTACCGGACGGGCTGGGACGAACACTCGGCCGACCAGGAGCGCTTCCTCAACGTCGACGACACCGGCTCGCACACCCCGGGCGTGGCGGCGGACTGTGCGCGCTGGCTGGCCGAGGAGACCCCGATCGTCGGGCTCGGCGTGGAGACCGTCGGCACCGACGCCGGCCGCGCGATGGAGCTGGACCCGGCGTTCCCCTGCCACCACCTGATCCTCGGCGCCGGCAAGTGCGGGCTGACCCAGCTGCAGAACCTGGCCCAGCTGCCGGCCACCGGGGCGCTGCTGGTGGTCTGCCCGCTGCCGATCGTCGGCGGCTCCGGCAGCCCGGCGCGGGTGTTGGCGCTGGTCGAAGGGGCCGGGTGAGCCGGTGAACGTGGCACGGCTGGTCGGGGAGACGCTGGCCCGGCTCGGGGTGGGGCACGCGTTCGGGGTGGTCGGCAGCGGGAACTTCGCGGTCACCGCCGCGCTGCGGGCCGCCGGCGTGCCCTACGTGGCGGCGCGGCACGAGGGCGGCGCGGCGACCATGGCCGACGCGTTCGCCCGGATGAGCGGACAGGTCGCCGTACTGAGCACGCACCAGGGCTGCGGCTACACCAACGCGCTCACCGGCATCGCCGAGGCGGCCAAGAGCCGCACCCCGCTGCTCGTACTGACCGCGGACACGGCCGCCTCGGCGGTGCACTCCAACTTCCGGGTCGACCAGCACGCCATCGCCACCGCCGTCGGCGCGGTCCCGGAGCGGGTGCACAGCGCCACCAGCGCACTGGCCGACACCGTGCGCGCCTACCGCACCGCCCTGCAGCAGCGCCGCACCGTGGTGCTCAACCTGCCCCTGGACGTGCAGGCCCAACCCGCCCCGGAGAGCGCGGGGCTCGAACCGGTCCCCGGCCCCGCCCTGGTCCGCCCGGAACCCGCCGAGGTGGCGGCGCTCGCGGAGCTGATCGCCGCAGCCGAGCGACCGGTGTTCGTCGCCGGCCGCGGAGCCAGGGCCGCCGCCGGGCCGCTGCGGGAGCTGGCCGGCCGGTGCGGCGCGCTGCTGGCCACCTCGGCGGTCGCGCACGGGCTGTTCCACGACGACGCGTTCGCGCTGGGCATCTCCGGTGGCTTCGCCACCCCGCTGGCCGTCGAGCTGATCTCCGGCGCCGACCTGGTCGTCGGCTGGGGCTGCGCGCTGAACATGTGGACGATGCGGCACGGCAGCCTGATCGGACGCGGCGCCACGGTCGCCCAGGTCGACCTGGACCAGGCCGCGCTCGGCCAGCACCGGCCGGTCGACCTCGGCGTATGCGGCGACGTCGGCCGGACCGCCACCGAGGTCACCGCCCTGCTGGACGCCGGAACACCGAGACCCGGCTACCGCGACGAGGCGCTGGCCGCGCGGATCGCCGCCGAAGGCCGATGGAACCAGGTCGAGCACGCTGACCTCGGCACCCCGGACCGGATCGACCCGCGCACCCTGAGCCGGCACCTGGACGAGCTGCTGCCCCGCGAGCGGGTCGTCGCGGTCGACTCCGGCAACTTCATGGGCTACCCCAGCGCGTACCTGTCGGTGCCCGACGAGTTCGGCTTCTGCTTCACCCAGGCGTTCCAGTCCATCGGGCTCGGCCTGCCCTCGGCGATCGGTGCCGCGCTGGCCAGGCCCGACCGGCTGCCGGTGGCCGCGCTGGGCGACGGCGGCTTCCAGCTGAGCGTCGCCGAGCTGGACACCGCGGTACGGCTGCGGCTGCCGCTGGTCGTGGTCGTCTACAACGACGCCGGCTACGGCGCCGAGGTGCACCACTTCACCGAGGCCAGCGAGGCCGACCTGGCCACCGTGCGGTTCCCCGACACCGACCTGGCCGCGGTCGGCGCGGGCTTCGGCTGTACCGGGCTCACCGTGCGCACCGCCGATGACCTGGGCGGACTCACCACCTGGCTGGACGGCCCCCGGGACACCCCACTCGTGATCGACGCCAAGCTCGCCGACGACGGCGGGTCCTGGTGGCTGGCCGAGGCGTTCCGCGGCCACTGAGCGCAACGCGTTATCGTCTCTTTGTGACCGTCGTCGAGCACGGCGCTGACGAACACAGCGCTGAGGAGTACCGCGCCGAGGAGTACCGCGCCGAGGCCGAGGACGGCCCCAGTGGCGCGGTGCAGCCTCGGCAGCTGATCGTCACGGTCTACGGGCTCTACGCCCGGCGCCAGGGCGGCTGGCTGTCGGTGGCTTCGGTGGTGCGGCTGCTGGCCGACCTGGGCATCGACGCACAGGCCGTCCGCTCGTCCATCTCCCGGCTGAAGCGGCGCGGCCTGCTGGTCGCGGAGAAGCGCCGAAGCGCCGCCGGCTACACCCTGTCCCCCGCCGGGCAGGAGATCCTCGCCGAGGGCGACGCCCGGATCTTCGGCCGGCGCCGCGCCACCCTCGGCGACGGCTGGCTGGTCGTGGTGTTCTCGGTGCCGGAGACGGTCCGGGAGAAGCGGTACCGGCTGCGCACCGAGCTGACCCGGCTGGGCTTCGGCACCGTCACGCCCGGGGTGTGGATCGCGCCGGGCCACCTGGAGTCGGAGGCCGCTGAGCTGCTGGAGCGGCTGGAGCTGACCGCGAACGCCGAGGTGTTCCGTGGCCAGCACGTGGCATTCGGGGACCCGGCGCGCAACATCGCCCGCTGGTGGGACCTGCCCGCCCTGGACCGGCTGTACACCGAGTTCCTGGACCGCTACCGCCCGGTGGAGCAGCGCGCCGCCGGTGCGCCGAGCGCCGCGTTCGCCGACTACGTCGAGATGGTCACGCGGTGGCGGCGGCTGCCCTACGCCGACCCGGGCCTGCCGCTGGAGCTGCTGCCGGCCGACTGGCAGGGCCTGCACGCACAGGACCTGTTCACCCGGCTGCGGGAGAAGCTGGCCGGCCCGGCCGACGACCACGTCAACGCGGTCCTCCACTGACCGGGACAACTACAGCTCCGAGGCGTCCTTTGTTGATACTTCGTAGGCCGTGCTCGGCAATGCGTAGTAGACGGCGATGAGGGCGCACAGGGCGAGCGTGAGGTAGGCGGATAACGCCCCCGCGGCGGTGGCAACAGCATAGGGCGCCAGACCGACCCGGTTACGCCGATCGATCCGGCGCCGGGCGGTGTCGTCGATGCGGTCGTGGAGGAGACGATTGCGGCCGAAGAGTATATGGCGCTGCAAAAGGTAGAAGATCACGGTGACCAGCAGGAAACTACCGCCGTAGATCATCGCGGTGAGCTTGTCCCCGTGGGGTTCCCGGAGGTACTCAGCGAGCAGTGCGGTGGTCCACGGCAGGACGCCGACGGCCAGTAGCAATAGCAGGTTGAGGAGGAGCAGCACGTGGTCGGCCGTGTGGATCCGGCGGATCGTCGCGTGGTGGTTGATCCAGATGATGCCGATCGTGAGGAATGACACGACGTAGGCCGCGTAGCTGGGCCACTGGTCCGCCAGCTGCTCGGCAAGGTCGGCACCGCCGTCGGTCGGCACCGGGACCTTGATCTCGAGTACCAGCAGGGTGATGGCGATGGCGATGACACCGTCGGAGAACGCCTCAAGCCGGCCCTTCTCCATCACGGGGTGTGCTCCTGGGCGTAGCGTTCGCGGCCGCGCTCGGCGGCGTGCGGGTCGTCCCAGGGCAGCGACGGCGCGTCGGCGAGCTCGGGGGGCAGTGGATCGCGGAAGCCGGCGTACCAGTGTGAGCCGTCGCAGAAAGGCTTGTTGCGCGACTGGCCGCAGCGGCACAGGGTCTGCCGTTCGCGGATCTCGTAGCGTCGCCCGTCGGCACCGACGACCTGGATGCCCCCGCGCACGCGGTAGGGACCGTCGACGATCGGGTGGATCGACGGTTGCTCGTGAACCTCGGTCGGGTCCGTTTCGCCCGGTAACGCGAAGGCCAGCGCACCGGACGGGCAGCCGGACGTGACGCGGGCGATGCTCGTCGCCGGTGCGGCGTCGGGATCGACGAACGCCTCTTCGCTGACGCCGAAGACCGACGGCAGCCGGTCGGTGCACTGCCCGAAGTGCGCGCAGCGAGTGCGGTCGTCATAGATCGTCAGCCCGTCGGGCGTCGGGTAGCTCCTGCGCCGGTCGGCTATCCGGCCGTGGTCGGCCGACTCGATGCCTTCGAAGCCGATGCGTGCGTGGGTTCCGTCGCAGAACGGCTTGGTGCGCGAGCCCCCGCAGCGGCACAGTGTGCAGGTCCCGGTGCTCTTGCGCAGCGGCCCGGTCGCCTCGTGGACGGCGATCTCGCCGGCGACCAGGTACGGACCGTTCGGGATCACCTTCACCCGGGCGCCCTGCACCCGGCGATCCCGCGGCGCGATCCACTCGAAGCTAGGGCCGACCGTCGTCGAGCCGTCACCGCTGTCGAGTTGCATCAGGGTGACCATCTGCCCTTTGATCCCGTACATCGCGCCGGTTGCGATCGCCAGCAACTGTGGGTCGCCGTTGAAGCACTGGTGCAGCAGAGCCAGCACCTCGCTGTAGGAGCGGTTGAACCCATCCATCGCCGCGCGGCTCTCGCTGCCCGGCGCGTAGTCGACACTGCGCGGGTTGACCCGCATCGGATGCACGGCCGCCCAGTCGACATCCACGGGCTCGCCGGTCGGCCCCGAGCCGGGGGTGTCCCCTGGGAGATAGCGACGACCGAGCGCAAGCTCGCGGAAGCGGAAGTAGTGCGCCAGCTCGCCGCGGTCCGGATGGAACATGTCGCGGTCCCCATCGAGGATCGACGCGTGATCCAGGCCCTCGCCCTGCTCCACGATCTCGGCGATTGCGCGCTTCGCCGAGTCAAGATCGGTGACGGCCACGATCCGGCCCGCTCCCCCGTAGTAGAGGGCGTCGCTCACCTGCCGCGCCGGGTCACCGGAGAACACCGCCGTTTCGCCGAGCTCGGCGGTCAAGGCGGCTAGCGCTCCCTCGATGGCCGCGTAGAACTGGCCGATCGTCTCGAAGGCGTCGTCCTCGGGCAGGCCGTCGTACGTGCCCGGCCGCTCAATCGCCATGAACCCCTCGAGGGCCAGCGGTGAGAATGGCCGCAGCGACAGTTCCACGGTCCGATCGCTGTGCGGCAGAAAGGTGGGATACGAGGGAAGCAGTTTCGGCGAATCGAGCAGCGGCGAACCGCCGACCGCATTCAGCATGTTGGCCGCGAGGGTCAGGTGCAGCATCTCCTCCAGTACGACGCTCTCGATCACCGCTGCGGCGTCGGCGTTGCGGCCCTCCTCGAGGGAGTACAGGGCACACAGGTAGGGCGGCAGCGTGGCGTGCTCGATCTCGACGGCGGTCTGCAGGTGCTCGCGCAGACTCTCCACACTGTTGATCGTCATGGCCGTGTGACTGGCACGTCGCGGACCTCGCTGTCTTCGCCACCGTTCCCAGCCTGCTCGTCAGGGATCCGGTGCAAACGCTAGGCAATCCCGGACGGCATCGACTCTGGACTCACTACGCTATCTGATTACACAGTTACAGCGCAACGAGCTGAGTGGTGAGTGGTCCTCTCAAGCAGGCCCTGGGGTCAGGTCTGGCTGGTGCGGTAGCCCAGTTCCTGGATGGCGGCGTGGATCTGGTCATGGTCGACTTGGCTGGGGTCGACGGTGATGTTGGCGCGGGCATCTTTGTGGCTGGTGCGGCTGGTGATCACGCCGGGCAGGTCGGCGAGGGTGTCGTCGATGAGCAGGGCGCAGCTGCCGCAGTGCATCCCCTGGATGCCGAGTTCAAGGGTGTCGGTCGTGGCCATTGGTCTCCTTGGTCGGGTCTGCCCTCATCCGGCGGGGTGGGTTGAGGGCACAGGTGGGCTATTCGGTGGTGATGTGGCCGGTGTACATGCCCATGCCGCAGACGTAGTCGAGTGTTCCGGCGGTGAGGGCGCCCAACTCGATGCGGGTGTCCCCGGTGGCGGGCAGGATTTGTTGCAGGTTCCGATCGGGGATGGTGAACGCGCGGATACAGCCCTGGGCGTCCTGGGAGCGGATGACCAAGGTGGTCGGAATGCCGGATTTGGCGGTCACAGTGGGGGTGTAGCCATCGCCGGTGGCGGCGATGGTGATCGTCTGGTGCCCGTTCGCCACGGTCGTATTCGGGATGGCGTCTGGGCCGGAGCCGTTGGCCTCGGCGCTCGCGGCGGTGGAGGTGGCGGTGCTGCTGGTGGCGAGCAGGCGGCTGGCGGCGAGCGGGGAGCCGGCGAGTTCGAGGCCGCCGTTGAGGGTGTAGAAGCCCATGACGACAACGAGGACTCCGGTGGCCAGGGCGAGGCGGCCGCGCCACGCAGTGGCGGCTTTGCGCGCTACATAGCCCAGGAGCGCAAACAGGGGGCTGGTGCCGAGTACGAACACGGCCATGGTGGCCGCGCCGGCAACGGGTGAGCCGGAGGTCAGCGCAAGGGCCTCCACCGAGAGGGTCACCCCGCAGGGGATGAGGATCGAGGCCAGGCCGAGCAGGGCGGGGGCGAACGCGGTTTGAGCTCGTGTACTGCGCAGCACGACCCGACCGAAGGCGGCTGGTGGCTCAATGACGAATCGGCGGAAGCCGGGGACGCCGAGCTGGGCCAGTCCGAACGCGATGATCAGCACTCCGGCCAGCAGCTGCAGCGCGGTGTGCGCGCGCACGGACAGTTGCACGGCGGTGCCGACCATGCCGAGTAGCGCTCCGAGCGCGGTGTGGGAGAGCAGTTTGCCGGCCAGGAACGCCCCGACCGGGGTGAGGTCATCGCCCAGGGTGGCCCGCGCCGGCGTGGCTGTGGGATGGGCGCCATGTTGTGCCGGTGCCTTGAATTCGCGTTGGTTCCCGGCTGGGACCCGGGCTGGTGCAGTGGGTTGGCCGGCTCGTCGTTGCCGGGTGATCAGCCCGGCGAGCAGCCCGCCTTGGACGGCGGCGCAGCTCACGCCCCCGGCGAGCAGGCCAGTGAGCAGCACGGCGGTGAGATTCACAGGTCGTAGTCCTCCAGGTGCGGGGGCAACGGCGGCCGGGTCGACAAGGGAGCGCGTCGGGGCGGGCGGAGGAACACGCCCGCCCGTTGGGTGCCAGTGTTGCCCATGATACTACTGAGTCCGTACAGAGATAGTAGTTCATATCGCCGCGGGATGGCTCGCCGGGGTCGGAGATCGGGCATCGGTCTTCAGATCGACCCGCGCTACCTGAAGCTCCTCGAAGGCATGGGTCATGAGCAGGAGCTTGGCCTCAACGTTGATACCCGAGCCCTGTGCGGATGCCGCGAGCCAGGTGAAGCCGATTTCGATGGCGCGAAGCCCGCGGCGGTCAGGCCAGTAACGAGGGTCCCAAAACGCGGTACAGCCCACAGCGCGACCATCCGCCTGGCGGATCTGAGCGAACGGGATGAGCCCCTGCTCGGCACGTTCGAACTGTGCCGCAACGTACGCACCGACCTCGTCAGCGCGTGGCACGAGCGTGAAGTCGTAACTGCTCCGGTTCTCCTCCGCCGCCACAGCCAGATCCTCCGCGTGATTGAAGGACAATGACTCGAGCCTGACGAGAGAACCTTCGAGTGTTGGTACGTGGAACCAAGGGATCATGCCGGGACTCCTCATCGTTCCTGGCATTGGCACCTTGCAGCAGCAGGTTGCCGGACCGTCACAGGGCCAGGTCCCTCGGATCCTCTGGATGAACATCGCTGATGTTGGTGGGCCGACCCGCCGGCGTCAAGTGCCGAAGAGATCAACGGCGGCGGTGGTTGCCGGGCAAACTAGGCGGTATGGCCAGGACGGAATGGCGAACCGCGCTGCGCGGAGCTGTGTACCGAGGCGATGGTCGAGCTGTCATCCGGCTCGCCGGCGCCGACCTGAAAAGCAACACCACCGCGCTGCAGCTGATCGGAGACGGTCTAATCCGCGCGCTCACCGAGCGGATCGAGGGCGCGGCCGAGCTAGTCGCCGACTGTGTTGCCGCGTTAGCCGAGCGTGACTGGCCCGGCGACACCGTGCTCGGCGAACAGCTACAAGCGCTACTGGGGACAGGACCCACCCCCATGCTGCGGCCGTTACCCGTCGACCTCGGCGAACTCGCCGACATCCTCGAAGGCGACCCCACCCACGGCGGAGGCCTCCTGGACCTTCACACCGGCGAGGTATGGCCACAAGCCACGATCGACTACGCCCACGAGAGCGGTGGCGAGATAGAAGGGGCCCCGGACGAGGACGACGACCCCGGTCGCTGGTTGCCGGTTGAATGCGAGGGCTCGCGCGAGGGCTACCGCGATATGGAGTCCTTCATCGACACACTCGCTGACCCCGGCCAGGCCGATCGATTGCGGGTTGCCATTCAAGGCCGGGGGGCGTTCGGCCGATTCAAAGATGTGCTCGAGCGCACCCCTGATGAGCTGGATCGATGGTTCGCCTTCTCCGAAGAACGTCAGCGAGGCCGAGCCCGGACCTGGCTTGCCGACGCCGGGTACAAGCCCCTGCGCGTCTACTGACTCTTATCCCGCTACCCATTATTCGACGCATCGACCGCAATCTGTGTGAGCAACAAGTCCTGGTCGACTCTAAAGCCGACGGCGGCACCATCGGCGGCCGCGAAGATGACCTGGTAGAGACCGGGGATCCGCTGCGCGGCCGCGTCTCCGGCGGCATACACGCCGGGTGCGGTCGTCATGTATTCGTCGTCAACGAGTATGGAACCGTCGTCGAGGAGTTCGCAGCCAAGTTGCTCGGCGAGATCACTGGTCTGCAGTAAGGGCAGTTTCACGAACAAGCCGGTTCGCGCGAGCGTCTCACCGCTGTCAAACACAATCCCGGTGAGCGTGCCGTCCTTGGACTCCAGCCTGGCAACCGTGTCTTGCCGGATGTCGAGGTTGTACCTGTCGACCCACGCCGCGGTTTCGTCGTCCAACTCCGGCGGGCTGCCGTTGGAACACATCACGACGTCATCGGTGAAGCGAAGCTTGAGGTGCAGAGCCAGGCGCACTGACATGAGGCTGCCGCCGAGCACTGCGAGAGGTTGGTTGCGGCTCTCGTATCCGTGGCAGTACGGACACGATCCGATGCTGTGACCTAACAGTTCGTCGAATCCTTCGACATCGGGTCGCTCCTCGCGTCGGCCGGTGGCAAGCACCAGCCGTTGCGCCTGCGCCCGCGTGCCGTTGCTGAGATTGACCGCGAACCCATTCGCGACACGGTTCGCCTCAGTCACCTGCCCGCTGAGTGCCTCTACGGTCGGGTATGCCTCCAACTCCGTGCGGGCTATCCGATACATCTCCTCGGGCGGGGCGCCGTCGCGGGTAATGAAGCCGTGCACAGCCTCGGCCCCTGAATTTCTCGGCTGACCGGCATCCACTACGAGTACTCGACGCGATGCCCTACCAAGCATCAAGGCAGCCTGCATGCCAGCCACCCCACCACCGGCGATCACTACCTCGTAATCCACCGCTGCCTCCACTTCCGCATTGTGGCCAGGGGCGCACCTGGACTGGTTCTCCATCTCCCGCACCTGATCTACTATCAGGCACCGTAAATACTATTGAATGATAGTAGGACCTGTGGGCAGAGCTGTCCAGGACCGGCGATCCGGTTCAGCTGAGGCCGAGCAACACGGCCTGACCTAGACACAAAACGAGGCTGACCAACACGACCAGGCCGAGAACTGAGACCACGCAGACCGCGAGGGACGGCCGGGACCGGGGCGGTTCCTCGCCGAACAACTGGGCCACCCGGGCCGGACCGGCGCCGTCGAAGGCCGGCGCCGGGCCCGCTGCGCCACTGACCGACGCCGCCAACAATGCCCGCGCCACCGGCCCCGCTCCGACTCGGGCGATCGCCACCCGATCAGCACGAAGCTCGCAACGCTCGATCGAACGGCCGGCCCACCACAACAGCAGCGGCACCCAGCAGAACACGTCGGCGACAGCCCGGATCAGCGCGCGACGCAGCGGATCCCAGCGGTGCGCGTGCGCCGCCTCGTGCGCCAACACCGCAGCCAACTCGTCGGGCGGCGCCGCCGCCATGGCAACGGTGAGGTAGATCCGCGGGCGAATAATCCCGGTGCAGAACGCGGCTCGCTGCACTCCCGCCACGCAACGCACTTCGCGGATCCCGAGCCTCATCGCCACCCGGAGCAGCTGCCCGGGAGCCGCGACGGGTCTCAGCGCCGCGACCGCACCCCGCGTCCGGGCCGCCAGCCACAGCGCCCGACACAGCGAACCCGCGACACCGGCGGACGCGACCACCAGAACCGCCACCCCGAGGCACGTCGCCGTCGTCATCGTGTAGCAGACCGCGGCACTGGGCTGCCACAATGCCCGGACCAGCGCCAACCCCGTCAGCCCCGTCAGCTGCCACCGCCAGCGCCGCACCCAGGCCCGCAACCGGAGCCACCGTCGTGGCCTGGTCATGGCGCCGAGGACAACTCATCCAGCCGGCGGCGCTGCTCCGGTGTCAAACCCACCAGACTCGCCGCGAAAGCCGCCAGCGCCGCGTCGCCATATCGCGCGACCACCTCGGCGGCCTCTTGACGGCTCGCCGCCGCCAAATAATCCGCCGGGGAACCGGCCACCTCGTAGCGGTAAGCCTTCTGGCCGACGATCGCCTCGGCCACCAGAAGCCCCTTGTCCGCCAAACGCCGCATCGTGGTCATCACAGTGGTGTAGGCGAGCTCGGGGAACAACGCCGCCACATCCCGGACGACGAACCGCGACCCCCACTGCCCGGACCACACCGCCCGCATGATCCGCCCCTCCAAGGGACCCAGCGAATTCACTGCCCGGTCCACATCACTCACCGACACCAACGCTTCCCCACCCCCATCTACGACCAGGCAATAGTAGACCGTAGGGCGAGTGATGGTCGATCGCCGGATGTCTGCGGACGTGACCGCTGCACCGTCGCTCGTGCGTCGGCGTGAGCGCGGTATCCGCAGCCATACCGGCGTTCCCGACGGCGAAGCTGATGACCCCGGAAACATGTCCAGGGTGACCGCGCTCGGCGAGCTAGGTAGGGCGTAGCCGTCCGGCGGAGTGGTGGCGAGCAACCGCCGGGAGGGGCGTGGTCAGCGCGTTGCTCACAGCTGACCCCAGTTGTAGGTGCTGGGTATCTGCGGTGGGACCGGCCCGTAGATCAACGCGATCTCGTCGTGACCGCCCAGGGTGATCGCCCCGGGGTTACCTTCGACCGGTCGGCCGTTGACGAATGCGCGCAGCTGGCCACCCCCATCGCCGGCCTGCAGGCCACCCAGTCGCGTGGTCGAGAGGGCAACCTGCCACTCGGTGAAGAACTGAGCCAGGGAGAACCGAGCGCGAGCGGGCGACTCGATATGGATCACCCCGCTGGTGTCGTGGGTGTGCAGCGGGCTGATCCGGTCGCCGTCCTGGTCGATCCCGATATCAGCCGGAACCGCGACCGGCTGGCCGTTGACGATGAGATCCAGATGGGCGTGGATGTGCTCGACCGGTCCACCATCGACTCGGCCCCTGACCGCGACGCGCCGCGGCCACCGAGGCGGCAGGACGGTCACGCCCACGTCGAGCGCCCCGCTCCGGAGAGCCGACCTTCCCAGGCCTTGTCTGCCTACTCATCAAGCCTCTCTGGTTGCTTGCGGCCCGTCCGGAAGGCACCGTCGGCGCGGATGGCGGGGCTTGTGCTCAGGACTCGCTGGGCGGGGCAGATTTGTGCGGCACCTGGCCGGTATCGAGCATGTCCTGGGCGCGCACCATGCGAACCTCTTCGCGCAGTTCAGCAAGCTGGCGATCGAGCTCCGCGGCCTTGGCCCCCGCGAAATTTTCAGCGGTCGCGCCGCTGCCGCTGGCCGCACACCGGCCGCGCATTCCCGGTCGCACGCAGAAGAAGTAGGTCGCCGCGATCGCGGCAACCGCGACCGCGGCGGCCAGCCACGTGGACGGCACTACTGGCCGCCCGTTCGCCGCGCGGCTTGGGCGACCTTGAGTTGCTCGATCTCGGCCCGCAACGCGGCAACCTCCACAAAGCGATCCTCGCCAACGGCCGGGGTCGCCGCCTTCGCCTGAGAGTCACCGCCGCGCTGGCCGCGCATCATCATCCACATCATCAATCCCATCCCAATGGGACAGGCCAAGACCGCCACACCGTAGAACAGGGCCGCCATCGCGTCTCCTCCATCAACTCCGGACTGTGCACCAACTCAGCCAATCTACTATCTCTGTACCGACATAGTAGATGACGGCGGCGTCGCTGTCACGGCCGCGTGGTGTGCGTCGTGGGCCGGCCGGCTTGAGCGGTGAGGTGGCGGCGCAGGCGTCGCTCGGACGGTCGGCCGTAGCTGATCAGCTGACCATCCAGCAGGATGCCGGGGGCGAACAGGACGCCATGGCGAGCCGCGAGGGCTTGGCCTTCCTCGCTGGTCAGCGCAATGTGGCGTACCGCGAGGGGGTAGTCCCGCGCGACCCGCTGGAGCACCTGCTCGGCGAGGTCGCAGAAGGGGCAATCGGGTTGGGACAGCACAACAACGTCGATCATCACATCTCAGCCCAGGACGGCAAGACCTTCGCGGCGGGTTGGGCGCGGCAGGCACGCAATGCGGCGCTCAGCCGCCCGTTCGGCCGGCCCGCAGGTCCGCGGCGAGCTGCTCGGGCGCGACATACATGGTGTAGTTGGGTGACCCGCCATAGTCAGCACGCCACTGGATGTGCCCATCGGGTCCGACGAGGATGAAGCTGTGCCCGTCACGGTCGTCGCCCATCATCCCGTACTGGTTGGCCTGATACCGCTTGGAGACAGCCAGGTCGGAGTCGACCAGCGCGGGCGCGGTCAGACGATCATCGGCCATCTTCTGCGCCACCAGGTCGCCCGGACCTGAGGTGATGGTGACCAGCTGGTCCACCCCTAGCCCGGACAACACAGTCGGGTTGTTCTGCAGATCGCGGATCTGGTTCCAGCACGGCTGACACCCCAGCCCCTCATGGAAATACAACAGCACCGTTTTGCCCCGGTAGTCGCTGAGCCGGCTGACGGGGGCGGCGCCGGCCGGGTGGCCGGTGACGTTGGGCAACGTGAAGTCCGGGGCCAGCGCCCCGACCGCGGGCGAACCGACCGCATACCGGTCACGTGCCGCGGCGCTGGCGGCGCCAGGCTGCGGGGTCGCCGTCCGATAGATGGCAAACAGCACGCCCACCGCCACCATCACGACCACCGCGGCGAGAACCCACGGCGCCCGCGAGCGGCGCGCCGCGGCCACCGGATTACTCCGACCACGGGCATCAGCGCGGCCAGGGGCCGAGCGCTTGGTAGATCTGGTGGTGCTCATCGGATGGTCTCCCTAACCTCAACGGTTCGCTCAGTCACACCGGTGTCGGCGGCTTTCTCGCTGTCGGGGGTTCCCTCGGTGTCGGGCTCGGTCGTGGAGTCCGGCGGGGTGCGGTGAGCTGACCCGGGGCCGGCGGTGCCGCTCGGTCGGCCGTGGCTCTGTAGCGAGCGGAAGACCAAGCCGGCCAACCCGGCGAGCACGGTGAGGACCACCGCCCAGCCCGGCAGCCAGGACAGCACGGCCGCGGCGCGGGTGGCCAGGTGTTGCAGCATCGCGGCGGCCCGGGTCTGCCACCCGTCGCTGGACATGGCTGGCCCAGTGAACGCGAGCACCACCGCGAGCAGAGCCATGCCGATCATCAACAAGCCCGACAGCAGCGTGCCCAGCGGCATGGACCGGCTCCACCCGCCCAGCCGCGGCGTCACCGTCCGCGCGGACAACAGCCGGGTGGCCCGGTCCCGATGGCGTTCCCACCACAAGCCGGCCAAACCCAACGGCGCGACCATGCCCGCGACATAGGCCAACCCGATGGTCAGCGCGGCGGGGAACGAGGCTGCCGCGCCGGACAGCAGCGCGACACCAGCCAGCACCGGTGCGCAGCAGGCGCTGGCGATCCCGGAAAACGCCCCCAGCACGTACGCCTGCCCGAACCCGCCGCTCCCGCCGCCGCGGCCACCGGGCATGGGCAGCTTGGGTGACCATCCGGCCAGCACCGCCACCCCGCCGGCGAGCATCAACACCCCGCCGACCAGATAGATCAGCAGATGCTGGCCCAAAAACAACCGGCTCAGCGCCGCCGCGCCCAGCCCGATCGGCAGGATCACGGTGGCTACCCCGGCACCGAACACCAGGGACGCGGCCAACACCCCGCCCCGCTGACGAAACCCGGTGGCCAGATACGCCGGCAACATCACCGACACGCAACACGGCGCCAAGAGCGCCACGATCCCGCCGAGGAACGACACCAGCAGTGTGGTGCCCACCAGCAGCTCACCCATTGCCCACCTTCACTGGTCTACTATCTACGTACAGAGATAGTAGCAGTAGCGATCTAGGGCGGCGCGCCTGACCGCGGCACAGTCGCCCATGTCTCTCATGGCACTGCTCTTCTGGTCTCTGTACCGAGATAGTAGGCTGGCGGTGGCTCGGACGGTCGGAAAATGCAGGGTGGGGATTTCGGTGCGTGTGTTCGGTGAGTTGGAAACGGTCGTGATGGCGCGGCTGTGGGCGTTGGGTGACAACGGCACGGTGCGTGAGGTGCTCGAACAGATTCAGCAAGATCGAGAGATCGCCTACACCACGGTGCTCTCGACGATGGAGAACCTGCACCGCAAGGGCCATCTGACCCGCGAGCGCGAAGGCAAGGCCTACCGGTACCACACCGCGCTGAGCCACGCTGAGCACACCGCCGGGTTAATGCGCGAGGCCCTCAGTCGCGGCGGGCGCGATACTGAGGCGGTGCTGACCCATTTCGTCGGGGAGATGAACGAGACCGAGCTGGCCGGCCTGCGCGAGGTCATCCGCCGCCGGGCCGAGGGTCGGGCCGACGGTGCTGGACCTGGGGCGAGCCCGCGGTGAGCCTGGCCGTCTGCCTGCTGGCCTACTCCATGGTGGTGGCCGTGCTCGGCCCACCGCTGGTGCTGTCGGCGACCCGGACTGGGGCGGCACCGCGGCTGGGCGTGACGGTGTGGCTGGCGCTGATCGGCAGCGTACTTCTCGCGTGGGCCGGCGGAGCGGTGCTATTTGTTGCCCAGCTGGCGGACTCTTGGGATCACCTCGGTCAGGTCCTCGTCGGCTGCGTGGCCGGGCTGCGGCTGATCGTCCTCGGCGGCTACGGACGTGTTGTGCAGGCTGGGTTACTGGCACTGGCCGCACTGAGCGTCGTCGCGCTGGCCATGCTCGGCGTCCGCGTCGTGATCGCCCTGCGCCGCGCCCGGCGCCACACTCGCGCGCACGCGCTCACCGCCCTGATTGCCGCCGGCGAGAGCCCCCGTGGACCCGGCGGCGCGTTGGTGATCGACAGTGCCCAGCCCGCCGTCTACTGCCTGGCGAGTCGACCACACACGATCGTGATCACCCGCGCCGCGCTCGAGGCGCTCGGCGACCACCAGCTGCACGCGGTGATGGCCCACGAGCAGGCCCACCTGCGCGGGCGGCACCACCACCTGCTGGCATTCACCGGTGCGCTCAGCAAGATCCTGCCCAATCCGCGGCTGTTTACCGAGGGCGCCACCGACATCGCCCGGCTCTTGGAAATGTGTGCCGATGACGCGGCCGCCCGCCGCCACAGCCGCGACACCGTGGCCGATGCGCTGATCGCCCTCACCCTGCCTGCCCCGCCAGCCACCCCAGTCACGGCGATGGCCGCGGCAGGAGTGAGCGTCACGCAGCGGGTTCAGCGGCTGGTGTTCCCGCCCAATCCGACGCCGGCCCGGCTCGGCCTGACCCTGATCCTGGCCGGCGTGTTGCTGTCCCCACTGCTGACGGTGGGCATGACCGCACTCGCGCCCATGCTCTGCGCGGTCTAGTGCGGTGGCCACGAACGTTCACCAGGTCCTCGCGGGCCCTTCCAACGCTTCGGCCGCCCGATGGATCCACGGACAGGACAACCCATGAGTCACAACGTGCCACCCGGTGCCGCCGACCAGGCCATCGAGCTGATCACCAAGCTCACCGAGCACCACTGGGAACACGTCCGCCACGACTTCACGCCCACCATGGCCGCCAGCCTCGACGCAGCCGGCGTCGCCGCCGCGTGGGCCCAGGTCACCGGCCTGGTTGGGCGCTACGAAGGAATGGGCGAGCCGTTCACCCGCCCACTCGGCGACTACACGGTCGTCGATGTGCCCTTGTTCTTCGAGGCCGGCGACATAATTGGTCGCGTCAGCTACGACGCCGATGCCAAGGTCGCCGGCCTCTACCTCCTCAACCCCGCGGCAGCCCAGTCCACCGCAGACCGTGATCCGGGGTAACCCCCGGGACGTGCTGGTAGACCGCATCGGGGACCGGGCTGCCCCACGTGGGGTCGGTCCCGAACAACCGCATCAGACGAGCCGAGCCGCCGAACTGCGGAGTGGCGACCTCCACGACGTAGCGGTGCGCGCCGGCCTTCTCACGGGCCCACGCCAGCACCTGGTCAACGTCCGTGTCGTGGAGCTTCCATTCGTTGGCCATGACGCTGCGCTGCTCGGGCGGCAGGTCGGCGGGCTCGTCCAGCGGCTCGAAGATCGTGACCTGGTAAACGGGGTGGAACACGTCCATCGTGACCGCATCCGGCCCGCCCGGCTCCTCAACACGCATGCTGATCAGTCTCGCCGGAGGCAGCACAGCTGTCTTCGCTGCCGGCTCGATCCCCTGTGGGCCGTGGTGGGTGTCGCGGTCACCAGCGCAACCAACGCGGCGGCGAGCAGCGGCGCAAGTAGTCGATACAGCATCGGGCTCGCGATGACGATCAACTGGGGCGACCTGGGCACCCTCAGCTGAAATGCCCTCGGAGCGATCGGCAACCTGATCGCGGCTGTCGGGACAGCCGGGGCGCTCATCGTCGCCGCACGCGCCTACCGGTCCCAAGTCAACGAGGTCCGGAGCCGCCAGGCCGCGAGGGTGATTTACCGGGCGACGGAGAATCTCAGTGGATTGAGCATGCGGCAACCTGACAGAGATTACTGTGAGATCAACTCACCCGAGATCGCCGGTCCCGCTCTGACCGCTTGGTGGCGGCGTTGGCGATGGTGCGAAGACCCGCCTCGAGGGGACCGGATTGGAAGTAGCGCAGCCAGCTGACGGCGAGTGTCATGGTTGTTGCGATGGTCGCGGCGAGGAGCAGCCATTTCTGCGTGCTGTCCTCGCCGGTCCCGAAGGCCCAGACCGCGAGCAGGTGCGCGGTGTAGGCGGTGAGTGGCATCGTGCCGACGGCGAGTACCGGATGAAATACGCGATGCGGCCGGTTACCGATCATCAGGGCGACGCCGAGGACCGCGAGGGCGCACCCGGCGGCTCCGAGGATTTCCATTGGGGTCCCGGAATGCGGCCCGGCGGTGAGCAGCCAGGCCCAGGATGTGGTGGGAACGGTGCCCGCCTCGGCAATGGCGGCATCGTGCAGCTGTTGTTGACCATTGGCGATGGAACCGGAACCGATGATGGTGGCCAGGTTCCCGAAGTGAACGGCGAGCGCGGAGCCCCCGTAGCCGACCGCCGAGAGGACGGCGCCGGCGCCCAGTAACCGGCGTTGCACTGATCGAGCGGACAGGTCCAGGCGTCCCACGCTCAGCCCGACCAGCGTGATCGGAAGAACCGTCAAGACTGGATAGGCGCCGTTGATGACCACACTTACAATTCCGTCGACCAGGTTGTTCCACGATGTCGCCGCGGCTAGACCCGGCGCTGGTGGCGTGGAGGCCGGCGTGAGGTGGAGCAAGCCGCGGATCAGATAGGACAGCACTGGGCCGCTGATGGCCAGCGTGCCGGCCAGCAGGATCAACGTTCGCGGTCGCGCCCGCAGCAGCGGCAGGGCCAGCACGAAGAGCAGGGCATAGACGGGCAAGATCACGTCGATGTCGGCAACCAGCGAGGTGAGCAGCAATCCGAGTACGAGCAACACACCGGCTCTGATCGCGATCTTGATTCGAGACCGGCGCAGCGTTGGTCCGTCGGCTCGCCGGACGCCGCCGGAGATCAGCGCCAGCGATACCCCGGCGAGGAACAGAAACAGCGCCGCGGACCGGCCATGAAAGATGCTCAGCAGTTGACCGCTCGGTTGGTCCGGTGCCGGGCCGACGTGGGCGGCGAACATTCCCAGGACCGCGATGCCCCGGGCCAGATCCAGGCCCCGGACCCGCCTCGACTCTGCCTTGCGCCGGCGCAGTTCCGCGCCCATGACCCGAGTGTTGTTGCTGTCTCGGGCGGTGCGCAGGGGGCTGGTGCGCATTTTGCTGGCGGGATTTCCGCCCCACCATTCGCGCTGTGGTACTTCCTCGCCCTTCATGAGGAAGGAGTCAGGCGCGATGATCGCGCCCTCGCCCATTGTCACGCCGTAGTGGATGAAGGCGCCGACGCCGAGGGTGCAACCGTCGCCGATGGTGATGCGGTCGGATTTGAAGGCGCCGTCCTCCTGGGAGTGGCACCAGATCTTGCTGCCGGCGTTGAGGGTGCACCCGTCGCCAATGGCGACGAATGACCTCTCTGGCAGGTAGCAGCCGTCGTCGAAGACCCTGCGCCCGACCCGGACACCCAGCAGTCGCCAGATCACGTTCTTGAAGGGGGTGCCGTTGAAGATCTGGATGTAGTCCGTGAAAACTACCTTCCAGAAGCGTTCGTGCCGCCAGAAGGTGCGGTCGTAGATCGAGCAGCCCGAGGGCAGCAAGGCCATTAGTCCGCGGCAGGCGCGGTCGACCAGCACGAAGTAGATCACGGTCAGTAGCACGGTCAGGACGCTGACCAGCGCGACTACCGGCGCATCGAGCGAGTCGTAGAGGTCGGCGCCGATCAGGGTGAGCAGCGTGACCATGAAGAGATAGATCCACCGCACTAACAGGTACAACCCGATGGTGACGACATTGTGGGCGGCCTTGGCCCCGAGGCGGCGGCGCAGTTCGTCCGCGCTGTGCAGGTCGAAGCGGTTGTCCCGCTCGACGGAGCGTGGGATCTCGAAGCTGGGCGAGCCCAGCAGGCCGACACCTTCTCGGACCTTCCCGTCCAGGGGCACCATGACCTTGGTGCCGAGCAGGCAGTTGTCGCCCGTCCTGCCTCCTGAGGGGTAGGCGATGTAGTTGCCGAGGAAGTTGTTCGCTCCGATCGACACCGGAGTTACTCGGAAGGACGTGCTGGAGAATTCGGCGTTGATCATCGACAGCCCGTCGGCGATCACGGTGCCGCTGCCGATCGAGCTCAGGTACGGGGTCTCGTGCTTGACCGCCATACCGAAGTTCGATCCGGTCTGCACGACCCGGAACAGGCCGTACCCGAGCCAGCGCAGGTACCCGACGACATAGGAGCTGTCACCGAAGAGATCGGTGAAGAACTTCACGTTGGTCAGCCGCGCGATAGTCCGGTGCAGCCAGTAGTGGAAGCCATACAGCGGGTAGACCTTGTTCGGCTTGATGGCGAGGTTGAGCAGCCGAGGGACGGTGGCCACGACGAGCAGACCGACGAGCACCGCGCCGAAGAACAACACGTAGGAGGCGGTGAGCGCTTCGGCGTAGAACTTCCAGCCGGCCAAGGCCAGTGGCTGTGGCTGCAACAGGGCGGCGAGCCCAGGGACCGCGGCGAACACCAGGTAGGCGCCGCCAACCAGCAATGGGGCGGCCACAGCCAGCAGGTTCAGCAGCTGCAGGACGGGGAAGAGGATCCGGCGCGGCGACCGGCGAGGGGTGGAGCCCGGCATCCGGTACTCCACCGCGGTCCGCTGCGCTGGGGAGCCGTGCCAGTGCTCACCGGCGGGCACCACCTGCCCGGTGTGCAGCGAGGAGGTGTGGCCCAGCTGCGCCCCGTCGCCCATCGAGGTGCCGATGTCGAGCACCGTTGCTTCGCCGACGAAGACGTCCTTGCCGAGGGTAACCGCGCCTGTCTCGATCACCCCGGCGTGGGCGCGGTAGCCGGTGAACGAGGAGTCCTTACGGATGACCGTGCCGGCGCCGATGGTGAGCAGGTCGGTGCACACGGGCATGGTCGGGGAGAAGATCACCACGCCGCTCCCGATTTTCGCGCCCAGTGCCCGCAGGTAGAGCACGTAGAGCGGCGAGCCGGCGAACCGGGCCAATGGGCTGGACCGGATCAATGTCTTGACGACCCAGAAGCGCAGGTAGGCCAGGCTCCAGAGCGGGATCTGCTGGGGCTTCCAACGGCCTACGAGCAGCCATTTCGCCACGATCGGCAGGGTGCACATTCCCGCGAAGCCCACGCCGCCGAATACCACCGCCCGCAGGTAGATGTGGAGTAGACCGGATGCCTCGGAGATCCACTCGTAGCCGAGGATCGCGCCGTACGCGGCGAGGTAGGAGTAGCCGAGGAAGAGCAGCAGCTGCAGCGTTCCGCACAGGATGTACCAGGGGGTGCCGGCGGCGGTCGGGACCTCGCTCGGCGGTGGGGTCGGAGCCGAGGTGGAGGCGGTCGAGGACGCCGCGAGCGGGGCGGCGGAGGGCGCCGAAGCGGGGGTGGGTGCGGGCGGTGCGAGCGCGGTGGCCAGGTTCCGGATGGTGGAGTGCGCGTAGATGTCCTTCATCGACACCGACGGCAGATCGGCCCGCTTCCTGGCCCGCGCGCAGAATCGGGCCATCACCATCGAGTCAGCACCAAGGTCAGTGAAGAAGTGGCTGTCTACCGATACCTGGTGCACACCCAGAACGTCGGCCAGCACCCCGGCCAGCTCCAGCTCGATGCCGGGCGTCGGGTTGGCCTGGCTGCCCGGGCGGGGTGGAGCGTCAACCAGGTCGGAGAGGGCTTGGGCGATTTCGGGAACGCACAGCAACGCGGACTCGATCTCGGCCAGCTCGCTCCGGTAGCCGCGCCGGGTGGCCGTCGGGTCGATCCGCCCGTGGTACTCGAGCTGTTCGTCGAGGGTGACCCGGCCCAGGTCGCCGGTGCGGTAGATCCGCCCGGAGGGGTTCCCGGGGATGCCCAGGAAGTCCGGGATGAACGCGCCCTGGGTGAGGTCGTCGCGGTTCAGGTAGCCGCGGGCAAGCCCGATTCCGGCGATGCCGATCTCGCCGATCTGCCCGTGCGGCAGCGCCCGGTACGGGTCCTCGAGGTCCAGGATCACCGTGTTGTAGGTGGGCAGCGGGACCCCGAGGGTCGCCGGCTTGCCCGGGTGCAGCTCGGTCCAGGCGGTGGTCACCGTCGCCTCGCTCGGCCCGTAGGCGTTGACAAACCGCCGCCCGGGCTTGTGCCAGCGCGCGATCAAATCCGGCGGGCAGGCCTCCCCGGACACCAGCAGGAACCGCAGGCCAGGTAGATCGTCCTGGAGGGTGGCCAGCAAGCTCGGAATGGTGCACATCGCCGTGACGCGGTGCGTGGTGAGGAACTGGTGTAGGTCTTGGCCCACCAGGTTCGGCCCGGCCGGTTTGGGCACCAGGGTCGCGCCGCGGAACCAGGGCAGCCAGGTCTCCTGGATCGAGAAGTCGAACGCCAGCGAAAGGCCCTGGTAGACCCGGTCGCGCGGGCGGATGCCGTACACCTCGGCGGCGGCCTTGACGAAGTTGCAGATGCTCGGGTGATCAACCGCCACGCCACGGGGCCGCCCGTCGGCGTCGGGGGTATAGCTGATGTAGGCGAGCTGGTTGTCCAGGATCCCCCGCTCGGCGTCGATGAGCCGACGGGAGTTCTGCTCGTCGATCAGCGGCGCGGCCTTATCCAGGTGCACCAGCTCGGTGCCGCTTGCGGTGAGCAGCTCAATCCGCCGCACCCCGTCGGTCACGTCCGACATCGTCAGCACCGTGCGCACCTGGGCGTCCTTGACGATGTACGCCATTCGGTCCGCCGGGAAGCCCACGTCCATCGGAACGTACGCCGCGCCGATCTTCAACACCGCCAGCATCGCCACGTAGGAGTCGGTGGGGCGGTCGAACAGCAGCCCGATCCGGTCACCAGCGCCGGCACCGTGCAGACGCAGGTACCGAGCCACCTGGTTGGCCCTGGCGTCCAGCTCGCCATAGGTCAGCGACAACTCGTCGGAGTCCACCGCGAACTGCCCCGGCGCCCCGTACGTGTGCACCCAGTCGCAACTGTCCTCGAACAGATGGTCCAGCCGCTCGTCCCGGCGGACCCGCCAGCCCTGCGCCTCGTGCCGGTCAACCAGAACCAACTCGAACAACGACAGCACCGGTGCAGCAGGCTGCTCAGCGAGCCGAACAGAGCGTTGCTCGAGCAGTTCCTGCCGGGCCAGCAGCTCGACCGCGCCCCGCCCCGGCAGTTGGCCGTTAGCCCGCGTACGGTCGAGTTGCCCCCCTGGGCTCATCAGGTACTCCTTAGCCATCCTGCGGCAGTGCGGATCCGACCTCACACGCTCGCCGGTCGCGGCTACTGGAGTCCCTGTATCCGTGGGTTGCAACGATCACCCTGACCTACGGCGGTGTTTCTGCAACCCGAAGAATGGCCGCCCAAGGCGACATCATCGATGGGGCGTTCCCCCGGGGCTCCGAGGGTCTACCCCCACCATTCCGGGCCGTTGACCTGCGAAAGTAAGCCTGTGCCGGCCGCATGACCACCGGCCAGCTACGTTCGCTCGCGGCCCGCGCTGGTGCCCGACGCGAGGTCACAGCAGGCCGGTGACCCGCTGGTGGTACTCCTCGGATTCGATCTCGCCGCGGGCGTAGCGCTCATCCAGGATGTCCCGCGCCGCCGATCGCGCCGCCGGCTCGGTCTGCGTCGTGCCGCCGCGCATCAGCTCGATACCATCTCCGTACCGAGATAGTATTTGCTGTGTGAGCAAGATGCCCCACCTCGCGCGCTGCGACCGTGGCACCACACCTGAGAGCCGGAACCTCCTGCTCGCCCCACCCCACCCGGGGTGGGGTATGGTGACCGAGTGGATAACCATCAGCGAGCCGTGGTGAACCGGTTGAAGACCGCCCGGGGGCACATCAACGGGATCATCTCGATCGTCGAGGACGACGCCTACTGCCCGGACGTGATGAAGCAGCTCTCGGCGGTGCAGGGCCTGCTGGAGGGCGCATCCCGAGTGATGTTGCGCCGCCATCTGGAGTCGTGCGTGGCCAAGGCGATGCAAGAGGGCCGCACGGCCGAGATCGTGGACGAGTTGATGGACACCTTGAAGTTCGACAAGCAGGTGTTCGCCACCCCGCCTACCACGGTGTCGGACGCACTGTTGGCCATCCAGTCACCACCCATCGAGCCGCCCGCGCAGCCGGTGGCCAGCGCGGGAGAGGAATCGGCATGACCAGCGGGGTGCGGGCCGATGAGGGGATCAGCCAACAGTTCACGGTGCGAGGCATGACGTGCGGGTCGTGCGCGGCACGGATCCAGCGCGCCCTGGGTAAACAGCCCGGTGTGGCCTCCGCCGAGGTGAACTATGCCACCGCGACCGCCCGGGTAGTACTGGCCGAGCCGGCCACCGATCACGCGGCCGCGCAGGCGCGGACCACCGCGTTGGTGGGAGCGGTGGCCAAGGCCGGCTACCAGCTCACGCCGCTCACCCAGCCGGCGGCGCCACCGCCAGCCGCGCCCCACTCCGAGCCTCCCCCGCCGGCTGCGGAGGACGAGGAGGCTCGAGCGGAGCGGGGCTGGCTGCGCCGGCTGTGTTTCGGTATCCCGCTCGCGCTCGCGGTGGGAGTGCTGGCGATGGTTTCCGGCCCGTGGATGCATCAGCCCTGGGCGGGCTGGGTGGAGTTCGCGCTGGCCACTCCGGTGCAGTTCGTCATGGGGTGGCCGTTTCTGCGGGAGGCAGCGCGTCGGGCCCGTTACCTGACCGCGAGCATGGACACCCTGATCGCGGTCGGCACGCTGACCGCGTATCTGTACTCGGCCGCGCAGCTGTGGTTCGGCGGGCACCGCTACTTCGAGAGCGCCGCGCTGATCATCGGCCTGCTGGTGCTGGGCCGCTACTTCGAGGCCCGCGCCAAACGCCGCGCCGGGAACGCGCTGCGCGCCCTGCTGGAGCTGGGCGCCAAGCAGGCCAGGGTGCTGCGCGACGGTGCCGAGGTGATGGTCCCGGTCGAGCAGGTCCAGCTAGGCGATCTGATGCGGGTCCGGCCCGGCGAGAAGATTCCCACCGACGGCCAGGTCGCCGACGGCGCGAGCGCGGTGGACGAGTCGATGCTCACCGGCGAGTCAGTCCCGGTCGACAAGACCGTGGGCGACGCGGTGGTGGGGGCGACCGTCAACACCAGCGGGGTACTCACCGTGCGGGCCACCGCGGTCGGCGCGGCCACAGCGCTGGCCCAGATCGTGTCGCTGGTCACCGCCGCGCAGGCCGGCAAGGGGGCCGCGCAGCGGCTGGCCGACCGGGTCTCCTCGGTCTTCGTGCCGACGGTGTTTCTGATCGCGGCGGGCACTTTCGCCGGGTGGTGGCTGCTCGGGCATGACCCGGTCAAGGGACTGATCGCGGCGGTCGCGGTGCTAATCATCGCCTGCCCATGCGCGCTGGGCCTGGCCACCCCGGTTGCCATCATGGTCGGCACCGGGCGAGGAGCGAAACTCGGTATCTTGATCAAGGGCGTGGAGGTGCTGGAGCGCACCCGCACCATCACCACGGTGGTGTTCGACAAGACCGGCACCCTGACCCGAGGCCAGATGTCGCTCACCGAAGTGATCACCGCCGACGGGGGCGACCGGACCGAGGTGCTGCGCCGCGCCGGCGCGGTCGAGGCCGACAGTGAGCACCCGATCGGAGCCGCCATCGCCGCCGCCGCCCGCGAGCAGACCGGCCCACCGCCGACCACCCAGGACTTTGCGGCGCTGGCGGGACGTGGGGTACGAGCCCAGATCGAGACCGGAGCGGGGCCGGAGACGGTGTGGGTGGGCCGGCGGGGCCTGCTCGCCGAGGCCGGATTGGCGCTGCCCGCCCGGTTGGACAACGAGGCCGCCCGGCTGGAGCGGCTGGGTCAGACCGCGGTGTTCGCTGGCTGGGACGGTCAGGTCCGCGGCGTGCTGGCGGTGGCCGACACGGTCAAGGACGACGCCGCGCAGACCGTCGCCCGGCTGCACCACATGGGTCTCAAGGTCGGCATGATTACCGGCGACAACGCGGCGACCGCCTCGGCGATCGCCGGGCAGCTGGGCATCGACACCGTGCTGGCCGAGGTCATGCCGGCGGACAAGCAGACCGAAGTCACCCGGCTGCAGGCCGCCGGTGAGGTGGTGGCCATGGTGGGTGACGGGATCAACGATGCGCCCGCGCTGGTCGCCGCGGATTTGGGGATCGCGATCGGCACCGGCACCGACGTCGCCATCGAGTCCTCGGATTTGACCCTGATGCGCGGCGAGCTGGCCGGGGTACCCACCGCGATCCGGCTGTCGCGGCGGACGTACCGCACCATCCTGCAAAACCTGGGCTGGGCGTTCGCCTACAACGTCGCACTGATTCCACTCGCCGCGGCCGGGCTGCTCAACCCGATCATCGCCGGCGCCGCGATGGGATTCTCCTCAGTCAGCGTGGTCGCCAACTCGCTGCGACTGCTGCGCTTCACCGCCGACGCCACGCCCGCCACGAAACCCCGTCGGCAGCCCACCCGCCGTAACCCCGCGCGCACGGGGAACTCCACATTGTCGGTCGGGGAGCTCGTGCGGGTCCATCTGCATGACGGCGGCGTGGTCGAGGGTCATCGCCGCAGCTCAACCATGCTGCACACGCCGGTGCTGCTGCTCGACCCGACCGGCGCGCGCAACCCCGACGGCAGCCTGCGGCTACCCAGGGCCAGCGACGGCTTCCTCCCCGAGGCTCACATCGCCCGCGTTGAACCCCTCGCCCCCACCCCCGGGACTACTGCTCGGATCGGAGCCTGACCATGCCCGTGCTCCCCGAGGAGATCATCACCGCGACCTTCCAGCGGCGGCTGTGGCGCGGCTACCGCCCCGACCAGGTACGAGCGATGCTCACCCGCGTCGCGGCCGACTACGCCGCGGCCATCGAGGGCATCGCGAGACAGGCCGAGCGCACCCCCGACCAGATCACCCGGGCCCGCCGCGAAGCCGACGCCGAGACAGAGGCAGCCCGCCAACGCGCCCAGCACACCGCGGCGGCGATCATCGGCCACGCCGAACAATCCGCCCGCGCACTAACCAGTCAAGCCACGACGCTGCGCGAGCAGGCCCAGACCGACGCCAGGGCCGCCCGGACCCGACTCGAGGACGCCGACGCCCACGCTCGACACCTGGAACACAGCGCGCGGCAACGGTTGGACGGCCTGCGCGGCGAGCTCGAACACCGCTGGGACCGGATCGTCGCCGCCGACCGACGCCTGGACGACCGGGTCCGTCAACTCGAACGAGCCCTGGCCGCGCTGCGCTCCCGCGCCGCGCTGCTCGACCAGCTCACCGAGGTTGAACAGCTCATGACCACCATCCGGGCCGAAACCCGACCCGACTGGAACCACCCAGACAGCAGTGCGCCCCACTCATGAGGCGGCGGCGCGTTGGCGCAGCAGGTAGCGCTGCAGCTTGCCGTTCGCGTTGCGGGGCAGCTCGGGCACGAACTCGATCAGCCTCGGGTACTTGTACGGGGCCATCGACGCCTTCGCGAACTCCTGCAGGGCCCGCCGGGTCGACTCGCCGGCGTCCACGCCGGGCCGAGGCACCACGAACGCGGTGACGATCGCGCCTCGGTCCGGGTCCGGGGTGCCGACGACCGCACAGTCGAGCACGTCGGGGTGCCCCAGCAGCACCTCCTCGACCTCCGGCCCGGCGATGTTGTAGCCCGACGAGACGATCAGGTCGTCGCTGCGGGCCCGGTACCAGAAGTAGCCGTCGGCGTCGCGGACGAAGGTGTCGCCGGTCAGGGTCCAGCCGTCGCGCACGGTCTGGGCCTGCCGGTCGTCGGCGAGGTAGCGGCAACCCGTCGGGCCCTTGACGGCGAGCAGCCCGGGGGTGCCGTCGGCGACCGGCCGGCCGTCCAGGTCGAGCACCGTGGCGCGGAACCCGGGCACCACGCGGCCGACCGCGCCGGGGCGCACCTGCTCGTCGGCCGAGGAGATGAAGATGTGCAGCAGCTCGGTGCCGCCGATGCCGTCGATCAGCCAGTGCCCGGTGGCCGCGTGGAACCGGTTGGCCAGCTCGGCGGGCAGCGACTCGCCGGCGGACACCGCGCGGCGCAGCCCGCCGAGCAGGTGCGCGCTCGGCGAGCCGAGCATGGCCCGGTACGCGGTCGGCGCGGTGAACAGGATGCTGACGCCGTGCCGGGCGGCCGTCTCCAGCAGCTCCACCGGGGTGGCCCGCTCGACCAGCAGGGTGGCGGCGCCGGCGTGCAGCGGGAACACCAGCAGCCCGCCGAGGCCGAACGTGAAGGCCAGCGGCGGCGAGCCGGTGAACACGTCGTCCGGGGTGGGCCGCAGCACGTGCCGGGAGAACGTGTCGGCGATCGCGAGCACGTCCCGGTGGAAGTGCATGGTGGCCTTGGGCTGGCCGGTGGTGCCGGAGGTGAACGCCAGCAGCGCGACGTCGTCGGCGGCGGTCGACACGTCGTCGAAGCGGGTCGGCCGGGCGGCGGCGCGCACGCTCAGGTCGTCCGCCCCGCTACCGCCGTACCCGCACACCGGCAGCCCGCCGCCCAGCGCGTGCAGCTCGTCGGCGAACCGGTGGTCGGTCAGCGCGAGCGTGGGCCGGGCGGCCTCGACGATCTTCGACAGCTCGTGGCTGCGCAGCAGCGGCATCGTGGTGACCGCGACCGCGCCGGCTTTGAGCACACCCAGCCAGCAGGCGGCCAGCCACGGGTTGTTCGGCCCGCGCAGTAGCACCCGGTTGCCCGCCACGACGCCGAACTCCTCGACCAGCACGTGCGCCACCCGGTTCGCGGTGGCCAGCAGCTCGCCGTAGCTCCAGGTCCCGGTCGGCGAGAGCAGGCAGGGGCGGTCGGGCCCCCATCGCCCGACCGCCCCGTCCAACAACTCGGTCGCGCAGTTCAGCCGGTCCGGGTAGTGCAGCTCCGGCAGGTCGAAGACGAGCTCGGGCCAGTCCCGCCCCAGCGGCAGGTTGTCCCGACAGAACGTGTCCACGTGCGCACTGGGCGAGAGCTGCATGGCCGGGCCTCAGTCCTGCTCGGGGCGTACCGGGGCGGGTTCGGCCGGGCGGCCAGTGACGACCAGCGGCTGTTGCGGCGTCGCGTTCAGGTGCAGCGAGAAGACGTCGAACCGGTTGTAGTGGCCGATGATGTCGTGCATCTGTTTCGCCTGGATGCACCGCGCGAGATCGATCTCGCCGTAGACGATGCCCTCGGTGTCGATCAGCGGTTCGGTCACCGGGCGGCCGTCCGGGCCGAAGATCCCGGACAGCGCGTTGCGCTTGCGGGCCAGCTGGTCGCGCACGGCCTGGTCGGGCCCGGCGATCGCGTCGATCATCTCCTCGGAGATCGTGGACGTCGAGACGACCGAGAAGATCTTGCCCTCGAAGGCGTGCGCGGCGGTCCGGATGGCGATCGCGTCCGCCATGTCGTAGTCCTCCGGCGCCACCGGCAGCGCGATATAGCTGGCCACGTGCACCTGCTCGCCCTGCGCCAGCAGCGCGAACCGGGCCAGCGTGTTGGTGTTCTCACCGCAGGCCAGCACACCGATCCGGCCGACCTCGGTGTCGTGCACCTTGAGCGAGCTGCCGTCGCCGTGGGTCCAGGTGAGCTTCTCCGCCCAGGTCGGCACCAGCTTGCGGTGCACGCCGAGCAGCTCGCCGCCCGAGGAGATGGTGAGCACGGTGTTGTAGAGCACGCCGAGGCTGTGCCGGCCGCGCTCGTTCACCCCGATCACCACGGTGGTGCCGTGCCGCTTGGCCGCCGCGCACAGTTCAGCGACCTCGGGGCCGGGCACGTCGATCGCCGCCCGGTAGAGCTTCTCGAACCACGGTGAGCCCTGTACCGGGTTCATCGTCCAGTTCCAGTACGGGTAGCCCGGCACGAAGACCTCGGGGAACGCCACCAGCGTGGCGCCGTGCGCGGCGGCCTCCTCGATCAGCCCGACGGCCTTGCGCACCGTCGCGCCCGGGTCCAGGAAGACCGGGCTGTGCTGCACAGCGGCCGCGGTGAAACGGGGTAGCTCGAACATCGTGGTCACCTCGTCAGGAGCAGGGTCGGCCGGTCCCCGGTGGGGCGCCAGCGCTGGTGGATCGACGGTTCGGGCGCGGTGCCCAAGGACAGCCGGGGACGTTCCCGGTCGCCGGTGCGCCCCGGCGGCGGCGCGCTGCCCGGGCGGTAGTGTGCCGGCCACTCGGCGCCGGGGCCCCGGTAGCCCAGCTCGGCGGCGGCGTGCAGCGCCCAGGCCGGGTCGTGCAGTGCGGCCCGGCCGATGGCGACCAGGTCCGCCCGGCCGGCCAGCACGATGGAGGTGGCGTCGTCCTGGGTGGAGATGCCGCCGACCGCGATCGTCGGTACGCCGGCCTCGTGCCGGATCCGCTCGGCGAACGGGGTCTGGTAGCTGCGCCCGTACGCCGGCCGCTCGTGCGCCACCACCTCGCCGCTGGACACGTCGATCGCGTCGGCGCCGTGCTCGGCCAGCGCGCGGGCGATCTCGACGGCGTCCTCGACGGTGCTGCCGCCCTCGGCCCAGTCGACGGCCGAGATGCGCACCAGGATCGGCCGGTCCGCCGGCCACCGCGCGCGGACCGCGTCCAGTACCTCCAGCGGGAACCGCAGCCTGTGTGCCAGCGGCCCGCCGTAGTGGTCGGTGCGCCGGTTGGTCAGCGGGGACAGGAACCCCGACAGCAGGTGCCCATGGCCGGCCTGCAGCTCCAGCACGTCGAAGCCGGCGCTTGCGGCGCGCTCGGTGGCGGCGGCGAAGTCCGCCACGACCGCCCGCAGGCCGGGCTCGGCCAGCTCGGCGGGCGCCGGGTCGCCGGGTCGGAACGGGATCGGTGAGGCGGCCACGGTCGGCGCGCCGAACTCGGGCTCGCCGGGCTCGCCGGGCTCGGGCTCGCCGGGCTCTCCGTTCTCGGAGTCTCCGGGAGCGGGGGAACCGGCCTTGGCGCCGGCGTGCGTGAGCTGCACCCCGACCAGCGCGCCGGACACCCGGTGCACCCGGGACGCCAGCTCGCGCCAGGCGGCGGTCTGCTCAGCGGTGTAGAGCCCGGTGCACCGCGCGGTGGCCCGGCCGGCCGCGCTGACCGCCGTCATGCCGGTCAGCACCAGGGCAGAGCCGCCCAGCGCCGAGCCGGCCAGCCAGAGCGCCTCCTCCTCGCCCGGCACCCCGTCGCGCGCGGAGTAGGTGGCCACCGGCGCGGTGACGATCCGGTTGCGCAGCGTGGCGCCGCCGAGGCGCAGCGGCTGGAACAGCGGCGGCGTCGGCTCCCCTGCCGACTCCCCTGCCGGCTGCCCTGCCGTGTGCCCTGCCGTGTGCTGGCGGTCGAACCACCGGGTCAGGCCCTCGATGTACTCCGGGTCGCGCAGCCGCAGGTTGTCGTTGGTGACGCGGCGGCTGCGGGTGAGCAGGTTGAAGGCGAACTGCTGGGTGTCCTGGCCGGCCACGTGGGCGATGTCCTCGAACCAGGCCAGGCTGGCTTGCGCGGCGCGCTGGGTGCTCTCCACGACCGGCCGGCGTTCCGCCTCGTAGGCCGCCAGCGCGTCGCCGACCAGCGGGTTCTCCTGCAGGCAGGCGGCCAGCGAGAGCGCGTCCTCCATCGCCAGCTTGGTGCCGGAGCCGATCGAGAAGTGGGCGGTGTGCGCCGCGTCGCCGAGCAGCACGACGTTGCCCCGGCGCCAGGTGCGGTTGCGCACCACGGTGAACCGGACCCACTTGGAGTTGTTGGCGATCAGCTCGGCGCCCTCCAGGTCGGCCGCGAAGATCTCGCCGATCCGCCGGATGCTGGCCTCGTCGCTGACCCCGGGCGGCAGGTTGGCGCCACCCGCGCCGTCGAAGCCGGCCGCCCGCCAGGTCCCCTCGTTCACCTCGACGATGAACGTGCTGCGGTCGGCGCTGAACGGGTACGCGTGCACCTGCATCGGGCCGTGCGGGGTGTCCGCGACCAGGAACGTGAAGGCGTCGAAGACCTTGTCGGTGCCCAGCCACATGTAGCGCGAGGACCGCTCGTCCAGGGTCGGGCCGAACACGTCGGCGTACTTCGGCAGGCTCACGTCCGAGTTGCGGATCACGTTGTACAGACCCCGGTCGTAGACGTGCAGAGCCGCCAGCGAGCCGTTCGGCGTGACTTGGTTGGTCGCGTTCAGCCCATACTGCGCGACCGCCGTATCCTTATTGGACGCGGACTGCGCTTGGGCGGTTTTGACCGGATCGGGTGCGGGGGCCGGGGTCGGCGCGCTCTGCATGGCTCTATCCCAGTTTCCAACGAGACCGGAACGGAGCCAAATCGTTCGCGATCAAGCTATAGCACAGTCCGTCCTCATCGCCATAGAGGCAGCGCGCCACCCCCTCGAAATGCAGGCCGAGGCGGGGGGCAAGCTTGCGCACCGCCTTGTTGCTCTTGGCATGTCAGAGCGCCACGCGGTATGGATGCTTTACG